>Ga0075109_1000386_pt1 | contig 30950 bp, 30 predicted proteins | sample AntAceMetag02UKD_FD_69798 | JGI IMG/M metagenome (GOLD analysis project Ga0075109, IMG submission 69798) | Saline lake microbial communities from Ace Lake, Antarctica - Antarctic Ace Lake Metagenome 02UKD | ecosystem: Environmental > Aquatic > Non-marine Saline and Alkaline > Saline | place...
CAACCGACGGATCGCGGTGGTCACCTCCACCACCAACTCACCATCCCGATGACCCAACCCAGGCCCGGCATCCAGGCCGGCCAAAGTGTCAATCAAGGAGTTGAGTTCACTCACGCACTCAGCAGCATTGACCCGCTGCGCCACCCCACCCGATAATTCGAACATGTGTACGAGTATACGCCATCACTCTGACAACCGCAATACCCAAAGTCATCTATTTCCATTGCCCCCCAACAACTTCTAGTGATTTCGTTGACTGGCGCGAAGCGAGGTTCGACACGCCGCAAAACCACCTCGCAAGGCGCCAGTCAGCGGGAATGGGTCCACCGGATGCGCTGCTACGCGCTTCAGCGCAGGAGCCGTGGCATATTGATGTGGTGTTACGAAGTACGCACGGCAGCGCCTCGCACCGCAGGACTACCGCAGCCCTAGCCGCCTCGGTCCTCGTCGCCACAACACTCACCATCACGACGGTTCCGGCTCACGCAGCCAGTCCAGCCCCCGCGGGGCGTGTGGTTATCGGCGATTCGGTCACGGGCATGAACCCACAGGCTCTGAAATCGCGGGGCTTCAAAGTTAACTACGCCGTGAGTCGCCAATTTTCCACCCTGCCCGGAATCTTAAAAGGCTATGGGAGCCGGCTGCCACGCAAGGTTGTGGTGCACCTGGGCACCAACGGCACCATTTCCCTGAATGATTGCAAGCGAGCCGTTCGCATTGCGCGCAGCACCCGCACGGTCTTCTTCGTCACCGTGCGTGTTCCCGCCTCGTGGGAACGCAGCAATAACGCCACCCTGCGTCGATGTGACCGTGCGTTTAAGGGCCCGCGTGTGCGCATTATCGACTGGCACCGATTGTCCGATAACCGCAATGATTGGTTCTACCGCGATGGGTACCACCCCGTGGAGTCCACCGGGGGTGTGGCATATGCCAAACTTATTGACCGTGCCGTAGACCGGCATCGACGTTGAGCCAGGTCGACTGTTTTTGCCACCGTTGACCCTGTCAGAAATGGGCCAAATCAGTCGCATGAGAGCGTGACCGTTGAGAACGTGTGAGGATAAGACGCACCACCACGCCATAGGGCAGGAGAGCAAGACATGACCGGCACGGCACCTGGCAACGCCACCTCGATGTTTCGCGACACCGCCGTGCTGTCCGTGTCCATCGCTGAGGCACCCATTGTGGTTACCTCGGCAGAATTCGATGAAGCCCTCGCCTCTACCTATGAGCGGCTAGAACTGCGGCCGGGGCTACTTGAAGGCCTCGCCGGCATCAAGGAGCGACGCTGGTGGCCAGAAGATGTCAGTTTTGCTGATGCCGCGGTCATGGCCGGGGCCAAGGCCCTCGCCGATGCTGGCATTGATGCCAATCAGGTGGGCCTTTTGATTGACACCTCCGTCTGCCGAACCAATCTGGAGCCCTCGGCTGCTGTCGATGTGCACCACCAATTATTGCTGCCAACCTCAGCGCTTAATTTCGACCTGTCCAATGCCTGCCTCGGCTTCGTCAATGGCATGCAACTGGCCGGGCTCATGATCGACGCCGGTCAAATTGATTATGCGTTGATCGTTGACGGTGAAGGCAGCCGCGAACCACAGCAGCGCACCATTGAACGGCTATCTGCCCCCGATGCCACCGCGCAGGATGTGTTCGACAACTTCGCCACGCTTACCCTTGGTTCCGGGGGCGCGGCCATGGTGCTCGGACGGGCTAGCGACCACACATCGGGTCATCGCTTCGTCGGGGGAGCCGCCCGTGCTGCCACCCAGCATCATCGCTTGTGCGTGGGAAATCTGACCGAGATGAAAACTGATTCCCGCGCTCTCCTAGAGGCCGGCGTGCAGCTGGCCGTCGACCTGTGGACCGAAGCAGCCGGCACCTTCGATTGGAACGACCTTGATCTGTACGTCATGCATCAGGTGTCCAATGTGCACACCGCAGCGGTCACCGCGGCGCTCGGTTTGGATTCTGATCGCACACCGCTGACCTTTCCCATGTACGGCAATATCGGCCCGGCCTCCATTCCTTTCACCCTGGCTAAACAGCGCGACGATCTGCGCGCCGGTGACCGCGTGGCATGCCTTGGCATTGGTTCGGGTCTGAACTCCATGATCATCGAAATTACCTGGTAACCGGTGTCTGATTCATCGGCTGGCAAGGCCTCATTGCCCCCGGATGGACTCCCGGGCCTAGACCCAGCATGGTCTGAACTGGTCATGGTTGATGGCCAGGAATGGCATGTACTGCACCGCCCTGCTGCCGGTGTGGCTTCCCTCACGGTATTGGCCGTCCATGGCAATCCGACCTGGTCTTATCTGTGGCGCGAGCTATTGGCCCATGCGCCGGCAGATTGGCGCGTCATCGCCGTAGACCAACTAGGGATGGGCTATTCACAGCGGACCACCCCGCGACGACTGGCAGATCGGGTCACCGATCTAGGCCGCCTCACCGAGGTCATGGGCGTGAGCGGGCCCGTGATGACCGTCGCACACGACTGGGGTGGCCCTGTGTCGCTGGGTTGGGTGCTGGCTCACAAGGAACAGGTGAGTGCCGCTGTTTTGTTCAACACCGCGGTACATCAGCCAGCACAAGCGGCAGCGCCACGACTCATTAAGGCCGCACGATGGCGGCCGATTCACGATCTCGTGACAAGGAAAACACCGACATTCGTCAACGGAACCGCAACCATTTCTCGGCTGGCCGCCGACCCACTTGCCGATGATGTGCGCGATGCCTACCGGGCGCCGTATCTGAGCGCGGATCGTCGTGGGGCAGTGGCAGATTTCGTGGCTGATATTCCGTTGAACCCAGACCATCCCAGTGCCGCCACCCTTGACCAAATCGCGGCGGATATCTGCGATCTTGATATCCCGGTGTTCTTGTCCTGGGGAGTCGATGATCCGGTCTTTTCCGATGTCTACCTTCGCGATCTCCTGCAACGACTTCCGCATGCCGACGTCCACCGCTACGAAAAGGCGGGCCATCTGGTCACCGAGGATGCACCCACGGCTATCACTGATGCGATTGCATGGATGCAACTGCAGGGTTCACCGGGAGCAGATCAGGCACAGCTGCGTGCCGATCCAGTAGCGACCGGGCAGTACATGTCGGTCAATCCTGGTCGCAGCGACGATATCGCGTTGGCCGATATGGGTTCTGGGCGTCAGGCGACCTGGGGTCAACTGACCCAGCGCGTCGAGGTCCTCGCGGCTGGGCTGGTGGCGCGCGGTGTACGTCCTGGTGATCGTGTCGCCATGTTGATCACTCCCGGCCCCGATCTTGTTGCCGCTGTTTACGCCTGTTGGCGGCTGGGCGCGGTAGTGGTGGTTGCTGATTCCGGGCTGGGTATTTCTGGCATGCGTCGAGCGTTGCGCGGTTCACATGTGCGCCACGTCATCGGTATCGCTGCCGGTATCGGTTTAGCCCGAACACTGTCGGTACCGGGCCTGCGCATTCTCGCTGGTGAGATGACGCCTGAGCTTCGCCGCGGCTTACGCGTGGATGCCACCCTGGCTGAAGTGGCCGATTCTGGGCGAGCGGTGATTTCTGCTGGTGTCGATACACCAAACCCGGTCTCCACCGACGCTGCCCTCATCGCCTTCACGTCTGGTTCAACCGGACCGGCTAAGGGTGTCTTGTATTCCCATCACCGCTTGCGAGAACTGTGCTCGGTGCTCACCCGCACCTACGATCTACAACCAGGGCGCGATGCCTTGGTGGCCGCTTTTGCTCCCTGGGCCGTCTTAGGTCCGGCCCTTGGCGCCGCATCGGCGATCCCGGCAATGGACATCACCGACCCCAGCACACTCACGATGGAAGCATTTAGCGCTGCTGCAGAACAGGTTCAAGGAACGATCGCCTGGACATCACCCACCGGACTTCGCGCAATCATCGACACTGCCGCGCACACGTCAGCTCGCCCGCAGCACCTTCGTCAACTTTTGGTAGCCGGTGCCCCGGTCCCGGTGGCCACTTTGGAACAGGCCGCACAGGCGCTGCCCAACACCGCAATTGCTACCCCCTACGGCATGACCGAGGCGCTACCGCTAACGCATGTGGATCTCGATCAACTGCGCAATGCTCCCGCTGAATCTGGCGTCCTGGTGGGTCGACCCCTTGACGGTGTCACCATCGGTATCGCGCCGTTTACCAGCACCGGCGACACATCTGATCCGGTCTCAACATCTGGAGTCAGTGGCGAGGTCATCGTCAAGGCGAATTGGGTGATGTCTGGTTATGACCGGCGATGGGCTCAACAATGGCGAAGTCGCACCACAGACGACTCGCATCGCACCGGCGACGTCGGACATCTTGATGCCGACGGTCGGTTGTGGATCGAAGGCCGGTTGGCACACGTGATCACCACAGCACAGGGGCCGGTTACGCCAGTCGCGATCGAGCACGTTGCGGCTGAGGTAGCGGGCACGGCCCTCGCCGGTTGCGTCGGCGTTGGCCCACGCGGTGGCCAGGTGATCGTCATCGCCCTGCCCGGTAGCCCGCGCGGCGTGCGGGTGGCCGATGTTGATCTGACGAAGAAAATTCGCCAGGCCGTCTATGGCACAACCGGTCACGATGTCGCCGCGGTGATTCAGATCCCTGAACTGCCCGTTGACGTACGACACCGATCCAAGATAAATCGGGGCCGCATCGCGGCCGAGGCGGCTGTGTTTTTAGCCGGCTCCGCCAATGGTGGTCGGTCGTCATGAAGGTGCTGGTTACCGGGGCATCCGGTGTGGTGGGCGGCGCTGCTGCCCAGGCGTTGATCGCCAACGGTCACCAGGTCACCACTCTCCAGCGTGGTTCGCTGCCCGATCATTTGCTTTCTCTGGGCATCAGCGCTCATGTCGGCAGCATCACCGATCGCCAGAGCGTGCGCTCGGCGGTAGAGGGTGTTGACGCTGTCGTTCATGCTGCCGCTCGGGTGGAGGTCACCGGCCCCTGGCAAGAATTTCAGACCGCAAACGTCGTCGGCACCCAAACAGTCTTCGCCTGTGCGCAAGAAGCAGGAGCAACGCGGTTTGTGTACGTCTCCAGCCCATCTGTGGCCCACGCTGGACGTGCGCTGGTGGGTGGTGTGGCAACCCCGGCAGATCCAGAACATGCACGCAGTCACTATGCGCGCAGCAAAGCCGTTGCCGAGAGTTGGTTGCTTGACCAGTCGACACCGTCAATGGCGGTGACCGCGATACGCCCACACCTGGTGTGGGGGCCGCGCGATTCGCAGTTGACCGCTCGCATCGTTCAGCGAGCGCGTGCGGGCCGATTGGTCATCATTGGTTCTGGTGCCGCACTCATTGACACGACCTACATTGACAACGCGGGCACCGCCCTAGCCGCAGCGGTGGACCGATGTGCAGACCCGCTGGTCAATGGCAACGCCTTTATCGTTTCGAACGGACAACCGCGCACGGTAAAAGAAATGTTGACAAGGCTGGCACGTGCGGCGCAGGCGCCGGCCCCCACCCGCCATGTGCCCTATCGGGTCGCCGTTACTGGCGCCAGGGGCGTGAGCGCAGTGTGGGAGCGGCTGAACCGTGAGGGAGAGCCGCCGATCACCCCATTCGTCGCCGAACAGTTAGCCACCGCGCACTGGTTTGACATCAGACCCACCATGGCGGCCTTGGCCTGGCAACCAACGGTGACCCTAGAACAGGGCTTTGAACGACTCAGCCACTGGTTCGCCCAGGACGGCTCCGATACGGGTGGGTGACCAGGCACTATCAAGTCGGCCGGGTTAGCCTGAAGGTGTGATGCGAGTCGCCAAGATCGCCGCATTTGGCGCGATCGCAGGAGGGCTGTCGGCGTTCTCCCACGCCGTGGCCGGTGGCGCGCTCGGCCCTGTACACCTGCTCATCATCACCGCGGTTTCCGCGTTGGCCTTCGCCGTGCTGCAGCGATGGATGAATCGCCCCATCGTCTTGGTGGCCGCGCTGCTATCCCTGCAATTGGTCGCCCACGTGTGGTTAGAGGCCGTGCACCCACATCAACATGGCAGCGCAAGTCTCGGCGGCCATGCGCACGGTGTGGCGGGTGCAATCGAGCATGCACTCACGCCCGGCATGTTGATGATGTGGAGTCACTTCGCGGCGGTGATCGCCGCGGTGCTGGTCTATGTGGTGACGCGTCCGCTGGTCGGGCTCCTGTCCTTCTGTTTCACCTCAGCCCCTCAGGTCGCATCGACTCCGATGACTGCCCCGATTCAGCCGGCTCTTCCTGAGGCGTGCCTGCCTGCCGTGCAACAACAGTTCCTGACCCCAGTCATTTCCAGGCGAGGCCCACCGGTTTGTGTGTGATCTGCATTCTTTCGTCTGAGTAACTGCTCAGGCGCCCCACACACAAAGGATTTTTCCACGTGTTTACTTTTCAGCGCGTTACACGCGCACGTTTACCGGTCTTGGCCGCGGTTGTGTTCAGCGCAGCCATCGCGCTGTCCGGTTGCGGATCCGATTCTGAATCGGGTTCGGATTCGGCGGAGTCAGCAGCGGTGGAGGTCACCGATGCTTGGGTTCGCACGAGCGACGGCCCCATGACGGCCATCTATGCCGTGATCGACAACACCACCGATGCTGACATCACCATCGACTCCGCCGCCAACACGGCGAGCTCGATAACCGAGCTGCACGAAATGGCCATGATTGATGGCGAGATGGTGATGCAGGAAAAGGCCGGCGGCGTTGTATTGCCGGCCAACAGCGAAGTAGTTTTGCAACCGGGTGGCGACCACATCATGGCGATGGGCATGACGGGTCCCGTCCAGGTGGGTGACGAGATAGAGGTCACCTTGACATTGAGCAATGGTCAGACCGTGTCATTCATGGCCGTGGGTAAGGAGTCAGCCGCTGGAGATGAGGAGTACCACGGCGGCGACGACATGGAAATGAACGGTGACATGGAGTGACCATTAGTCGGCGTCAACTTCTGGGCGGTGCCGCCCTTGGTTTGGGTGGCGCTGCCGTGGGTGTGGGAGCGACGAGCGCTGTCGCTGCGTCCACGGCAGCACCTGCGCCGGCGCAGGGTAGGGAAACCGAACCCTTTTTCGGCCGGCACCAGTCGGGCATCCAGACACCAGCCCAGGCGTATGCGGCGTTTGCCGCATACGACCTGGGGTCCGATGCCACGCGCGAAACCGTAGGTCGACTCATGCGGTTGCTCTCCGACGACGCAGCCCGCCTCACCCAGGGCGAGCCAGCGCTTGCCGATCTTGATCACGAACTTTCCATGAGCCCGGCACGCCTCACCATCACCTTTGGTTTCGGTCCAAATTTCTTCAATATCATTGGCCGGCCTGATCAACGACCCGCCTCGTGCGCGCCGCTGCCAGCCTTCAGAATTGATGCGCTGCAGCAAGAATGGTCCGGTGGTGATTTACTCATCCAGGTTTGCGGAGACGATCCCATGTCGGTTTCTCACGCGCGCCGGATGCTGTGGAAGGACTCACGCTTCCTCGCCACACAGCGGTGGCTGCAAAAGGGATTCCTTGATGCGCGCGGCTCCCAAGACACCGGCGCAACTCCGCGAAACCTGATGGGTCAGGTCGATGGAACCGTTAACCCGAAGACGATGGAGCAGTTCGATTCCCGTGTATGGAGTGATGGCTCCCCGCAGTGGTTTGACGGTGGCACCATGCTGGCTGTTCGCCGCATCGCAATGAATCTAGATACCTGGGATGCGGTATCGCGGGCTGATCGAGAAAACACCATTGGTCGTCGATTGAGCGACGGCGCACCGTTGACTGGATCGACGGAGTTTGATGCCCCCGATTTGGCGAAGGTAGATGCCCGCGGGGTGCCGGTGATTTCAGATTTCGCGCACATTCGGCGGGCACATACCGGTGGCGGCGCTCCGTTCCTGCGCCGTGGCTATAACTACGACCAGGGCGTAACCGCTAAGGGAACATCAGATGCCGGGCACATTTTTACCGCATACGCAGCCGACCTCACGAAGCAATTCCTGCCGGTGCAACAAACTCTGGCAGACCAGGACCTACTCAATATTTGGACGACCCCGATCGGCTCTGCCGTATTTGCCCTGCCGCCGGGGGCGTCCGAGGGTGGCTGGGTCGGTCAGGGGTTGCTGGAGTGACTCCCTGACGCGTCTTGAAGCGTTCGGCTGTGACAGGCTGAGCCCATGGCACATGCATCGGGCGAATTGCCCGTCCACCTCAATAATCATCACCTCAATACATTGTCGGTGATCTTCGCCCACCCCGTCAGCCACAATATTCGTTGGCACGACGCGCTGTCCTTGATGGAAGCGGTTGGTGAGGTTGAAGAACGTCACGACGGCCGCTTCAAGGTCACGATCGGACCCGAAACGGAAATCCTTGATCGACCCAAAGACAAAGACCTGGGTACCGAGATGGTTGTTGATCTGCGTCGCATGCTCACCAAGGCTGGGTTCGAGCCTCGGCCGAAGGGACAAGAAATCTAATGCCTAAAGACGTAACAGACCAGGTTGATGTGGCCGGAAAGGTCGCGATTGCCGCGATCGACTTCCACTCCACTCGCGTATACGCGCTAGATTCAGCCGACCATTCTGCGCCCGAAAAGATTATCGCCCCTGATCCTCGTGGGCTCTACCACAATGTGTACCACCGTCACGGAAACCCCAACGGCACCTACGAAGACGACAGTGATGCCTACTGGAAGTTGCTGGCCCAGGAGTTGCGCCCAGCGACGAGCGTTTTGCTACTCAGTCACGGCAAGGGCAAGGCTAACGCCAGCCACCATTTCGTGGCCTACATTGAAAAGCATGACACCGAACTTGCGCGCAAGATCCTTGCCGATGTTCGTGCCGACATTGATGACCTCACCGATGATCAATTACTGCGGTTAGGTCAGCACTACTTTGGTATCGACCCGCTTCGCGACCACGGTGACTCTCGCCGAGGTGCACTCTGATCGAGCTACCCTCCCGTCGCGCGTAAAACGTCCAGCCCCGCCGCACCTAATCTACGTGTGCGGTGGGGCTGTCGTTTGCGGCCATGTCTTTTTTGGTCATGTTGACGAGGGTGATCCACACGATTCCGGCGAACGCAAGAATTGCTGCGCCCCAGATAAATCCGGTTGAGAAACCAGCGACCAGGGCATCTGGCGTGGGCCCGGGCAGTTGATTGTCGATGACGAATGCTGCGGTGGTAGACGCGGCCACGGTGTTGAGGAATGCAACGCCGATGGAGCCACCAATCTGCTGGCTGGTGTTCAAGACCGCGGATGCCACACCGGCATCGTGATTGCCGACCGCGAAGAGAGCGGTTGCCGACAGTGGCACAAAGATCAGGCCCATGCCGAGGCTGAGAATGACCATGGCGGGCAGGATGTCGCCAACATAGGAACTGCCCGGGGTCAGGCGAATCAGCAGGCTCATGCCCACGACAGCGAGGATAAAGCCGGTACCGGTGATGTACCGGGGGCCAAAGCGGGGGAGAAGTTGGCTGGAGATGCCGGCGCTGACGATGATGCCGGCGGAGAAAGGCAGGAAGAGCAGACCGGACTGCAGGGGGCTGTATCCCAAAACGCCCTGGAAATAGAAACTGAGGAACAAGAACATCGCAAACAGCCCCACGCCAACAAAGAAGGACGCCAGATAGGCCCCGCCACGATTGCGGTTCAGCAAGATCTTTACCGGCAGCAGCGGGTGGGACGTGCGTGTTTCAATGAACATGAACAGGGCGAGGAGCACTACGCCAACGCCCATGAAAGTCAGGGTTGAGGTGCCACCCCAGCCGTTGCTTTCAGCCTGGGTGATGCCGTACACCAAGGAAACCAATCCGAGGGTGACGGTGATCGCACCAGGAATGTCGTACTTGGTCTCTCCGGTGGCGCGTGATTCGCGTACGAAGGGGATAGCCAGTATCAGGGCGACCAGGGCAATGGGAACGTTGACCAGCAGCGTCCAGTGCCAGGATGCAAATTCGGTGAGGATGCCACCCATGACCAAGCCGATCGCGGCGCCGCCACCGGCGAGGGCGCCATAGACCGCAAATGCCCGGGCGCGTTCCTTCGACTCGGTGAAGGTGACGCTAATCAAGGATAGTGCGGCCGGAGCCAAGATCGCGGCAAAGAGGCCTTGCAAACCTCGAGCGGTGTAGAGCATCCAGGCGCTGGTAGACAACCCGCCCAGCGCGGAGGCAAAGGCGAAACCGATGAGCCCAACGATGAACATGCGCTTACGCCCGGCGTAGTCAGCAATGCGACCGCCGAGAAGGAGTAGCCCGCCGAATGCCAGCGTGTAAGCGGTGACGACCCACTGCCGATCTGCATCTGAAATGCCCAGATCCAGTTGAATGGAGGGCAGTGCAATGTTGACAATGGATGCGTCCAAAACCACCATCAACTGAGCGATAGCAATCACAACCAGGGCCTTCCAACGCCGGGGATCAGGAACAGTGGCGGTTTGGGCAGGCTGCGTCGACGTCATGTGAGCCTTTCAGTGATGCGGGGAGTTTCACGATGGCGTGCCCCCGGCAGGATTCGAACCTGCGCCTATGGCTTCGGAGGCCAACGCTCTATCCCCTGAGCTACGGGGGCTAGGGAGCACGCACTTTATCAGTGCGGACTACACGCCCCGGCGATCGGAGGTCAGGAAGAAAACCACCGCGGTGGCCCGGCAACCAGGGCCGTGAGGAAGGCGCCAAAGGCCGCGCCCACGCCGGTACTGAAGGTGCCGAGCAGGAAGGGCACGAAGAGGCCAACGACGAGTCCGATGACCCCAAAAACAACGGCGGCCACGACGGCAAAGCCCACCCGCCCACCGGCGCTCTTCGCGACCTCTGCATCGGTTGACCGTGCCGGAGTTACCTTCTTCCCGGCGGCAGAGTTGGCGGGTTTCGCTGCGGGGGAGTTATTCACTTCGGCCAAGAGGCGTTCAATATCGTCGCTCATGTGTCCATCTTGCCCATGGATTGGTGTGATTCACAACCGCGGGCATGCGAAAGGCCCCGACGCTTTCGCATCGGGGCCTTTCAAAGACTGGTAAAAAACGTCAGATCATGCGGACGTTGTCAGCCTGCGGACCCTTGGGGCCCTGAACGATGTCAAACTCAACGGCCTGGTTCTCGTCTAGCGAGCGGTAGCCGTCGGCCTGAATTGCGGTGAAGTGCACGAAAACATCGGCACCTCCGTCAGCCTGAGCGATGAAGCCGAAGCCTTTTTCTGCGTTGAACCACTTCACAGTTCCCTGTGCCATGCGGGGTAACTCCTTGCGATGAATCCACTTAAGGGGATTGCGTCGGACGCCGGACTTGCTGCCCGGCGGGCTGGTGGTGCGTGCCGACGTCCCGGCTTGTCCCCAGAAGGAAGACCCTCCAGAAGCCACAGCAACCCATTGCCGTCAAGCGACGGGTCACTGCACGAACGGTGGTTTTAGTGCAGCACAGCCAATACGACCGTAGCACGCTTGGGCCGATCATGTTGGTGGGGGCAACCCCTTACGCTCAATACATCCGCCCACCGGTCGGTGACCTGCTCCCCACTACGCTGACGTGTCGTGACCCCTGAACTTCTCGGCCAAACCGTGCGCGACGTCGTGGTGGCTGCGGTGGCCGCTGGCGAACTTGCCGTGACGGTCCCCGATGAGGTCGTCATTGAGCGCCCTCGAGTCCGCGATCATGGCGACTATTCCACTCCCATCGCGCTGAGCCTGGCCAAGGCAGCGGGCGTTTCCCCACGTCAGGTAGCTGAAGTGTTGGCCCAACGATTGATGCAGGAACCAGGCATTGCTGCCGTGGACGTTGCCGGACCAGGATTTTTGAACTTCAGGCTCTCCGCGGCCACCCAGGGTGAACTGGCCGGAGCGATCGTGGCCCTGGGCGCGCAGTATGGCGGTGGGGACGCACTCAGTGGCCGGTCAATCAACGTTGAATTCATTTCAGCCAATCCCACCGGGCCCCTTCATCTTGGCCATACGCGCTGGGCGGCGGTGGGTGATGCCTTGGCGCGCGTGCTTGAAGCCAACGGTGCCGTTGTTGCCCGGGAGTTCTATATCAACGACCGCGGTGTGCAGATGGAACGCTTCGCGGCCTCGGTCATGGCAGCAGCGCACGGCCAGCCGGTGCCAGAAGACGGCTATCACGGGGGATACATCGTTGACCTGGCCGCGCAGATCCTCAGCGACAACCCACACATTGTTGATGTACCCGAAGATGAGCAACTCGTTGAGTTTCGTGAACTCGCCTATGCGCTTCAACTGGATCAGCAGCAGCGGGTGCTGGACTTGTTCCGCACTCATTTTGACGTGTGGTCCTCCGAACGTGGCCTGCACGAGTCCGGCGCTGTTCCCAAGGCGATGAGTCGCCTTCGCGAACAAGGCCACGTCTATGAAAGTGATGGTGCGGTGTGGCTACGAACCTCCACCTTTGGCGACGATAAGGATCGCGTGCTGATCAAGGCAGATGGTGAACTGACCTACTTCGCCTCAGACACCGCTTACTACCTGGACAAGCGCACCCGCGGCTTTGATACGGCGATCTACCTCCTAGGCGCTGATCACCACGGCTATGTGAACCGCCTCCGAGCGGTGGCTGCCTGCGCCGGCGATGACCCCGATGTCAATGTGGAAATCCTGATCGGCCAATTGGTGAAGATGATGAAGGACGGGGCTGAGGTCCGACTGAGCAAGCGGGCGGGCAACATCATTACTTTGGAAGACCTCGTCGATGAGGTCGGCGTTGACGCTGCCCGATACTCCCTCATTAGGTATCCGGTTGAATCTCCGCTGGTGCTTGACCTTGACGTACTCATGCAGCGCACCAATGACAATCCGGTGTACTACGTCCAATACGCTCACGCCCGGATTTGCTCGGTGCTGCGTAAAGCTGCCGATCATGGCGTGGATTGGGCTCAGGCCACCTACGACCCGGGCGTGTTGACGCACGAGCGTGAAGGTGAACTCCTGCGCTCCCTCGCGCAATTCCCTGCGGTCGTGGCCACCGCGGCACAACTGCGCCAACCCCATCGGGTGCCTCGCTATCTTGAGGACCTCGCCACCGCGTATCACCGTTTCTATGACGCCTGCCGAGTGCTACCCCGTGCCGATGAAGACTTCACCGACGAGCATCTAGCGCGATTGTGGATGTGTGCTGCTACCCGCCAGGTGTTGGCCAATGGTCTGGACCTGTGTGGCGTGAGCGCCCCGGAGCGAATGTAGGGGTTGATGTGGGGATCAAGGCCCACGAATATCCGGTCTAGACGGAGCCGACTACCCTCAACCTATGCGCGCTCACCCCGCCGGCCCCCGGCATGGCGATGTGGTGGTCTCTCACGTCCTACCGCAGCGGCCGGTGTCTACGTCTGGCGATCTTGACCCAGGAATCTGGCCGATCAATGCTGCTCGGTCCGCTGAAGGAGAACTCACCATCGCGGGTAAATCCATCAGCGACCTTGCTGCTGAGTTTCACACACCTTTATTCGTGGTCGACGAGAATGATTTTCGTCAACGTGCCGCCCGATTCAAGGCGGCCTACGACACGGCCGAGATGCCCGCCGACGTCTACTACGCGGCAAAAGCTTTTCTCGCCACCACTATCGCGAGGTGGGTGAGCGAAGAAGGCCTCGGTATTGATGTGAGCACAGGTGGGGAATTACTCGTTGCACTGCGAGCCGGTGTAGACCCGAGCCGGATCCTCTTCCACGGAAACAACAAGTCGGTGGCCGAAATCAACCATGCCGTTGAGGTGGGCGTCGGTCGAATCGTCGTCGATTCCGTCACCGAGATCGACCGCGTAGCAGCCGCGGCGGCACATTTTGGTCGGCAGGTAGATGTGCTTGTTCGGGTCACCGTTGGGGTGGAAGCGCACACCCACGAATTCATCGCAACGGCGCATGAAGATCAAAAGTTTGGCCTATCGCTGGCCGATGGAAAGGCAACGGATGCAGTTGATCGCGTCATTGCTGCACCAACATTGAACATGGTGGGTTTGCACTCCCACATTGGTTCGCAGATCTTCGATGCCGCCGGATTCGAAGTAGCTGCTGCGCGTGTGGTCGCCCTGGCTGCCGATATCCGACAACGCCACGGCATCGCTGTTCAGGAGTTAAATCTGGGTGGCGGTATGGGTATCGCGTACACCACGGCCGATGATCCCCTTGATGTTGACCACATGGCTGCTGCATTGCGAGAGATCGTTCAGCAAGCCTGCGCGCGAGTTGAACTACCGCTTCCACGCCTCGCTTTTGAACCCGGCCGTGCGATCGTTGGGCCTGCAGGCATCACGGTGTATGAGGTAGGCACGGTGAAGCCCGTGTCCTTAGGGCATGACCAGCAGCGCATGTACGTCTCTGTTGATGGGGGCATGAGCGACAATATTCGCACCGCACTCTACGACGCTGACTACACGGTGATCCTCGCAAATCGTGTTTCCACGGCTGAACCGATGATGAGTCGAGTGGTGGGAAAGCACTGCGAGAGTGGCGATATTGTGGTGCGCGATGCGTGGCTGCCCGCCGACATCGCACCGGGAGATTTACTTGCGGTGGCGGCAACGGGTGCGTATTGCCGCTCCATGGCATCGCAATACAACTATGTCCCGAGGCCCGGTGTGGTCGGCGTAAACGACGGCAGCACCTCGGTTATTTTGCGCCGCGAAACCGAGGACGATTTATTGTTGTTAGACCCGGGGGCCGTGAGCCGCGAGCATACGGCCCCCGGGTCATCGGTCACAACCGAACCGCACCACCCATCCGCGTCTAGGAGTCTGCATGTCTAACCAGCCCGAGGAGATCACGGTTGCCCTGCTCGGCGGTGGCACGGTGGGCCAGCAGGTAGTTCAGCAACTCACAGCACACGCAGGCGACTTCGCTGCCCGCGTCGGCGTCCCGCTGCGACTCACTGGTGTGGCGGTGCGGGACACCTCTCAGTCTCGCACCGGTATCGACGATTCGTTGCTGACCGCCGATGCTCAGGCACTTGCCGCCAGCGGTGCAGATCTCGTGGTTGAAGTCATGGGTGGCATCGAACCGGCGAGAACACTGATTCTTGCCGCGATGCGTGCGGGATCAAGCGTGATCACGGCGAACAAGGCTCTGGTTGCAGCTGATGGCGCAACCCTCTATGCAACCGCGGAGGAGTGTGGCGTTGATCTTTATTTCGAGGCCGCGGTGGCCGGCGCGATACCGTTGATTCGCCCCTTGCGAGAGTCACTCGCCGGCGACCGGGTCAGCAAAGTGATGGGCATCGTTAACGGCACGACGAATTTTATCCTTTCCCAAATGGATGAATCAGGCGCTGACTACGCCGTCGCTCTAGCCCAAGCCCAGCAATTGGGTTACGCCGAAGCGGATCCCACCGCAGATGTGGGCGGTCACGACGCTGCGGCCAAGGCAGCCATTCTGGCTGAACTGGCATTTCACACACGCGTCACCATGGACCAGGTGTCGTGTGAGGGAATCGAAGAGGTCACGGCGGCAGATGTTGATGCGGCGCGCGAGATGGGGTTTGTGATCAAACTGCTCGCTGTCGCGGAGCGTGCGACGAGCGCGTCCGGCGACGAAGGTGTCATCGTGCGGGTGCACCCCACGATGGTTCCCCGCGAACATCCACTGGCCAGCGTGCGCGACGCATTCAATGCGGTATTTATCGAGGCCGATGCGGCTGGGGAAATCATGCTCTATGGCCGAGGAGCTGGCGGACAACCGACTGCCAGTGCGGTTCTCGGCGATGTCATTGCCGCGGCGCGCAATCGATTCGCGGGCAGTCGAGGTCCTGGCGAATCGATTTATGCAAAATTGCCGGTGCTGCCTAGTTCGCTGGCGCTCACGCGCTACTACGTCAACATGGAGGTCTCGGACAGGCCCGGCGTGCTGGCGGCGATCGCTCAAGCTTTCGCCGATCACGGCGTGAGCATTCAGGTGGTAAGGCAAGATGGGCACGGTGATGAGGCCGGGTTGATCGTGCGGTCACACCTGGCTGAAGCGGGGGCCCTGCAGGAGACTGTTGAGTACCTCAGAGGGCAAGATTTTGTGAAGAGCATCCTTGGCGTCATGCGTGTCGAAGGCGAGGCGGGACAGTGACTATTGAGGTAACGCGCACCGGGACGCGCCAGTGGCGGGGGCTGATCGAGGAATACCGCGACCGTCTACCCGTTGATGAGTACACCCCGGTTGTGTCGTTGCGAGAAGGCGGTACGCCGCTGGTCTATGCCTGCACCCTTTCGGAGATGACCGGTTGTGCGGTCTGGCTGAAGTATGACGGCGCCAACCCCACCGGATCTTTCAAGGACCGTGGCATGACGATGGCGATTTCCAAGGCAGCTCAAGAAGGAGCGCGCGCCGTCATCTGTGCTTCCACGGGCAACACATCGGCCAGCGCGGCAGCGTATGCGGTCAAAGCAGGCATGGTGTGTGCCGTGCTCGTGCCCGAGGGAAAAATCGCCATGGGCAAACTCGCGCAAGCGATAGTTCACGGCGCCCAACTACTTCAGGTTCAGGGCAACTTCGACGACTGCCTCACCCTGGCACGTGATCTGGCCGATCGGTACCCGGTGTCCCTGGTCAATAGCGTTAATCCCGACCGCATCGAGGGTCAGAAGACCGCCAGTTTCGAGATCGTCGATCTACTCGGCGATGCTCCCGATATTCATTGTTTGCCGGTGGGCAATGCGGGCAACATCACCGCGTATTGGCAGGGTTACACCGAGTATGCCGATGATCAATTGGCAACCCGGCGTCCACGCATGTGGGGTTTCCAGGCGGCAGGGTCGGCACCCATCGTGAACGGGCATCCCATCTTGGCGCCAGAAACCATCGCGACGGCGATTCGCATTGGTAATCCGGCTTCCTGGCGGCAGGCCGAAGCCGCGCGCGATGACTCCGGGGGCATGATCGATGCGGTCACCGATGAGCAAATTTTGTCGGCCTATCATCTCCTCGCGGCGAAGGAGGGCTTGTTTTGTGAGCCGGCCAGTGCTGCCAGCGTCGCTGGTTTGCTGCAGGCACATGCGCAAGGCCGGGTCGACCCTGGTCAAACGATCGTGTGCACCCTCACCGGCAACGGGTTGAAGGATCCGCAATGGGCGCTCAAGGACGCGCCAGAACCCGTCGTTGTACCCATTGATGCCGATACGGCAGCGGCACGGTTAGGCCTGCGCGAGTGAGTGAACTGCTGAGGCGCACGGTGGTCGAAGTTCTTGTCCCTGCGACCAGTGCCAACCTTGGGCCGGGCTTCGACACGATGGGCCTCGCACTTGGTCAACATGACCAACTCATGGCGGTCATTACCGATGACCCCGGAGTACGCGTTGACATCGAAGGCGAAGGAGCCGGCCAACTACCCACCGATGACACGCACCTGGTGGTGCGGGCGATTGCGGCTGGTCTCGCCGAAAACGGCATTGAGCTTCCCGGCCTATTAGTCAAGTGCCGCAACACGATTCCGCAGGGTCGCGGTTTGGGCTCATCAGCCGCAGCGATCATTGCGGGCTTGCTCATCGCCCGCGGACTCATTGACGATGGCGACGACCGACTCACCGATGATGCGGTTCTCAACATCGCCAGCGGCATGGAGGGGCACCCCGATAATGTGGCGGCTGCTCTGCTGGGCGGCTTCACTCTGGCTTGGATGGAGGACACCGAGACCCATGCGGCTGCGCGTGCCATCCGCCGAGATGTGCATTCACGCATCGTTCCGATCGTGGCGGTGCCGTCAACACCGCTCGCAACTGCCGAAGCCAGAAGTATTCTGTCTGACACGGTCAGCCGCGATGCAGCGGTGTTTAATCTTGCTCGTGCTGGCGCGCTCGCTCACGCCCTGTGCGATCAACCGGATCTACTTTTCGTTGCAACAGAAGATCGTCTGCACCAGGATGCCCGTGCGCAGGCTTACCCGAACTCGCATCAATTGCTCAGAGATTTACGCGGTCAGGGTTTGGCATCCACCATCTCCGGCGCCGGACCCTCAGTTCTCACACTGGTTGCCGCACAGGAAGTATCGCCCGAGCCGCTACCTGACGCGATAGGCGCGGCCGTGGGTGTGATCGCAACAGCGTGCGGCGATGGATGGATGGTTAACGCGGTCACGGTAGAAGCCCAAGGTGCGCGAATGCAGCGGCGTTCTCTGGGTGCTGCCTCTACGTAATTGATCCTGACCAGACCCCAAGCCCGTGTCGCATCCACGGACTGTTACGCTACGGGAAGGTTAAAAGTGGGGCACCCGGTAACGAAAATCGTACTGACGTAATCCCCAGAACCTGGAACGCTCGCGGCCCTCGACTTGTTGATCGAGTTTGATGCTGAAAGACCTTCGAACTCTTACCAACACTTCGGTTAGTTAACGACCGCAGCAAGCAATCACCTCCCGCAGCTCCTGCTGTATGCAGATCGCGGGAAAATACCCTCTCAAAGGAAAAAATTGTGACCGAAACAACAACACCTGCCACTCGCGGCGGCTCAGGTCTGTCCGCGATGCTGCTCCCAGAACTCAAGCAGCTTGCCTCCTCACTTGGTATTGGCAGCGTCAGCGGTATGCGCAAGGGCGACCTCGTCGCAGCCATCGCTGCAAAACAGTCGGGGGGCGCTGTTAAGGACAGATCCTCAATACGACCCAAGGCCGCACCCTCAGCTGAGCCTGTGGTTGAAGATGGCGCAAAAGCACCGAGGCGCTCAACTCGAGAAACCGGTGCACCCAAGAACGCTGAAATCGACAGCGCCCCGGCCACCGAAACGCAGCCCCAGAATGCTCGGGGCACCGGTGAGCGCAATGGCCGTCGACCCGCCGTTGATGACCGACGCCAGGGCGGAGCGCAACGTACGGAGAACCGCTCGGATAATCGCTCGGAGAACCGCACGGACAACAACTCAGATAGCCGCGCAGACGACGATGGCGATGGCAACTCGCGCCGCCGCCGCCGCCGTGGCCGGGATCGCTTCCGTGATCGCCGTGATCGTCCCGATCGTCCTCGCGCTGGCGCAATGGCGGAGGTCGACCTAGAAATCGCAGAAGACGACGTGCTCGTGCCCGTTGCCGGAATCCTCGACATCATGGACAGTTACGCATTCGTGCGTACCGGCGGGTACCTGCCTAGCCCCAACGACGTTTACGTCTCGCTGTCGATGGTGAAGCGACAGGGACTGCGCAAGGGTGATGCAATTACCGGTGCAGTTCGTCAGGCTCGCGACGGTGAGCGCCGCGAAAAATTCAATCCACTCGTGCGCATTGACTCGGTCAACGGGGCTGAGCCAGATGCTGCTAGAAATCGCACCGAGTTTTCCAAACTCACCCCGCTGTACCCTCAGGATCGGCTGCGGTTGGAAACCGATGGAGCCAACCTGGTTACGCGAGTCATTGATCTCGTTGCCCCCATCGGTAAGGGTCAGCGCGGTCTGATCGTGTCACCGCCCAAGGCGGGTAAAACCATGGTGTTGCAGGCTATTGCAAATGCCATCACCGTGAATAATCCCGAATGCCATCTCATGGTTGTGCTTGTTGACGAACGACCTGAAGAGGTCACCGACATGCAGCGATCGGTCAAGGGAGAAGTCATTGCCTCCACCTTCGACCGGCCAGCCGAAGATCACACGATCATCGCCGAACTTGCGATTGAGCGAGCGAAGCGACTCGTCGAACTTGGCCACGACGTGGTGGTACTGCTGGACTCCATGACCCGGCTTGGTCGCGCGTACAACCTTGCAGCGCCCGCATCAGGTCGAATCCTGTCCGGTGGCGTGGACTCCACTGCCCTCTACCCGCCGAAGCGGTTTTTCGGCGCTGCCCGAAATATCGAAAACGGTGGATCTCTCACCATCTTGGCCACGGCGCTGGTCGAGACCGGTTCGCGCATGGACGAGGTTATTTTTGAGGAGTTCAAGGGCACCGGAAACATGGAACTGAAGTTAGATCGGCGACTCGCGGACAAGCGGGTATTCCCCGCGGTCGATGTGGATGCTTCAGGTACCCGAAAGGAAGAACTTCTCCTCGGCGCTGAAGAACTCAAGATCGTCTGGAACCTTCGCCGCGTCTTACACGCCCTTGATCAGCAGCAGTCCATTGAGTTGCTACTCAATAAACTGCGCGAAACAAAGAGCAACTATGAGTTTCTCTCTCAGGTGCAAAAGACCACACCCGCGGTGTCCGGCGGCGCCAACGACGACTAGGGCAGTTTCAGGGTTCGGACCCGTCCGGGCTGACCGAGCCACCACCTGAGGCAGTACGCTATGCCTGCTCCGGTTCACGTTGGGCAACACAGGGCGCTTGAGCACAGGTTCAAGCACACCGGCCACCTCAGCCACGAACCATCGACCCGGAGCACGACACCGATAGGGAGTATCAATATGAAGCCGGGCATTCACCCCGAATATGTGGTCACTGAGGTCACCTGCACCTGCGGGTCCACGTTCACCACTCGCAGCACGGCGACCAACGGCAGCATCCATGCCGACGTGTGCTCACAGTGCCACCCGTTCTACACGGGTAAGCAGAAGATTCTTGACTCTGGCGGTCGCGTCGCTAAGTTCCAAAAGCGTTTCGGCAAAAGTACTCCCGCCGCCGCTGACGCCGAGTAAGACCCCTTCGTGTTTGAGGTCTGCGACGATTTAGTTGTTGAATACCACCGGGCGCAAGAACGCCTCGTGGATCCAACGCTGCACGCAGACCCCAACGAGGCACGACGTGTTGCTCGTCGCCATGCTGAGCTCAAGCCGATCGTTGCGACCTATCAGCGGTGGCTTCAGCTAGGCGACGATATTTCCGCGGCACAAGAGCTTGCCGAGGTTGATGCCGCATTCGCCGAAGAAGCCATCTCGCTGACAGCCGACCGCGAACTTGCTGCGGAGGCCTTGCATTCCCTGCTCGTTCCGCGTGATCCCCTCGATGACAAGGATGTCATTGTGGAGATCAAGGCGGGTGAGGGTGGCGAAGAGTCGGCACTATTTGCCGGTGACCTCCTGCGGATGTACCTACGCTACGCGGAAAGCCGAGGTTGGCGCACACAACTTCTCGAGGCCGAAGAGTCAGACTTGGGCGGATATCGAGACATAGCCGTTGCGGTGAAAGCACGCGGCAATCCAGAACCGGGCGATGCACCGTATGCGCGCTTGAAGTTTGAAGGCGGTGTCCATCGGGTTCAGCGCGTGCCGGTGACGGAGTCCCAGGGGCGAATTCATACCTCTGCAGCGGGCGTGCTGGTGCTCCCGGAGGCAGAGGATGTCGATGTCACCGTCGACCCGGCCGATCTACGCATCGATGTGTATCGCTCGTCGGGGCCCGGCGGCCAAAGCGTGAACACCACTGACTCCGCCGTGCGCATCACTCACTTGCCCACCGGTGTGGTGGTGTCGTGCCAAAACGAGAAAAGTCAACTCCAAAACCGTGATCAGGCCATGCGGATTCTGCGGGCTCGATTGCTAGCACTAGCGATGGAGGAGCAAGCCCAGACTGCATCGGATACCAGGCGCGCGCAGGTGCGTACGGTTGACCGTAGTGAACGGATTCGGACCTACAACTTTCCGGAAAACCGCATCAGTGATCACCGGGTGGGCTACAAAGCCCACAACCTAGATCAGGTACTTCAGGGCGATCTCGACCCCATCGTCGAAGCGTGTCGCCGAGCAGATGCAATGAACTCCGTTTCCAACTCGGGTGATTCCTAATGTACGAACACGGCGAACGCACCCCGGGGTTTTCGCAACGAATCGTGGACGGCTGGGTTTCACTGCGTGATGTACTGGCCGATGGCGAGCGCAGACTCGCCACTGCCGGAGTGCCAAGCCCCCGCACTGATGCGGCAATCCTGGCCTCCCATGTCATCAACGTGCCGCGCACCCGAATGCTTCTTCACGACGAAATAACGCGAGATCAGCGCACGCAATTTGAGATTTTACTTTCCCGCCGCATCGCCCGGGTCCCGATCCAACACCTTTTGGGAACAGCAAGTTTTCGCCATATCGAGGTGGCTGTGGGACCTGGAGTTTTTGTTCCTCGACCCGAGACCGAACTGGTGGCCGAAGCTGCCATCGCTGCGCTTATGGATGCCCCGGTCGAGCAGCGAATGGCGGTAGAATTGTGCGCGGGCAGTGCCGCGATGGCGATCTCTATTGCCACCGAAGTGCCCGGTGTCACGATGTTCGCCGTTGAGGTAGACCCGGCTGCGTTGGAATGGACACGGCGCAACGTGGACATTCATCAACCTGCCCTGGTCGACAACAACAGCGTCGTTGAGGTTGTTGCGGCGGATGCGCGAACCTGTGCCGCCCCCGGGGGAGTGTTGGCCGATCTCAATGGTCGCGTCAGTGTGGTGGCAGTAAACCCGCCCTATATCCCTGAGGATGCCCAACCCCGCGAGCCCGAGGTGCGAGACCACGAACCTCGCATTGCGCTTTTCGGTGGAGACGACGGATTAGACGTGATCCGGGGCGTGGTCATGAGTGCAGCGCACCTCTTGCGAGAAGGCGGCTTGGTTGTGATCGAACATGCGGATACGCAGGGAGAGGCTGGCCGTTCCGGCAGTGTTCCAGCGCTTCTTCGCGATGGTGAAACCACCGGCATGTGGGTTGAGGTCACCGACCATCTCGACCTCACCCGGCGACCCCGCTTCACTACTGCTCGTCGATCTGGCAGCCACACTTAGTCTGGCTGATTACTGAAACTTCGAATCAGGGAGACGACGTGTCCATCGTGATTGATTGCGGCACATCCGGCGGTGCCGAGCGAAATCGAGGACTCACTGCTGCGACCGCTGCCATCAGACGTGGTGACCTGGTGGTGTTTCCCACGGAAACGTCCTACGCGGTTGCTGCCGACGCGTTTACCCCCGGTGCGCTCCAGCGATTACGTGACGCGAAGGGGCGCGGCAGCGACATGGCCCTACCCGTTTTGGTGGCCTCACCTCGCATGGCCCAGGGCATCGTGACATCGCTTTCAGAAGACGCGAAGACCGCCATGGATGCTTTTTGGCCGGGCCCCCTCACCTTAGTGGCTCTCCAGCAATCAACCCTGTCTTGGTTTGTGGCCGGCGAATCCGTCTCGGTGCGCATGCCTATCCACCCGCTGGCCCTAGCGCTTATTTCTCGTTCTGGCCCGGTCGTAGCGGTGACGGCGAACATGGCCGGTGCCCCGGCGCCCAGTACGTGTGAGCAGGCCCGCAGCCAGCTGGGGGATGCCGTTGCGGTCTATCTTGATGCCGGGCCGCGGGCAGCTGGTCAAGCCAGCAACGTGATTGATGTCACGGTCTCACCGCCGGCCCTGCTGCGAGCGGGCCCCTTTTCCGTAGCCGCTTTGCGTACGGTGATACCCCATCTAGATATTGCCGAGGCCGACCTGCCTGAAGATCTCTCGCCATCGGCGTAGACTCACCCTCAAGATCTCTCGCCATCGGCGTAGACTCACCCTCGCGTTGGCTCTACGGTTGGCGCAAAATCGATGTGTAGCCAGGAGGCACCCATGTATGACCACGACCTCACTGACGTTGCCTTTTGGGGACCCGATTTTGGCCAACTTGCGTCCGAGGATCCCCAAATCGCAGACATCATTTTGAGTGAACTAGACCGAGCGCGTAGCGGGCTGCAATTGATCGCCAGCGAAAACTTCACCTCACCAGCGGTGTTAGCCGCACTCGGATCCACGCTGTCGAACAAGTACGCGGAGGGCTACCCGGGGCGTCGCTACTACGGTGGCTGCGCCGAGGTGGATCGTGCTGAAATTATCGGCATCGAACGAGCGAAAGAACTTTTCGGCGCGGAACACGCCAACCTGCAACCCCATAGCGGGGCCAGCGCCAACATCGCTGCATACGGGGCCTTCGTGAAACCAGGTGAAACGGTTCTGGCGATGAGCTTGCCTCACGGTGGTCACCTCACGCACGGATCCAAGGTCAATTTTTCGGGCAAGTGGTTTGACATTGCCTCCTATGGAGTTCGACCGGATACCGAACTGATCGACTACGACGAGGTTCGAACACTCGCACTCAATCATCGGCCGCGCATGATTATCGCTGGTGCCACGGCTTACCCGCGACTCATCGACTTCGCGGCCTTCCGTCAGATCGCCGACGAAGTAGGCGCCATCCTTATGGTCGATGCGGCACACTTCATCGGTCTCGTTGCGGGCCAGGCCATTCCAAGCCCGGTTCCCTACGCTGATGTGGTGACCTTCACGACCCACAAGGTGCTTCGTGGCCCGCGCGGTGGCATGATTTTGTGTAAGGAAGAACATGCCGCAGCCATTGATAAAGCGGTGTTTCCGATGATGCAGGGCGGTCCGCTCATGCATGCTGTGGCCGCCAAAGCGGTTGCGCTGAAAGAAGCGGCGACGGCTGAGTTTCAAGATTACGCGGCCACGGTCGTCCGAAATGCGCAGGCTTTGAGCGCAGCCTTGAATGAACGCGGTATGCGTCCGGTGAGCGGTGGCACGGATACTCACCTTGCCCTGCTAGATCTTCGATCCCTTGATGTGACCGGAGCCGAGGCCGAGGTGAGCTGTGATGCAGCCCGAATCACATTGAATAAGAACGCAATTCCCTATGATCCGCAACCACCGGCCATTGCTTCGGGAATTCGAGTGGGCACTCCGTCTATCACTACCCAAGGCATGCGTGAAGAACAAATGCCACAGGTTGCCGAACTGATTTATCGCGCTGTGGTTGACCCGGGCGCCACGGCGCAGGTAGCCCAGGGCGTGAGCGAACTTGTCGCGGCCTTCCCGGCCTATGCCGAAACGAAGGCCACGGTCTAGGGCTTTTCGCCCACGGCAGGATCATGCGCGAGTATCTCCTTTGCCTTGTGGCCGCTGCAGCGGTCACGTACTTAACGGCGCCATTAGCGCGAGTCTTTGCGCGACGCTGGGGAGCCATGGCGGCGGTACGCGATCGCGATGTGCATGACACGCCAACTCCCCGGCTAGGCGGCCTGGCGATGTGTGCCGGCCTGCTGGCCGGGTTGCTGCTAGCCAGCAAGCTTCCGCTGATGAGTGCGGTATTTGAAGATGGTGCTGGGGTGCCGCTCGCGCTGCTCAGCGGCGTGGCGATCATCGTTGCCCTGGGCCTGATCGATGACCGCTGGGGCTTGGCAGCACCGACGAAGCTAGCGGGGCAGGTGCTGGCCGCTTCGGTGATGGCGCTGCAGGGCATCACCGTCATCTGGCTACCCATCGGCGGCACCTTGGTACTCGACCCGGTAACCAGTGTGTTGCTCACGGTGCTGGTGGTGTTGGTGTGTATCAACGCCATCAACATGGTCGATGGGCTCGATGGGTTGGCGGCGGGCATTGTCGCGGTGGCCGCGATTGCCTTCTTTGCCTACACGTATCTACTCTCCGTTGAGGTGGGCTTCGAACGTGCCACGATGGCGACGTTAGTGTCTGCGTTGCTTGCCGGTATGTGTCTGGGGTTCCTGCCCCACAACCTGTTCCCGGCTCGAGTGTTCATGGGGGATACCGGCTCGATGATGCTGGGGCTACTGCTGGCCGCGGGCATTATCACTCTTTCTGGCCAGGTAGATCCCAGCGCTATCGAGGGCGGAACACTACTGCCGGCGCTGCTGCCGATTCTGCTACCGGTTGCGGTGATGGCCGTTCCACTCCTTGACCTCGGCCTTGCTGTCCTTCGCCGTACTCGACGGGGACGGTCGCCTTTTGCGCCGGACAAGCAACACATGCATCACCGACTGCTCGAGGTTGGTCATTCGCAGCGGCGCGCGGTGGCGTTGATGTATGGCTTGACGGCTGTGATCGCTGGCACGGCAGTGGCGCTGGCCTTCGTTCCGGTGGTGTACGGCGTGCTGATTCTGGTGGTGGGATTGGCCGGACTCACGTACGCAGCCATGCGACCCCGCATTGCTCGTGCGCGCATCGCTAGCAATGCCAGCGTCCGCACGGGAACGGACCCCTAGCAAAGCCAATCACGGCATGTCGATAGCCTGCACAGAAGTGTTCTGGTCGCGCATGTGTGCGGTGGCCGTTGTCAAAAATTGCATCCGCAGCCAAGGAGACCTCAGATGGCCTCGATCGACGCCCGCGTCCTGCGGAGCGCCATACCTGCCAGCGTGGCCGTGGGCGCTGCTGGCACGGTTATCGGGCTACTCGTGGCTGGCGCATCCGGTGTCTGGGCCGGCCTCATCGGCACCGCGATCGTGATCGCATTCTTTAGTGTGGGGCAGGGTGTCTTGGGTTACGTCCTGCGGAATAACCCGCAGATCGCACTATCGGTGGCCTTGCTGATTTATCTCACCAAGGTTGGCGTGCTGTTCATTCTCCTCATTATTTTTCAAGGAACCACGTTCTTTAACAACCAGGTGTTCGCCGGAACAATCGTGGCCTGTACGTTGACCTGGACTTTCGTGGAAGTGTTTGTCTTCGCCCGTAGCAAGGTATTGACCATCGAACCGGGGAGTGGACCCAACCAATGATTCGCAAGCCTGAATCACTCGTTCCGGCCATCAAGGTCGATCGAACCACCCCGGCCGATGAGCAAAACCCCGGCTGGGACACGGCAAATTCTGCCTGGATCATCGTGAGCCATCTCCTGACCGGTATCGCCCTGTACGCCGGAATCGGTTGGCTGCTTTCGCTGTGGCTACCCAATCGCCCCCTCCTGATCGCCGGCGGAGCGCTTATCGGTATGTTTCTTGCGATATTTCTCATTTACCGTCGACTTGAGGCCATGCCTGAGGGGCCGTCGATACTTCGCAAGGGAGCGGCAGTGACCCACGCTGGTCAACAGACAGGCCAGGAGGTGCGCCGTGGCCGCTGATTCCGCCCTGTCGAACGTCGTGGCTGCCGGCAGCCTGGACTGTAAGTTCGAAAATGCTGCGAACCCCTGCGGGTTCCCGGCTCCGGACACCGGAATCTTCTTCTTTGACGATTTGGCGTCCGTTGAAATTTTGGGCATGACCTTTGGGTTCAACAAGGTCACCATTCAGGTAATCCTCGGTGTGGTCATTGTCTTGGCGTTCTTCCTCTGGGCTTTCCGCCGACCCAAGGTGGTGCCGCGCGGATCCCAAAACGTCGGCGAGATGGGTTACCTGTTCGTGCGCGACGGGATCGCCCGAGAGGTGATTGGTAAAGACGGCGACAAGTTTGTGCCGTTCCTGTTCTCATTCTTTTTCCTCGTCTGGATCCTCAATTTCATGGGCGTCATGCCCTTCGTAAACTTCCCCGCCACGAGTGTGTTTGCTATCCCGGTGGCCTTTGCCCTCATCGTGTACCTGACCTGGCTGCCACTGGGTATTTATCGGCAGGGATTCGTCGGTTTCTTCAAGGGCATGCTCTTCCCGCCCGGAGTACCCAAACCCATGTTGATTTTGCTCGGCCCGATTGAATTCTTGTCCAACATCATCGTGCGGCCATTCACGCACGCTGTTCGACTCTTCGCCAACATGTTCGCCGGCCACCTACTCCTCGCCACGTTTAGTCTCGCGTCGTTCTACCTGCTCACCTTCACCGTAATCGGAGCGCTCGGGTCGGTAGCGTCGGTGGCCGTCGCGGTGGCGATTACCGGGTTCGAGTTGCTGATCCAGGCACTGCAGGCCTACATCTTCACCCTGCTCACCGCTGTGTACATCGGTGGAGCCCTGCACGCAGAACACTAATTTTTCATTTCCCCACACACCCTGGGTGCGCGGAGGAATGAAGCACGACAGAACCGATGCCAATCGGGACTGATAAGTACATAACCGCACTACGCACCCCGTCCGGCGGAGCAGACCGTCGGCACATCTACACGAAGGAAGACAAGGACATGGAGCTCCTCGCCACGATCTACGGTTCGATCGGCTCAGTCGGTTTCGGTCTCGCCGCGATCGGCCCCGGCATCGGCATCGGCATCATCTTCGGTCAGGGCGTACAGGCCATTGCCCGTCAGCCCGAGGCCTACGGTGTCATTCGCCAAAACATGCTGCTCGGCTTCGCTCTTGCTGAAGCACTGGCGCTGATCGGTTTCGTTGCGCCATTCGTTTTCGGCGCCGGAATGCCCGCGTAACTCGCTCGTCATTTTTTATTCCACCGCATAATTTATCGCGTCTGAGACCGGAGGGACCATGTCGACGTTGTCGCAGGGCCTATTGATTGCCGCTGGGGAGAACGAACCAATGCCCAGCGTCTTGGCGGTGCCCATTGACGAACTCATCGTCGGAATCTTCGGGTTCCTCGTTGTTTTCGGGGTGTTGGCCAAGGTGGCACTGCCGCGTATCAAGGCAGCCCTAGAAGAGCGAACCAACGCCATCGAGGGTGGCATTGAGCGAGCTGAGGCCGCTCAAGCCGATGCCGAGAAGGCTCGCGATGAGTACCGTGCTGCTCTGGCGCAAGCTCGTGAAGAGGCAGCTGCCATCCGAACCCAGGCTCAGTCTGATCGGACAGCCATCGTGGATGAGGCTCGAACCGAGGCACGTGCTGCGGCGGCGACCGTCACTGCAGCAGCCGAGGCACAGTTGGCCGCTGAGCGTGCACAGGCCACGGCTGCCCTGACTCGTCAGGTGGGCGATATGGCACTGACACTGGCAACAAAAATCGTGGGACAGGGACTGGCCGATGACGCTCGGGTGCGCGCCACGGTCGATGACTTCCTTGATTCCCTCGAGCAGTCCGCGCGGGAGGCGAAGGCCTGATGCTCGGAGCGAGCCGGGAATCACTGGCTACCTTGACCGCGGTTGTCGCAGACCGTGCGGCGCAGGGAGTCGACGCAGGGTTGGCCGGGCAACTGTATGCGGTTGCCGATCTTCTCGGTCGGGACAAACCGCTGCGATCTGCACTTGCAGATTCTGGCACCACGGCGCCGGCGCGCCGAGCCTTGATTGATTCACTGCTTGCCAACCGCATCTCCGCTCCCGCACTGGATCTCGCGACCCAGGCAGTAGCCCTTCGTTGGTCTGATGCAGCCGACCTAGTGACAGCGATTGAGTCATTATCGGCCCAGGCTGCCTTTGCGCGCGCCGATGCTGATGCCACGTTGGATGCAACGGAGGAGGAACTCTTCCGGTTCTCTCGAGCGGTAGATGCGTCCTCGGAACTGCAGATGGCGCTCACCGACCCCTCGGTGGTGACGGCGCAGAAGGCAGCCATTGTTGAGACTCTCCTGGCAGATCGAACGACCGACACCACCCGCGAGGTACTGGCGTACACGGTGGGCCACCTACACGGGCGCCGGCTGGATTCAGCGATTGAGGCTTTGATGGGTCTGGCTGCGGCCCAACGTCAGCGCATGGTTGCCGAGGTTCGGGTGGCCGCGCCACTCCAGCCGGAGCAGCACCAGCGATTATCCGCTGTGCTCAGCGAAATCAGCGGTCATGAGGTTCGGCTTAACGTAGCGATTGACCCCACCGTCCTCGGCGGGGTCCACGTGGCGCTGGGAGATGAGATTATTGACGGAACGGTCGCGGCGAGGCTCGATCAAGCGCGTCGCGTTGTTTTGGGCACGGCATAACTTTTTGTACGGCACAGATGTAATCACCACTGCACGACAAAGTTCATTGGCTACCAGTGCTGACCGACCGGGTCAGCCCGACGAAAGAGAGCAGGCACCATGACGGAGCTAACGATCCGCCCGGAGGAAATCCGGAATGCGATCGAGCGAAACGTCGAGGCGTACTCGCCGACCACGGCCCGCGAAGAAGTGGGCCGTGTCACGCAGACCGGCGACGGAATTGCCCGCGTTGAAGGCCTGCACTCGGCGATGACCAACGAGTTGCTTGAGTTCGAAGGCGGCCTGTTGGGCCTAGCCCTCAACCTCGACATCCACGAGATCGGCGTGGTGCTGCTCGGTGATGGTTCAGCCATCGAAGAGGGCCAGCCAGTGCGTCGAACGGGTGAGGTGTTGTCGGTACCGGTCGGTGACGCGTACTTGGGTCGCGTGGTTGACCCACTGGGTATGCCCATTGACGGCAAGGGCCCCGTCGAAGCCGAAACGCGCCGTGCCCTAGAACTGCAGGCACCGACCGTTGTGCAACGCCAGCCGGTGAAAGAACCCCTGGCCACCGGTATCAAGGCCATCGACGCCATGACCGCCATCGGTCGCGGCCAACGCCAGCTCATCATCGGTGACCGCCAGACGGGCAAGACTGCGGTCTGCATCGACACGATCATTAATCAGCGAGCCAACTGGGAATCGGGTGACCCGGACAAGCAGGTGCGCTGCATCTATGTAGCCATCGGGCAGAAGGGTTCGACCATCGCCGCAGTGCGCGGTGCTCTGGAAGAAAACGGCGCGATGGAGTACACGACCATCGTGGCCGCCCCCGCATCCGACCCGGCCGGCTTTAAGTACCTCGCGCCCTACACGGGTTCAGCGATCGGTCAGCACTGGATGTACAACGGCAAACATGTTCTTATTGTGTTTGATGACCTGAGCAAGCAGGCTGAGGCATACCGCGCCGTGTCCCTGCTGCTGCGTCGCCCACCGGGTCGCGAGGCATACCCGGGCGACGTGTTCTATTTGCACTCCCGCCTCCTGGAGCGTTGCGCAAAACTGTCTGAAGAACTCGGCGGTGGGTCCATGACCGGACTGCCGATCATTGAGACCAAAGCCAATGACGTCTCGGCGTTCATTCCGACCAACGTCATTTCGATTACCGATGGCCAGTGCTTCTTGGAGTCTGACCTGTTCAACTCCGGTGTTCGCCCCGCCATCAACGTCGGCATCTCCGTGTCTCGCGTGGGTGGCTCAGCCCAGCCCAAGGCGATGCGCAAGGTCGCCGGCCCGCTTCGCCTGAACCTGGCCCAATTTCGCGAACTGGAGGCTTTCGCCGCCTTCGGTTCCGACTTGGACTCAGCATCGAAGGCGCAACTCGCCCGCGGTACACGCCTCGTTGAGTTGCTCAAGCAGCCCCAGTACGCACCACAGCCGATGGAGCGCGAGGTTGTGTCGGTGTGGGCGGGCACCACGGGTCGCCTCGATGAAGTTCCGGTGGAAGACATTCGTCGCTTTGACGCAGAGTTCTCCGATTTCATCAGCCGCGATAAGCCGGCGATCTTTGACACCATCCGGACCACCACCGAACTCAACGACGACACGGTGTCGGAGTTGGATGCGGCCA
>Ga0075109_1000389_pt1 | contig 30836 bp, 36 predicted proteins | sample AntAceMetag02UKD_FD_69798 | JGI IMG/M metagenome (GOLD analysis project Ga0075109, IMG submission 69798) | Saline lake microbial communities from Ace Lake, Antarctica - Antarctic Ace Lake Metagenome 02UKD | ecosystem: Environmental > Aquatic > Non-marine Saline and Alkaline > Saline | place...
AGGGTCTGACGCTGCATTCGGCTCGTTCCTCCTCGCCGCTACCGAGGCGTCCGGTAGCGGCGAGGGGGAACGAGCCGATAACGGCAGCCCCGCTCCCGTCTTTACCGATACAGCCAGAAACGCTGACTCTGCTTTTGGTAGACGTCGGCTTGCTGCCGCCACGTGGTCAACCAGTGATCGAGATCGATCCGGGCGCCGTCGCGGACGAGGGCGTTGAAAAAGGCTTCGCTGCCCGTATGGATGATAAATCCTCGGGTCGTCTTCGCTTTGGCGGCGTCGGCGAAGGGGTTGGTGGGTTCCAGCATGCAGGCGAGTTTCATGAGATGGAAATTCATCTCAGTGGGATTCCAGGCGTCCCAATCACTCACGCTGAGGTAGAGTCCCACGGTGGGTTGGCCGCGGGCGTTGGTGGCCTGCACCCGACGCACGGCTATGCCGGGGACGTTCAGGTTTTTGAGGTGAAATTCCAGTTGATCGATCCCGGTGCCCTTGTGCGAGATGCCGCGAAAAGGATACTGCGCGCCGATGCCGTGACTGAAGTCTCCGAGGTAAGTTCCGAGTCCGACCATGGGGTAGCCGACCACGGCGGCGAAGTCGGGAATCATCGGGGAGGTGGGTACCCATTTTAAGCCCGTTTCCGGCCAGCGCATGGCGCGATTCCAGCCTCGCATGGGCACGACCGTGAGTTGGCCAGCCGCGCGAACATCGTCGTCGACTCTGAGTACGCCGGGGGCGTCTTTGCACATGCGAGCCAGCTCTCCGATGGTGAGCCCGTGTACGTAAGGCACGCGGAATTCGCCGACATAACTCATCCAATCGGCATCGAGCGGAGGGCCATCCACTTTCAGCCCACCCAAGGGATTGGGGCGATCAAGCACCACGAACTCTTTGCCGGCTTTGAAGCACGCGCGCATGGCGTATTTCATGCAACTTACGTAGGTGTAGCTGCGCGTGCCGATGTCCTGCAGATCGACCACCAGCACATCGATGTTCGCCAGCATTTTGGCGGTCGGCGTGCGAAATTTGCCGTAGAGGGAATAGACCGGCAGGCCGGTGCGCGGATCGATTTTGTCGTCGACGGGCACGTTGGCCTTTTCGTCGCCGTAGATCCCGTGCTCCGGCCCGAAGAGGGCGACCAAGTTAACCTGCGGCGCATTGCGCAGGACATCGACCGTGCTGACGCCGTGGCGGTTCACGCCCGCCGGATTGGTGAGGAGCCCGACGCGCTTGCCTTGGAGCAGGCGAAATCCGTCGGCTTCCAGCACATCGATGCCCAGCATGATGGGATGGGGGGCGAGGGCGGGGTTGCTCGCGGGGTGCGCGGCCAGGGTGCTGGGCACCGTGGTGGCAACGGTCGTGGCGCTAGGCCTCGAGGGCGCGGTGCGATCACCGCTGGCGGCACAGCCAGCGAAACCGGCAAAGGTTAGGCCCAGCAGTGTTACCCAAGATGGCCAGAGAGGGGAGAAGTGGCGACCGGTCATGAATTCGCGGTCACTTTGGCGGGGCGCGCGCTGGGGTCGAGTCGGAATGGCGTTTTTGCCCGACTCTTCGCAATCGACGGGCATCAGCTTGACCGCTGGCGAAGCGCCAAACCAAGTCCAACGCCAGCCCGACCACGCCGCCCACGACGATCCCGCCCACCATCAGCGCCAACATCGTAGTGCCCCAGCGCTGCGACCACGTGCGTTTGGATTCGCTCAAAGACTCGTCGATGGACTCGAGCTCCTGGATGAGCGCCTCATCATTCTCGACCACGTGAAGATGGGTATCGAATCCCACCGCCTCCATGGCCACGAGTCCCACGTGGTAGGTGCCGTAGTAAAGCGGCGGAGCGGTGAACGGCGTCGTAATAAATTGGAGACCCACCAGCACCATGACGTTGGCGCGGAATATCAGAGCCAACACGAAAGCGACGCCAATCTGGATACCGAGCAGCGGCAACAACGCCACGATCGCCCCCACGTAAAGAGCGGGCCGCACACTCTCGGTGCGAAACGACCACAGGTAATCGCGCTTGCGGGCGAAGTCGGCAAAACGCCCGATCAGCGGATAACGATGAAATCGCGCGCGCCGCGGCATGAAACGCAGGAACCACTTGGCGCGCCGAATGCGGGCGAAACGTTCTTTGCGCTGTTCATTAGGCTCGGGTGACATGGATTAATTAGAGGCTCGGCACGGTGCTGAGCGGTCGAAGGCGGTGCAACCGGTTTCGTGAATTTTGGTGACGTCGACCGCCTACGCTTCAGCGGCTCAACGCTTCTCGCAAGCCAGCCGTGAGATGAGCCGGGCACTCGGCCAGAGCTTGCGGCAACGGCATACCGGCGGGCGTGATGGCGTGGATATTCGCCCCGGCCGGTGGGTTGCTCAGTTTCACGGCCCCGGCAAATACCCAAACCGGTTTCCCGGCTGCGCGAGCGCGGTGGAGCAACGACCCCGGACCTTTGCCCTCCAAAGAGCTGTCATCAAAACACCCTTCGCCGGTAATGACCAAGTCGGCGACGGCCAGTTTTTCCGTGATGCCCAACCAGCTCTCCACCAGATCGAAACCGGGGACGAGTTTGGCGTTGGCTGCCGTGAGCAAACCGTAAGCGATCCCGCCAGCGGCACCGGTGCCCGGCGTCGCTTCGAGGCTAGGACGACCGGCGGCTTGAGCCAACAGGTTGGCGATGCGCGTGACCTCGTTTTCCAACGCATCGCGGTCGGCCGGTTGCAGTCCCTTTTGCGGACCAAAGACAGTGGTGGCACCCCGAGGGCCCAACAGCGGATTGGCCACGTCGCAGGCGATACGAATCGGCGGTAAAGCGGTGGTCGGAGGGGCGAAGCTGACCAAGTCGCGCCAGCCCGCCGGAGCGACTTGGTGGATCGGTTCGCCGGCCGCATTGAGAGCCGCCCATCCGAGGGTTTGCAAAGCGCCGACCCCCACATCGTTGGTGGCACTGCCGCCGACTCCTAGGAGCACGGCCTCCGCGCCCGCGCGGAAGGCCGCTTGGATGGCTTCGCCGGTGCCGCGACTATCCGTCAGCCACGGATCACGCTCGGCGGGAGCCAGCGACTCCAACCCACTCGCGGTCGCCATCTCGACGATACCCAAACGCTGCACCCCCGGCAGACCGAGTTGGAGCTGGGCGGCATCGGGGAGGGCGGCGACTTCGACCAGTCCGAAGCCGGACTCGACCGTCTGCCCGCGCGGACCGGTGACGGGCACGGCTTGCCAGGTGCCGCCAGCTGCTGCGGTGAGAATAGTGGCAAACCCCTCGCCGCCATCCGCGAGGGGGCACAGGTCGGTGATCCAATTCGGCCGCAACTCGCGGATGACCTTCCGCGCGATTTCGCCAGCGGCCGGGGCGGTCAGGGCGTCTTTGAATTTGTCGAAGGCGATCAGCACGCGCATCGGGAAATCTTGGCAGCAAACATCTAGCCAAGCCAACGATGCTTTTGAATTTCGCGTCGACGACGCTGGGTGCGCCCGTTTGGGTCGGACGAATGTCAGCCGACTTGACCTGTTTACCGTTACCGCTGGAGGGACCTTCCCGGCCGGAGTCGCTCGATTATGAGCAGCTGCGGATCATCATCACCGGCACCCCCAAGACCGGGAACACGTGGCTCAAGCACCTCTTCAGCCAACTCTACGAGTTGCCGCGCGTGGATTTGGACGCGAGTTTTCACGCCAACGATTTTGAGAGTTTTGGCCGGCGTTGGGTCGGCCAACAGCACTACCAACCGGATCCCGATGTGATCGCAACTGCCGTCGAGCGGGGCATTGTTTTTGTCGCGCCCTTTCGCCACCCGGGCGACGTATTGGTTTCGTTGCGACATCATATCCAAAACCGAGGTCCGAGTGCAGAAACAGACGAACGGTTACGCACGCTATTGCCGGAATCGATGTTGGAAGACGGGGAAAACGTGTTTGGCCCCCAATCGCACCGGTTCGTCAAAGACGGGTTCTACGTGAACCTGCATTTAACCCTCTCGTGGTTGCGTGGGCGCTGGGCTCAAGGCGTGCGTTATGAAGATTTATGGCGGCGTCCCCTCGAGACGTTTAAGGCGGTTACGGATCGTTTGGTGCCGATGCCCGAACGCAAACTGCGGCATGCCTTATCGGCCTGTGAGATTGGGCTAATGCAGCATAACTATGACGCGGAGAAGAAATTCGTGCGCAAAGGGGGATTGAATTCCTGGCAGACGGTGTTGCCGGCGAAGATCAAGCGTAGCCTGCGCGACCAAGCGCCTTACCCCGCCCAAATGGCGGCGATGGGTTACTCCATGGATCCAGCTGATCCAGATAACGCCCGTTCGGAAAATCCGACCGATGCCGGCAATCCCTTTAAGGAGCGCACCTTCGCCAACGGCATCGCCGTGGCACCGATTCATATGCGGGCCTACTATGATTTACCGGATGAAAAAACAACGGCCTGGCCGGACGCATGTGCTGCCGGGGAAGGCACCTTTTACCAGTGGCTGATGCGACCGACCGAGGCCGATCCGCAGCGCGCGACCGCGATCCCGGTAGTCACGGAATTTGCCTATTGGCTCTACTCCATCCGACCCGATGTGCAGCAGGCCTTCCCCGACATTTTTGGCGAACACCGCCAACAGGTGGGTGATTGGTTTCTATTCAATGCGTGCGGTGAGTATCGCTATGACCGCCATTTCGGCGTGCCGATTTTGACCTCTTGGGCCCAAGGCCGACCGTAAAATAAATCCGATTAATCACGGTCAAATGGGTTGGGCTTTGCGGGCGAGATGACCGGTGTGCGGTAGTAGAAAACCAGGCCTGCCACCCAGCATATTTGCCTGATTTTTGCCCCCAAAAGGCACGATAATCTCAACGGCTTAGGCACGGTAAGCGGCGCCTATAGGCGCTCTATTAGTATCCGATTTCTCCGCCTGATTTCTGGCTGCCTTTTTGGGGCCCGAAACATCAAGGTTTTTGGGGGCATGGCTACATCGCGACGTTGTGATCCATTAAATGAATTGAGGCACTGCCGTCGGGCGTAAAGGGTGACCCACGTCGGACCGAACCAGCGGCTTGCTGGGTGGGTCGGGCTTTACGCCCGACAGCGACTGGCACGTAGCGTTCGAGCCTCACCCCCCGTCCGGCGCCAGCGCGATATCGACCATCAGATCTGAGGCGATTTTTTCGAGATCGTCACCCACCGCATCTAGGTCGGCGGTGCTCGGGACCGACACCGTGGCGTCGGCGCGGAAAATCATCCCGCCACCTTGCGGTGCCTCGGTTACTTCGCTGGTAAGCTCTTCTACGTTCAGATTATGGCGGGCCAATACGCCCGTGATTTCGCGGAGCAATCCCGGGCGATCCTGCCCCATCAACTCCACGTTTACCGTAGCCGTTGCGACCTCCCGAGGGGCTGAGGTATCGGCCTGTACCGTGATACTGATGCCGTCGATCAAGATGCTATCGATCGCGTTGCGCAGGGTGTCGGCTCGGGCCGATTCAATGTCCACGCGGGCGAGCCCGGCGAACTGGCCGCCGAGTCGGCACATCCGGCTTTCGAGCCAGTTGCCACCGTGTTCGGCAATGGGGCGGGCGAGGGCATCGACGAGACCCGTGCGATCCGGGCCGATGATAGTCATGACAAACGTGGTGCGCATTCCGTAACCCTTGGACCGAGCCCGCGCCGGTTCAACCCTCAGATGTCGTCCGGCTTGTTCCAGTTTCGAAACGGCGAGGTGTCTTCGAAAAACACCGAAGACATTTGCGAGGCGAGTGGCCCCGTAAAAAGTCGGCGAGGCGAACGGTCACCGCTTGCGAGATGGGCTGCGAGTTTCGGTAAGAGGGTGGCGGGAACGATGCTGACCAAGGGTTCCGGGCCGAGAGGGGTCTCCGCGTATACGCCGCAGTCGCGATCTAAGTCTCTCGCGAGGAGCTGTTCCAAGACCGTCGTCGTAAGCTGAGGCAGATCCACCGCGACGATCAGCAGGTGCTCGCCCTGCCAGACCTTGAGTGCGGCGATGATACCGGCCAACGGGCCCGAGGAACCATCGTCGTTCATGCGGATCACGTCCGAGGGCAGCAGAGGTAGTTCCTGTCCTTCCCGGGCGGAAACGAGGCGCGACGCCGGATTTACCGTGGCGATCAAATCCAGTTGGCGCCGCAGCAGCGGTTGGCCCGTGGTCGGGTGAGGTAGCAGTGCTTTATCGCGGCCCATACGGGTTGAATGTCCCCCGGCAAGCACCACGGCGGAGAATGATAGCGCGTTAGGTTTCACGACCAAGAACTAGCCGAAGAGTTGCAGCCCCGTGATCCCATCGATGACCAGTTGCACGCCCATGCAGAGCAGTAAAAATCCCATGATTTTGGTGAGCGCGCGGGCGCCGGTTACGCCGAGTTTATCCATCAGCGCGTCGGCGTAGCGCAGGATTAGCCAACACATCACTCCGACGAGGCAGATGCTGACGATCCCCATAAAGTGGGAGGAGATGTCGCGACCATGCAGGGTAGAGCTCGCGGTCATCACCGCGGCGATGGCTCCGGGTCCGGCCATCAACGGCATGGCGAGCGGGGAGAATGCGATGTCTTCCTTGGCCATGGCTTCGGCATGTTCATCCGCCGGATGAGTGCTGTGGGGCCGCGGGTTGAGTTGTTCGAAGCCGAACCGGGTGATAACCAAACCGCCGGCGATGCGAATACCGTCGATGCTGATGCCGAAGAATTCGATCAACAGGGCACCGCCGACGAAAAACACCAGCAGGATGGCTATCGCATAGATCGATCCGCGACGGGCAAAATCACGCCGCTCCTGCAACGTATTGGTCAACGTCAGCGAGTGGAAAATCGCCGCGTTGCCAAACGGGTTCATGATCGGAAACAACGCAGCAAAGATGGCCAAGAAAAGTTCGATTGGGTGAGGCATCGCCGGAAAAATTCAGCTCACCTGTCCGGCGTAAACGTTGCAACGTCGGTCCCGCAAAAACCCCACCAAGGTCTGTCCCGATTCCCGCGCGAGATTGACCGCGAGGCTGGTGGGCGCCGAGATGCCGGCCACCAAACCGATGCGGGCGATGAGCGCCTTTTGCACGATTTCGAAAGCGATGCGACCCGAGACGAGCAGCCCGAGCGTGGCGGGATCGCGCCGATCGAGCAGGAGCCGGCCGAGCACTTTATCGACGGCGTTATGCCGCCCCACGTCTTCCCGGACGACTTGCAGGATTCCCGTCTCGTCAAACAGCGCCGCGGCGTGGAGCCCGCCCGTCGACTGGAAGGTGGGTTGGACGGCCTGGAGCGCGGCGGGGAGCTTGAGCAGCATGGCGATCGTGGCGGAGAATGCCTGATCGGCTGGGATCGCGGGGTGGGTAGCGCAGACCGCATCGATCGTGGCCTTGCCGCACAAACCGCAGGAGGACGAGGTAAAGACGTTGCGCGAGAGGTGTGCCAAGTTGACCGATGTCGGATCGCGTAGCTTCACGGAGATGATGTTGCCGATGCTGCCATCGGGGGCAGAGCATACATCGAGATCTAGCACATCGTCTGGACTGCGCAGAACCCCTTCGGTGCAGAGGAAACCCATGGCGAGCTCCTCGTCATGGCCGGGGGTGCGCATGGTGATCGCAACGGATTGATCCTGCACGCGAATCTCCAGCGGTTCTTCGACGGCGAGATGATCCTCCACGGTCTCCGGGGCTGCTCCCGCAGTATGTCGGGTGGTGGTCGTCGTGACGGATTGCGGCATATAGATTTACGGAGCGAGGGTGCGCGGCCCGGCGGGGAGCGGGGTTTTGGGTTCCGACTCAAGGGCGGCCAAGTAGGCGGGTAGGGTCGTGATGTCAGCGGCTGCTTTCATGGGGGCCAAGGTGAAGGCATGAAACGAATTGGCAACGCCAAGGCGGGAGCCCCGCACGGGGACGCGGGTCGATGTGACGATCAACCTCAAAGGGGGGGGGCCGCCCGGCGGTCGAGCTGGAGATGAGTGGTTCTCTTGATGCCATGGTAATCCACTGGGTGCGGTGGGCGTCGATGCCCGAGGCGGATGAAGATCTTATCGGCTGGTTGCGGGACGCCTTGAAGGCGCCCACGTAGTCGCCAGGATTGATCTCAATATCCGTTTAGTCGGACCGGTGTTCTCGCCTCAATCATCTCGATCAATATCCGACCGGCTTCGACAGCGCTGATGTGGGAGGTATTGATCACCATGTCGTAGTCCTGGGGATCGTTAACGTCGCGATTGTAGTGCCCTTTGACGAAGCGATCACGCGCCTTGTCTCGGAATTGATTCCGCAGTCGAGCTACTGTGGTCGATATCTTCTGTTGTTGAGCCAGGTGGTTTATGCGGTCGTCCACTCGCGCAATCAGCCGGAGATGCATTCCATTGGGGAGATCTGCTGTCACAAAATTTGCGGCGCGACCGATCAGGATACAGTTGCCCTGTCGAGCCAATCGACGGATCAGCTGGTTGGTTTTTTGGATCATCTCCCAGAGATTCGGATGGCGGCCGAGTATTTCACCAATAGAGGCATCGATTTCTGAAAGCGTATCCTCGGGCAGGAATTGGGCGAGATGGTCGGGGTAGTCACTATCACGGAGCATGGCTTGGACTAAGTTGCCGTCATAGACTCGCCAGGGTTTACCGTCTGGAAGAATTCGAAGGTTCAACTGTTGGGTAACCAAGCGAGCGAGCGTTGTGGCTCCGGCTCCGGCTTGGCGCGACAGGGTGACGAACGGCAATGCGGACGAGATTGCGTGAGCGCGTCCATGGGGTGCGATGTTGAGACTCAGATAGCTCTGAGCCTTTTCGAGATTGGGGTTAGCTTGCATGACTAGAAGGGTGGACCCTTGAAGCCTATCCCCTGCGGGGTAGGAAGAGAAGGGTTACCCGGATCCCCGGTGGATTAGCAGCAAACCTAACGTGGCCAATCAGTGCCTCAGACTGCGAGGAAAGTCCGTTCGATTAAGGCGTCTGGATGCGCCAATTATCGTTGGATTGCATCGGGATGTCGGCGTGGGTCCGGACCCAGTCGATGATCAACTCGCGGATGCCGACATTGGAGCGATACAGCACGGGAGCATCGGCGAGCACGGGATATCCGCCGCCGCCGTTGTGGCGGTAGTTGTTGGTGGCGACGCGGAGTTTTTGATTGTCGGGCAACGGGCGGCCCCGGAACGACAGGCCGGTGATGCGCTCGCCGACGGGTTGCCCGAGATCGATGACGTAGTCGACGCCCTCAGCCATATCAAAATTGTAGCCGGCCACCCCCGGATTGATGGCGGCTTGAGCGGGCATGCCAGGCCGGGCAGGCCCAAAGTATCGCGCCGAGTATTCCAGGATCTCCTTGAGCTGGGCGCCGGTCAGTTCCAGCACCACGAGGGTGTTCTCGTAAATGTAGAGACTGGCAATGTCTCGGACGGTCAGTTCGCCCCCGGGCAAGCGAGCTTCGGTTGTGAAGCTCGCGGCCAGCGAAACATCGGCCTCTCCGGCATCAAGTTGGACTTGATGAATCAGGTCCATGATGGCGGTGTCTTCGAGCCGCGATCGAGCTGCGGTTAACGCCCCCGGCGAGAAACCAACCGGCCGGTCCAGCCAGGCTTGGGCGGCTGCGAAAGTATCTTCCGAGAGTTTCAAAATCTGCGGATTGGCGGGCACGTCATCGGTGATCGGATGCGTGGTCGCGGTCTTACCGATCACTTGCCACGGCTCCGTCGGTTCGCCGCGCTCCAGCAGCAGGGTCGTGCGGGAGAGAAACTCGCCCCAACGCCCCGCTTGCGTGAGTAGCACGCCGTTGATGTTGAGCGAAGGCACCTCGCGGTGGGTGTGTCCCATCAGGATCAAATCGACGCCGGGAACTTCGCGGGCGATGCGCACGGCGGCGTTTTCGCCGGGGAGTTGGCCGGGGATCGGCGTGCCGCTGAGGATGTCCTCCTCGAGACCCATGTGCATGGCGATGATGACAACGTCGACGCGATTACGGCGGCGCAGTTCTCGGACCCAGCGGTGCGCGGCTTTCACCGGGTCGACGAAATCCATGCCCTCATAATTCGCGGCATCTTCCCAAACGGGGATGCTGGGCGTCGTCAGCCCGAGCACGCCCACGCGGACGCCGCGCACCTGTTTAATGATGTAGGGTGCGTAAGCGGGATCTTCGGTGCCGGCGAGGGTGATGTTGGCTGAGATCCAGGGGAAGCGGGAGGAGCGCCGAGCGGTATTGAGCGCATCGAGCCCGAAGTTGAATTCGTGATTCCCCGGGACCATGGCGTCGTAGCGCAGGTCGTTCATTGCGACCATCATGGGGTTGGCCTCGGCGGGCTCGACCACGGCGGCGTGGTAGGCATAGGGCGTCCCCTGAATGGTATCGCCGGAGTCGAGCAGGATGAGTTCCGGGTCGAGCAAGCGTGCGCGTTTGATCAAAGAGCCGACTTTGGCCAGACCGTGGTTGGCGGGTTCGCCGGTGTAGTAGTCGAAGGGATGGATCTGCCCGCTCAGGTCCGTGGTGGAGAGCACCGTCACGTGGGTGCGTTCCGCCTGAACGGTTCCCCATCCGATCAATCCTCCCATAATTAAAATAATCCGTAGCCGACGATACATGCGGGGAAGGTTGAAGAACCGCCCGACGCAGCGCGAGCTTGGGATTGGAACGGTGGCGGACCGCAACGATTGCTTTGGTGGAGTATTCCTGCCCCCATGTTTGTATGATGCTAAAACGGTTACCCTCGCGCTCATCAAGGCCTTGGTCGTCGGCTTGGTGGCCTCATCCCTGACGGCGGCTAACCCTCAGCGAAAGCATGATGAGCGGGTTTTCGAATACCGCGTTTACACGGTGCATCCCGAGAAAATGTCCAACCTGTTGGCGCGGTTTGGTGACCACACCAGCGGAATTTTCGAACGCCTCGGTGCGGAGAATATTGGCTATGGGGTAGAGACGGAACCGGCCGCAAGAGAAGAGCCCAAACTGCATTACATCATCGCCCACCCGAGCCGCGAAGCGTCTCAGGAATTCTGGGCGACGTTCCGGGACGCCGCGGACTGGAAAGCCGCCTAGGCCGCCAGCATCGTAGACGGCAAGATCGCCAAAAAAGTCGACAGCGCTGCAGCAGCGGCTGGGTAAAGCGAGCTGTGATACCGAACGGAAAGCACTTCAGGCGATGGTGCAGCAGCGGCAATACGAAGCGGCTTGGGATCGGGTGAAGCAACTGCGGGCTCAAGCCACCAGCGACGGCCTGCATTTGGGATACGGACGTTGGGAGCAACAAACCGGCGGCGTGGCTTTGTCCGCCCGAGTGATTGCGGCGGAGGAGGCGGAGGATTGGCCGGCGGTGGTGGAAAACGCTGACCAGTTTTTGTCGACTCAACCAACCGACCATCGGTCGCGCGCCAAGGTCGAGCAGGCGCGAACGGAAGCACAGGCGACACGCTCAAGCCGGTAGCGCTAGAGGGATGGGCTGATTGCGGGAACGCCGATAGGTTTGGAAGTGCCTCGCGTCCGTCGTAATCACGGTCGCCTCGGGGAAGCGTTCCGACAGCACTACGATTGAGGCATCCGCCGCATCCATCACTTCATACTTCAGCATCAGTTCTTGGGTGCGTCGTAGGGACTCCGGCCAGATCTGATGCAACATGATCGCGCCGCTTCGAACCAAAGTGAGCAAGGCCTGCGCGGCAGCCGAGTTTCCGCCGAGGTGGTGGAGCGCTTCGCCCAGCACGATCTCGGTGGTATTGATGGTGCCCTTCCGAGTGGAGAGCTCAGCTACACTCCAGTCGTGCCACTGATCTGCCGCGTTAAACCACCCCACTAACGGTCCGGCGTCCACGATGGTCTTAACTTCCATACCCCTCGCGGGTGGAGAGATCATGGGGGCCGTCCTTCATCATGCCGCGATATCGCTCGGCGGCTGTGGCGAAATCGGTCCCGTCTTCGTTCACTTCGCGCTCCAACGCGGCGCGCGCATAGGTTGATACCGGAGTCCCTTGGCGCTTCGCCGCAGCTTTGAGTTTTTTCTCCAATGTCTCAGGAATTTTGACCGTAAACGTTTTCACGGTGTTACCATCGTATTACCCGAATCGCCCGTCAAGCGTAAGCGTTCCCGGTGGGCGGTGAGGGCGCTCCCCATTTCGACGTGTTCAGGGCGATGAGGCAGAGTCCCAGGAAAAATCGTATCACTCAGATCGAGGGGTTTTCGGTGACTTCGCTCGCCCAGACGATGAGCCAGCCTGACTCCTCGTCGACGTAGACAAAAGGCGAGAGATCTTCGTCGTCGGTTTCCACGTATTCGGCGTGGGCGTAGCGGGTAAAGGGGTCGTCGAAATGTGACCAGTCGGCTTGTGCCACCGGCGTCATCGCGGGCTCGGCGGGCGGTTCGGCCCAGCGGATCGAAAGTCCGATTGCGATGACTCCAGCACCGGCGATAGGCAGGGCAAAACGTAACAGACGGCGCCATGATGGTAGTCCACCGGTGGTTGATGTAGTAGTAGTCGAATTACGGATACGGCGGCGAACGGCGTGCCACTCTGTTTGGGCATCGGGCACAGTCACTTGCTGATCCGTTTGGCGCCACGTGTGCGCGGCTGCGGTCAGGCCGGCGGCCAGCCGCTGGCAACGAGGGCACTCCGCTAGATGCTGTTCCAAAATAGCCGCAGCCGCGGCGCCGCGGGGGGCGTCGCGGGCGGCAAAGATTTGGGTTTCAGCATCGTCGCAGTTCATCGCGGGAAGGCGCGGAGCTTACCAGCGTCCGCGGCGTTGCACCCAGACTTTTTCTTGCCGATGGGTCCAGTAACCGCGCCGGTAGTGTTTGGTGCGCCGACCGCAGTCATCGTAGACAAACCACGTGCGCTGCGGGATCCATACTTTGACCGTGCGGTAAGTCCAGTGACCCCGATCGTGGCGATCGTAGTCCCGATCGTAGTCGTGGTGGCGGATTGATCGGGAGGGGCGGCAGCTGTGGCAGCCGCAAGACGGACCGTGGCGAGAATGGCCGTAGTCGCGACCGGAGCGGTGGCCGTGCTGGTAGCCGACCTCGACATAATCGTAGTCATGGTCGAGGGCTTCGTTGATGGCGAAGCCGATAATGGCACCTCCGAGCACGCCCCCCAGAATCGCCGCTTCGGTGTCGCCGAGAGCATGCACGGGTCGGGGGGTGAGGGTGAGAATGACGATAGCACTAACAGTGAGGATTGTAGATTTCATGAGGGTCTCCGGGTTGAGTTACGTCTTTTGGGACGAACCCGGCGGAGACCGTATTCAATTTTCTCGCGAATTTTTTCTCCGCTCAATCGGCGATGACAATCAAGGCGTAGACGCCGCCGTCGGGTTGGCTAGGGCCGCCGAGCACGGCCGGGACGCCGGGGCGCAGCACCAGACCGGTGCGCATAAAGGCGCGCGACTCGCCGGCCCATTCGAGTTGTAGCCGCACGCGGCCATTACCGGCGTCCTCGGCGCGGAAGCGCAGGGTTTGGCCTTGGCCGACGCCAAACGAACCGGACCCGGGAAGCGCGGCGCGGGCTCGGCCGGAGCCCAATTGACGGAAGCTTTCGAATCTCAGAATGCGCCGCAAGGTCGACTCGTATTTAGCTAGCGCGCGATCGCTTTCACCGGCCTCACGGGAAGCGGAAACGAGGATCGCGCGGACGCTGACACTATCGTCCGCCGCCGAAACGGTGGGGGAGAAGCTTACGGCGAGGAGGAAGGCCCAGAGAGGAGATAATCGTTGGATTAATCGCATGGCGTATCGCGGAGTTTTTTAGCGAGCAGGCGGCGGGCGTGAAATAGGCGGGACATCACCGTGCCGCGGCGACAACCGAGGGCATGGGCGATCTCGTCGTAGGATAGACCTTGGATTTCACGTAAGGCGAGCACGGCTCTTTGTTTGGGAGGGAGGGAGTTGAGGAGGGTTTCGAAATGGTGTTGGCGCTCCGCTTGTTCGATCTGAGCTGGGGCCGACGGGGTTTCATCTTTTGGTTCAAAAGCGGGCAAGGGATCATCCGATGAGGTGCCGATGCGGTCGAAGGGCAGGAACCGATCGAACCAACGCCGCCGTTTCCGCAGGTGGTCGACGGCGCGGCGGGTCGCGATGGGGTGGAGCCAGGTCGAGAATTTGGATTCGCCCCGGAATCGCGCGATTTGTTGCCACGCTTTGATCCAGATATCTTGGCACAAGTCGCGGGCGTCGTGCTCGTTGCGAACGATGGCGAACACGGTGCGAAAAACCGGCTCGTAGTGGAGCTGCATCAGATCTCCGAAGGCGGTCTCATCTCCGGCTTGAGCCGCGGCGATCCAATCCGACTCGAGGGCGGCGGGATCTGTCTCGGCCATCACGGGTGAGCGAATCGCCGAATCGGTTAGCGGCGGTAGGGACCGCGGCGGGTATCGTAGTAGTCGTAGATCGGCACATCGCCGCGCACGGTGCCGATAGTAATGGCTGCACTAAAACGTCCCTTTGGGTCGCTGATCACGGTGGTCACCGAGCCGCCGTAGTAGGTCCCGGCACTACTGGTGCCAACCTCCATGGTCACGGAGCCGCCCACTACCAGCAAAGGCCCTTTGCTCGTGAAGCGTTGATCGTCGCCACCTTGCCCGGCTGATCCCGGACCGAGTCGCTCCCCGCGATAGACGAATGGCATGGGCTGATCGGCGATGAATCCGGCAATGTGTTCGTCGAGCCTCACGCGTTGGTCATCGCCGAGTCGCTCGATCCCGGTCGCTTCTAATTCTTCCTCCGTGCGGCGGTCAGAAAATCCGCCAGCAAATCCGTTCACGCCGCCGGCGCGAGCCGCGTTGACTTCGTAGGCGATGAGGTTTTCGAGGTTGGCCTGCTCTTGTTTGCTGAGCTCATGCACGCCCGTCGCGAGGGTTTCGATGTTGGCGAGCCGAGAGATAAAATAACCTTCCAGCTCTGCCGTGGTGTCGGCGACTTCCGCGTCCGGCACCGGCACGGCCTCCAGCGGCTCTTCGGCCCCCGCCGATAGCGCCCCCCAAGTCAGGGTGAGGCAGCTAAGATAGAATCGTGGGGTGCAAAAGGACATCATCGTTAAGAGGGGAGTGAGGCGATTTTGTTCCCGTATCTCGGTTGAGTTTAAGCGGTGGTGGATCGGGTTGGGCGCTTCAACGCGCGGCGGGAGGAGATCACCACGACCACCATCCAGCTCACGATCCAAAACAGGGCGTAAAACTCGCGACCATCGACGATCGTCTCGGAGGTCATACGCCATTTTTCAGTTAAGTCGGTAAACGGAGTCTGCCAAGCTCGAGCGCGCAGGTAAGGAATCTGGGCGACGACTCCCACGAGGAGCACCATGCCGCCTAAGATCTGGGCGTAGGCGTATTGCTTGATCGCCCCCAAAAGTGCGGCCACGGCGGCGAACCCGTAGATCAGAATCCACGCGAGGGGACTGGGGTCATTGAACTGCACCGCGAAGGAAAGGGCGAACAAAACGGCCATGGTTCCGTGGGCGATGCGAAGGACGAGAGGCATGGTCCCACAGGCCAAACCCGCGTTTGGGAAAAGGCAAGATACGGGAAATCACCCCAATGACCCTGATCGAATTTAGGTAATCTTCGGAATTGGAGAATATTAATGATAGGTTTTGGTTAGATCGATTGAATGTTCAATAATCTCCGTCGTCGCCATCTCCGCGCGATCCCGATTCTACGGCCTCTGCGGGAGTAGTGATTCCCGGATTAGGTGAGGCCCTGCTCAGCATGGCGGCTGTGGGCGCGGAACGTCAGACTCTGGTGGCGGTCGGCGCAGTGGTCGACGAGGCCATGCAAGGCATCATGCATTTGCCGAATTTATTCATTGGCCTGATCGACGAAAATCCGCCGAGCATCCGATTTGTTTACTGTCGCGACATTCATGATCGGCACGTGGATCGCCCCATCGATGGATTGGGCCTCACGGATAAGGTTGTCCTATCGCAAAATCTCTCCTGATGCGCCGAGAGACGGCCAACGCGCTCCTCGCCTCGGGTGACATGATCAACCACGGCGTGCCGAGCAAAGTTTGGCTGGGGGTGCCGGTGCAGTCGGGGGAACGCATCGTCGGGATCATGGCGACACAGGATTACGAAGATTCGCAAAACCTTACCGCGTGGCCCGAGGCGTGTTTCAAGGCCGTCGCCCCCACGGTGGCGGGCCTGATTGATCGGGCCGTGGGCTGGCAGGAGAAGCACGGCGAGTTGAGCAAGGAGTCGGAGATCCGGCAGCAAAAGCAGGCCTTGTTTGCGACCGCGGGTCACGACGTGCGATCACCCTTGGCCGTGATCCAGAGGTATTCGGATTTGTTGCGCGAGACCCTCAAAGATAGCCCTTCGGCCCTCACCGCCGCGCGCGATCACGCTCCGGCAGCGGTGGAGCTCGGTGGCTGGATGCGCAGCTTGGAATCCTGGGCCGAAAACCAAGGCATTGGCGCAACCTGTGAGATGACTGCGCCAGGCGGAGAGGATGCGCGAGTCGACGCGGATTGGCTGGGGCAGGTTCTCCAGCCCATCGTGCGCGCCAGAATCACCGCTCAGGACGTCGCTCGGGTTCGACTGCGCCTCAAAGTGCAACCCATCGTGACCATTCCGGCCGGGCTGCTGCGCCTGTCCTTTTGCTTCGAAGCGCTGCCCGCGCCGGGAACGCCAACGCCTCCCGAAGGCCGGGATCGTCGCTTGCAACCAGTCCGGCTCGACGATGGCCGAACCTACGACGGGGTCACCGTGAGCTTGGCGATTGCCAAGCGACTGGCGGAGATTATCGGGGCCGATTTGAAGGTGAGTGAAACGCGGCAAGCTCCTTGGCGCGCGAACCTTATCATGACCGTTCCGGCCGAAATCGCCTTCGATGCGGCAGCCGATGAGGACGGCGGGGGCGCGTGGTCGATCATGCGCAAGCAATTGCAGCAGGATGCCAGCAAGATTGTGGTAGTGGATGCGAACCCCGGCCCCCGCCGCGAGCTCGTGCAAGTGCTCAGCGAAGCCACCGGAGCCGCGCCGGTGGCAGTCGGAGCCGTCAAAGACCTCACGATTCGCCTTCGCCACGGACAGGTCAGCGCGATCATGGCTTCCGTTGAGACCGGTCCGATGGCGGTCCGAGAAATTGCCTTGGCCATGCGAGGCGCCCGGGAGTCTTCGATCCTGCCCTATCTTGTCGTTGTCAGTGCCGACCAATCACCGGAGGGAGTCGAGCGTCTGCTCGATAGCGGAGCGGATGCCTACGTGCCGCGCCCCTTTAGTCGCGCGGCCCTTTGGTGGCGTTGTCCGATACCTGGCTCGAGCACGAGCGGCGATCCGAGGCGATCGAGTCTTAGGTGCGCTCGGGCCTACTTGGCCAATTCACACACGTAGACCGTGCTGTGCGAATCGCGGTGCAAAAACGGATTGGGAAACGCCACAACCTCCGGGTGCACGGCCCGGAAGACCAACTTGAGATTTTCGAGAAAAGTCGATTCCGGCGGGTCGTCCGACCACAGGCCAAACACGCCTCCGGGCCGGATCAAACGCGTGAATTCGCGCAAACCCGCCTCCGAATAAAAGTGCGCGTGGCGGGGGTGCAGCAGGTGATCAGGCGAGTGATCGATATCGAGTAAAATGGCGTCGAACTGGCGTTGGGGTTGGTCCGGATCGAACCCGTTACCGTCGCTTGCGGCTAACGCAAAGAAATCCCCGTGCACGAATCGGCAGCGCGGATCGCCGGTGAGTTTCGGGCCGAGCGGGACGAGGCCGCGTTGATGCCAGTCGATCACGGGCTGCAAATAATCGACCACGATTAACGAACCCACCCGTGACTCCTCTAGCGCGGTCCAGGCGGTGTAGCCCAGCCCCAAACCACCGACGACGACATCGAGAGATTCACCCCGCGTGGCCGCGAGGCCAAGGCGCGCCAGCTCCTCTTCAACCTTCGTAAAAAGCGAGGACATGAGGTAGTCGTTGCCCAGCTTGACCTCGTGGATCTCGCGATCATCGAGCATCTTGAGCCGTTGGCGGCGTAGGCTAACGGGACCGAGCGGAGTTTCCTGATAGTCGAGTTCTTCGAAATTGGCGGACATGATGGCAGGTCCTGGTGCCCCCGGCGGGAATCGAACCCACATCCAGTGTTTAGGAAACACTTGTTCTATCCGTTGAACTACGGGGACCCGGAACGGCGATTGGTTTGGGGGGCGGTTGGCGGTGTCGCAAGCCCGATCCCTTTCGGGCGGCAAGCTCGTTCCCGATTCCGATCCCGGGTACTGTGGCTCTCACGCAGGGACCGCGGAGCGGGAGTGGGAGGGTGCGGAGAATGGGTAGAATTAAGAAAGGGAGAGAGAGGTGGAAGGGGAGAAATAGGGGGCAGGACGGGGGGAGTTGATTTGAGGGGAAACCTTTTTGCGGAATAGGCGTCTCTTCCTGCTAGCGCGGCCTCGACACCGAGGGGCTCTCTTTTTTATCTTTCTTGGTCATGACGTTACCTTCCCCCTCTTCCACCCGCTCGCGTCGTCGTGGGTTCACGTTGCTCGAAATCATGGTGGTGCTCGCCATCCTCGGATTGCTCGTGGCCGTGTTGGTGCGCAATGTCACCGGGGATTTGGATCGGGGACAGCAACGGGCGGCCGGGTTGTTTGTGAAAACCACCTTGAGCATACCGTTGACCAATTACCGCATCGATATGGGCAGTTACCCGACCACCGCCCAAGGCTTAGAAGCATTGATCAGTTCGCCGCAAGGGGGCGGGCGTTGGAAGGGCCCTTATCTCGAAAGCCCGGGCGGCCAGCCCCCCATGGATCCGTGGCAGCAGCCCTACCAGTATCGTTATCCTGCCACTAAAAATAAAACCGGTTACGATCTCTTCTCGAAAGGCCCGGACATGGCGGCCGGGACCGAGGACGACGTCGGTAACTGGCAATAACCTTTGAGACGCGGCGACATGCTATTCCGCCGCTCTTTCCGGCGTAGAGGAACCGACGGGAAACCCCGCGCTGGTTTCACCTTGATCGAGATCATGATGGTGATCGCGCTGCTCGGCTTGTTGGCGACGGTTCTGGCCGTGGGGGCTTCCAACGCGTTGCTCGATCGGGACGAGTCGCCTGTCGAGATCTTCTGGTCAGCAGTGGGCGAGGCGCGCAAGCAGGCGTTGCAAAAGGAGATCGATATCGACCTGCGCTTCAACAACGAGGATCAGGTATTCGAGGCGTCGACGATCGTCGGGATGCGCCAGATTCCGATCCCGTCGACCGTGCCGATCCAGTTGGAATTTCTCGGGGTGGGTGGCGGCGGGCAGACCATGATGATTGGTGGTCGATTGATCGAAACCAGTATTTTGAAGCAGGTCACATTCTATCGGGATGGCACGTGCACGCCTTTCCGTGCGCGGCTGACGCTGGAGGGCGAAGAGCCCGTGATTTTGGAAATCGATCCGTGGACGTGCGCGCCGATTTTGCGCGATAAGGAGCGGCGTTTCTGATGCGGTTGCGACGCGCATTTACGATTTTGGAAGTAATGGTCGCGCTGGCGATAGTCGCGACGGCGGCGATTGTCTTGGGCGCTTCCTACGTGAATGTTTTGTTGGGTTACGAACACGCGGAACGCTCGACGATGATCGATGCCGACGTGCGGTTCGCGCGGGAGATTCTGTTTCGGATACCAGAGTTGGAGGATGTCGAAGATGGTGACGATTTTGAGACGGCGAATGGGCGACGCATCATATGGCGTGCGACGGTGGAACCGACTATCGTAGCCGATCTCTTCGACGTGGATTTCGAGGTGGAGGTGATCAACGAAAATTCTGGCGAAGGTGAGATTGTGCGGGAACGGTTTCGGTTGCTGCGTCCGACGTGGTCGGAAGCCGATGAGAGCGATCTGCTGCGTCAGAAGATGCGCGATGATATCGAGCAATATTTAGCCGGCGTGAGGGGCGACCGATGATGCGACTGATCGGCAGGCGAGCGTCGCGGCGGCGAGGGTTCACGATGATCGAGCTCATGGTTTCACTGGTGTTGGTCGCGCTGGTTGTGTTGGGTCTCAACACGTTTGTTTTCTCCATGTCCGAGCTGTGGGGGCGCGGGCGGGATTGGCGATTGTTTGATCAACACGCGCGGGCACTCACGCGGTTTTTGGAGACCGAAATGCGCACGGCGGCCTTGCCGCCACGGGTGGGGCGAGATGTCGCCGCGATCGAGGCGCGGGAGGTCGAAGTCGATTTTGGTCGGCGGGAAGATTTGTTGGTCTTCGGACTGCGGGAAGGGAGTCGGATTTTGCAGTGGCCGGAGCGGCCGTTGCCGGATGTGTGGGCTGCTCTCGAAGTGGTGGCGGGCGAAGGCTTGATCCTGCATTGGCATTCGGTGCTGGAGAAGAATTTCGCGACCGATCCGCCGCGCAAGATGGTGTTGTCTCCGCTGGTCTCGGCGATGCGCTACGAGTATTTTGATGGGTCGTTCCGACGTTGGGAAATCGAAGATCGATTGATCAACGGCGACGATGGTGAGTTGAAGACGCCGGGCCGTATTCGCCTGACCTTTACCTACAAGGATCAAGATTTGGAAACGATCGTGCCGCTCACAATTTTCGGGGAAGGATTACCGCCATTCTAGTTATGACGGCGATGCATCAACGGCTTGAAACTGCGCGCGGTGAACCGCGACGGCGGCGGGGTTCGGTGCTGGTGATTGTGCTGGTGACCCTGTTGTTTGCGACGACGGCACTGCTGCTGTTCATCGAGCGAGCGAGCACGGATTTGATTGTGCACGTGCGGGATGCCGATCGCATCAACTTGCGCATGGAAGCCTACTCCGCGCTGGAAACGACGTTGGCGGTGCTGGTGGAATTTAGCGATGTGCTGGGCGGTCTCCACAGTCCGGCAGAGGGGTGGAGCGAGCCCTTGGCTTGGGGCGATTATGAGCCAGGCGAAGGCCGGGAAGTCACGGTGCGCTTCGTGGACGAGAGTGGTCGGCTGCCTTTTTCGCAGATGGATTTCGAAATGTGGGTGCGGTTGTTCGAGTCGTGGGATGTGCGGGAGTCGGAGGCGGAAAGTTGGGCGGATGCGTTGCTGGGATGGTCGCAAGAAGACTATACGGCGGTGTCTTTTGACGCGCCCCGGGCGGAGGATTATGAGCGGTATGAATTGGGATTTACCCCGCCGGCGCGTGCACCGCATTCGTTGGCGGAGCTGCGAGCAATCGACGTGATCCGCGACGCGTTTTTCGACGAGAACGGGTTACCTAACCAGTACTTTCATCGCTTTGCCGAAGCGGTGACGCTGCTGGTTTACAGCGCCCCGAATATCAATGCCGCTTCTCCCGGGGTGCTGGCGGCGATGGGGCGCTTCGACGAAACTCAACAAGGTTTGCTGGGCGATTACCTTAGCGGTGGTGGGGTTTACCGCAGCCGCGGGCCAGGTTACTTTACGGAGGCCAATGAAGTCTCGTCGGTGCTGGGTGATCAGGCTCTGGCGGGGAATTTTGGGGCTACGATTCTCGCGTTACGGATCATCGTGGAGGTGCGACAGGGGGAAGCCCGCTACACGCTCAGCGTGGTGGTATCGCCCAACGGCGGAGCGAGGGCGGCCACCTCTCCACCCATTCCTGAGCCGTTGCGCGAGGAGGGCGCTCCCGAGGACGCCGGGTCCGAACGAGAGCCAACGATCGCCGCGGCGGCCTTGGCCATTGCGGGACCGGAGGGTGCCGATGATTTGCCGGAGTCGATAGAGTATCCCTTTACACTCCTCTCGATTCAGGAAATGGATGCTAATGCTAACAACGCGGAAGCATTACGTGCGGCTGCGGTCGAATTTTAACCATGTCTGCCCAACTCTTAAAGCTTCCCCAGATGACGGCTCGCCGGCGTGAAGTGGTGGTGTTGCCTGACCAACGGTTTTTTGTGCGATCAGTGGCGTTGGTGCGGGACGCGGAGAGCGGCTCGATTCGGGAGCAATTAGAGTTAGCCCTTGAGGGCATGGCGCCGTTTCCCGTGAGCCAGATGTTGTGGGGCTACTGGACCACGCTGGAGGCGGACCACGCGTTGGTTTTTGCGGCTTACCGGAAACGTTTTACGACGGAAGAAACTGCCGAATGGAGCGAGGCCGAGTGGGTGGGCCCCCAGCTCGCGGCGTTGCTCGGCCAAGCCGCGCCGCCGGCGGCGACCACCTGGTTGGTGCGCACGGCCGCAGGACTTTCGGCGGTGCACTTCGGCGATGCTTCTGGGGTCCCGACTTTGGTGCAATCGACGCCGATTGATCCAGAGGCCGATGATGGGGCGTGGCAGCAAGCCGAGGACGAACTGGTCCGCGCGTGCGGCGGTAGCAAGTCGGTCCAACGCGTGGTCAGCCCCTCGATGGTCGCCGGGTTGCCAGGCACCGACGAACTCATCATACGGTGCGACGAACGGGAGGAAAAGGTATCGCTCACCACGGCTCAGGATTTGGATGTGCGCGATCACGATGAACTGGTCGCGCGGCGTCGGGCCCGCCTCCGGGACACGTGGCTGTGGCGCGGGCTGGTGGCGGCGTTGTTGACGATTGTGGCCACCGGGGTGGCGGAACTCGGTCTGTGGGGCGGCAACGGTTGGCGGGACACATTGCACCAGCAGGTGCAGGTGCAGACGCCGATCGTGAAGGAGATCGAGACGGCGGACCGCTTGGCTAATCGCATCGACGAATTACGCACCAAGCGACTGCGCCCGTTTGAGATGATTGCGATCGTTGATGGGCCGCGGCCGGAATCGATTATTTTTCTACGCACCTCTGCCAACGGCCTCTACTCGCTAGAAATCGAGGCAGAGACGGATGAGGCTCAGTCCATCAACGCCTACGTATCAGCCCTGCAAGTTCTCGGGACGACGGAAGGCGTGGAGATTTTGAATTTGGACCAACGCGGCTCGCGCTCATCGGTGCGGCTTTTGGTGCGCTTTACCCCCAGTGCGTTCGACGTCGCCGCCGTTGAGGAGGGATCCGCATGAAGGCTTGGTTCTTCAGTCGGCTCGACCGGGAAAAGTTTTTGATGCTGGCGTTTGTGATCGCGGTGGCGGTGCTCTGGCTCTCGGACATATCCGAGCGGGCGCGGGCGGCGGTGACCGATATCAACGAGACCCGGACCGTGCTTGGGACTCAAGGGCGTTGGTTGGCGGAGCAGGACCGGATCGAGCAAGCGGCGGCGGCGGCGGTGGCTGATTTGGACAGCTCGCGGACGTTTAACAGCCTGCGATTGTCCGCCGAACTCAGCACCTTGGCGAAGGCCGCGACGATCGATCAAAACTTACGCAGCGAAGCGCAACTGGCCCAACAGACGGCGCAATTTTCGGTGCACACCGTGCAACTGACTTTGAACCGCGTGGGGTGGGAGAGCCTGCTCTCGTTTTACGGAGCGCTGTCCGAACGTGCGCCCTACATCAGTATCGAACGATTCACTTTGGAGTCGGTGCGGAACAATCCCGCCGAGCTTAATGCCCGACTGTTGGTTTCATCGGTAGAGATCGCGGCGGCTCCCTGATTGGTCTCACGCCGGCCGATGTGGTGATGAGGGGCACGAGCCACGAACCGGTCCGCGAGAATATGATCGCAGCAGGGAACAAAAACCCGGGCCGGGCGCTCTCTCAGGGAGCCCCGCCGTTAGATTTCCCGTTGGCGGCGAATTCTACCCGCAGTTTCAGGCCTCGATTTTCTTCCTGCATGACCCCGATTTCTTGCTTCTTCAACCGATGGTCTCGGCATGTTCGGATCTTAATTTGGACCCTGGTGCTCGGGACGTCCATACCCCAGCGAAGTGCGCGGGCGGAGTCGACGCTGCACTACAAGTTCCAGACCTGGCAGGAAGACGATGGCCGGATTCGCGTCGATTCCCACTACGCCGAAGCGGAACAAACCTGGTCCAACGGCTCCAATCTGCGCGTCGTCGGGCTGGTGGATACCATCACCGGCGCGACACCTTCCGGCCAGCCTGCGCCCGAAGGCAGCGATCAGGTGCCCCTCGCGACACTCGAAGATGAGCGGGAGTCATATCAGCTGGAATACACTCACACTTTTGAAGCCTTCGATGTCGCTCTCGGTTACGGGACGAGTGAGGAGATCGACTACGAGTCCGATGTTTGGTCGCTGAATACGCAGCTCTTTTTCAATCAGAAGAACACGACTTTGCTCATGGGCTATGCGCGGGCCGAAGATGATGTGACGGCCATCTTTCTCCCCGAGCCGCGGGAGAAGACCGTGCACGACGCCATCATTGGTCTCACCCAAGTGCTATCGCCCCGCACGTCGGTCACCGCTAATTTGTCCTACGGCTACGAGCAGGGGTATCTCTCTGATCCCTACAAAATCTTGGAGCAAGAAACGGAAATTTTACCGGGCTTGGTTTTGGGACTGACCTTTCCAGAGAACCGTCCTTCCGAGCGGGAGAAGTTGATTGGGTTCGTGAGTATGAATCACGCGTTTGAGAATCTTAACGCGGCGGTGGATACCTCCTATCGCCTGCTGGACAATAATTGGGGAGTCACCAGCCACACGTTAGAGCTAGCGTGGTTTCAACGGTTGGGGGAGCGGTTCATTATTCGTCCCGCTGTCCGCTACTACCGACAGTCGGCCGCCGATTTTTATACCGTGGACCTGAACAACAGTCCCATCGTGCCACCGACCGAGGCGACGGGGCGGGCGCCTTATTATTCTGCAGATTATCGCTTGTCTGAGATGGAGACGTGGATGATCGGCGTGAAAGTAGTTTGGGATATCAGCGAACACGTATCGCTAGATGCCACAGTGGAGCGGTACCTCATGAACGGTCGAGATGACTTCACGTCGCCCAGCGCCTACGTCGATGCTAATGTTGTTACCGTGGGGATACGATTATGGCTATAGTGCAATCTCACCAGCAAGCCTCGGTCGTGTCCGGCGAACGCACGGTGGCGGCGGATAGCGCGCCGTTGCGGCGGTTGGATTTCCACGCCATGGGCACGCGCTGTTTGGTGCAGTATGTGGCGCCGAGCAAACCGTCCGCCGAAGTTTTCGAAGTCGCGCTGCGATCCTGGGTGGAACGTTACGAAGCCCGCTATACCCGTTTTCGCGATGATAGTATCGTCGGCCAAATCAATTTGGCGGCGGGCAACGGGCAGTGGATTGCAATAGATGACGAGATGGAACGCATGCTAGAGATGTCCGGCACCGTGCACTTTATGACGCAGGGCATTGTGGACGTCACGGCCGGCCCGTTGGCGAAGCTTTGGGACTACCACGTCAAACCCCCGCGAGTGCCGACCGAGGCCGAGGTGGCCGCCGCCCGGGCGCTGGTGGGGTGGTCGATGATCGAACGCGAGCCGGGCCGGGTGCGACTACCACGAGCCGGGATGTCGTTGGACTTCGGTGGTTGGGGTAAAGAGTTCGCGGTGGATATGGCTACGCAAATCGCGACCGATCATGGCCTCTCCCGCGTCTTGGTGGACTTTGGTCATGACATTCGCGTGATGGGTTCGCCGCCGGGCCGTCCGGCTTGGCATATCGGGTTGGAGGATCCTCAACAATTGGGTGAACTTTGGGGGAGTATTGGTGCAGTGGATACCGCAGTCGCTAGTTCCGGTAACTATCAACGCGGGTTCGTGATCGATGGTCAGCGTTATGGCCACATCATCGACCCCCGGTCAGGACGGCCGACGACGAACGGTCTGCAACAGGTCACGGTGGTGGCACCGAGTTGCCTCCAAGCCGGTATGTTGGCCACGGCGGCCTTTGTGTTGGGTCCCACGGAAGGGCTCGAGTTTATCCAATCTACCCCGGGCGCTGAGGGCTGCATGGTCTCAATCGGGGCGAAACATCAAACCCGAGGATTTTTTCATCATGTCGTCAGTTAAACGTTATTTATGTTTCAGCCTAGGTTGCCTGCTGGCGACGATGGCCAACGCCGCTCAGATTGGAGATGGGTTGCCGGATTGGACGGCGCACGAGCTCGAAGGCGAGATTCCCGCGTTGGCGGGTAAAGTAGTGATGATCGATATCTGGGCGTCGTGGTGTGCCCCGTGCAAAGCGTCGTTTCCCGAGTATGCGGCGCTACAAGCAGAGTGGGCCGATCAGGGTTTTGTGATCGTGGCGGTGAGCGTGGATCGCAAAGCGACGGACTACACGCGGTTCCTTCGCCAGAACGAGCCGGGTTTCGTCACGGTGCGCGACGTGAATCAATCGCTGGTCGCGACGCTGGAGCCGCCCGCTATGCCCACCAGTTTTATTTATGGTCGCGATGGTCGACTGCGCGCAGTGCATGAAGGTTTCCGCGGCAAGAGCACCGTCGAGATCATCCGCGCCGAGGTCCTACCCCTTTTGCAGGAGAATAAATGATGAAACGATTCAGATTACTTTTAATCCCGCTGGCTATGGTTGGCGTCGTGGCCGGACTCACAGGATGCCAGACCGCCAACGTGCAACCCTGGGAGAAGGGATTGTTGGCCGATTACACCATGCGCGCCGACCGCGATTCGCTGCACGACGCGATGTCCGAACATATCTATTATTCGCGCGAAGCATCGTCGGGGGGCCGGGGAGTCGGTGCCTCGGGCTGCGGCTGCAATTAACTCTCACTACCACCTTTTGCTGAACTGATCATGTCTACTCTCACCCTCGTTTATTTCCGACTCCGTTGGCTGCACGTTCCGGCGGCATTAATGATGTTCTTGTTACAGCGGACACCACTGTTGCGGACGGTTATCACCACTGAATTTGTGGTATCATCCGGCGTCGGTAGCGTTCTGAAAGGCGTCCTGCTGGGCAGCGCCGCGCTCGGCGCGGTGCAAACCGTGGCTGGTGCTACCGCGTTAGCGGCGGGCGATAACGGCAACCCGGCCCCAGCGACCGTCGGCGAGTCATTTGTGGGTGGCTTTGCGGTGGTCGGAGCCCCGGCGGTGGCGGCGTCTTATGAAATTACGGGAGACATTCCAGCGGGGCTGACGATTACCAATCTCGTGGGCGACACCGTGAACTCCAATGTGGTCTCGATCACCGGCACGCCGACGCAGGCGGGCGAATTTACGATGCGGGTGCGAGCCTGGCGAGGGGTGAACAAAACCTTGAACGGCGGCCAGCCGCAGTTCGAGTACGTGATCAATGTAGCCGCAGCAGAGGGCTTGGCGCCGGCGATCACCGGCCAACCCTCGTCGGCGTCGGTGCAGGTTGGTGGGGCTGCCTCATTCACGGTGCAGGCATCGGGCGATCCGGCCCCGACCTTCCAATGGCTTAAGGATGGAGCCGATCTCAGCGGTGGGACTTCTGCGACCTTCTCAATTGCGACAGTCGATGCCGCCGATGGCGGAGACTACACCGTGGTGGTGAGCAACGCGGCCGGCGAGGTGACCAGCGCGGCGGCTGTGCTGACCGTCACGGCGGCAGCGGCGATTTCTATTTCCAGCGCGCCCGCATCCGTTGATGTAGCGCCGGGAGGAACGGCCAACCTTTCCGTGGTGGCGAGTTCGACCGGGCCGCTGACGTATCAGTGGTTCCAGTTCCGCGCCGGCGTAGGCCTGCGTTCACTGGCCGGTAAAACCGCGGCCTCGCTGGCCTTCACTAACGCGCAGGCCAGCGACATGGGTTTCTATTTTGTGCGAATTTCCAATGGCGGTGAAACCGTCGATTCAGACTTCGCGACGCTCACGTTGAGCGGCGGAACCAGTCGGCTCGCCAATCTTTCGACCCGAGGCAGCGTGCCGGCCAACGGCACGCTGACGCCGGGGTTTGTGTTAAGGGGCGATGGCTCGAAGCAGCTCGTGGTGCGAGCGGTCGGACCCGAGTTGGCCAACTTCGGGGTCGGCAACGCCATGTCCGATCCGAATATGGGCATCGTGCCCTTGAACGGCGCCGTGGCTGAGATCATCAACGACAATTGGGCAGACGCGAGTAACGCGGCGGAGATGGCCTCGACCAGCGCCGGCTTGGGCGCATTTCCGCTGACCTCGAATTCTTTCGATGCGGCCGTACTTGCGACCGTTGACCTGCCCAACAGTCAAGGCAATCGGGCCCATACCGTGCAGATCAGATCTGGGGATGGCAGTGCGGGTATCACGCTGGCGGAAGTTTATGATCCCGATGGAGCAGGGGAATTTGCTCGCCTTTCCAATATCTCGGCGCGCGGTTTTTCGGGACTAGGTGCCGAGGTATTAGCGCCGGGATTTGTGATCGCGGGCGAAGGAGCCAAGACGATGTTAATTCGCGTCGTGGGTCCGACCTTGGCTGGGTTTGGCGTGCCGGGCACGATGGCCGATCCGCGCCTCGAAGTGATTCCGGGAGACCAGACGTTTACCATTGCAGCGAACGACAACTGGGGTGGCACCGCTGAGCTCAAAGCGGCGTTTGTGGCGACGGGCGCATTCTCCTTCGCTGGCGATGGCTCGCTGGATGCGGCGGTTTTGGTGCGGCTGCCGCCGGGCGCTTACACCGTGCGACCGACCGGTGCGAGCTTTGGCACCGGCGAGATCCTCGTCGAAGCCTATGAAGTGCTGGATTAGAGCCGTAGCGTCGACTGGGTCGGGTCTTACGGGAGACAAGGCGGTAGATGGTGCTCTGCTTTCTCGGCCAGTTTCTGCCCAGGATGATAAAACCAGTCTTGCGAGGGCACCAATGCCACCAACGGTGGTCTGCTTTCCATCCATGTTTCGGCCCCCCACTAAACTCCTCTCCGTATTCCTGCTAGCTGGCGGAATTGCGTCTGCTCAAACTCCCGTCGCCACCGAGACGATTTCCGCTCAGTCGGCCGATGCCGGTGATCCGGTGGTGGAGCTCGCGCTGAGCGGGCACTTCACCATCGAGAATGTCATAGGACGGATTGCTCGTTTCGATACGGTTTATGGCTCCTTGGATGTCGAGATGTTGTCGGAATTCGCGCCCAATCATGTCACCAATTTCATGGGTTACGTCACTCGGGGAGATTATGCTGAAACGATCATTCACCGGATGGCGCAGTTCGGCGGCGAGGATATCGCAATTGTGCAGGGCGGTGGGTTCGAGATAGGGGGGACAGGGACGCTTACGCCGCTGCCTCCGGTCGGCCAAGTTGCTCTCGAGTATGCCTATCCCAATTTCCGCGGGACGCTTGCGGCCGCTCGCACCTCCAATCCTAACTCCGCCGCAGCGGGATGGTATTTTAACACGATTGATAACTCGTTCACGTTGGGACCGGCTAACGATGGTTTCGGCTACTCCGTGTTCGGTCGGGTGATGGGCGATGGTATGACGGTGGTCGATGCCATCGCGGCGGTGGAACGATTCGTGGTTTCGGGACTTAGCGACTTCCCCTTGCGCAATTACACGCCCGACAGCGACATCCGGGAAGAAAACTTTGTCTTCGTGAATCAGGTCCGTGAAGTATCGATGTATCCCGAGAACAATGAGTCGGTAGCAGCATTGACGTTTTCGGCGACGAGTTCCGCTCCCGCGGTAGTGAGTGCAACCCTCAATGGTAGCACCCTGCGGCTCGATCCAGGCAACGTGGGCAGCGCTACGATTACGGTGCGAGCAACTGATATTTCTGGTTCGGTCGCGGTGCAGGAATTCGCTTTTGCGGTGGGGGGGATCGAAGTGACCCGTCAGCCCAGCAACGTGAATGTCGCGGCGGGTGGCCCAGTGAGTCTCAGCATCGCCGCCACAGCCGATGCTAGCCTCGGCTATCAATGGTATCGGCAACGCTCGGGTGAGACCGAACCGACCGCTCTAGCGGGCGCGACGGGCGCGACGCTTGCCCTCGCCAGTGCTCAAGCCGCTGACATGGGATTTTACTGGGTCGAGGTTTCGGCGGGAGAGTTGCTGCTCAACAGCGACATTGCGATCGTCACCCTATCGGGGGGCAGTAGCCGTCTGGCCAATCTATCGACCCGAGGGCGGATTGCCGCCGGGGGTTTCCTCACTCCAGGATTCGTGGTCAAGGGCACGGGGAGTAAGGACCTCGTGATCCGTGCGGTGGGACCACGGCTCCTGAACTTCGGGGTGCAGAGCGCGCTGGCTGATCCGCAGATGGTCATTATCCCCGCCGGGGGTAGCGCCGCCGTCGTCACCAACGACGATTGGAGTGATGCCGTTAACGCCGACCAGCTTCTGACGGCGAGCGCCGCGTTGGGAGCCTTTGCGCTGGAAGCGGGTTCGAAAGATGCGGCCGTCCTGACGGCGTTGCCGCTGCCGACTGCCGCAAACTCGCAGGGTTACACGGTGCGTATTCAAGCCACCGATACTACGGCCTCCGGTATCGCGCTGGCCGAAGTCTATGACCCGGACCCCATCGGGTCGTCGATTGAGCTGACCAATGTTTCTGCCCTCGGCTTCTCCGGCCTCGGTGAGAACGTGCTCTCGCCCGGGTTTGTCATCGATGGCACCGGAGCCAAGACCATGTTGATTCGGGTGGTGGGCCCGTCATTGACGGAGTTCGGGGTCGTGGACGTGATGACGGATCCCCGGCTTTCCTTAATTCCGGCGGGTCAAACCATCACCATTTCCAGCAATGACAATTGGGGTGGTACCACCGCGCTCAAAGCGGCCTTCGCCACCACGGGCGCATTTGCCTTTGACGAGGATAGTTCGTTGGATGCCGCGGTATTGGTGCGACTACCGCCGGGTGCTTACACCGTGAAACCCGAAGGCTTGGCCGATAGCACCGGCACCATTCTCGTAGAAGTCTACGAGGTGATTGAGTAGGGGGGCAGGCGCACCGGGGGCAAGCGGCCCGGTGCAGGTGAGTTTCCTTGGGACGGTTGGAGCCGGGGTCGTCGACCCCGGCTACAGTGCAGCGTGCAGGCCGTCGAGGGATGGGTTGTAGCCGGGGTCGCTGACCCCGGACCGGCGGAGCGAGTTTGGATTCGGTCAGCTCGTTCGATGCTGAGTTGAGGTCCGGCAGGAAGCCCAATCCAGTGGGCGGTGGGGCAGGATTCCGGGGTCAGCGACCCCGGCTACAGTGCAGCGTGCAGGCCGTCGAGGGATGGGTTGTAGCCGGGGTC
>Ga0075109_1000408_pt1 | contig 30091 bp, 25 predicted proteins | sample AntAceMetag02UKD_FD_69798 | JGI IMG/M metagenome (GOLD analysis project Ga0075109, IMG submission 69798) | Saline lake microbial communities from Ace Lake, Antarctica - Antarctic Ace Lake Metagenome 02UKD | ecosystem: Environmental > Aquatic > Non-marine Saline and Alkaline > Saline | place...
CATGGCGTTCCCTTCGATGTTGGCAGTGACACCAACAACAACGCGACAGCAACCAGAAAATTCCCGAATCCAACAAATATTAAGCTAAACAACCTGACAGGACACTAGACGGCCTCCGGCTGTTGCCGAAGGGCTCGGCAACAGCCGGAGGTCTCGATGCTGATGGGGTTGACCTCGAATGGTCTGGACTGCTGCGGTTCCGAGACAGACTCGACTAATGGGTAGCTGTCGGGTGCGCGATGTCGCTGCTTGGCCTCTGGCTCCAGCGGTGTCTTCGATTCCAGCGCAGCAGGATTGACGGACCCCGCCGACTCTGGCCGACTCGCTCGAAGCAGGTTTCTGCCGGAAGCGAGCGGTCGGTGTGGGTGGTGTGGGTGGGGTGGTCACTGGTCGGACAACCCGGATCTGATCAAGATTGCGCCCGGCATTCATACCGAAATCGCACCTGTCGAACTGCAGAGCTCTGCAGACGTCGAAGGATCGGTTCGGAACTGCGTGATCGGGCCGGCCCAGACGACTCGACCCCGCAGCCGCGGCCTGACCACCGCTGCACTTTCCGCTGGCAGCGATGGCCCACGGCGACGTCAGCGAACGGCGATGGCGACCTTGCCGTTGGAGCTTCCGGAGCGGGCGTAGTCGTATGCCGCAGCGACCTCGTCGAGGGGGAAAGTACGGTCGAGTATGGGACGGATCATGCCGTCGGTGATCAGTGCAGCGATTTCGGCGAGTTGTTTGCCGTTGGGTTCCATGTAGAACACGTGGAACGTGACGTTGCGTTCGGCCGCGAGCCCGTCGGGTGCGTCGCCCTTGATGGAGACGATCGTGCCGCCCGGCCGCACTGCGTCGAATGACCGCTTCAGGGTGTCGTCGCCGAGCATGTCGAACACAAGGTCGTACTTCTCGGTGACATCTTCGAACCGCTCGGTCGAGTAGTCGATGAACTGATCTGCGCCCAGGTTCTCAACAAGATCCATGTTTTTGCGGCTCGCGGTCGTCGCAACCCACGCTCCGGCGTGCTTCGCGATCTGGATTGCCAGGGTGCCCACGCCGCCAGAGCCGGCATGGATTAACACGCGTTGGCCGGCCTGGAGCCCGCCCTTGTCGAACAGTGCCTGCCACGCGGTGAGGCCGGCGAGTGGAATGCCCGCCGCTTCAGCGTGGGAGATGTTGGACGGCTTAGCCGCAAGGTCGCTCGCCTTCACCGCCGAGTACTCGGCCATGGTCCCGGCCTGCATGCCGTTGGCGCGGGCGAACACCTCGTCACCGACCGAGAAGCCATGGGCGGCAGGGCCGACCTCGACGACGACGCCGGAGACGTCGTAGCCGACGATCCAGGGGAGTTCGTAGGGCAGCATGGCCTGCACGTATCCGGCCATGACAATCCAGTCGATCGGGTTGATCGACGCGGCGTGGACTTCGATCATCACACTGTCGTCGGGGAGAGCGGGTCGGTCGACTTCGAGGACCTCGGGGTCGTTTCCGTACGCGCTCAGGATGGCTGCCTTCATGATGTCTCCTCGTGGAATTCGTTACTTGCGGAGACATCGACAGTACCGATACGGTACTGGTATCTACAATGGTACTAACGGAAGAAAATGGTGGATCATGACGGACGACACAACCGACCCGACCGTCTGCCAAATGGCAGGTTTCACGAGCGTGATCGGCGGGCGATGGAAACTCGGGATCCTCTGCACACTGACGACGAACGGCAAGGCCCGCTTCAACGAACTCGTCGAACGACTCGACCCCATCACCCCGACCACGCTGACCCGCCAGCTTCGAGAACTCGAGCGCGACGGTCTGGTCACGCGAACCCAGTACAACGAGATACCCCCACGAGTGGAGTACGAGGCGACGGAACTGTCGGCCACGCTCGGGCCTGTGCTCGAAACAATTGCAGAGTGGGTGCAAACCCACGCACTGCAGCGTCCCACCGTGACCGAACCCGCTGGCAACGGGGTCCGCCAACCTGCGTGATCACGTAGCGCTCAGCCGGGTTCGGCTTCGTGGCCCGGGGTAGTCCGGAACAGCCCACGGAAGGCATGGTCGCCGGTGATGTCGCCTTTGATTACGCCGTGCACCTCGCTGCAGATCGGGAGATCGACGCCATGTCGTTCGGCGAGCGTCATCACGCTGCTCGCGGTCTTGACGCCTTCGGCAACCATCTTCATTTCGTCGAGGATGTCTTGCAGCGAGCGACCTTGGCCGAGCTGTTCGCCGACGTACCGGTTGCGGCTGTGCTTCGAAACGCACGTGGCGATGAGGTCGCCCATTCCCGCCAGGCCAGCGAAGGTCGCAACCTCTCCACCCATTGCCTCACCCAAGCGAGAGAGTTCGGCCAGCCCGCGGGTGATCACGGCCGAGCGGGTGTTGTCGCCGACGCTCAATCCTTCGGCCATCCCAGCGGCGATCGCGATGACGTTCTTGAGGGCGCCACCCATTTCGCAGCCGATGACGTCATGGTTTTTATAGACGCGAAACAGCCCCTGCTGGAACACGGCTTGGAGTGCGCTGGCGACCTCGATGTCCTCGGTGGCGATCACGCTGGCCGCAGCCTGGCCCGCCATGATCTCCTTCGCGAGGTTCGGCCCCGACAGCGCAGCAGCCGGACGGCCCGGCAACACGTCTTTGATCACCTCGGTCATCCGCATCATGGAATCGGCCTCGAGGCCCTTGGTCAGCGAAACGATCGGGATCCACGGATGCACGAACGGCTTTGCTGCTTCCAACGTCGAACGGAACGCATGTGATGGCACGCCGACGACCAATACATGTGCACCGTTCACTGCTTCTTCGAGGTCAGCCGTTCCATCGAGGGTTTCCGGCAACGTGAAGCCGCCGAGATACTTCGAGTTCGTGTGTTGCTCGCGCACCTCAGCCATCTGCTCGACATCGCGACCCCACAGCGTTGTCTCGTTTGTCCCGGCGACAAGCGACGCAACGGTTGTGCCCCATGAGCCTGCACCCAACACTGTGACCTTCATGACGTTCCCCTCGATCGACTGATGCGCCGACCGTATACGGTCGGCGCGACAAGGTTCCGAACGAACTACTTTGGGGGTCGAATATGTACGCAGCACACCACGCCATCGAGCACCCGGATCAGGCGGCTTTCATCATGGCCTCGACCGGTGAGGCGGTCAGCTACCGCGAGTTTGAAGGGCGCAGCAATCAGCTTGCCCACCTTCTCGTCGGACATGGACTCCAACCGCTCGATCACTATTCGATCTTCATGGAGAACAACAACCGATACTTCGAATCGTGCGCGGCGGGCGAACGGTCCGGTCTGTACTACACGTGCATCAACTCGTACCTCACGGCCGACGAGACGGCGTACATCGTCAACAATTCCGAGTCGCAAGTGGTCATCACGTCAGCCGCCAAGCTGCCGCTTATCGTCGAAGCAATGCCGGGCTTCGACAACGTGTCCCTGATCCTCGTGGTCGGCGGTGCCCCGGCAGGGTCCGACGAACGCATTCGGGACTACGCCGCTGCGATTGCTGACCAGCCGACGACGGCAATCGACAACGAAGTGCTCGGCACCTCGATGCTCTACTCGTCGGGCACCACAGGGCAGCCGAAGGGAATCATCCGGCCGCTCCCGGAGCAGGCTCCGTCGCAGAACCTGCCGATCTTCGACTTCCTCTCCAACCTCTGGCAGTACCGCGACGGCATGATCTACCTGTCGCCCGCACCGCTCTATCACTCGGCGCCCCAGGCTGCGGTCAACCTCACGATTCGCCAGGGAGGCACAGCGATCATCATGGAGCGATTCGACCCGCTCGAATACCTCCAGCTGGTCGAGAAGTACCAAGTGACGCACAGCCAGCTCGTCCCCACGATGTTCAGCCGCATGCTCAAGTTGCCCGTCGCCGAGCGCGAACAGCCCGACCTCTCGTCGCTCGAGTTCGCGGTTCACGCGGCGGCTCCGTGCCCGGTGCAGGTCAAAGAGCAGATGATCGACTGGTGGGGGCCGATTATCCACGAGTACTACGGCGCCACCGAGGGGCTCGGCTTCTCGGCCTGCAACTCCCAGGAATGGCTGGCGCACAAGGGCACCGTCGGCAAGATCGTGCTGGGCGAAGTGTTCGTTGCTGACGACGACATGAACGAGATGCCGGTCGGTGTGCCGGGCACGCTGTGGTTCAAATCGGGCGCCGAGTTTCAGTACCACAACGACGCCGACAAGACCGCCGAGTCGACCTCGGGTGACGGCACGATGACCACGGTCAACGACGTCGGATACGTCGACGAAGACAACTTCCTCTACCTCACCGACCGCAAGACCTTCATGATCATCTCGGGCGGCGTGAACATCTATCCGCAAGAGACCGAGAACCTGCTGATCACTCATCCGAAGGTTGCCGATGCTGCGGTGTTCGGCGTGCCGAACGTCGACCTCGGCGAAGAGGTCAAAGCCGTCGTGCAGCCGCTTGATGGCATCGTGGGCAACGAAGCGCTCGCCCAGGAGCTCATCGAATTCTGTGGCCAACATCTCTCGCGCCAGAAGGTGCCGCGCTCGATCGACTTCGACGCCCAACTGCCGCGCCTGCCGACCGGCAAGCTCTACAAGCGCGTCCTTCGCGACCGGTATTGGGGCGACGGCCAGAACAAGATCGTCTAGCGGTCACACTGTGCCAGGCACAGTGTGACCGGCCGGCTCTCCACCGATTCGGGAGCATGTGTAGTGTGACCACCGGCACAACGCCGTTGATCTGGGGGTCATGCAATGAGCGAGAAGTACTACGTCACCGATTCCGAGCTGTCTGAGCGCTTTCCGCTCTACACCCGAGCCAACGTCGGTGAGGTCTTCCCTGACCCCGTGACACCGCTCACCGGATCAGGAATCATGTTCCACTCCGAAATCGCATGGCGCGAAGCATGGGAGCGCATCGGCGCCTTCCGGATGGACGAGTTCCCAGCCGACGAGATGGCCCAGTTGGGCATCGTTGGCGGCTACTGCTATCTCAACGCGTCGATCATCCGCCTGTTCGGTGAGCGCGCTCCAGGCCTGACGTGGAAGGACATGGACGAACAGTTCTTCGGTGCCCAGCCCGGCATCCCGCCCTACGTGGCCGTCGACGGCGACGAAGACCTTGCAGCGACCGAGAAGATCGGCGGCACGTTCGGCTGGGCGCTCTCGCTCACCAAGATCGACGACCTCGACGAATTGACCGAGGACCGCACCGACACAAGGAAACTGCGCGCCGACCGGCCCGATTACTCGGCGATGACAGACGAGGAGATCTGGCAGTTGTACGCGATTGCCGCACCAGAGCAGCGGCGATACTTCTCGCACCACATCTTCACGACATATATGGCAACCGTGCCCGTCGGCATCATCAGTGCTGTTGCAACGGCGGTCGGGCGCCCCGATCTGATCATGCCAATCATCGCCGGTATTGGCCAGGTCGACTCTGCCGAGCCGTCGCACGTCATGTGGGATCTCGGCCGGAGCGCGGCAGCCAGCGCCGAGGTCACGGCGGCATTCGACGCCGGAGTCCACGGAATGCTCGACCGTCTTCGTCGCAGCGGTGCAGCCGATGTGGCCACCTGGCTCCAACAGTTCGAAGCATTCCTCTACGAGTTTGGATCGCGCGGTCCAAACGAATGGGAGAGCCGCTCGAACTCGTGGGAGACGCATCCCGAACTTGCTCTCAGCGCGATCGATCGGATGCGCATCGCGCCCGCGGGAATGGCGCCGGGTCGGCAATTCGAAACGCGCGCTGCGGAGCGGGCAACGGTGAGCGCAATCCTGCTCGCCATGGTTGAAGGCGATGCCGAAACGCACGGCCAGCTCAGCGCAGCGATCGCATCATCGGCGGCCTGGCTGCCAGGTCGCGAGCGCACCAAAACAAACAACATTCGTTTCATCCACGAACTGCGCGTCGCGCTCCGCGAACTCGGCCGTCGCATGGTTGAGGCCGGTGGCTTTGACGAGATTGAAGACTTCGCGATGGTCCAGGAAGATGAGTGGCCTGCGCTTCTTGCGGCCCCGACCTCGATGCTCGACATCGTGCGGCAGCGTCGCGCCGAGTACGACGACCTGCTCACGCGTGAACCGCCGTTCATCTTCGACGGGCATCCGGAGCCGCCGTCGGCATGGCGGGTCAAGGGCGAAGATGTTCCCGACAAGCTCGTTGCAGGCGACACGCTGCAGGGGATGCCAGGATGCCCCGGCTCGGCCGAGGGGCGTGCCCGCGTCATTCTCGACAGCCACGATCCCCGAGCGCTTGAGCCAGGCGACATCCTGATCGCGCCGATCACCGACCCGTCGTGGACCCCGCTCTTCGTCCCGTCGGCAGCCGTGGTCGTCGACGTGGGTGCGGCGCTGTCGCATGCGATCATCGTCAGCCGAGAGCTCGGTATCCCGTGCGTGATCAGCGCCACGCAGGCCACCGAGAAGATTCCCGACGGCGCCATGATCAAGGTCAACGGCGATACCGGCGTCGTCACGATCCTCAGCCTCGAATAGTCACGCATGGGGTCAGGCCCCTTTCGCAACTCTGTGGACCGCCACGCGGAACTCGGGACGCTTGAGGGCTTAATCCGCTGCGTGGTGTCCCGAGATCGCCGGGGCGCCCGTGCTGCAGCGGCGTCCTACTTCAGAACTTCTTTGCTGATGATCGTTTTCATGATCTCGCTCGTGCCGCCGTAGATCGTTGTGACGCGGGCATCGACGTAGGCCGGGCCGATCGGGTACTCGGTCATGAAGCCGTAGCCGCCGAACAGTTGGAGGCAGCGGTCGGTTGCCCGGTTTTGCAATTCGGTGCCATGCAGCTTCGCCATCGCGGCCTCAGCGGGGGTGAGCGTGCCCTCGTTCAATTTGAGTAGGCACTGGTTGATGAACGGCTGGGCGACAGCAACCTCGGTGGCGACTTCGGCGAGCACAAACTTGGTGTTCTGGAACGAGGCGATCGTCGTGCCGAAGGCGGTGCGCTCCTTGACATACTCCACAGTCCAGTCGAGTGCGGCCTTCGCGGCAGCGACGCCGAAAATGCCGATCGACAGCCGCTCTTGGGCGAGGTTGAAGGCGAGGTACTCCATCGCCCTGCCCTCCTCGCCGAGGACGTTGGCGGCCGGGACGCGCACATCTGAGAAGAAAAGTTCGGCGGTGTCGGCAGACTTCTGCCCGATCTTGTCGAGGTTGCGGCCGCGCTCGAAACCATCCATACCGCGCTCGACGACCAAGAGCGACATTCCGCTTCGGCCAGCCTCGGGGTCGGTGCTGCACACGACGACGACAAGGTCGGAGTTAATGCCGTTGGTGATGAAGGTTTTGGCCCCGTTCAGCACGAACTCGTCGCCGTCGCGCACGGCGGTGGTCTTGATGCCGGCGAGGTCGGAGCCGGTGCCGGGCTCGGTCATCGCGATGGCCGTGACCAGCTTGCCCGATGCGATGCCGGGCAGCCAGCGCTCGGCCTGCTCGTCGTTGCAGTATTCGATGAAATACGGGGTGACGATGTCGTTGTGGAGCGTCAGGCCGAGGCCGGCGCCGTTGATCCCGCGCTTGGCGAGTTCTTCGGCGATAATCGCGTTGAACCGAAAGTCGTCGCTCCCGCCACCACCGTGCTGCTCGGGAACGGCGAGGCCGACGAAACCGTGCTTGCCGGCAGTGGTGTACAACTCGCGATCCATAATTCCGGCGACTTCCCAGTCGTGGTACTTCGGGACCATCTCGGCATCGACAAAGGCAGCGAAGCTCTCCCGGAACAGTTCGTGCGTCTCGTCATAGATCGAATTCATGGCACGAGTCTCACCCAAACTCGCAGCAACACTCAACTCGAATGCACATCCGGTCACACTGTGCCTGGCACAGAGTGACCGGATCAGACGGTGAGCTCTCTCACGCGGGCCAGCAGTACTTCGAGGGCGGGACGGTTGAGACCGCCTTCGGGAATGATCACGTCGGCGTGGCGCTTGCTTGGCTCGATGAAGCGTTCGTGCGCGGGCCGAACAGTTTCGAGGTACTGGTCGATAACGCTCTCAACGGTGCGCCCGCGGTCGGCAACGTCGCGGGTGAGGCGGCGGATGAAGCGGATGTCTGGCGCAGTGTCGACGAAGATCTTGAGGTCGAAGCGCTCGCGGAGCGTCCGGTCCCAGAGGACGAGGATGCCGTCGACCACAACGATTTTCTTCGGCTCAACTGTGCGGGTCTCCCCGCTGCGGTTGTGGTCGGCGTAGTCGTAGATCGGAACTTCGACAGATGCGCCGTTGGCCAGTGCCGCCAGATGGTCGTTCAGTAGCGGCCAGTCGAAGGCATCGGGATGGTCGTAGTTGGCGTTCGCACGCTCTTGCAGAGGCTGATCTGTGCGGTCGAGGTAGTACGAATCGAGCTCGATTCGAGACAGATGTTCCTCGCCCGTCATCTCGACAAGCCGTTCGGAAATCGTGGTCTTGCCGGAACTGCTGCCTCCAGCGACACCGATCATGAAGGGGCGGTTGGTCGCATGCTCGGCCATGGCGCAGCAACATATCTTGCGTGGTGCTTGTAATTCGCGCCGCGGAACGGGCAGTCTGTGCAGTGATGCTTAGCGAACGACATGCCGCCATGCTCGATTTTGAACGCTCATGGTGGAGTAACGACGAGCCACGCGACCAGGTCGTACGTTCTCGTTTCCAGTGTTCGCCAGAGGAATACGACGCGGAGATCACCGTCGTGCTCGAAAGCCCTGATGCTGCCGAGCACGATCCGCTCGTGGTCCGTCGGCTCAAGCGACTTCGTCTACGAGCACGCAAGGCACGGATTGACGGCGTCGCCGTCTCCGCTTCTGGAGAGGGTGTACACGCATGAGCAATGGAGACGCCACCGTCGGCGGGGGCGCAGGAGCGGCTCGCCGGAATCCTCGCCAGGGTGTCGGCGGTTCGCCCGTCGGTTCGACGCTCAGCATCGTGCTGGCCGCCGTGGCAGTCATTGCAGGCTTTTTGATCCTTCGCAACTTGACTCAGGAAGACAGCTCGGTCGTTGGCTCAGGTGATCCACCCGGCCAAGTCGTCGTGGCTGAGGGCACGACGACCACCATCGATGTTGGCGTCAGCCCCACCACCGCAGCGCCGACGACCACCGCTCCGGCCGTACTCGTGACCGAAGGTGCCGTCGTCGTGGTTGCCAACGGAAACACCGTCGGCGGTTCTGCTGGCCGCATGAGCGAAACGCTCGCCACCGCTGGCTACAACATGGGCACGCCCGTGAACGCCGGACAGACGATCGACGACAGCATTGTCTATTTCGATCCGGCGAACCCCTCGGCTCAGGCGGTCGCTGAATCGGTTGGGCGGACTCTCGGCAACGTGTCGGTTCTCACGGTCTCGACTCCTGCGCCGACCGAGAATGGCTCGCTTGGTGAAGCTGGCGTACTCGTCGTGCTGGGTAACAGTCAGGCCGACAAGACGCTCCTGCAGCTCGCTGAAGCGGCTGGGTTGGCAGCTACCGAACTCGGTTCGGCGCCGGCTGTAGCTGGCAGCGATGTCCTCGCACCAGTAGACCCGACCATCGAAGAGACCGGCGAATAGTCAGCAATTGGGGCCCGACCCCTTCGTATTTATTGATCGAGGCGTGAGCGAAGCAGCGATGTTGCGGCGCGTTGGATGCTTTCTTTTGTCTGATTGAGGGCGATGTCTTCGCCGAAACGTTCGACGAGTGATTCGACCGTGATGCGGTCGGCCCACTCGAGGATCACAGCGGGATCGGCAACGCCAACGATCGCAGCGACCGGTATGCCGTACTCGCCGGCCAGTTGGGTGATGCCGCCGACCACTTTGCCGGCGAAGCTCGTTTCGTCGAGTTGGCCCTCGCCGGTGATCACCAGGTCGACGGTCGGGAGCACGTCGTAGAGATCAAGTTCGTCGGCGACAAGCTCGAAGCCCGGGACGAGCCGGCCACCGATCGCAGCAAGCGCGCCGCCAAGGCCGCCTGCGGCGCCGCCGCCTTTGATGGCGGTGACATCGAAGGCGAAGTCTTCGACAAACATTTGAGCGAGCCGTTCGAGTCGCCGTGTGAGCATTTTGACCTGTGCGGGCGACGCACCCTTTTGGGGGCCAAAGACGACCGCCGCGTCGGTGAACGTGGTGTGCACGTCGCAGGCGATGAGCAGATCAACCTGTTTGAGCCGCGAGATCGCACTGATCGCACGGATTGCACCGAACCCGCCATCGGTCGAGGCCGAGCCTCCGAGGCCGACAACGATGCGCTTGGCGCCGAGATCGAGCGCCTTGTCGATCAACTCACCAGTGCCCGTACTGGTGGCGTCGAGTGCGTCGTTGCCGGCCTTGCCGCCGGCGAGCACCAAGCCGCTTGCCCGGGCCATCTCGATGACAGCGGTGTCTTTGTGGAGCCGCCACGCCGCCTCGATCGGGTTGCCGAGCGGCCCGGTAACAGTCGAGGTGCGGTTGGGGCCGCCGAGCACGTCAAGAATCCCATCGCCGCCGTCGGCCATCGGGAGTTCGACGCATTCGATATCGAGTTCCCAGCACGCGTGGCCAATCGCCTGGGCAACCTCGTGAGCGGTCGCCGTGCCCTTGAACTTGTCAGGTGCCGCCAACACGCGCATGCGGCACCTTACGCCTCAATCGTCAAGGATGGAGAGAACCAGCGGTCAACCGAGGAGCGCGTTGAACTCGGGATTGATCGGTGCGGATTCCGCCTCGCAGCGTCCCGAGATTGCCGCAGGTCGAGGAGTGGAGGCGAAACCTGGATCAGCCGCCGGCGACAGCAGGAATGATGCTGACGGTCCAGTTGTCTTGGACAGCGGTATCGAGGCCGTCGAGGTATCGGACGTCGTCGTCGTCGACGAACACGTTGACGAACTTACGCAGCGCACCGTCTTCGTCGAGGAGCCGTTCGCCCATGCCGGGGTGCTTGGCCTCGAGCGCAGCGATGACCTCGGACAGCGAGCCGGGCTCGAGGGCGACCTGCTTGTCGCCTCCCGTTATCGGGCGCATCGTGGTGGGGATTCGTACGTTCACTGCCATACGAACACAATACCGGTAATCCCTACCGGACTAGTCGGGTATTGCCGGGGAAGCGTCACGTCGGGAACGGAGTGCGCCCTTATGCCCGACGGTGCTCGACGGTTGGGTCACGATCCAGAACGCCGCGAACGTGATGATGCCGAGCGAGGCAGCGCCGATCAGTGCGCCCGGCGCGCTGATGCCAAGCACAGGAATCCAGACGACCGGGCCGATGCCGTGCCCGAGGAATCGGAAGGCCAGCACGAACGACAGTGCGCCGCCTCGGTTGCCGTCGACGATGGTGCTCGCCAGCGACTGCACGACGACGACGACGAAACCGATCAGCGCGCCGCTCACCGCGCTGATTATGGCGAGCAAGGCGGGTGTGGTGCCCAGGGCCAGGAGCCCGCCGACGGTCGTTGCGGCGGCCGTGGCAACGAGGCCGCTTCGCCGGGGGCCCCAGTTGTCGAGCAGTCGACCCCACCACGGGCCGGTGATCATCGCGGCAAGGGGACCGCAGATCAGCAACAGTCCTGCTTCGCCGCCGGACAGACCCAACTCGTCGCGCGCCGCGACGCCGACCAGGACGCCGATGCCGATCGGGCCAGCCGCTGCGAAAAACACTCCGGCACCGAAGATCAACATTCGTCTGGTCAGGAGCGGCCGGAACTGAGGCGGTGCTGCGTCGATGCGTGGTTCGCCGGGCGGGGGAGCGGCTGCCAGGACGGCTGCCAGGATTGCCACGCCGACGAATGCCCATCGCCAGTTGACGTCAGCAGCGAGCCCGCCGATGATGGGTGCGAGGCCGCCGCCAGCTGCTTGGAAGCTCGAGTAGACGCCGACCGCCCGGCCGAATTCGGCTGGCTCGACCACCTCGGCGAGCCCGGCGACCAGGAGCGGTGTGATGAACGCATTCGCCACGCCTTGGAGCGCGCGCCCGACGAGGAAGACAGCAAGGCTCGGTGCCAGGGCACACACGAGAGACGCAACGACGAAGAGTAGAAACGCCGAGCGGACCGATCGACGCCGACCCCAGCGTTCGCCGAGCGTGCCCGAGACGAGGAGCGCTGCGGCGAAGGGGAGCATGTAGATCGTGAAACCCCAGCTGACTGCAGCCGACGAAGCACCGAAGGCCTCCCGGAGCTCAGGGAACATCGGGACGATCACGATGGTGCCGAACGGGCCCATCAGGCCACCCAAGTACAGCGGCAGCCGCGCCAATCGGGTCGTGGGGCCGCTCATGTCGCCGACGTTATTGCAGCCGGTCTGATTTGGCGGACCCGCAGCGTCGGATCATCCGGTGCCATTGAATGCGACCGCGACGCCAGCGTGGTGTCCGACATGGCCCTGATGGTCCAGCCGCACCTCGAACTGATCGAACCGTCGCACCTACTTCAACTCGTGTGATGGAAGCGCTGCTTGGACCGCACCTGCCCGGCTGCAGTTCCTGGCCAGCACGGGTGGGGCCCCGTCGGTCGCACCTTGCGCGTAGCCTGCATGCATGGCACGTCGTCGATCTGAGCGCATGCTCGTCACGAGGGTGACCGGCGTTGGCGAAGCTCGCCAAATGAAGCGCAGCCCCGATGAATTGATCGTCGAGGAGCCCATGTCGATTCAGCTCGACGGAACGCTGATCGCCACAACGATGCGCACCCCCGGCAACGACTTCGAGTTGGCGGCCGGGTTCTGCCATACCGAAGGACTGCTCGGCGGCGCTTCGATCATTGGCGTTCGCTACTGCGTCGATGGGAGCGCGGTCGACAGCGAGTTCAACATTGTCACGGTCGAGACCGGTGGTCGTGCCCCCAAACCGACTCCACGCCTCGGCAACGTGTCGTCCAGTTGCGGATGGTGCGGAAGCGAACAGATCGACGACCTCTGCGCACGGCTTGCGCCGATTCCGTCCAGCGAAGCGTTCGATCTCGACGTGATTGCAGCAATGCCCGACCGGGTGCTCGGTGACCAAGGGCTGTTTGCCCGGACAGGCTCGGTCCATGCTGCCGCAGCGTTCACCCGCTCCGGCGACGTTCTGCTGATGCGCGAGGACGTCGGCCGTCACAATGCCGTCGACAAGGTCATTGGTTCGATGTTGCTTGACCCTGCCCAAACACTGCCGGCTGACAGCGACGAGCAGTTTGGGCTCTTCGTCAGCGGCCGGGCCAGCATCGAGATGGTGCAGAAGGCGTGGGCCGGAGGTTTCAGCGCAGTCGTCGCGGTGAGCGCACCGACAGCATTGGCTGTCGACGCCGCGCGTCGGGCGAACCTGCTGCTCGCCGGCTTCGTTCGTGGCACAACGTTCAATATCTACGCACCCGAGCGACTCTCAGCGCCGCTGATCCGCGCTGACCCGCGTTGAACACGGGTTCGTCCGGCCCGAAGCCTGGGTCGCTGATTCGCCAGTAGCGTGGCCTGCATGTTGATGGAGCAAGGTCTCAGCGTCGTTCACCTCTTTGGGAAGTCGACCCCGAACCTCGATCGAGAAGCGATCATCGCTGCGGTCAAGGAAGCAGAAGAAGCCGATTGTCAAGTGATCACCGCTGCAATGATCGGGCACAAGTCCGACGTGGCGTTCATGGCGCTCTGCGCGGATTGGCGTACGTTGCGGCAGCTGCAAACTCGGCTCCAGCAGGCGGGCCTCGACATCGTCGACAGCTACGTGTCGATCACCGAGGTCTCCGAGTACACGAAGGGCATGCCCGAAGAGATGCTGCGCGGTCGGCTCACCCCGACAATCCCGCCTGAGGGTCTGAACGCCTTCTGCTTCTACCCGATGAGCAAGAAGCGTGAGCAGGGTGCCAACTGGTTCGCCACGCCGTTCGAGCGTCGCTACGAGATGATGATGGAGCACGGCAAGAGTGGTCGCCAGTTCGCTGGCAAGGTCGCCCAGGTCATCTCCGGCTCAACCGGCCTCGACGACTTCGAGTGGGGCGTCACGCTGTTTGCCAAGAGCCCCGACGTCGTCAAAGAAGTTGTGTACACGATGCGTTTCGACGAGGGTTCAGCCCTCTACGGCGAGTTCGGTGCCTTCTACGTCGGCTACCTCGAGTACATCGAGAACATCTTCTGATCTGACGCTGTCAGCGCCCCTGCGATTGCCCGCTGGAATTGAGGGGGTGCGATTCAGAGGCGTGAGGCGACGATCGACTGCTCGTAGACGCCGCGGCCAGTCTCGTCGAATGCGAACACGTCGAAGCGGGCCCGTGCCGGGTGGCCGACAACGAGTAACTCGGTCATCCCGTCGGGTCCGTTGTAGTTGATGTTCAAGCTCTCGTCGAGGAGATTTTTGCACTCTTCGAACGACCGGCATACTCGGCCACGAGTCGTCAACGCCGGGATCTGTGTGGCGAACACCGATGGATCGTCTGACCCGACCAGGTCGACGGCGAGCGCTATCAAGTTCACGCAGTCGAAGGCGTTCGCGGCGAACAATCCTGGTGGATCGAACGGTCGGTCTTCGTCAGTTGACTGAGCTTGAGGAGCCACGCCCCGGACACGATCGCGCAAGCTGGGGTCGAGTGCTTCGATGCGCTGTGCGCCGGCCGGGTCGCGGAGCTGATCGTTGACGATGACGTCGATCAGCGACCCGAAGTCTGTCTTGCTCAATGCTTCGAGGAAAGCGGTGCCGTCGTCGCTGCCGGCGATCACGACCACGACTTGCGCCCCTGATTCGACGACGTCTTGCGCGATGTCTTCGAGCGTTCCGTCGCCACGTACGAATGGGTAGGTGGCGACGGTCCGGGTGCCTTCGGAGAGTGCGTCGCTGACCGCGGCGGCAAATGGCCGACCGTAGACGTCGTCAACATGGGCGACGGCGATGTTCTGGACGCCCGTTCGTTGCGCGAGGTCGGCGATCGCCAGCGCCTGCAAGGAATCACTTGGTGCTGTGCGGAAGAAGAGTTCGTTGTCGGGGAAGTCGTCGAGCGCCAACGCTGTTGCAGTCGGGGAGCACGACATCACCCCGGCCGACACGAGCGTGTCGAGTTCGTTCAGGGCCGTCAGTGACGATGCCGGGCCGACCACGGCATCGATTTGCGGGTCACTGGCGAGGAGCGCTGCAACACCAGCTGCGCCGCCGTCGCCGAGCCCTTCATCCTGTTCGACGATTCGAATCGACCGGCCGAGCACTCCGCCGGCTGCGTTGATTCGATCGACAGCAATGTTCGACGCCTCGATGAGGCCCTGTCCCATGATTGGGTCCGAGGAGGGCAGCAGCAGGCCGATCGTCAACTGATTGTCCCCTGACCGTTGCGGACTGATCGTCGTGGTCGGAGCAGCAACGGTGGTTTCAGGCACGCTGTCACCACCAGTGCAGGCGGCAGCCAGGAAGGCCATGACACACGCAATACCAACGATGCGCAGCGCTGGACGACTCATGGGTTGCACAGTAGAAGAGCGGGGGCCGCCAGGTCGGGCACCAGGCCAGCAACGTTTCTTCGGGAAAGTCTTCAGCAGTCGCTCGGTCGCCGGTGTTCGTCCAGACATGCCTCGCACCAGTCGCGTATGATCTGACAATCGAAGCTTCAGAAGTCAACCTCCCCATCGAAGCCACCTCTGACAAAAACGGCGATCGCCTGGCCGTCCGCGAACTTGCTCGCGAACTCGTCGAATGAGCTCGCCGTTGCCGGGCAGTCGGCAGGGCCATCTGGACGCAGCGGCTGCTGCGCACTCTGATGACCTCCGCAACGGCGGGGCCGCGTACTGCGAGTCGCTTGCTGTCATCACCGACGACTGGGTTCGTTCGCTGTTCGAAGCAGCAGTCAGCGAGTACGCGCCAGCAAAGAGTCGGTTCGCGCTGCTCGCTGTCGGCGGGTTTGGACGCAGCGAACTCGCTCCCTGGAGCGACCTTGATCTGTTGCTCGTGCACGAGCTCAAAGGCAAGAAGACCGCACCCGCCGTCGAGGCCGTGGCGAGTGCGCTCTGGTATCCGCTGTGGGACGCAGGTGTCAAGCTCGGTCACGCAGTCCGCACCGTTAAGGAACAGCTGACGATCATCACTGCAGATCTCGACTCCGCAACAGCGTTGCTCACGGCTCGATTCCTCGCCGGTGACACCGACCTCGCCGACGAAGTGACAACCAAGGGGCGGGCCAGCTGGGACAAGCAAAGCGGCACATTCCTGGCCGCTCTGCGTGCCCGAGTGCGCGAACGCCAAGACAATGCGGGCGACGTGGCCTATCGCCTCGAACCAGATCTGAAGCTGGGCCACGGAGGCCTGCGCGACGTTCAGTCGCTCAAGTGGGCTCACCAGAGTGGGCTGTCGATCCTGCCCGAAGATCTCGTCGAGCTCGAGCGTTGCTACGACGTACTGCTCGGCGCGCGAGTAGCGCTCCATCGCGCCACCGGACGACCGGGCGACATCCTGCGCCTCGAAGATCAAGACTCGACGGCTGAAGTCGGTGGCTGGAATGATGCCGACGACCTGATGGCCGACATCGCCGCAGCCGGCCGCACCATCGCTTGGCTCGTCGACGAAAACTGGGGCCGATCAGTCGCGATCGCCGACCGCCTGCCAGACCGTGCGATCTCGTCGGGCATTGTGCTTCGCAATGGTGAGATCGAATTGGCCGATGGCGCCAACCCGGTCGCTGACCCCACGCTCGTTCTCCAAGCAGCCGTCGCTGCTGCCCGCAACGACTGCAGGATTGGTCGCAGCACGCTCGACAGGCTGCACGACGAGGTCGAACCGTGGAAAGGCACGTGGCCGGTGGGGGCCACGGCTCAACTTGTGGCACTGCTCCTCGAAGGGCACCGTTCGATTCGTGTACTCGAAGCACTCGATCAGCGAGAGTTGTTCGCCCGGCTGCTTCCTGAGTGGGAACCGAACCGGTCCAAGCCGCAGCGCAACGCCTATCACCGCTTCACCGTTGACCGGCACCTGTGGGAAGCCGCCGCCAACGCATCACAACTCGTTGATCGCGTGGCTCGACCCGACCTCCTCGTGCTCGGCGGATTGTTCCACGATCTCGGCAAGGGTTACCCGGGCGATCACACGATCGTCGGGATGGAGCTGGTCCGCCAGGTCGGTCCGAAGCTCGGGCTCCCGACAGCCGACGTCGACACGCTTGTTGCCATGGTCGAGCATCACCTGCTGCTCCCCGACGTCGCTGTTCGCCGTGACCTCACTGACGAAGCCACGATCAACCAGGTCGCGGAATCCCTCGGCTCGGTCGAACGACTCGATCTACTGCACGCACTCACCGAAGCCGACTCACTCGCCACCGGCCCGTCGGCATGGGGCTCGTGGAAAGAAGACCTTGTCAACGAACTGGCGGCTCGTGTGCGCCACGTGCTGGGTGGCGGCAACGTTGCTGAGGTCACCTGGAGCCTGTTCCCCGACGCGAGCACATTAATGCTGATGGCGGCCGGCGAGATTGCAATGCATCGCAAGGACGACGTCATCACCGTTGTCAGTCCTGACTCGGCCGGAACGTTCAGCCAGGTTGCCGGCGTGCTTTCGCTGCACGGACTCGACGTACTCACGGCTCGGGCGCACTCCGACGAGCAGGGCATGGCTGCATCCGAGTTCCGGATCATCCTCCCTGAAGATGGGATCGCCTGGCGCACGCTCAAGACTGACCTCGGTCGTGCACTTGCTCATCAGTTGGCAATCGAGTCGCGGCTGGTCGAACGTGCCAAGACGTATCGGCGTCGTCGCCGCACTCAGGCGCTGCAGCCGGAGCCGCCGCAGGTGGTGTTCCACGATGGGGCCTCCAGCAACGCAACGGTGATCGAAGTTCGTGCGGTCACGAAGATCGGCATCCTTCACCAGATCACGAAGGCGATCGGCGAGCTTGGCCTCGACATCCGCCATGCCACGGTGCACACCATTGGCATCGAGGTCGTTGACACGTTTTATGTCCGCACCTCGGCGGGGGAACTCGTCACCGACAAGTTTCACCGTAAAGAAATCCAGCGCGCAATCCTGCACGCGGCCACCTGAGTTTGGCCCTGGTAGGCACGAACCTGCCCCACCCGTTTCGATGACGTAGCGTGCACGACGTGAGCAGCGACAATTCAGAAGGTCACGCGGTGGGCCCCGACATGGCATCGGATCTGGCGCGCTGGAGCGAAACCCTTGCTGGCATCGCCCGGACAGGGATGGGTTTCACCGAAAGCCTGTACGAACGTGAACGCTTCGAAGAGGTGCTGCACGTCGCCGGGGACATTAAGGCCGCAGCGGCAGGCGTTTCAGGGTCCGACACCGCCCGCGACGAGTTCGTGGGCGAATGGGTCGAGTCGATTGGCGAGGGCGTGCCCGGCTACGTCACCCCGAAGGTTGCAATCGGCGCGATTGTCGGCAACGACGACGGCGAGATACTGCTGGTTCAGCGCAAGGATTCCGGCGTCTGGCTGTATCCCACGGGTTGGGCCGACGTCGGCTACTCACCCGCTGAGGTTGCGGTGAAAGAAGTCCACGAAGAGACCGGCATCGAATGCGTGCCGACTCGGTTGCTCGGCGTGGTCGACGGCCAACGCATGGGTTTCAGCCGATTTGGCATGTACATGCTGCTGTTTCACTGCCGTGCAACGGGAGGGTCGCTGGATCCGCACCCGCTTGAGACCGGCGACGTCGGCTGGTTCGCCCAGGATCAACTCCCTGAGGCCACGGCCGGTGCTGGCTGGTGGGGCGACATGGCGTTCGACGCCATCAACGGGATACAAGCCCCGGCAACCTTCGATGACGTTCGCGACCCCATCTGGCGAACCTGAGAGGGCGTGGTGACCGGCACCGGGTCGTCTTGGTGAGCGACTCAGTCTTGTTCGCGAAGAAACTGTTCGACTTCGTCGACCAGACCTTCAGGATCGACCGGTTCGGCCGTGACGAGTTCGTCGTCGGCTGAATCGTCGGAGATCTCTTCGAGGCGCGACAGGTACTCGACCATGTCGTCGTCGTCGCCAATCAAGGCGGCAACACGGGCGTCGTATTCGGCAGCGCCGGCTGCGAGCGGCTGCAGCGGTGCGGGAGTGCCAATCATGGTGCAGGCGCGTTCGACCAACGCCGACGCAGCCTTCGGTGACGGCACCTGGGATGCATAACCAGGAATTGCTGCCCAGAGTGATGCAGTGGCGAGGCCGGCGCGGTGCAACTGATCGTGGAGGACGCCGACGATTCCGGTCGGCCCTTCGTACTCGGATCGTTGAAGCTCAAATCGTTCGATGAGTCCCTCGTCGGTGGCGGTTCCGATGAGGGGCACCGGGCGCGAGTGCGGGACGTCGGCGAGCAACGCGCCCAACGAGATCGCCATGGTGACGCCGAAGGTCTCGCAGATGCCGAGGATCTGCTCGGAGAAGGTGCGCCACCGCAGGGCTGGTTCGGGGCCGAGCACCAAGATCACGTCGGTGCCAGGCAACGAGACTGACCACACGCCGACGGTCGGCCACACGATGGTGCGCTGGTTGTCGCTGTCGAGTTTGATCTGCGGGCGCACCGTGGCGAAGTCGGTGAACGGCTCAGGGTCGATCTCGGCGATTGCATCGGCGCCCCACGCTTCGATCATCGTTCGTAAGGCGGTCGACGCTGCATCACCGGCGTCATTCCAGCCGGTGAACCCAGCGATCAGTACAGGTCGCGTCAATGACGGTTGCTTCTGCCAGCGAACGTGCTCGGACCCCACGGTTTCCACGCTACCGTCCCTTCACCGTGAGCGACTTCAACGACTCCTCAGCAGCCGACGCCGATACCGCGGTAACGATCGAGGCGGTCACGGTTGTCGACGACGAGTTGGTGGCAGCATTCGCCCATCTGATCCCGCAGCTCTCGTCGTCGTCGCCCGCGCCGGACGCCGATCAACTGGGGCTGGTCGTGCACGGCGACGACACGGTGTTGTTCATTGCCCGCGTCGACGGATCGATCGTCGGCAGCCTGACGCTTGCCTTCTACCGCATCCCGACCGGCCTGAAGTCGTGGATTGAAGATGTCGTCGTCGACGATGCTGCACGCGGTCATGGAGTTGGCCGCAAGCTGAACGAAGCAGCACTGGCCGAAGCCAAAGCACGCGGCGCAAAAGACGTCAGCCTCACCAGCCGGCCGTCACGCGAAGCCGCCAACCGCCTGTACCAGCGCATTGGCTTTGAAGCCCGCACCACAAACCTCTACCGCTTCAAATTCTAGAGATCGGTCCAGATCGCCCGATTGCGGCGTTGCGTGAACTCCTCATTGAGCAAGCTCAACGTCGTCGTCACGCGCCTTGCACTCGAACGATCTGATCCCGACTCAGTGGATTCATTCTGGAATTGAATCGCGCTTGCGAACGGGGCCCGGAGGCCAGTTGGTTCGACCTCGCAGCTCTTTAGTTGGGTCGGGCTTGGGCTCTTCGTAAGTCTTCGGCGGCTTGCCGCACTTGCCAGTCGCGGTCTTCTAATGCCTGCTCGATGGCGGCTTCTACTGCTGGGCCGTCAAAGGGGGCGAGGGCCAGGACGGCGCGGCGGCGAACGGCGGGTTTGTCGCTGCACGCAGCGATGATCACGTCGACAGCGGCCGGATCACCGATTGCTCCGAGCGCGGCGACAGATGCCTCACGGACGAGCGGTTCCTCGGCGTTTTGGGCCAGTTCCAACAGGCGTTCGAGCACTGCAGGTCGATTCGATTCGTGTTCCCCCGTGGTCCACGCCGCCATCTCAACCACGTTTACGTCGGGATCGGCAAGCAGCGGGACGAGGTCGACCGACCGATGCGTCGCGGCCAGCTCGGCGGCGCGTCGGCGAACGCGAGGGTCGTCGTCGCTAAATGCTTCGACTAATTGCTCGTCGGCCAGTTGACCGAGCCGCTCGAGGGCCCCCAACGCTGTGGCGCGAATGTTGCCGTCGTCGCTGGCGAGCCCGGCCGTGGCGGTGACGACGTCACCCTGATGGCCTGCGACAGCGACGTCTCGGCGGGTCGGTCCGGTCATTGCTTCAACAGATCGGTCAGGGTGATGATGGTAAACGCCAATGCGAACGCAATGACGACGGCCAGAACGGCGCCCATGACGACAGCGATGGCCGAGCTCGCGACCAGAGCCCAGACGCGGCGGACCACGTTTGGGCGCCTGTAGAGCCCCACGGTGGTCTGCGCGACGCCGATCGGCACCCAATTTCTGCGAACAACTGGCGCCTTGCGTGGTGTTCGGGCCGTGGCTCTGGCAGTCTTCCTCCAGCCGGTCCCCAGCAGGGCAACTATTGCGAGCCCGACCATCCAACCGGCCTGAGTGGTGAGATCTGTGACCGACACAACAAACAACATTGTACTCAACACTCCGATGGTCCCACCGGGCACGCTGGCGCCCAACGGCCCGAACGTTGAGTTACCGCGGGCCAAATGGCTCGGACGGCTCGGGTGGCTGCTCGGCGGCTTGGGTCTGATTGCGATGGCGGGAATCGTCGCTGCATCATTGGCTCCGGCAACTCTTGTGGCGGAGAAAGAGAACCGTCGCTTGATGGAGTTGCAGCCGGCGCCGTTTGCGCAGACCCCGGCCTCGGCCGAGTCGGTGAACGAGCGCGTCGTCTTCGGTGACCTTCCCGACGAAGTCAAACGATTCGAGACCAACGGAGACTTCTTCTTCGTCACGGTCAGCGCCCCCAAGCAGTCGCTGCTGTCGTGGTTCGCTGGTCGAGGTGACCCTGCGATCGACCTGCTCACCGCTGAAGACAAGTTCGGTGTTCGGACACCGTCGCAGCGCCGCGAAGCAGCGTTGCAACAGATGCGGACAGCGTCTCAGGAGGCGCAGTTCGTGGCCCTCACCGCCGCTGGCTACGAGCCCGAGATCAGCCTCGGCGAAGTCGTCGTCGAAGAAGTCCTCTGCCGTGAGATCGGTGACGACGGACTGTGCGCCGAGTTCTTCCCGTCGGACCTTGCCATTGATCCGTCCGACACGATTCTCGAAGCTGAGGGCATGGAGCTGAACTCGGTCGAAGACCTCTCCGCCGTGCTCGAGGGCAAGTTGCCGGGCGACACGATCGACCTCAAGATTCGTCGCCCCGACGTGGGCATCCTCGACGTGACGGTCGAACTCGCTGCGGCCCCGGACGACCCCACCCGCACGATCATCGGATTCCGTCCATTCGACACCCGAGTCGTCACGCTGCCGTTCCAGGTTGATATCGACACCGGCCGGATCGGTGGCCCATCTGCTGGCCTGGCGTTCACGCTTGCCTTGATCGACGAGCTGACCGACGGTGAGTTGACCGGTGGGCGAAACATCGCCGTGACTGGCACCATCTCACTCGACGGCTCTGTGGGGCCGATTGGTGGCTTGTCGCAGAAGGTCAACGCGGTCCACCAACATCATGTCGACGTGTTCCTTGTGCCGGCCTCGCAGCGTGAATTAGCCGAAGGCGAAGGCGAGCTCCGCAAGAAGCTCACCGACGCAGGCCATGGCGATGTTGAGATCATTCCGGTGGCGACGCTCGAAGAGGCGCTCCAAGCACTGGAGGACTTGGGTGGGGACCCGCTGGTTCCCGTCGACGTCACTCTGAGTTGATTGCCACCATCTCAGCTGTTGAGACGCGTAGTTTCGTTGTATGGCCATGTCCATTTCGCGCCCCGACCCCCAATCGCCGTCGTCCATCGCCGATGCGTCGTTCGGCACGTCACGCCGTGGGTTCGATCAGGCTGAGGTCAAGGACTTTCTGAGAATGGTCGCAGCCGAGCTCGGCCGCATGCGCGAACGCGAGCGTTTTCTCGAACATGAACTTCACGCGGCCCAGTTTGATTCGGGCGCTGCTGCTCCGGTTGACGACGAGGCGATGACTCGGTTGCTTGGTGAAGAAGCCATGCGCGTGCTCATCACCGCCCGCGAGAGCGCCAGCGAGATCCGCCTGAAAGCCGAGCAGTCAGCAGCACAGATGCTGAGCGAGGCCAGCGACGAAGCCAATCGTGTGCGCGAGGAAGCCGAGATCGAGGGGTCGCGCCGACGTGGCGACGCCGCAGCCGATGCTGAGGCCGAACTTTCGATGGCCAAGCAGCAGGGCCGCGAGATGGTCAATGAGGCCCGTGCCTACCGAGAGCGGGTGCTGAGCGAACTGGCACGTCGCCGAGAACTGGCACGTGAACAGATCGAACAACTCATCCACGGCCGCGACCGTCTGATGCAGGCCTTTGAGCGGGCTCGCCTTGTGGCCGTCGACGTCGTTGCCGAGATGCAGCCGCTCGGTGAGCCTGACGAATACGTGAACCTCACGCCGACCACCGGGCCGCTTCCCGTCATGATCGCGAACTCGCGCCGCCCCGCAGCGACAGCTGCTCTGCCCGTCGTTGCTCTTGCCGACGTCGAGGTTGCCGAGGCACCTGTCGCTGAGCTCGAAGCGGACCAGGAAGGTGCGCCGGCTGCCCCGAGCGGCGCTGGCGTACTCCGTGTCGTTGAGTACATCGTGGAGCCCGCCGAAGACGCTCAAGTTGAGGTAGCCGACGACACCGCGTCAGCAGACGACACCGCGTCAGCAACGGACAACGACAGCGCAGTCGAAGAGGCCATCGGCGAACCAATCGTCGACGTCGACGGAGTGGCCGACGAGACCGACATCGCTGACATCGCTGAGGTCGCTGAGGTCGCTGAGGTCGCTCAGGTCGCTGAGGTCGCTCAGCCGAACGACGACGACCGCGATGACGACCGCGATGACCGCGATGTCGTTGTCGATCTGTTTGCTCGCATCCGGGCCGACGTGCCGACAAAGACCGAGTCTGCAGCTGACGAAAAAAACGTTGAAGTTGTTGAAGTTGTCGAAGTCGCTGAAATTATCGAAATTATCGAAGTTGTTGAAGTCGCTGAAGTTGATACCGACGAAGTTGATGTCGAGTCGGCAATCGAGGCAGCAGCCGTTGGTTTTGCCGAACGTGACGAGGTCGTCACGCCCTTAATTGTGTCGAGCGCGAAGAAGTTGAAGCGGGCGCTCGCCGACGAGCAGAACGACGTCCTCGATGCGCTCCGTCGCGGCGAGTCGGTGCACGAACTCGACGAGATGATTCCGGCAGCGCGCGAACACCTCGCCCGCTACACCGCCGCCATCGCTGACGATCTCGAGAGCGCCGTCCAGCTCGGTGGCGCCACATCGAGAAACGGCACAACCAAGCTGCGTAAGGGTCTCGTGACCGAATCGGTTGGCGCTGCGAATGGCGCTGTCGAGCAGTGGCTGGTCGGGCCGTTGCGTGATCGCCTCGCCCGTTGCATCGCAGAAGGCGCCGGCGACAACGCGGTCGTCACCAAGAAGGTCCGTTCCGTGTACCGCGAATGGAAGACCCAACACATCGATGAGAGCCTCGATGACGTCTTGCGTCGGGCCCACGGCCGTGGCGTGCTCGCTGGTTTTGCACCCGACACGCCCATCATGTGGGGAGCCGATCCGCGCTTCCCTGCGTGCCCCGATTGCGAAGACAATGTGCTTGCTGGGGCCATCACTGCAGGCGACGAATTCCCGACCGGTGACCTGTTTGCTCCCGCCCACCAAGGGTGCCGCTGCCTGTTGGTGGCTGCTGACCGATAATCTTTGCGCCAATGCGGCGCTCACAAGACCTTCCGGTCGATCGCCCACGACGCCGGTTTACCGGCCGTGGCATCCTGATTGCACTCGGCGGACTGTTCATGTTCGTCTTGATCTTCGGGCGTGCGATCGCTCGCTTCTACGTTGACTACCTCTGGCACGACGCCCTCGATCGCGGGGATGTCTTCTGGGGTGTGATCGGTGCGAAATTCGCGCTGTTCGCGATGTTCTTTCTGTTTTTTGCGGTGCTGGCCTGCGTCAACCTCTTCATCGCAGACCGACTTGCGCCCACGTCGTTCCCGGCCAATGTGCATCCGTACGTCGAACGATTCCACGAAGTATTCGGCAAGCGACTCCGCCTCGTTCGCTATATTTCGGCCCTCATCCTCGCCGTCTTGATCGCGCTGCCAGCTGTGGCGCAGTGGCAGCTCTGGCTGCTCTTCCGAAACTCCAAGTCGTTTGGCACGCCAGACCCGCAGTTCGGCGCCGACGTCGGTTTCTACGTCTTCCAGCTGCCCTTCTTAACGTTCCTGCTCGACTGGATGTTCGTCGCCGTCGTCCTTGTCCTGCTCTTCACCGCAGCAGCCCACATCTTGAACGGTGGCGTCGTGTTCGTCTCACCGGCCCCGGTGATCCGCAACGCAACAAAGGCACACGTGGCGGTACTTCTTGCCATCCTGGCCGTGCTGAAGGCTGGCGACTACTGGCTGGATCGTTACGAGCTGACCAACAGCACTCGGGGCATCGTCGACGGTGCCACCTACTCGGTTGTTAATGCGCAGATTCCTGCGATCATGCTGCTGATCCTGATCGCCGTCCTGACCGCTGGCCTGTACCTGTCGGTGATCAAGACCAACTCGTGGCGTCTGCCGCTGCTCGCCTCGGCGCTCTGGCTGGTCGTCTCCATCGTTGGCGGTGTGATCTATCCGGCCATTGTCCAGTCGCTCGTTGTGGATCCGAACCAGGAAACCCGTGAAGCGCCGTTCATCGGACGCAATGTCGATGCGACCCGCGAAGCACTCGGCCTGACCAACGTCGACATCCGTGAAGTGCAGTTCGGCGCGCTCACTGCTGCCGAAGTCGAGGCTGACATCGATCCGCTGACCAACGTGCGCCTGCTCAGCCCGGCCGAAATGGAAACCCGCTTCCTCGTCGACGAGGGCCAAGTCGCTGGACTGAGCATCGAAGACCTCGACGTCGACCGCTACGAGCTCGACGGCAAAGTTGAAGAGGTCCTCGTCGCAGCCCGCGAGCTTGATCTCGGTGGTGTCACCAACCGCAGCTGGCAGGGCATCCATCTGATCAACACTCGCGGGTGTGGCCTTGTGGCGGCGCCGACCAGCAAAGTCCAATCGAACCAGCGGCCCGACTACCGGACGCTCGAACTCGATCGCCCTGAGCTGTACTTCAGCCCGACGCTGAGCGGCTACGGCATTGCCAACACCGCATCGAGTGAACGCGAATGTGATGAGCCTCACAAGTACGAAGGCAAGCTGGGCGTGGCAATGAACTCGTTCACTCGCCGTGCGGCCTTTGCCCTCGCCTTCCTCGACTACAACGTCGTTGGCTCGGGTGCAATCCAGGCCGACTCCCAGATGCTCTGGGTGCGCAACGTCATCGACCGCCTCAACAAGCTGGCGCCCTTCTTGTCATATGACGCTGACCCCTACCCGGTCGCCGTCGACGGTAAAGCAGTGTGGGTGGTCGACGGCTACACGACCTCGTCACGCTTCCCGTATGCCCAGTCCATTGGCGCCGTGCAGCGCTCACCGCAGTCCGGGCTGTCCAACAGCGACAACTACGTCCGCAACAGCGTCAAGGTTGTTGTCGATGCGTACACAGGCGACGTCACCTTCTACATCGTCGACGACGTGGACCCGATCCTCAAGGCGTGGCAGAGCGCGTTCCCTGACCTGTTCACTCCTGGCGACGAAATGCCTCAGGTGATTCGGGAACACCTTCGCTATCCGGAAGATCTGTTCCGCATCCAGACCGATGTGTACTCGAAGTACCGGCTCGACCCGGCGCTGTTCTTCCAGCGCGACGGCAACGCGTGGTCGGTGGCTCAGGCCCCCAGCGCAACGCCGGCGAACAACACGCGGACGACCACCGATGCCGCCACGGAAGCTCCTTCTGCGGCCGCCAACACATTCGCCACCGAGTCGAACGCCGAACGCTTCACTCCGTATTACACGGTCTTTGACACCAGTAAGCCCGGGGAGGAGCGCAAGGAAGAATTCGTCATCCTTCGCCCATTCGTGCCGTTCTCGACGGGGGACACCCGTACCCAGTTGCAGGCGTACATGACGGCGTCGAGCGACCCTGATACATATGGCCAGCTGACTACGTACGTCGTGCAGGAACGCAACGGTCAGCTTCCTGACGGGCCGCTCCGTGTGGCAGGCAACGCCGAGTCACAGTCGGAAATCTCTGACCGCATCACACTCGACAACCAGGATGCTGGCGGCACCAAGGTGCGCTTCGGTGACCTCCAATTAGTTCCCGTCGGCGACGGTCTGATCTGGGTGAGGCCGTACTACGTCGCAGTTCCGCAGGAGACCGGCACAGTTCGCTCTGTCAGTGAGTTCCGCTTCGTCATTGTCTCGAACGGCAACAACTCGGTGCTGGCAAGCACGATCACCGAAGGGGTCCGACGGCTGTTCCCCGGCTTCGAAGGTGATGTCGGTGACGTCCTCGGCGTTCCGACCGAACCCAGCGATGTTGTTCCGGTCGTCCCAGTCGAGGACGGCGGCATCGATGTATCTGGGCTGCCCGTCGACGCTGCAGAGCTGTTGACGCTTGCCGACTCGCTCTTCGACGAAGCCGATGACGCACTCGCCATCGGTGACCTCGGTGGGTACCAGGCAAAGGTCGAAGAAGCCCGTGCTCGCCTCGCCGATGCACTCGCCATCCTCGAAGCCGGCTGACCCCACTCGTCCCAGTCATCCGAGCGGTGAGTCTCGGACAGGCTGGGTCGGCGGAACTCTCATCGCCTCACGCGGCTTGGGCGGAGCGGTGAGTCTCGGACCTTATTGTTCGGGTAAGCGTCGGTTGGAGATCAGTGGGCGGCGGAACAGCTCGGCCAGTTCGGCGAGGTCGGCGCGGAACTGGATCTCGTAGCGGGCCTGCTCGGCAGCGAGCTTCTCGGTGCTGCGCTGGACTGACCCGATTGCATCTGTGACGAGTTCGTTCGCGGCGACAGCGTCGTCGGCTGACGGCTCTTTGTCGGTATCGGCCTGATCGAGAAGCACATCGAGGTCGTTACTCAACTCGGTCAGCTGGTTGGCCAATTCGAGCGACACCTTGTTCATTCGGTTGTCGAGCGCCGACATTTTCTCGGCCATTTCGCTGACCTGATCCTGTACGGCCTGGACGTCGGCAGCGCTCGTGGTGTTGGCGTCGTTCGGAATGGCTGTGGTTGCGGCTGCGGCGCGGAGTTGATCGGCGAGCTCGGCGAGTTCGGTGGCGCGAGCCTGTTCGCTTTCGACGCGTGCAACGTCGGCGTCGCTCAAGGCTGCTTGAGCGGCATTGATGCGTCCGTTGTGGTCGGTGATCGAACCGGCCAGTTGGTCGATGCGTCCGTTGTGGTCGGTGATCGAACCGGCCAGTTGGTCGATGCGTCCGTTGTGGTCGGTGACCGAACCGGCCAGTTGGTCGATGCGGGCGAGGAGTGCGTTGATGCGGAGGTCCGGTCGTGGGAGCGGCGGAACCTTCTTCGACTCGACCTCGAGCCGGTCGGCGAGTGCACGAACCTGATCGGAGAGTTCGGTGACCGCACCGAAACGATGGCCGACTTCGCCGACCTGCTGGCCGACCTGGCTGACCCGATCATCGACGGCGCCGATGCGCTGTGTGGCGTCGCCAACTCGGGCGTCGACTTCGCCGACTCGCCGGTCGAGATGTGCGCTGACCACATCGAGGGAATCGACCCGCTGGTACAGCAACGAGTTCGTCTGATCGACGGTGTCGACCATCGAGAGCAGCTCGGCCTTCTGCTGATCGGACGCATCGAGTCGCTGTTTGAGGTCAACGAGTTCGGCACGAAGAATGTCGATCTGATTCGGTTCGTCGGTTTTTTTGCGGAAGAATCCCATGGGTCAAACCAAAATCTAGCTGACTACTGTTGGGTCATGGCTGGCAAAGACACTCCGAACAAGATCCTTCTCGAAGAATCGCAAATGCCGACCCAGTGGTACAACATCGTTGCTGACCTGCCGACGCCGCCGCCTCCGGCGCTCCATCCGGGTACGCATCAGCCGGCCGGCCCTGAAGATTTTGCGCCGCTGTTCCCGATGGCGCTCATCGAGCAAGAGGTGTCGACCGAGCGTTACATCGACATTCCTGGCGGTGTTCTCGATGTCTACAGGCTGTGGCGTCCCAGTCCGCTGTTCCGTGCGAAGCGCCTCGAAGCGATGCTCGACACCCCGGCACGCATTTACTACAAGTACGAGGGCGTTAGCCCGGCCGGCTCGCACAAGCCCAACACGGCGGTGCCGCAGGCGTATTACAACCATCAAGAAGGCATCACGAAGCTCACGACTGAAACCGGCGCCGGCCAGTGGGGTTCGGCGCTCGCTTTTGCCACTGCCCAGTACGGGATGGAGTGCGAGATCTGGCAGGTTGCTGCGTCGTACAAGCAGAAGCCGCACCGCAAGACAATGATGGAGATCTGGGGCGCCACCCTGCACTCGTCTCCGTCAAATCTGACCGCATTTGGCCGGTCGCTGCTTGCCGAGAACCCCGACCACACGGGCTCGCTCGGAATCGCCATTTCCGAAGCGGTGGCGATGTGTCTGGAAGATCCCAACGCCCGCTACGCGCTCGGCTCCGTGCTCAACCACGTGTTGATGCACCAAACAATCATTGGTGAAGAGGCCCTGCTGCAACTCGCCAAGGTCGAAGAGGTGCCCGACGTGCTCGTTGGCTGCACTGGTGGCGGTTCGAACTTCGGTGGCCTGGCGTTCCCGTTCCTGCGCGAAAAGCTCGCAGGCAGGATGAACCCGATCATCCGCTGCGTGGAGCCGGCGGCGTGCCCGACGCTGACCAAGGGCGAGTACCGCTACGACTTCGGAGACAGCGCTGGCATGACACCGTTGATGAAGATGCACACGCTCGGCCATAGCTTCGTGCCGGAGCCGATCCATGCGGGTGGCCTGCGCTACCACGGCATGGCGCCGCTCGTTTCGCATGTGTACAACGAAGGGCTCGTCGAGGCGATCTCGATTCCGCAGCGTGAGTGCTTCGCCGCCGCCCTCGATTTCGCCAAAGCTGAGGGCATTATCCCGGCCCCCGAGCCGACGCATGCCATCGCTGCTGCGGTGCGCGAGGCGCTGGCATGCAAGGAGAGCGGTGAAGAGAAGGTCATCCTCACGGCTCTGTGTGGGCACGGCCATCTCGACCTGGCCAGCTACGAAAAATACCTGTCGGGCGACATGGTCGATTACGAACTACCTGACGAAGCCATCGCCGAAGCTATGAAGACCGTCCCGGTTGTCGGATAGTCGTCCGCGAGCCGGGCGCATCGGGCGAATCGTTTCAGAGGACGAGAACGAAGTCGCCGGGGTCGCCGGCTGACGTGGGTTTGAAACCCATGCGGTGCAAATACCGATCGTGGATGTCGGTGGTCGCCTCGGCTCGAAGCTGCGTGATGCCATGCTGGCGGAACACGTTCGACCCGCGTCCG
>Ga0075109_1000414_pt1 | contig 29910 bp, 28 predicted proteins | sample AntAceMetag02UKD_FD_69798 | JGI IMG/M metagenome (GOLD analysis project Ga0075109, IMG submission 69798) | Saline lake microbial communities from Ace Lake, Antarctica - Antarctic Ace Lake Metagenome 02UKD | ecosystem: Environmental > Aquatic > Non-marine Saline and Alkaline > Saline | place...
CCGCCGAGCGCGATATCGGCGAGGAAGGCTCCGCCAAAACTTTCCAACGCGACGATGAAGGCATCCTCACTTGGACCGGCACCCTCACTCCGGACGCCTCCCGCGACGTCACGCTCAAATTCAGTATCGAGTATCCCAACGACCTCTCCGTCACCGGCATCGAATAACCTCCGTTCTCCCCGTGGGCGAGTGACCGGCCGCCCCCCGGTCGCCGACCGGCAAGACCGCGTGACCTCAAAAAAGGGGGCGCGATTTTAGACCGCGACGGTTCGAATACCCGACCACCCAAAGTCAGCCGTTCCCATTCACCAGTTGAATTGCGGACTCTGGATTGAACGGCTCGTCGCAACCGATCGGCCCAAATCAAGAGGGCGATCGCGCCCCCCCGGCAAAACACCGCCTAACGGCCAACCGTTCGCCCTCAGCCCTCCCACCAACCGCGAAAACCACGCCCATCGTTTCGCCGACTTGCCAAGAGGGCGGTAAACGCCCCGGCATCCGCCAGCACTTCAAATCCTGATCCGGCTAATATAATTTCGGTGCGCCCTCAAAAATAGACTCATCCCCCGTCACCTAAAACGCCCGCATTATCTCGATCGGAGCCCCTCGGTCCGCCCACACCTCCTCGCCAATTCTCCGCGCCCAACCGACCGACAGCCACATTAACCACGTGCCCAACGCCAATCGTCAAACACTGGAAGAGATGCTTCGGCAGGGTTTTACCAGCGCAGGAACCCTAAGCCTACCCCTTAACCCCCCCTCAAAGTAAACCCCTCAAATCCCGCCTCCCCCCCTCACCTCCCCCCATGTTTGTCACTTAAGCGGTGATAAACAGTCCAGCAATCGAATCGCCACATCCCACCACCTACCCGCCCCCTCTCGACAAACTAGCCACCACAGTTGCGAACTCGCATCATACCCTCACCCTTCCCTCTTACGATGAAACGCTCCACCGCGCTGCTCTCCCTCCTATTTATGGCCTTATTCAATCTCAGCCCCGCTGCTCCTCTCGAAGTTGGCGCCGACGCCCCTGCGGTCTCGGCCCTCACCGATGAGGGCACCACGCTCAACCTCTCCGACGTCTATGGGGCCAACGACTACACTCTCGTGTATTTCTACCCGAAAGCAGACACCCCCGGGTGCACCAAACAAGGCTGCTCCCTTCGCGACTCCTACGAATCCCTCACCGACAAAGGCGTCGCCGTCATTGGTGTGAGTCACGACAAGGTTGCCGCTCAGAAAGCGTTTAAGGAAAAACACCAATTCCCCTTCACGCTACTCGCTGACACTGAGAAACAGGTCTCCGGTGCATTCGGTGCCAAAGGCCTCATGATGGCCAGCCGCTCCGCCTACCTCGTCCACGGTGGTAAGATCGTTTACGCTGACCACAAAGGCAGCACGACCCAACAAGCCGCCGATATCCTGAACTTCCTCGGCGAGTAGACCCGCGACTCCAGCCACCCTTTCCCAAGCGCCGGCTCGTCCGGCGCTTTTTTGTGCCCAAAATCCCAGCCTCCGAGTTTCAGTGCGTAGTCGGGATACGAAGCCCTTTCGTGTCCATTCGTGGTTAAACAATCCTGCCCCTCACAACTCATCATCGTCTACTTCACCCAGCACACTCGCCTCTGGGTCGAGTCGCACCCGCTGCACCCAGTCCACCAACATCGGCTCTTTCCCCACCAGCTCCGCCGGTAATGGGGCCGCCAACAAGTCGATCGGTCGCAATTCTCCATCCTCCGCCCGCACCAAATTTTTCGCATGCAGATCCGCTACCAGCCACGGCGTTTTATCGACAAAATACAGCCGCGGGTGATCGCGGTGGGCGCGCAAAAACCGCGACGCTAACGGAATCAACGGCTTCGGCTGCATCCGCGACGTATCCGCTCCTTCTTCCAGCCGCTCCCCCAGTGTCTGCTTGGTCACCAACACCCCTTCACGCTTGGTCACCCCGATCACCTCAATCGGCATCCCCCCCAAGCGCATGATCAGATCAAACTTCTCCAACATCGCCTGATACGTCCCATCCGCCGCCTCCGCCAAAAGCGCCACGTCCTCCGTGCGCACGAACGAAAACGTGCCTCCGATATGCCCATCTTCTCGCGGCATGAAAAATTTGTAGATTGAGTGATCCTCCGCCTCAAACGCCGTCGCCTCGACCCCACTACTCACCGCTCGCAGCCGCGGGCTACATTCGCTCAACAGATCCTCCACGTCGGCCGGAAACCCAAAGTCTTCTAGGTCGACTAGCGGGAACGTCGCCCGAAATTCTCGCGCCGCCGCATCCAGTTCTTCCCACAGCGGATCAGCCGCCGCGAGTAGCCCTATTTCGTCGGCGTCCCAGAGGACGAGGTCATCGTCCGGATACGTTCCGATGCCGACTTGCGCCGCTGCCGTGCTGAAACGAGCGAGCGCTTCCAATCGTCGCCCGTGATCGTGTTGAAGCGCGCTCCACTCTTCGGAGCGGGGGAGCCGGCTACCTTGGAGGCAGGTCGGTTTTCCGGTGAAGGGGTCTTGCATGTGTCGTCGCGGCTCATCGTTTGGTGAAACCATAGCCTTCCACCATCTCACTGCCGTTAGCAAATCGAAGTTATGACAACTTGTTCAACTTTGCCGACAAGTTGTTCACAATCGCCCCCCCCGTTCCGTCACCAAGCATTCTAGCCTGCGACCTACTCTTCGTCGGTGTCCTCTTCGGCTCTGGCCGGCGCGGTTTCATCAGTGATCTTCGACACTAAGACTTTGTCGATTCTGTGACGGTCCATGTCCATCACCTCGAAACGCCACTCGTCATGGTCGAAACAATCTCCCGCCGACGGAATCCGCCCAAATTGGGTCATTAAGAATCCGCCCAGCGTTTGAAACTCGGTTTCCTCTTCATGGGGCAATTCCTCCAAATGAGTGAGTTCCTTTAAGTCATCCACATCGTAGCTGGCATCGATCAACCACGATCCGTCCGCCCGCTGTTTCGCCTCGGGTTCATCATTTTCTCCCGGATCCGGAATATCACCCACGATCGCCTCCAAGACATCGTAGAGGGTCACGATTCCCGCCACCGCGCCGAACTCATCAGCGACGAGGCCCACATGCTTACTGGTCACCTTAAATTGCTCGAGCAACTGACTCGCCATCATCGTTTCCGGCACCATCAGCGGCGGCGTCAAGAGATGGCGCATCTGGGTCGGCACCCCGAACGCATTATTCGCCCAAATCGACTTCACCGAAACCATTCCCACGACCTGCTCCCGGTTGCCATGCACCACCGGAAAATTCGAGTGACCACTCGCCACCACTTTACGCCAGTTCGTTTCGTCCGGGTCGGCAGAATCCAAGAAAACCATCTTCGGTCTTGGCGTCATCAGGTAGGTCACCGGCATCTCGTCGAGTTCCAGCACCCCCGCCACCATCGCGCGCTCCCACTCGTTAAAGACGCCTTCGGTCATCCCTTGTTCGAGGAGGATATTGACCTCCTCTTCCGTCACCGGAGATTCCCCTGGGGCGTTGCGCAATCCAAACGGACGCAGCGCCAACTCCGTCAACCAAGCCAGCAAACTCACCACCGGCGATACGACCCGCGACAACGTCTTAACCGGTCTCACCAGCATCATCGCGATCCGCTCTGAGGCCAGTAACGCGATCCGCTTCGGCAACAATTCACCGATCACGACCGAGGCCAACGTAATGCAAACCACCACCAAACCTAGCGCCAACGGTCGGGCCACCGCCTCAAGGGCCGCAAAGTGCAGCAAGAAATTCGCGATCCATTCCGTCAGCACGCCTCCGCCAAATGCACCCGCCAAGACCGCAATGAGCGTAATGCCCACTTGCACCGTGGAAAGAAAGCGCGCCGGTTCGAGCGCCTGCTCCAGCGCGCTGGCGGCTTGCAGGTTACCGCTGTCGGCCAACTCACGTAGGCGTGATTTTCGGGCCGAAACAAGCGCGGCCTCCGCCATGGCGAGAATGCCATTGGTCACCAGCAAAAGCAGTAAGACCAACAGCTCATTGGAAATTGAGTTCATTAACTACAGCGAGACCTATCCGCCGAAAGCCCCCGGGCGCAATCTAGTTTTATCAACTCCCAGCCTCGCCCCCCCGGCCACCCCGAGCTCGGCGCCAAACCTAGCATCGCTTAATCCCGCTCTTCCCACTTCGGCTCCTCCGCTTCAAAGACCGCCTGATCAAATTCACCTTCGGACTTTGCGACGACCACCGTAGCGACCGCGTCACCCGTCACGTTCACTGCCGTGCGAGCCATATCCAGCAGCCGATCGACGCCATAAATCACCCCGATCGCCGCGACGGGAAGCCCCACTTGCTGAAACACCATTGTGAGCATGATAAGCCCGACCCCCGGCACCCCCGCTGTGCCGATCGAGGCCAACGTCGCCGTCACGATCACCATCAAATAGCCCTGCACCCCGAGCTCAATTCCCAGCGCCTGCGCGATAAACACCGTCGCCACCCCTTGCATAATCGCCGTGCCATCCATGTTCACCGTCGCACCCAGCGGGATCGTGAACGACGAAATCGAACGCTTTGCTCCGAGATTATGCTCCGCATTCTCCATGCTGAGCGGCAATGTCGCATTACTACTCGCCGTCGAAAACGCGAAGATCTGCACCCGTCGCATCTGCCGGAAGAAACGCTTCACACTCAGCCCCGTAAACAACTTGAAGATCACGCCATAGGTGACGAACGCGTGCACGGCCAAGGCGAAGACCACCAGGAAGAAGTATTTCCCGAGGGCCACAATCGCCCCAAACCCCTCCAACGCAAAAGTCTTACCGACCAACGCTAAAATACCAAACGGTGCCGCCAGCATCAGAATAGAAACGAGCCTCATCACCACGTCGTTCATGTCCTGCGCCATCGCCAGCACCCGCTTACCTGGCTTTCCCGCCATGCACATCGCGATGCCAAACAGGATCGCAAACACGATCACCTGCAACATCTTGCCCTCTGCCATCGCTTGGAACGGATTACTCGGGAAAATATCAATAATGACTTCGGACAACGGCGGACTCTCCCGTAACGCGAAGTCCGACTCATAATTAAGCTCAAACCCCTTCCCCGGCTGCAGTAACATCGCTAAACCAATCGCGATCGTAATCGCGATCGCCGTCGTGCTGACGTAGAATGCCAGCGTTTTTACCCCAATTCGGCCCAACTTACGCACATCATCGAGCGCCGCCGTGCCACACATCAGGGATAACAACACCAACGGCACCACGAGCAACTGCAGCGAACGCACGAAAATATCTCCCAACATGGGAAATAACGTGCCCGCCAAAAAGCCCGGCGTTTCCGCCGTCGCACCCGTCAGGTTGAGCGCGGTGCCCACCACCACGCCAATGGCCATCGCGACCAAAATATTTCGAGTCAAATACCGGGAATCAAATAAGGAGCTCATAGGGTAATCATTTTGAGGGAGAGCAAAACACTGGGCGTTTACCGTGCTCCGTCTTTAGGTAATCTTCCTACTGTCAATCCCTCCTCCCTTTCCGTCAATCTCGCGTCTTGGTCGCCCTAGGTTTGCGTCTCTCCGCGGAACCATTCAACCTCCGCCCCCTCTAAGGTCGCTTCACCCCTGCTTCATGTCTGCGTTTTCTCGATTCAATCGACTCGTTCCCGCGAGTCTCCTCCTCGTCGCCCTCTCCGGCTGCGGTTCACCGTCTCCCGCGAAGAATCGTCCTGCCCCTCAACCGGTCATCACCGGGGAAAGCACCTATTTTTCGGATCAAATCCGCGTCGTGGCTCAACTCGGCCCCTTCCGCCTGATTGACGCCCTGCCTCCCTCTCGGATCGGCGGCACCCCCGTCGCTATCGAGGAAGAGCTCAGCACTCGCTCGCGCCCCCGCGGCCAAGCCCGGCCTCGTGGCAACGGCGTAGCCCGGCAATCGCTCACCGTCACTCTCCGCAATATCGGCACCGCTCCCATCGAGCTGCGCGTGGCCGAAGTCCGCTCTGCTCTCGGCAATTTTGTGCCCGTCCCCGAGATTTTTATTCTTCAGCCGGGTGAGATCCAAGCCCTCGAAGCCATGCGGGCATTCTATCCCGCCGTGATCGACGAACTCGAACTCGTCGTCCGCCTCCGCACCAAAGACGCCCAAGAGGTGCAAACCCTTCACCTCACGCTTTAACGCGTCACCCAACCCGACCCTCCCTCTCGGGGCGCAGAGCGTCGGCTTCAACTCCCGTCTGATATCGGGCCAAGGCACTCAGCGTCGGTGAATCCGAATTGCGCACCCTGCCCGGCCCACCCCCGCCAACGTCAGCATGGGCCGCCCCCTCTCCCTACCAGATTAGTAATAATAAAATCCTATTACTGTAATCAATTCATACGATTTCACTTATTTATTATTTTCCGCTAGAGTAATGCTGTCACCCACCAAAACGGTTCGGCCCGACCTTTAACCATCACTCTAAAAAATAGAAATTATCATGAAATCATCCCTCCACCTTTTCTCCCTCTTCGCTCTTCTCGCCGTTTCGGCCTTTGCGAAAATCAACACTAACGATCAAGGCCTCGCCCTCGAGGGTCACGATCCCGTCGCCTTCTTCACCGTCGGTCAGCCCACCAAGGGACTCGCGACGATCACCACTCAATACCACGGGGCCATTTTTCAGTTTGCCTCCGCGGCCAACCGCACCGCCTTCCTCGCCGCTCCCGTTCGCTACGCTCCTGCCTACGGCGGCTTCTGCGCCTTTGGGACCTCCAAGGGTAAACTTTTTCCCGTCGAGATCGACACGTGGCAAATCGCCAACGGCCGCCTGATGTTCAACTATAACCAAGAGATCAAAGCCCAGTTCGACGCCAACGTAGCCGACTTCATCGCCACCGCCGATGCCAACTGGCCAGCCCTCTCTTCGGAGTAATCCCCCACCCGCGACTTCGTGGCCCTCCGGCCTCGAAGCCGTTTTCTCCCTCTTATTTTTTCCCTGAAATTATTTTCTCATAAAACGTGTCCTCTCTTTGCTCTCCGCCTTCCTCGCCGGCTCCGGGTTGATCACCGCCCTTGCGACCGGCGCCGACTATTCGTTGTCCACCCACCACATCCAGTGGACCGGTTCGATGCCCACGCAAACGCACCACGGACTGCTTCCCCCCACCGAATTCGCTCTCAGCATTGACAAATCGGGCGTCGCCCAAGCCATGAAACTTCCCGTCACCCTCACCCGCAATGCTGACCAGAGCGGGACCCTTCGCGGCACCTTCAATCGCCAAGACTTCGGCGTGAATGACCAAAACGGTGGATTCTTTGGCGCCGCCAAAGATAAACTCATCCGTGATGAAGTCGCCGTCGACCTCACCGCCGCGCAAATCTAACTCACCTCACCTCCCCAATCTTCAACTCCCAGTCCCCCTATCATGTCCTCATCCGTCACCCCCACTCTCTACGTCAAAGCCGGCTGCCCTTGGTGCACCCAAGCCCGTCAAGTCCTCGACGCCGCCAAGATCTCCTATCAGGAAGTCGAAGTTCGCTCCGATGCGACCGCCTTCGCCCGCATGCGTGAGCTCTCCGGCCAAAGTAGCGCTCCCGTCATGGACTGGGACGGCGAAATCCTCGCCGACTTCGGCGCTGAAGAACTCATTCCTTTTCTTTCCAAACACGGGATCACCGTTTCTTCCGCCTAATTTCAAACCGAGCCTCAACCCATGAGCGCCCCCGCCCCCACTCGCCGCACGACGCGAGAACTCGAAGCCCGCCAAGCCGCTTTTCGAGACTCCTTGTCTCCGGCGAAACAAAGGCTCTTCGCCCAATGGATTAAGGCCTTAACCGCCTCCAACCTCGCGCAGTCCGCCCTCGCCATCGGCGACACCGTGCCCGACTTCATCCTACCGAGTGCCAGTGGCCAACCCACCCGCCTCTACTCACTCCTCGAGCGCGGTCCCGTCGTCCTCGTTTTCTATCGCGGCGGGTGGTGCCCTTACTGCTCCACCTACCTGACCGGACTGCAACGTGAACTCTTCTATATCCGCGAACTAGGCGCCGAACTCATCGCGATTTCTCCGCAACTGCCCGACGCCTCTCTCCACGTCGAAACGCACCACGAACTCACCTTCCCCGTGCTCAGCGACGTCGGCCTCAAAACCGCTCATCACTTCGGCCTCGTCTACGACCTGCCCCGCAATCTCCTGCGCACCTACCGCGAATTCGGTATCGATCTCACCGCCTACAACGGCACCAGTCACGGCACCCAACTCCCTCTCGCCGCCACCTACCTCATCGGATCCGATCGCCAAGTCCTCCGCGCCGCCATCGACGAAGACCCCGCTCAACGTCTCGACCCCATCGACATTCTCGAAACCCTCCCCCGACTCCGTCCTGGCTTCCACCAACCTTTTCTTCCGGTATGACTCTGCTCCCGCTTATCCTATTAATCTTGGGCGCCCTCACCGTGCTTGTCGCCACGGAACCCAATGCTTCTTAATGAAGCACTTTCGTCCTAGCGACCCAACCTCGGCAACCTGATCACGCTTTCAGGGCCAGCTCGGCCCTGCGCTCAAGATCCAAACAAGGGCGACGGATAGTCACCATCGGCAACCATCTTGGCCAACGCCGCTTCCACCTTCGGTTTGTCCTCGCGATAGGTCACCCCGAACCACTCCGCCGAGGTCGGCCGAACCCGCACACTCATGTGCCCAGCTTCGATTTCCGCGGCGACCGCGGCCGGCAGGTAAAATTCCGAGTTTGGCACGTCCAGCAATGTCTTCGCAAACAAACGCCACTGTTCGTCAAGTGCCTCCCAAAACGGAGTCCGAAAAGCCCAACAATTCATCGAGACAATTTCTTCACCCGTAAATTTTTCGTCGTCGCCCACATCTTCCCGCGAGATTCCCGTGTGCTCCACCACCGTCTCCAACAAATTGTCGTAGTCGACTTCACACACTCCGCGCGAAACCGAACCTTGTTCGGATAACGTGTTGTCCAACCGATACCCCACCATAGCATGATCGGCATCAGGCTCGGCGAGAAACTTGGCCAACTGGTCAAACGCATCCCGGCCGAGGAAATCATCCGCATTGATCACGGCAAATGGTGCAAAACCCACTTCTTCATGCGCACACCAAACCGCGTGTCCCGTGCCCCACGGCTTTTCCCGTCCCTCCGGGACCACCGCATCGTCCGGCAAGATGTCGAGCGACTGAAACGAATAATCCACCTCAATCTTCCCGGCGTATTTCGCCCCCACCTGCGTGCGAAACGCTTCTTCGAAATCTTTCCGAATCACGAAAACCACTTTGCCAAACCCCGCCTGAATCGCGTCATACACCGCGTAGTCGAGAATCGTCTCACCCGACGGTCCGACCGGATCGAGTTGCTTGAGTCCGCCATAACGCGTGCCCATGCCTGCCGCCAAAACCAAAAGTGTGGGTGTATCTTCTTCCATAATTTAGCTTATGCTGACACCAGGTCGCTCCAGACTCCACCTCAATCTCAACATCCCTGAAAACCGCCTCACCTTATCGCCCCCTCCCGCCGATCTCACTCCATCATATCGGTCAATAACGGGGCCATCGCATCGATCCAGATCTGGTAGCCCGCCGCATTCAGGTGCAGCTGGTCGGGCATAATGTCCTTGGGCAGCGCGCCATCCGCCCCGCGAAAGCTGTCCCCGATATCGAGAAATCGCACGCGGTCCCCATCATCGAGCTGCGCCAAATCGGTATTAATCGCGTTGATCTTGGCCATCTTCTGCTCCCAGGGGTCTGCTTGTCCGTTCCCATTCGTGCGGGGACCTCTGGGAAAAACCCCCAACAGCAGAATCTTTGTCTCCGGCAAGGCCTCTTGGATCAATGCCACGATTTTTCGGTTTCCCGCCGCGATTTCGACCGCAGCGTTGTCACCCGTGTTGTTCGTGCCGATCATCACCACCACCACTTTGGGCGAGATCTTATCCAACTCCCCTTGCTCGATCCGCCAAATCACGTGCTCCGTGCGATCACCCCCGATGCCAAAATTAGCCGGCTGATATTTGCTGTAGCCCGCCTCCCAAAGCTTCGGCACACTTTTCCACCCCGCCGTGATTGAATCGCCCAAAAACAATACCCCCACCGGGCCCTTCGCGCCTCGCTCCAAAAACTCTGCATGCGAGCGGAAGAACTTTGCGTTGCCTCGCTTGGCCATCCCCTCCGTCGCATTAGCCGCTCCGCTCGGCAAAACGACCGCGGCAGAAATAAACCACATCAGAGCAAAGGTCCTACAGCGTTGGGGTATCATGGGGCCACCTCAGCAATTTTTTGCTCGCTCGTCCATTCCTGACTGCGTCTTCGACGAGTTGTCCTGAACTTCAGCCTGCTTACATTTTATGTAATTCTATGCAATTTTATTGCCTAGGTCCGTTTATCCTGTCATCCGTCTTGCCCGCCCCTAACCCCTCATGACTAATTCTACCCCCTCAACCGACCGCCTCTCCATCCGTGAAAAAGTGGCATACGGCCTCGGCGATACCGCCTCCAATTTCGTTTTCTACACCGTCAACGTCTTCTTGTTCTTCTACTACACCGACGTAATCGGCCTCGCGGCCGGAGCCGTTGGCACGCTGTTCCTTGTCGCTCGATTATTCGACACCGTGACCGATCCCTTGATGGGCACGATCGCCGACCGCACCAAGACCCGCTGGGGTAAATACCGGCCCTACCTCGCCGGCCTCGCCATCCCTTTTGGCATCATGGGTTATCTCCTTTTCGCGGTTCCCGACAAAGCCCCCGCAGACCAACTCACCTACGCCTACATCACCTACGTCGCGATGATGCTCATCTACACGGCGATCAACATTCCCTACTCGGCGCTGCTCGGGGTCATCACGCCCAATTCCGCTGACCGCACTTCTGTTTCCAGCTACCGGTTTGTCTGCGCATTTGGCGGGCAGTTCTTGATCGTCGCCGCCGCCCGCCCCCTCATCGCTCACTTCGGCGAAGGCGACGATGCCCTGGGTTACAAAGCCACCATGGCTATCTTCGCGGTGGTCTCCGTGCTGCTTTTCTGGGTCACATTCGCATTCACTCGTGAGCGCGTGCAACCGCCTAAGGGCCAGAAATCAGATCTCGTCAAGGAACTGAAACTTCTCCTCCGCAACGGCCCGTGGGTCGTCATGTTCATCGCCGGTATTTTCACCCTCACCAATGTCGCGGTGCGCGGTGCGGTCACCTTACATTTCTTCAAATATTACGTCGGTGACGATGGGTCACCTTGGATTGGGATTTTCGATCTGAGCACCGTGTTTTTGACCAGTGGCACCATCGCACTCATGCTCGGAATCGCGGCCACCACTTTCTTTAGCCGGTTTGGCGGCAAACGACAATTGATGATCTGGCTGTCAGCCACCAACGCCGTGATCATGGCGCTGTTTTTCTTCATCCCGTCCGATGCCCTCATCCTCATGTTCATCATGAACGTGCTGGGAGCCTTCGTCGCCGGGCCCACTATTCCTTTGGTCTGGGCCATGTTCGCCGATGTCGCCGACTACGGCCAATGGAAGTTCGGCCACCGCTCCACTGCGCTCGTATTTTCGGGCATCCAATTTGCGCAGAAACTCGGTCTCGCCATCGGCGGCGCTCTCGCCGGCTGGATGCTCTCCGGCTTCGGCTACGCCGCCGGCACCGAGCAATCCGCCGAAAGTCTCTTCGGCATCCGTCTCATGTTCTCTCTCATCCCGGCTGTCTTCGCCGTCGGTAGCGTCATCGCCATCTGGTTTTATCCATTGAGCGACGACGATGTGAAGCAAATGGAGCAAGATCTCAAGGCGGCTGCGGACTGATCCGCCCCCGGCGGATCTCCTTCAATTCCTCAACTCTCAGTTTCTATCTCATGAGTACCACCACGCTTCCAACCGCGTCCCCCTCTTCCGTCACTTCTCCTTCCCCCCAACCGCAGGGCGAATTCTGCACCGCCTTCGGCACCCGTTGCTACCGCATCAGCAATGTGCACCAGTTGCCGCCCTTTCTGATCAATTTGGTCAGTGCAACCGATCTCTGGATGTTCATCGCCAGCAACGGTGCTCTGAGTGCCGGCCGCCGCGATGCCGAGTGCGCGCTCTTCCCCTACCAGACCGTCGATCGCATCTACGATAGCGTCGGCCAAGTCGGTCCGGTCACGCTACTGGGGGTCGCCACCCCCGCCGGCGAAGTCATGTGGGAGCCCTTCGGCCCCAATACCAACCACCTGCCCAACCTGACCCGCCACCTTTACAAAAGTATCGAGGGCGACCGCCTCTGGTTCGAAGAGATCCGCCCCGACCTGGGACTCGCCTTCACCTCCAGTTGGTCGACGGCCGATACGCATGGTTTCATTCGCCAATGCAGTCTGCGTCGCCTCACCGGTAACCCCGTGAAAATCCGCGTGCTCGACGGCCTCCGCAACATCCTGCCCGCCGCTATTTCCCAGCGGCTCCAAAGCCTCAGCAGCAATCTCGTCGACGCCTACAAAACCAGCGCGCTGTCGCCCAATTCGACCTGCGCCATTTACGCGCTCCAGTCGCAAATCGTCGACCTCCCACAACCCCTCGAAGCCATGCGCGCCAGCATCGTCTGGTCCGCCGGACTCCCCGACGCCACCATCGCGCTTTCGGACCGTCAGATCGACGCTTTCCGCGCGGGCCACGACCTTACCCCCGAGCCCCAAACCCGCGGGCGCCGCGGTGCCTACTTCCTTGGCGCCACCCTCACTCTCGACCCCGAACAGACGATCGAATGGAGCCTCGTCACCGATACCAATCTCGGCCAATCCGACGCCGTCGCCCGGTGCCGACAGTCTCAAGACCCTCGGGCCATCGAGATTCTGCGCCAAGCCCAAGCCGCCTCCACCGCCCAACTCCGACAACTGGTCGCGGCGGCCGATGGGTGCCAATCGACCGCCGACGAGGCAACCACTGCCCACCACTTTGCCAACGTGCTTTTCAACGTCATGCGCGGTGGCACTTTCATGGCCGATCATCGTCTGCCGCTGGCCGATTTCACCTCTCATGTCGAAATCCATAATCAAGCCGCCGCCACCCAACACGCCAAATTTCTCTCCCAACTTCCCGCTGAACTCACCCGCGCGGAATTACTCACTCTGGTCGCTCCTCTCGCTGACCCCGACCTCACGCGCATCGCCTCGTCCTACTTGCCCCTCAGCTTCAGCCGTCGACACGGTGACCCCAGTCGCCCCTGGAATAAATTCAGCATCCGCCTCCGCGACAGCCACGGTAACCGCCGCCTCGCCTACGAAGGCAACTGGCGCGATATCTTTCAAAACTGGGAAGCCCTCTGCCTCAGCTATCCCGAATTTCTCGATGCCTCCATCGCTAAGTTTCTCAACGCCTCCACGGCCGACGGCTACAACCCCTACCGCATCACCCAAGCCGGCATCGAATGGGAAGAACCCGAACCCGATGACCCTTGGGCCTCGATCGGCTATTGGGGCGATCATCAGGTCGTCTACTTGCTAAAACTCCTCGAGTGGTCCGCTCGGCTCCATCCCAGTCACCTCGCCGCCAGCCTGCGCCCCCCGAGCTTCAGCTACGCCGACGTTCCGTATCGCATCTCAGGATACGACGCGATGCGCCGCGACCCACGCCACACCATCGAGTTCGACACCGCATACAACCAGACCATCACCCAACGGGTCGAAACGGTCGGCGCCGATGGTCGTCTCATGCCGACGCCCGCCGGTGCGGTTCATCACGCGAACCTCACCGAGAAACTCCTCGTACTCGCTTTAGTGCGAATCACCAATTTAATTCCCGGCGGCGGCATCTGGATGAACACCCAGCGCCCCGAGTGGAACGACGCCAACAACGCCCTCGTGGGCTACGGGGTGTCGGTCGTGACGCTTAACTACCTCCGCCGCTTCCTCGCTTTTGTCCAATCCTCCGTCTGGCCCATGCTCGGCGATGAGCCTGTGCCGGTTTCGGCCGCCGTGGCCACCCTGGCCCAATCCGTGGCGCAGAGTTTAACGCGGCATTGCGAGATCATTGCCCAGCCGGAAATCAGCGATACTTCGCGCCGTGCGCTCGTCGATGACCTCTCCACTGTCGGGGCCGACTACCGGGCCCAAATTTACGCTCATGGCCTCGGCGAAATAACTCCCGTCGCCCCCCCGGACCTTCGCCGCCTGTTCGCCCATGCCCTTGCCTTCGTCGACCACAGCATCAAGGCCAACCGCCGCGACGACGGGCTCTTCCACGCCTACAATCAACTCAATTTTAATGAGAGTCCCGCCACCCTCGAACTCCGACGCTTGCCCTTAATGCTCGAAGGCCAAGTGGCGGCCCTCAGCTCCGGTATTCTCTCTCCCGCCGAGACCGTGCACGTGCTCGCCGCCATGCGGGACAGCGAGCTCTTCCGTCCCGACCTCCACACGTATTTACTCTACCCGGATCGTCAGCTTCCCGGCTTCTTATCACGTAACATTATTCCCGATACCGCGTGGTCTCACTGTTCCCTTTTCGAGGCCATGGTGGCCGAAAACGATCACCGCCTCGTCCGTCGTGACGAAGCCGGTCACGCCCGCTTCCATGCCGACCTCGCGGATGGCGCAGCTCTCGATCAGGTGTTGCAAGAACTCGCGGCCGACCCCGCATGGAGCGCCCGAGCCACGACTGACGCCGACCAAGTGCGCGCCGTCTACGAACAAGTCTTCCACCATCGCGCCTTCACCGGTCGCAGTGGGGGTATGTTCGGATTCGAGGGCCTGGGCTGCGTATACTGGCACATGGTCGCTAAGCTTCTCCTCGCCGTGCAAGAAAACCTGCTCGCCGCGCAAGCTCAGCAATCCCCCGCCGTGCCTGCTCTTATCAACGGCTACTACGACGTGCGCGCCGGCCTTGGATTCAATCACTCCCCGGCGACCTTCGGGGCCTTCCCCACTGATCCCTACTCTCACACCCCTGGTCACGCGGGTGCCCAACAACCCGGGATGACCGGCCAGGTTAAGGAAGAAATTCTCACTCGGCTCGGCGAACTCGGCGTGCAATTCACGAACGGCCAAATCGCGTTCCAGCCCACCTTCTTGCGGGCAGCTGAATTTCATTCCGCCCCCACCGATTTCGACTACGTCGGGATCGACGGTTCCGCGCAATCTCTGCGCCTGCCCGCCGATTCTCTCGCCTTCACCGTCGCCGGTGTGCCGGTCATTTACCAGCGCACCGCGGGGCCGGCCCAACACCGGATCCATCACGCGAGTTCGGCCACCTCCGCGCCGCCGACTCGCTCCGGCACCTTACTCGATCCCGTGAGCAGTTCCGACGTGCTCCAACGCACCTCCCGCATTCACCACCTCGTGGTTGAGCTCGGGGTGAATTTCAACCCCATCGCGCCGCAGATTTAACTCCGTAATGTGGATCGGATGTGGGTCGGGCTTTATGCCCGACTCCCCTGCCTCTCAGCCTCGGCGACGCTTCGCCGCAACTCGTTTTTTCACCCTCGGCTCACTCACCGTGCGCCCATGAATCAGTTCGCAGTTCAACAAAATATGTTGCTGCGAATCAAAACGCTTCTGAATCAGGTCGAGCAATCGCTTGCCCCCGATCACTCCAATTTGGTGAAACGGAACGCCGACCGACGTTAATCGTGGCCGACCCTTGGGCGACTTGAGGCCGTCAAATCCCGTGATCGAAACATCCCCGGGCACACTGAGCCCCGCCGCATCAATCGCCTCCATTAATTCAAACGCTTGGTGGTCCGCCGCACACACCCATGCCGTCACTCCCGCCTTTGTCAGTCGAATCACTTCGGCATGGGATTCGGCTAAAGAAAGTTGTTTACGCGGATCGACGTTAATCGCGTGCTCCGGTAATATCTCGAGTCCTCGGGCCGTCATCATTTCCACGTAGGCACCGTAACGTCGCATCGCCCATCCTGCCTCCACCGGGTATCGCCACGTGAAGAAACCAACGTGCCGGTGCTTCTTTTCCTGCAAGTGATCCACCAGTCGCTCGATCCCTCGATGATGATCCACGTCGACACAATCCAACGGACTTTGCCCATACTGCTCCACCAAAGAAACCACCGGGTGTTTCTTGCGCAGCTCATCTACAATCGTCTGGGGAAACGGGTAGATCAACACGACGCCATCCCAAAGCCGTCGACTCGCTGCCGTGATCTTCGCGTAAGACGGACTGTCTAAATGCAAATCCTCGGGGCGCACAAAATGCAGATCCAATCGCACCTTCTGCACCCGCGCCAATTCCGACAAACCATTGAGTAACTCCTGCCCGGGATTCCCATAACCCGTGCGCTCGAAGTTCGGCAAATCCACGCAAATTAAAACGCCAAAATTCAGTCCATTTTTCTTCTTCTGATGCGCCGCCGTCTCCCGCTTCTCCGCGTGCGAATAACCCATCCTTGAAGCGAGTGCAAAAACCTTGGCCCGGGTCGCCGGGTTAATCCCCGGATGGTTGGTAAAACAACGCGACACGGTCGCGCGCGATATATTCAACTGTTCAGCGATATACTGCTGGTTAATTTTGGCCATAAAATGAGTAAAAACAGGAAGTAACTAAGCCGACGAAATCGCCGTAAAATTAAACCGCCAGAACTTGAAGCTGCGCAAATCTCGACGGTCAATCTCCCCCAGAGAATTTGAAACGAAAGCGTAATGCAATTTTTTATGCAATTCTATGCACCATATCCCCTTTACTCCGACCCTCAAAATAAGACAAAGTTTTTCTATGAATCGCATCGTTGCTTCCTGTGCTGTCGGTCTCATGAGCTTACCCACCATTTTATCGGCCGCCCCGTCTATCGTCACCCTAGATCAATCCCCTTCCGGTAGCTGGCAACTACTCCGCAACGGCGAGCCCTACGCCATTCGGGGCGCGGGTGGATCCACCAATCTAAAACTCCTGCGCGACCTCGGTGGCACCACGATCCGCACCTGGGGGATAGATCAACTCGGTCCTACCGCATCCGGTCAATATCTCCTTGATGAATGCGACGACCTTGGGCTCACCGCGCTCGTCGGCCTCTGGGTCAACCATCCCCGCCACGGCCACGACTATGACGACGAAGCCATGCTGCAAAAGCAACGTGACCGCATCCGTGCCGCGGTCCGAAAATATCGCGACCACCCCGCCCTACTCATTTGGGGACTAGGCAACGAAATGGAGGGTAACGGCCAAGACCCCCGGATCTGGCGTGAGCTCGAAGTCCTCGCCCGCATCGTCAAAGAGGAAGACCCGAATCACCCCGTTTGCACCGTCCTGGCCGGCACCGGCGATGGGAAGATTCGGGCCATGATTCCCCAATACACCTCGCTCGATATCCTTGGGATCAACATCTACTCTGGCGCTGAAAATGTCGACGCCCAACTCGCCGCCCAAGGTTGGGACCGTCCCTTCCTCCTCGCCGAGTTTGGTCCCCGGGGCCACTGGGAAGTGCCGACCACGGCTTGGAATGCGCCCATCGAACCAACTCCAGCCGCCAAAGCCGCCGCCTACACCCGATCCTATCAAGGATCCATGAATGAAGGCCGCGGTCTTTGCCTGGCCGCCTTTGCCTTCATCTGGGGCCAAAAACAAGAAACCACCGCCACGTGGTATGGCATGTTTCTTCCCACCGGCGAAAAGACTCCCGTGGTTGATGCCATGGCCCGTGCCTGGTCAGGGAAAAATCCCCCCAATCAAAGCCCCATCATCTCCGCCCTTCGGGCCGACTTTCGCGAACGCAGCGCCGCACCTCAGTCCGTTCACCAAGTGACCGTCGAAGTCACCGACGCCGATCACGATTCCCTGCAGTATGACTGGCAAGTCGTAGCCGAAAGCACCGATATCAAACAAGGCGGTGATCGAGAATCGATCCCTCCCGAAATCCCCGACTGTGTTCTCCAAGGTGATGGCCCCGAAGCCACCATCCGCCTCCCGGCCCAGCCCGGCCCTTATCGGGTATTCGTCTACATCCGCGACGGCCAAGGCAACGGCACTTCCTCCAATTTCCCCTTCCTCGTCGAGTAGCCCCGAAGCTTTATCCGCGCCGCCCGCGCCCAGCTCATCAGTCCAAACGACCCCATCCCTGGTCGGACCCACCGCGTTCACCGTAGGAAACTGCCCCTAAGACCAGTTTGTCACTTGTTAAGTGAACAAACCAAGCTCCCACCCCGCCGCTCGCACCCTACACCGGGCCTAATCCCCGAGCCAGTCCTCCAAACCAGTTTATCGCGTAATAAGTGACAAACTCAGCCCCACGGACATGCCCCCCAAGCTCCCGTGGCGCCGTGCTTCAGCTGGCGTGCCTACCTCTCGGCCCTACCAGTTACCCTTAATCACCGGAGAAAAAAAACCCCGCCAAAACCGGTAGCCGCAGTCCTAGCCAACTCACTTTCGTTGGCCTTCCACGAAAACTGACAGACCCTCCTTTCCTCCCCGCCCCGCCTACCCGCACACACCCCCCCTCCCCCTTCAATCGCCCCCAACCCTCAAGCCAATTTGTCACTTAATAAGTGACATACTTAGCCCTCCGACCACGGCGCAAAAAGCGCGTGATCGGTCCACAAAAAAGCCCGACCCGGCAAAGCCGGATCGGGCGAAATAACATGCAAAGATATCCTAAAGACTAGAAGATCACCCCGAACTCGAGCCGGGCGGAAATGCCTGGAGCGAAACCGAGACCATATTGGTCGGTATCGTCCAAGAGGTTGCTGATGTTGAGCTGCAGGCGTGATTCACGACCTTGCCAGTCGAAGTTATATTGAACCATCGCATCGAGGCTGAAACGAGGGTCCGTGTAGAGCTCGATCGCATTGCCGTTGGCATCGACCTGCTTCTGACCTGAACCATCGGTGCGAGCCGAGATAAAGGCACGTTCAGACTCGTATTGACCACCGAGACCAACGACCAATCCACCCACTGGACCATCTTCGAGGAATGTGTAGGCGGCCCAGAACGAACCCGCATGTTCCGGCGTGTCATCATCTGAACCACCATCGAGGTAACCCGCACCTAACCAAGTCGAAGAGTCGTAAGGAGCACCATAGGCGTCTTCGAGGGAGAAGCCACTCAGGCCCCACGCACCATCAGGAAAATACCAGTTAGCCCAACGATCAATTTCGCCAGCGGGATGTTGAGCGAATGTTCCGACGTTCAGCACTTCGCGTTCGAGATTGGAATAGGTGAGGAAGAGCTGAATCCGATCAGTCGGCGTGAACAGCAACTGAGCATCCCAGCCCTTGGACTCATCATCACCTGAAGACCAAGCCTGATAAGTTCCCCGATCCGGCGCAGACCGATCCATCGTAGCGATGTTCACGTTGGGATCATCGATATCGAAATACCATCCTGGCCATCCTTGACCGGCGGATACGTTCGCATAAACCTTGTCCATGTAAGCAGCACCCGCGGCATTGCTCGCGTTGAGATACCATTTACCGTCTTGTTGGAAAGCGGCTCCGGAGCTCTTTGCTGCAGTCCACTCGGCCACGGCATTTTGCTGAGCGACAGACCAATCGGCCTGACCCACTTCAGGATTCGCCCCTTGCACGAGGTAAACCACATCCTTCGAAGCATCGAATTGATTCTTAGCCGGCGCAGGAGACCACCAGTAGAAGTGAGGTGTGCCGGTTCGCTCGATCGTGAAGGCTGAGATGGTGCCCGAGAGCTTACCGTCGAAGAGATCGATCTTCACCCCGACCTCTTTGCTCCTCGCGAGAGTCGCATCGATCGGATTGCCATTACCATCACGGAGGCCTTCGAAGTTAGGCACGATACCGTCGGCTTCCAAAGCAAACAGCGAGATCTCGCGGGTCAGCTTGACGCTTATACCGAGCTGGCTCGTCTCTTTGCTTTGAGGGTCGCGGTTGATGTCGCTGCTCGAAGCAGGGTTTTCGATACCTACGGTGACGACGTGATTGTCATTACGATCACGGCGCCTACCGGCGACTACCGTAACCCGGTCGTCGAGCCAAGTGCCTTGATAAACCGCATAGGTACCTTGATTCCAAGCTTCGTTGCGCGTGTTGGCGATACGGCTCATTCCTTCGTCAGGCGAACCATCACCTTGGACCCTAAAGCGAATATAGGAAGAATCAGTCGGACTTTTGTAATTGTTCAAACCAGTCCCAGTCGCATTCGTGAAACCCTTTCGGTCGGAATACTCTTCCGAACGACCAATGAGGAAGTTGTGGGTCATACCGAGCCACTTGCTGTCGCGGAACGTATCCACGTTGTAATTGATCTCGGCGCGAACCTGTTCGCGATTCGTCTTCTCGTAGAAGCTGTTCCAAGCGTATTGGAAAATAGCATCATCAACCGTTCCGGCCGAAAACGCATTATCATCCGGGCTCAAAGGCGCCACCGTGATTGAGTCACGCAACGAAACGGGACCGACACCGGCTTGCAAGGAACCACCCACATCGAGTCCGCCAAAGCGAGCCATCGATTTGTTGATACCAGCGAGGAAGAAGAGATTATCCGTGATCCTCTGCTCAAGTTTGATGAGCGTGTTGTAGGACTTGGTGCTCAGGGAGGTGTCGGGACCGGACCAACGGAAGGTGCGACGATCTTTACCTGTGAATTCCAAGAATCCAGCGCGCTCCAAACGATCTTGTTGATCGGCTGGCACGTCAGCCCGAGCCCGCACGCTTTGGAATCCAATGCCCGACCGCTCGTCTTCACCATACTCTAAGTCGAATGTGAGAGTCGTGCCATCAAAGGGCTTATACTGCAGAATCGGCGCGATGAAATAGTGCTCTTCATCATACAACTCTGTTTCGTTTCCGGTCTGCTGAGCAGCCAAACTGAGGCGAAAACCGAGCTTTTCGTTTTCGTTGAAGGACTCGTTGTAATCCAACGCGCCCCGGTAGAAGCCGTTCGAACCAAAGCCGATGATGGCCTCCGTGCGATCTTTATCCAAGGGAGCCTTCGGCATGTAATTCACAATGCCACCGAAGTTACCGATACCGTAGAGTAACGCTGCCGGACCACGCACAACCTCGACGCGACCAATGTTGGCGGAGTCAGTTGAATGTTGGCGACGGAAACCATCACGCAGCACGGAGTCAGTGACGAAACCGCGCAGTTTGATCGAGGTTTGAGTCTTGGCGGCCGTAGCGCCTTCAGTGCTGTGAACACCGCCGGCGTTAACGAACGAATTTTGTTGGCCCGAGTCATTCTGCGACTTGAGCAGGATACCGGCGCTATACTTGAGCGACTCACGGAGATCCTTAGCGCCAACGTCTTTGAGAAATTGTTCGGTGATCACCTCGATTGGCATCGGGATGTCTTTAATCGCAGTATTCAGACGTGAACCCGAAATAGAATTTGTGGCGCGGTAGCCTTTATCTTTTTCGGTATCTACGGTGAACGGGGAAAGCTCGATTACCTCGTCATCGGAGGTTTCGGCGTTTTCGGTTTCTTGGGCGGAGAGCCCTGAGACAAACCATAAGCTGGCGAGGGAAATCCCGCAGCGAAGTCGGTTTAAGTAGGTCATTACAGTTCTTGGGTTACACAGCGGGGGGTTAAGTGGGTCGCCGTTTGTTGCATAAGTGTGCATAAACTCGAATTCGTCAATGCAATTTTATGCACATTTTTTCAGGAGACTCTTTTTTAAGACCCCAGAATACTAAAAAATGTTGCCTAAATTTTCCCCAGCCAGCGGCCCTCTCAACCAGTGCACGTTAAACGCAACCGGACCGATCATTCGCCAAAGCCGACTAGCCTCAACCCGCGCTCCCTCCTAACCTACTCTCCATGTCCCCCCTCCACCGCTCCCGGGTTCTGCTTTCAGGTGTCACAGCCATCGGAGTCGGTCTGCTGATAAGCGCCTGCCAAACCACTTCGAACCCATCCTCCTCGCACCAAAAGTCACCCGAACAGGTCGAAGCCATCCGTGACGCCCTCGTCAGCGCCCTTAAGTTCGGTATGCGACCATCACAGGTGCGATCCTGGCTCGGGGAACCCGAACGAATCACCCTCGACCTCCCATCCGAAACGTGGACCTATGAAACGAGGCTTCCGCCCACCTACAAGACCATCGCCATCGAGATGCAAGACGTCCCCTAGGTTGATCCGATTTCCGGAGAAATGCACATTATACAGGAGCCCCTGACCGGCCAACAACGTATCGACGGCACCGAAATCCTCACCCTCACCTTCGTCGAAGGCATTCTGCACAACATCGAACGCTCGCTCGATAAATCCAAAAACTACGCTCGCTAGCATTTGCTCGTTCACCTCTAAGCTTACCCTATGTCTAAACCTCGCGTTCTCGTCACCGGCGGCTCCGGCAAAGCCGGCCACTGGATCCTCAAACACTTCCTCGATCAGGGCTACGACGTCACCAACGTCGATACGCGCCCCCCGGCGCCCGACCTGAACTGCCACCACCTCACGGCAGATCTCACCGATCTCGGTCAAACGATTGACGCCCTTTCCCCCCACTCGACCGGCAACCGCACCCCCTACGCGGGCATCGTGCACATGGCGGCCATCCCTCGCGGTCACGGTCACGCCAACGTCGAAGTCTGGCGGGTTAATGCTAACTCAACCTATAACGTTCTCGAAGCCTGCGGCACCCACGGTATCCCCAAGGCCGTCATCGCCTCTTCCGAGTCCTCCTACGGGTTCTGTTTCGCTGACAAACTCTTCGATCCGCACTACCTCCCGATCGACGAGGCTCACCCCCAGCTTCCCGCCGACACCTACGGACTCACCAAAGTCGTCAACGAAGCCACCGCCGGGATGTTTCACCGCCGGGACGGCACTCAGATTCTCTCCTTCCGCATCGGCAACATTCTGTGCCCCGAGGACTATCCCACTATCCGCGAGCGGGCCGCTGACCATCCCGAAGACCGCCTGCGCATCTTCTGGTCCTACATCGATTCACGCGATCTCGCCTCCGCTTGTCGTCTGGGCATTGAGAAAGATGGCCTCGGCTGCCAACCTCTGATCATCGCCGCCGACAACACGTCTTCTTTCGTCACCTCGACAGACCTTATTCAGCGCTTCCTCCCCAACGTCACCGATCTGCGCACCGCCTTCGACCAACGCCAGCCCTTCATCTCCAATCAACGCCTCAAATCCACCCTCGGGTGGCAACAAGCGCACTGGTTTTAATCCCAGCAAAAACCTCCGTCTCAAATCGATCATGAAGCCCCCGCAGCGCGTCCTCGAAACCTGCCTCTATGCGGAGGACCTCGACGCCGCGCATCAATTCTACGCCGGGGTTCTGGGGCTGCGGCTGCACTCTCGAGCCAAGGACCGGCACTTGTTCTATCATTGCGGCGACGGTATGGTCCTCGTGTTCAACCCCACCGCGACCCAGCAATGCCACCCGGATGACATTCCCTGCCACGGTTGCAGTGGTGAAGAACATGTTTGTTGGGCGGCCTCGCAAGCCGAACTCGATCAGTGGCGAGACCATCTTACCGCGCAAGGGATCGACATCGAACACGAACAACCGTGGGAGAACGGCGCCCGCTCCATCTACTTCCGCGACCCAGCGGGCAACAGCTTGGAGTTCGCCACCCCGACCCTCTGGGCCAACGACCCGGACTAGTTAAGCGGCTTCACGTCCCGCACCGAGGCCCGGCGCCCCTTCTCCTTCTTCCGCGACCACCGCATTTCCTTGGGCGTTCGCTGCCGGATAATCACCAACGCCATGATCGTGATCACCAAGAAAACGGGCACCAAGATCGTTAGGGCAAAGCGGGCTAATTCTGCGAAGGGGTAAATCATGGAACTGGACGAACCTTATTACCTGTTTCGGGGATACGCAAAAAATTTGCGCTGCGTATTATTACTTTTGGTCCGTAGGTAAATATCGACCGAGACTGGTTCGAGATATTCAGTTTTAAAACTCATGAAACTTTCCTCAACCCTTGGTCGGCTTCGCCTCATCAGCCTCATCGAAGGCTGGTCCTTCGTCGTGCTCATTTTTATCGCTATGCCTTTGAAATATTTGGCTGACCAGCCCGCCGCCGTCAGCGTCGCCGGCATGGCTCACGGTGTGCTTTTTCTACTGCTCATTGCCGCCGCTCTCCAAGCTCAAGTCCACGAGGACAACTGGCCCTTCCAACGCACCTTTTTCGTTTGTCTCGGCGCGTTACTCCCCTTCGGCCCCTTCGTTGTCGACGCCAAGATCCTCAAGCCCCTCGAGCAGGCTTAGACTTCTTCCCGTGATCGGCCTGCCTTCGGGAGAAAATTCTGACCGAGGAATCGTAACGCCCCCCGGGCATCACTGCCCAAAGCCTGCAACTCCTGTTGCATCACGGTGGGTTTCGCCGTCACATCGGTTTCACGGGCGGAAGCCGTAAGGAGTTCGGTGGAGAAAGTCTCCACGGTGGCCACCAGCGCCCGCATATCAGCTTCGTTAAACTCCAGCGGTGCCCCGGTCGCGACCGTCTCACCGCCCGGCGTAGCGTTCTCGTTTATCTTGGAATCCTGGTTTGACCACACGACAAAGACCAACGCCGCGGCGACCGCTCCGCCCAGCCCGGGACGCCAATCCGCCCGCCACCACGGTTTTGCGGGCTCACGATACGCTTCAACTTCCGGTCTCACCGCCGCCCAAATTCGATCCTCCAGCCCCGCCGGAATATCGATCGCGTTGGTCTCAACGCGCTCTTCGACCAAAGTCTGTTCAAGGCTCTGAATTCGGGCAAAATAGTCTGCACAGGCCTGACAATTCTCCGCATGACGACCCGCCATCCCCTCGGAGGTGCCATCGTCATCTTGCCCCGCGTGCGCCCACCGCATCACTCGACAGACCAATTTCGGCCGTTCATTCGCAGGATTCGAAAAAGCAGAAGGTAATGGGGAATTTTTCATGAGTAGGACTCCTTTCCGGCCAGCAAACGCTGCCGAGCTCGATAGATTAAGGTTTTAATACTGGTCGTTGAACGACCCGCTGCTTTTGCCGCCTCCGCCGTCGATAAATTCTCTCCAAAACGCAGCCACAACACTTGGAATTCCGCCGCACTCAAAACCCGGCGCGCCTTCGCCCACACCCCGTCGACTACTTCACGTCTTTCCACTTCCTGCCGGGGGCCGGGACTTTCACTGGCCGCCTCGGGCGGCAGTTCCACCCACTCTTTTTTCGATCGGAAATGATTCAGCGCCGTCCGCCGGGCGATGGTGAACAACCAGTTAATCAGCGGCCGCGAGGTATCGACTCGATCCAGCGAACGAAACGCCTTCACGAACGTTTCCTGCGTAATGTCCTCCGCGTCCTGCGCCTGTCCGGTCATCCGGCATACAAACCGAAAGATAGGACGATGAAACAACCGCACCAACTCGCGCGCCGCCTGCCCATTGCCTGCCACGGCCGCTTGCACGAGCTCCGCCTCTTCGGATCGAGACGCCAAGATCTCGTCGCCGACGGTAGAATTCGAAGTGGAAGCGGCGGCCATCATTATTCGCTCTCCGGTTGCTCGACACTCACGCGGTATTCAGCTTGGCCGTCATTCTCGTCCACGAACCGAACATCGATCCGATACTCTCCCGCCGCGCCGGAGAACTGCATCTTCGCCCGCCCAATCCCTTGCCGGCTGTCCCGCGCAACCACGAGCTCGCCACCCGAGGCATGTTCGGCCTTCTCGATTCGATAATTTTCCAAGCGCATGAATTCGATCTCATGCTTTTGCGCGACACCTCCCCCCGCCACCGGCGTCAGTTCGAGGTAGTCCACCCGCGCGCCTTCATTCCCATTGATCTGACTCCCGACCGTGATGATCGTGCCCGGCTGCAACTTCACGACCCCAGCGAAGTGAGTCACAAAATTGGTCGCGGTGGATTGCGGGCCGTCGATGTCAGCATCCGCTTTCCATTTGGCGATCTCTTCGCCTGGCATCTTAAATTCAAAATCTCGTTCTTTTTCACGTTTCTCCTCTGCCCGTTCTTCACGTTGCATATTCGCCGTGGCGAGTTCGATCAATTGATCGGTCGGGTAAGCCATTTGTAGCGTCACCGTGCGGTCCATCTGCGCGACTTTGACCGACTCGATAAACTTCACCAGATCCGCCTCCGAGCTCTGGGCGAGCGACAACAGGGCCGTCATGCCATTGACGATCTTGGCCAAACGACCCGCCGTCTCAGCACTGTCTGCCACGAGCATCACGTTCGCCACCGCGTTGCCATTCGCTTCGCCCAATCGCATCGAGGCGGCTTGGGTCATTTTTAAAATACGCGCCTGAGGCGTGTTGCCATTTTCCATCTCTGGCGAAGGCACCACCGACGCCCCAAAGAGGTAATACGCGTCACCCGGGGGCAACATCGCCGTCAACTCACCTTTGCCCGCCTTGAGCGAACCGCCCTTACCCCGGTAAACATCCAGTGAAGCCAGCAAACGTTCTTCCGACCGACTCGCGATGAGGATTGTTTCCTCCGGCATTCCCACCACCAACTCGCCATTAATTCGGTAAGCCTCAAACGGCAGATGCTTGAGTTCCTCGATCATGTCTGGCTCCGAGAGGAGAAAGTGGGCGATGACGCCGTCCGCGATCGCGCGGAGTTTTTCGGTGCCCTCGATGATCATCGCCCCGTTCATTTCCTCCGGGTTTTCGGTGAGTTGATCACCAAACGCCGTCACCCGGCCGACCGTCATCATTATCGCCGCAAAATCCGGCATGATGGGAGCAGATTCCTCGCCCATAATCGTTTCCTCGTCGATGTTCGCGAGCAGCTCTTGGCCGAGGGTCGAATCACGCATCTTGGCGAAATCAGCGTAGATGACCCACTTCGATTCTTCCGGAACGATGCCGGGGTCGATCGCCGCAAAAGAAGCTGTAAACGGGAACGTCAGCGCGAGGCTGGCGGCGAAGGTTGTCAGTTTGAGTTTCATTTTAGTAAATTCAGTTAATTAGTTTCTATCCCTCTATTCACCAGCCCTCGCCCGAAGGTTACAAAAAATTACGATTCTCCCCCTTTTTCTCCGATAAATTCTTTGGTAGAGAACCAACCCGCCGCCCCGGCCAAGAGCACCGCGACAATCAACCCCATGAAACCGAGGCTAGGCCAGGCAGAGACTTCACCCGTCGCTGCCAACAGCTCACGTAAATGCCGAAGGATGGACAACTTGTTGAGTTGAATCGGGATATTCCCCACCGCTCCCTCAATCAGCCCCGCGTAGAACAATCCGAGGATCAGGTATCGGGAAGTCACCGCTCCCATCAAAAATCCGAGCGCCATAAACGCCGCCACTCCACTCACGAGTCCGCCGAACCACAAACCGATCGGATTGATCTCCACCCCGAGCCCCCGAATCATGGCGACAATCAAAATCAACCCCACCGTCGCCTTGATCAATGTGACCGCCAACTGGCCAACGTATTTAAAGATGACATACGCCCATCTGGGGATCGGCCGCGTGATCAAATAATCGACTGCACCCGGCTTCAAATCTTCGCGCACGGCTCGCGCCCCCGCCTCAAACGCCAAGATGGGCAGCACCGTCATCAGGACAAAGGTCTCGGCCCATGACACCACTTCATCGCGATCAATCAAGTAGGTCATCAGCAACAATACGCCCACTCCTACCGCCAACGGCAGCATCGCGCGCCACGTCATTTGTTGCGCCCACATTAAACGCACCACTCCTTGAAACGCCGCCCCCATCCGGGGTGCCACCCGCGGTCCCGTCGCGGTCGAATTTAGGGTAGAATCGTTCATGGCAAAGGGGGAGGTTCGATCGCCGACTCGAGGTGAGAACCCGGCGCGTTAACTTCGTAAATCGCGACCCCACTCGCCAGCAGGTGTCCGTGGAAAGAGTCATAAAACGCCGCCGGATCATCCCAGCGCGCGACCAAGGTCGTCCCATCTTCATCGATATCGCAGCCCCGTAACAAACCGCGCCCCATCAGGAAACCCGCCAACTTACGCGGATCCTCACAGCGAATAGTCGTTTCCTTGGGCCAGCGCACCGCGACTTTAATCGGCACCGTTCCGGCCTTGCCCGACGTATCGAACGCCAATTCACTCTTCGCCGCATTCGCCGCCACGTTACCCGCCGTCGGCATCCGCCCCCAGCGTAGCAAAATAAACTCCCGGCACAACGCCTCCAGATCCTGCAGAATGTGACTCGAAATCAATACGCTCGCGCCATCCGCCGCCAGTTCACGTAACACCGCGCTGAACTCCGCCCGGCCCATCGGGTCGAGTCCGTTCATTGGCTCATCGAGAATAATCAACCGCGGATCGTGCATCAAACACTGCGCCAATTTCACGCGTTGCTTCATGCCTTTCGACAACGCCGTCACCGGCTTACGCCAATGCACCGCTGGCAAATTGACCCGCTCCAACGAAGCCGCCGCTTTCGCCTTCGCCTGCTTCGCCGACAACCCTGAAATCATGCCCAGCCCCGTCAGCCAGTCGGGCGGCCGCACGCCTTGCGGCACGGCCTCGTCTTCCGGACAATACGCGATCTGCGCCCGCACGTTGAGGTCGTTCCACGGCGATCCGCCCAGCACTTTCAGCTCCCCTGAACTCGGCTTAATCTGCCCCGTCAATAATCGAAAGAGCGTCGTCTTGCCGGCTCCGTTCGGGCCCACGATTCCCGTGATGCCCGGCCGAATCGCGAACGACACATTATTTAACCCCAACACCACGCCGTAGAACCGGCTGAGATTCGTTGCTTCTACTACTGCGCTCATTCCGGTTTGATCCTGCCCCATAAAAACGTCAGCGAAACTCCGACCAGAATGGCCAGTCCCGTGATCACCCCGCCCAATTCGTCGGTGCCCACTAGGTTCGCCGCCTGACCCACTTCGCTCGCCAAATTGGCATTCAACATCGGTAAGATTTCCGCCGCCTCCTTCAGGGTATCACCCAGAGCGAAAATCTCATCGCTCAACAATTTCAAATCGTAACTAAAACTCGCGTGACTCACCCAGCTCGGTAGCGCGCCCGTCTTGGCCACGATACCCATCACGATCCACAATCCGATCCACCCCATCCGCGCTGCCGCCGCGGTCTTGGCCAGCGCCGAGACCCCAAACGCCACCGACCCCACGACCACCATTGCGATCAGGTTGAACAGTAGCGCTGCCCCCATCGCTTCCAGGGAGTAATTGAAAAACACCATGTCCGGCACCAGCGCCATACTCACGATCCATCCGATCACCAACGGCCCCGTCCACAGCATCAACAGCACCCCGATAATGATCCCAAATTTGCCCAGCAAATAATCCTGCGAAGTCAGCGGGCGCGCCAAGTAGATCGTTAGCGCCTGACTGCCTCGATCTCGCGTGATCAGCTGCGGCACGAGCAGCGTCATCGCCACCAAGCTCAGCAAGAGTCCCAACTGCGCCTGCGCCCAGAATACGACTTTGTAAGCTCCCGTCACCAGCAGGTCAGGATACAGCAACAACAACGCACTGACCCCCTGCATCACGGCCTCGGCGCGTGGACCTCCTTTGGCCGCCAACCCCGCCAACCAGCCGTCTTCCGCCAGCGTCTGCGAAAACACAAAACCTGCCACCGCCACGACCAAACCGGCCAGACAACCTAGCCCCAGCAACACCTTGAAAAGTTTACCCCGCAGCAACTGCCTTAAACCCATCGACGCAATCGTCCCGCGCCGCGCCCACACCCCAGATCGCGGTCCATCCCAGCGATTAAAATCGAGTCCCGAGCCACTCATGCCTGGCCCCCTTTCTGCGCCGACGTTTCCAGCGCCTGCAGAAACAAGGTCTGCAACGCATCCGGACTCGAAAAGATATGCGCCGGCGGCAACTCATGCGTCTGCATCAATTCCAGTAACCACTGCGTCGACGTCTCCTTCGAAGCCACCCGCAACCGACCGTTCGAAAGCGATTCCACTTGATGCCCCGCCGCGGTCAGCACCGAGATATACTTCGCTGCCCCCGCCATCGGTGCCAGCTCCACCACCGGCGCTCGCCGTGCTTTCAGCGCTTCCATCGAATCATGTTCGATCACTTGCCCCCCCGCGACGATCAGCACCCGATCACAGATCCGCTCCACGTCCTGCAACAAATGCGAGGA
>Ga0075109_1000422_pt1 | contig 29665 bp, 15 predicted proteins | sample AntAceMetag02UKD_FD_69798 | JGI IMG/M metagenome (GOLD analysis project Ga0075109, IMG submission 69798) | Saline lake microbial communities from Ace Lake, Antarctica - Antarctic Ace Lake Metagenome 02UKD | ecosystem: Environmental > Aquatic > Non-marine Saline and Alkaline > Saline | place...
AATTGCTACGATTCCTCGTTCAATCTCATATTCAGCAATTTCATTCAACGGGATTTGCATTCCTGAAGCAGTTCGTATGCGCATGTTTTCCAAGCGTTTTACTGAACCCCTATCCTCTAAGTCATAACGCACCCAAACTTTAACTTCATCAAGACCACGCTGTAATCGCTGTACTTCAAACCCAAAGAAACCCTGCCGCACTTGACCAATTACATCCCGCATAGTTAATCCCATCGCATAGGCTTTTTCCTTAAGTTTTAATCTTAGTTCACGCGCACCTTTTTTATCGTTATCGTTGACATCTTTGAGCACTGGCAACTCTTTCAATTTATTTTTCAATTCTTCTTTAGCTAGATTAAGTTCTGCCAAGTCATTGCCTAATAGCGAGACCGAAACTGGTTTTCCAAAAGGAGTTCTAATACCAAAAGTGAGTTTCTCTGCTTCGTAAATTTCACCTACCTCATCTCGAATGGCATTAGAAATCAAGAAACTTTGCATTTGACGTTCTTCCGTTCCTAATAAACGTATGGTAACGCTACCGGCATTAGCACCTGGCCCTACTTTCAACAAAACATTCTCAACAATATCTTTAGCGTCAGCTCTTTCTGCAGACATTTTCTCATTCACTCGCCAAGCTGCAGATTGAATTTCTTCGAGATAACTTTCAGCAATACTTTCCGTTGTTCCACTAGGCATTTCTAAATTCACGGTAATGTAATCCTGCTCTATAAATGGAAAGAAGGTTAGCTTAATAAGTCCACCATTAATACCTCCGAGAGTTATTAGAAAAAGTGCGATAGGAACCGAAAGTGCGAGCACCCAATTCTTCATGGTAAACTTCAATAATGGAGCATAATATTTATCTCTAAGAGTAGACATAATATTATCAAACACCTTCTCAACTTTGTTCTTTTTAGCGTTTTTACTCAATGCCTTTGAATGCGCGACGTGAGCAGGTAGAATAAATGCACCTTCAACCAATGAAAAAGCCAAGGTACTGATTACAACAAACGCCATATCAGGAGCAAATTCGCCTAGTCGTCCTTCCAAGAAAAAGAAGGTGGAGAAAGCAATTGCAGTGGTCAACACGGCTGAAAATACAGCTGGCAACACTTGCATGGTCCCGTCAATTGCAGCCTGCATTGGCTCTTTACCGTCTTCATACTGTTTGTATATGTTTTCTCCGATTACAATTCCGTCATCCACCAGAATTCCCACCACGAGAATCATCCCAAAAAGGGAGATAACATTAATAGAAACGTTACTATTAGCTCCAACGATAAACATCCCCATAAAGGCAACCGGAATACTTAACGCAACCCAAAAGGCCAGTCTAATATGAAGGAAAAATGCCAGAAACAAGAGCACTAATAGGAATCCTACGACTCCATTTTCAATTAGCAAATCAATCCTATCATTTAAAGTAGTTGAACCGTCACGAACGAGCGTTGTTTTCACTACTCCATTTTCTTCATTAAACTTTACCATGTATTCCTTTACCGATTCGGTAACAAAAAGAATATCTTCATCAATGGTATTGCTCACTTCGATTATAACGGAAGGATCACCATTCAGATAACTTCTATTTGGTGATTCTGCCCAAATATCACTTACAACAGCAACATCTTTAAGGCGAACAATTCTTCCGTCAGCTGTGGTTTTTATAACAATGTCTCGAAATTCATCAGCATAATATCCTTTGGTATTTGCGCGGATAATAAGTTCTTCTTTATCGCCTCTTACTTTACCTCCAGTAACTTCTAGATTGGCATTTTTTATCTTCTGACTAACTTCTAGAAAAGTCAAATCATAGGCTCTTAAAGCATCTTCTTTCAATGCAATTTCTATTTCTTCATCGGGGTATCCGGACAGTGCAATTTTACTAATCCCATCAATTGCCAATAAATCACTTTCAACTTTTTGAGCGAACTTTTTTAATGTGGTTAAGGAAACATCTCCACTTAAAGAAAAACTAATTGCAAAGTTTCTACTCTCTTGCTTGTAAATTACTGGAGGCTCCATTCCATCTGGGAAAGAAGGAATTCTATCTACAGCATTTTTAACGTCTTGTAAAACCATATCCGTGCTGTAAGATCTTACCACTTCGATAGTAATTACGCCGGAGTTTTCTCGACTTACTGAGCTAATTTGCTCAATGCCTGTAACTCCACGAAGGTTATCCTCAATCTTGAGTACAATTCCTTTCTCAATCTCCTCTGGAGAAGAACCCGGATATACGGTTTCAATTTTTAAAATTCGACTTTCAGAAACAGGGAAAAAATTCTTCTTCCAGCTTTGCAATCCAAAATAGCCAAAAATGAAAATCAACACCATTAAGGTATTTCCAGCAACTGGATATTTTATGAAATAGGCAATTAAATTACGCACAGCTTAGTTTTTAAGTTTTGGGGTTACTACCATTCCATTGTATGCAGCACTAAAAACTTGCCCAAGAATTACATCCCCCTCAGAAAGACCTTCAACGACTACTTGATTTTCACCAATGGAAAGCACTATAACGTCTTTTAATTGCAATACAGAGTCTTGCAGTAAGTAAACTTGATTTGTTCCAATCATGATATTCCTTGGAATAGAAACAGCGTTTTCAAAACCGCCAGAATAAATAGATCCAGACAAATACATTCCTTCTTTCAACATACGTGAGCTAATGTTTATGTAAACTTTTAAAGTTTGTGTAGTCTGATCAATGTGTTCTGAAATACGACTAACTTTTCCTTTCCAGTTTCCCGGAATATCTTCTGACATTAAAAGGACAGAATCACCCAGCTTAATTAGAATACCATTATTCATATTTACTGAAACCTCTAATTCATAATCACCAGCTTGAATAAGTGTTCCCAGTTTTTGGCCAACCCTTACCATTGAACCCGGCTGCAAGTTCCCATCAGTCAAAGTGCCAGAAAAAGGAGCAACAATATTAAATTTGGACAGCTTTTCTTCTTGACTTTTAATGGTATAATAAAGATTGTAAATTCCTTTTGCAATTAAAAAATTCTCGAATTTTTTGTTTGAACTTTTAGGGATTTCAGCAAATGGACTTTTTATGTTAACTGAGTTTACGTAAGCATTCCATTGATCAATTTCTGAAGGAAAATCATATTTAATATCTGGTATCATCTGAATCAAGTTATTCAAGAAACTTGACTTACTTGAGAGTAGAGTCAAATAAAATTCAGTACTATCCAATTTCAACATTCTAGCACCTTTAGAAAAGGAAATGCCCTCTTTAAAAGATTTACTAGACATCAAAACCGAACCTTGAACTTCAGCAAAAAGATCCACTCTATTTTTAGCAACCAATTTCCCAGTTACCGGAACGGTGTTTTTCACAAATCCATTCTGAACTTTTCGAACTAACACCGTTGGCTTTCCCCCTTGAGGGTTTCGTTTTGGTGATTTTGCTTTTGAACTTAGGTATTTATTTATGCCTACACCTGCCAAAATAACTAGCACTCCCAGTACTATGGTTACTTGCCTTTTCATTCGTTGTTATTTAATGAATTAGAAATAATTTCTTTAATGCTTCTTAAATGCTGTTTGAGTTGTTCGGTTTCTAAATCTCCCAATTTGGCTTCTATTTTTTTAAGCTCACCAAGTCCAACTGGAAAGAATTGATCTCGAACTTCCAAACCTTTTTTCGTAATAAAAAGGTTCTTTACTCTTCGGTCAATTTTATCAGGACGTTGTTCAACTAATTTCTTTTTTACCAAACCATCGACCAATCGAGAAACTCCTGGCTTCACTTTGCTTAAACCTTCACAAATATTCTGTTGTTTTACGCCCTCGTTGTTGCTGATATACATAAGAACACGTAATTGCTCAAAAGGGACATTGATCCCCTGCTCCTGAATAGCTCTTTGCATATGCGTTAACAATGCATTTGTTGCAGAGGTAAGCAAGTAACCAAAATTGTCTTGAATATCTATTTTTTTCAAAGTAGTTAACTAGTTAACGGTTGCAAAGCTAACTTTTATTAAATACTCACTATTAAAAAAAATTTAAGGAATGTTAAGGCATAAAAAAGCCGCAACCAAAATGAATTAATTGCGGTAAATAGTAACTTAATTGATCTATTTAGAAGCGCTTATTACAAAGGTTCTAAATTCAGTTTGCTCGTTTTGTATTTGACTGATTGTTCCAGATATTCTAAAATTCGTTGGAGAAATTGTTCCAGACCCTGAGATAGTTTTGTCATCACCTGCTACAACTACATTTTCAATTACAAAATCTGTATCTGAAGTTAATTTACAGAAATACTTTGTTGAATCAGAAGGATCAGTTGATGAAATTTTGAAATTTGAAATATCTTCTCCATTTTTTTCCAATGAATATTCTGTAGAGACCCCTTGAAGCCCAATTCCATTTACGGTGACAATAGGAGTACCGTTGTATATACCCACAAATATTGCTCTTGTTTCAATGTCGCAACGATCACCTTGGTATAAGACTTTACAAGCACATACTGCTTCATTATTGATTAAGTTGCATGAAGCACCATTCATACAGTCTTTTTCATTGCACTTTTTACATGATCCTAAAACCATTACAAGCATCAAAAGACATCCTAAATAAATCTTTATCATTACTATATTTTCAAAATATTAGGATGTAAATATATTACTAATACAACTACTAAGCATTTAATTTACAGATGCCTTAACACCTATCATAACGACCTTTGTTCAGTAAATAATTCATCATAATCTCTACAAAATCGAATTTTAAAATAAAATAAATAATTAATTGTCTAATCGCTTGAAACCTCTGATTAACAAAAAAGCTAAAAGACATTAGCACAGTGGCTCAATTATTAGCCCAGCCTAAAGAAGAAGAAGAAGAAGAAGAAGAAGAATTCACAACAGAAATTGAAATAAAAGAATTTTCTTTTATTACAATTGGATCGATTCATTATGACGGAAACATCTCCAGTACTTCTCCATTTAGCTTTATTGATTGTGATTGGCCGCGTATACTTAAATAACCATTAAAATATATGTTGATTGAAAAAGTTGGAACCCAAAACAAATTAAAGTTCAAGTTAATCATGGAAAAGATTGTGCCCAAGCGAGCAAGGATTGCGAAACATCAACTACAAAAATCGATAAATTCGAGCAGCTGATTCATTGTATGGAGATTTAGCAGATTAAGAAAAAGAAAGACTGCTTCAAATTGCCAACAAATGCACTGTACACAAAACATTAGAAGCTACATCGGAAATTAGCACACGACTTAAAGAGTAATTCAACATCTAATTCTTGCCAAAAAGTTTCCGGTACTAGAAAGGTCTAGTACTTTTGAAGAAATAAGATTTGCAAAATGGAATTTGAACTCACTACAGAATACATCGAACTTAACAAACTACTAAAGTTGCTTGGCTGGGTTGAATCTGGTGGATTTGCGAATATGGTAATATCAGAAGGCTTGGTTGCTGTTAATGGTGATACTGAAACACGCAAAAGGAAAAAATTACGTGCTGGAGAAACAGTAGAATTCAAAGGAAAAAAGGTGACCATTAAATAATATGAAAATTTTTAGCGCTTTATTTTACTATGGGATAGTAATACCCTTTAGTAGCATCCCATACAGAGTGCTTTATTTGATTTCTGATCTGGTATTTATTTTAATTTTTCATGTTGTGCGTTACCGTCGAAAAGTCGTAATGCAAAACCTTCAAAACTCATTTCCAACTCACAGCAAAAAAGAAAACCAAGTCATTGCTAGAAAGTTTTATCGTCAATTCTGCGACACACTAATCGAAGGAATCAAGGGATTAACTATGAGCAGAGAAGACATTCATAGTAGAATGTTCAATCGAAATCCAGAACTTATTAATAACTATTTCGATCAAGGAAAATCAGTAATAATTACTACTGGACATTACTACAGCTGGGAATGGTGGTTTCTGGGAATTGACACTCCAGTGAAACATAAAATTGTACTGATTTATAAAGAGCTGAGCAATAGGTATCTAGAAAAAAAACTAAAACACATACGTTCTTCATTTGGTGTTCTGCCTCTCCCTTTTCAGGAAGTTACAACGTTTTTTAAAAACCACGAAAATGGCAGTTATGGTTATGTTTTTGGAAGTGATCAAGCTCCACATAATGCAAAAAAAGCGTATTGGACTTGGTTCTTAAACCAAGAAACTCCAGTGGCTTTTGGTGCAGAAAAATTTGCAGTCGAAAAAGATATTCCCGTTGTTTTTTGCCGAATACATAAGATCAGAAGAGGCTATTATGAATTTGAGTATGTGGATATTGAATCCAATCCAACGGCAACCCAATATGGAGATATAACCGCTAAGTACACAGCGATTTTAGAGGAAACAATTGCAAAAGATCCTATTGGATGGTTGTGGACTCATAAACGCTGGAAAAGAGAAAAGCCCGAGGGAATGAAAGTGCATGGAAAACCAAACCTAGTTTAATTCGATAATCAGGAAAACGGCCAAACCAATCAAAATTGAAACTTTTACCCATTTAGCAATTATCCAAAAATAAGGACTGTTCAAATAAGGACTTAAACGACCAGCTACAGCCGAAATTATTGAAAAGATAATTATAGCCTGAACTAAAAAACTAAAGCCAAGTACTGAAAATTGCAACGGAACAGGCCAACCTTCTTTTGTGATAAATTGAGGGAAAAAAGCTATAAAAAACAACGTGACTTTAGGGTTAAGAACATTCATAAAAAACCCTGTTCGGATTAACTTTTGCCATCCAGAAAGGTCTTGTGAATCCTTTGAGTATTCAAGCAATATTGGTTTTTCTTGGCTTACATTATATGCTAGAAATAAAAGATAAAGTGCACCAGTATAGAGAATAGCTTGGTAAATAAAGACCGACTGCTGTAATAACAAGGATAGACCAGTTGCCGCAATAGTTGTGTGCACGACTATACCACTGACTAATCCTATTGAGATAAGAATACCCGTTTTAGCGCCCCTCGTTATGCTTTGGGTGATTACAAAAATATTATCGGGACCTGGCATTATAGTTAATAAGGCCGAAGATCCGATGAAAGCAATTAATAGGTTAAAATCCACGTAATTAAGAATTAATCTTTAGCCGTAAACTTATAAACCGCTCCATCTGCTGCAATTCCGCCCAAAACTTGCGCACCGATATAAGGAAGTCTTTCTTTTTTAGCGAAGCGACCTATCCATAATCCAATTGAAACACCTGGAATAAGATGACAACTCGAAATGTGTACAATTGAGTATGCCATGATTAATACTGTAAGCCCAAAAGCAAGAGAGATACCAACAAATCCAATTCCTAGTTCAGGATATGCGGCCGCTAATACAGCGCTTCCACAACCATTAATAACCAACCAAAAAGATCCAATAAATTCTACTACTAGTTTTTTAATCATAAAGCGTTTTATTATTCGCCAACTAATTTATTTTTTATCAAAAGAATAGCGCTCGAATATGGTTCTAATTATTTAAGAGTTTTCTCAATTTTTGAATACTCACCAAATGAGTAAAAGCAACAATTGGAACTATAATCCCGGGCAACCATACAAATGGAAACTGCACCACACCAATAGCCGGCTTATCAAATGCCTGCAATTGTATCGGACTTGGAATTGAAATAAGAGCAGTCGCTACTACCTGAATTAAAAGTGCAAATGAAACTACATTCCAAACTAATAAAAGCTTCTTATTTATCTTACCATTTTTAAAAGCGAACCAAAAAATTACCGGAGCTGATAAGCCAGAAATTATATCAAAATTTCTGCCTTCGAACGTCATGCTCTCTGGCAACAATCCACTGAGAAATAAATACAACAAAACAATTTCTACAGGAACTCTAAAAACACTAAGCAACGTTATCATTTTAAGATCAACTTGATCAATAAGTCTTTTTCCTGATGCCGAGTAGAATGTATAAACTATTATTAGAGCAGTAGGTGGCAGCAAAAAGACAACTCTTGGAGGCATAGCCTTAAAGTCCATAAAAAACCCTTGCCAAGCAAGAACGCCTTGAATTAAACCTAAGACTAAAATCACGATTAGGCTACTCAGATGCTTTTTGGTAGCGAGAAAAAAAAGCCCAACAGTGGCTATAGTTGTTGAAATGAATAAAATCGAAAGCCAATTAGTGAGTTCCATTATACCGTAAATCTAATTGCAGTTATTGATTAAACAACCTGACATTTGATTGTTTAATAACTCCAGTCATTATTGCTCATCCATTTCTAGTGTGCAGACCCAAAAACGAGTTCAGGATTATTTTAAATCTTTACACCATGAGTAATATAAGAAAGACCTTGCTGACCCAATGTTGAAATCATCACCCCTTCAAATAAAGGGTCAGGACAACCTACAGGAGCTTTCCATTCGAAAAGAAAATTGGATCCTGTACCACCAGCAACATCATGTTCTTCTATAACGATTTCTGTTGTCTCAAATGGACCTAAAAATATTGGATCATCAATATAAACGTGGACTAGTGCACCATGGGTATCGTAATAATTAGCCTCCACAATATAGATGGTATCTGAGTCACTGGTATTTCGAAGACTCGCTACAGCAGTTAAATTGTGTTTGATATCTTTATTTCTACTGTACACCTGAGAATAAATAGACAAATATGTTTTTCCCAATTCCAAACTATCAATCTGATTTGCTTTTAATGTTCGATTCGTCCAATCTTCATGCACAAAAGGAACTATTGGCATTGGCGGTTCACAACCTATTAGTACAAATAACATAACCAGAAACCCTATAATACGCTTCATAATATTTGACTTTAAAAACATTTAGAAGAGAAAATCCTCCACTCCTAACAAATATTGGCATTAAAAACCTTGGAATTATAGTCCAAAATATGATTTTAGAATTTTTAATTTGAAGATGAAAATAAGTAACAAGGAGTTTACAATTAGACAAAACCAAGAAACGGCGCCAACCTTAGCTAGCTAAAATGAACCGTTTTTTACTTCTCTAAAGCAGTTATTCTCTTTTCCAGTTTCTTAATTAATTCTTGCTGAGCTTCAATTAATTTTTGCTGCTCTTGCATTCCTTTTACCAATGGAACAACAAACTCAGAATAACGCAAACCATACATGTCTTTATCGTTCTTAGGGGCATCTACTCCGCTAAAAGAGTAACCAGATTTCTTAGCTGCTTTCTCAACATCTTGCGCGATAAAACCGGTTTGAATAGTTTTTGATTTTTCTATTCTCGCCTCAACTTCTTCTATACTTACCTCTAAAGAATCTTTACCCTCGAATTGACTAAATAATTCTTCTGTTTTTAAGGTATAAGTCACTGGTTCTAATTTCATAATAAAATCCAATCCAACTACGTCGCTCTTTACATTTTCTTTAAACCGGCCATCTGACAGCGTACTCCAACCAACTTGGCCACCAATACTTGAAACGCTACTATTACCTATCCTTACTTGATTGGAAGCAGTCGTAGTCACATTGTAGCCCACGGCAGTAGCATTAGAGTATGTGGTATTATTAGCAGGACCTGCATAAGATCCTAAATAAGTATTTTGCGCTCCCGTTTGACCATAATAACCAGCCCTATGACCAATTGCCGCATTGCGATTACCTGTTGTATTTTGATACAGAGTATTTGCTCCAATAGCTGCATTCTCATATCCAGTAGTATTAGAACCCATTGAATAATAGCCAGTTACAGTATTATCGTATCCAGTTGAATTTCTATATAATGCAAACATTCCCGATCCCGAGTTTCTGTATCCAGTAGTATTAAAGTACAGCGTAGCATATCCAATTGCTGCATTTCTAGTACCTGTGGTGTTTAAACGCAGTGCATTTCCACCAAACGCCGAATTATAATTTCCAGTAGTATTAGAGAACAGCGCATAGTATCCAGACGCAGCATTAAGTATACCCGAAGTATTTAGTCTTAGAGACCCTAATCCGTATGCCGCATTATATGCCCCTGTTGTATTGGAACCCAATGAATAATATCCATAAGCCGAGTTCTGTTGACCAGTTGTGTTACTACCAAGTGAATAATATCCGGTACTTGTATTGTAATTTCCTGATGTGTTATTCGCAAGGGAGTTGCTTCCAATTGCTGTGTTTAATTGTCCGGTAGAGTTATTTCGTCCACTTCTATAGCCTATAAATACATTTTGGTTATTGGATAAATCATCTATCTGCCCTGCCTCTTGACCAATAAATACTGATAATCCTGAATTATTCGCCTCCAATCTGGCGCCTATCATTCTCCATTGTTGCGTACCCGCCAAATCAAATCGTATAATATCCTCGTCACTTGATTCTTCCATTTGGATTTTTGTATCGCCATCCAAATCACTTACCTGAGTAGTGTCGCCTAAGCTAACTGCTCCTGGATTAGTCCAAGAAGCAGTTCCTGTTGCATCAGAAGTCAATATTTTTCCTGCTCCAGCTCCAGTAGTAAAAATAAAATCATCTCGAACTTCCAAATCTCCATTGATCTTCAATTGGTCAGTTGCAAAGTCTCCATAAATTAATGGAGCCGCAGAGTTACTCGATTCTATATATAATTTATTTGATCCAGTTTCGGAGTACCCCGAGTTACTTCCAAGAAATATATTCTCCGAACCTGAGGAATTACTGTATCCAGCGTTGCGACCTAAGACCACATTACTACTTCCATTGATATTAGTAAATAAAGCTTGATCTCCCAATACTGTATTGTATGAACCAGATACAGATCTGCGCATCGAGTTATATCCAATTGACACGTTTCTTGCACCAGTCACATTAGCATACATTGCAGCATAACCCATTATGGTGTTATAATTACCTGTAACCATTCCCCTGCCGGCAAAGGCTCCCATGGCGGTGTTTCCAGTTGAACTATTGGAGTAAAGTGCATCATACCCCAAGGCTGAATTGTAATTCGTTCCAGAATTACTTCTTAGTGCTCTGTAGCCCGAAGCGGTATTCCCAAGGCCCGTTCCATTAGAAAATAATGCTTCAAAACCAACTGATGAATTTCTGAATCCAGTTGAGTTATTATACAAAGCCCTGGCTCCTATTGTGGTATTCTGTATTCCTGTTGAATTTAAATGCATGGCGGTGCGACCAACGCCTACATTATAATCACCTGTAGTTGAACTCTGGCCAGCATTGTTGCCAATAAACGTGTTGTTGTTATTAGTCAGATCATCACTCTGACCAGCATTATCTCCGATAAACACTGAACCCCCAGTTCCTATAGGTTCTATTCTTGCACCTTCCATTCTCCAACGCTCATTTCCAGCAATATCAAAACGAATGATATCCTCATCTGCAGATTCCTCTACTTGAATTTTGGTATCGTTGTCTGCATCTTTTATTTCAGCAGGTATCTTGGCATCTGACCATGTGGCATTCCCCGAGGCATCCGAAGTAAGAATTTTATCCACACCTGCACCTGCTGTGAGTTGAATAGTACTTGCCGTTATTCCATTGTTTACCGTCAGGCTCCCGATGTTTGTGATGTTAAGCCCGGCAGCATCGCTTCCTGCTGCAAGCACTGAATCGATTCCCCGAGTCGTATATGTACTTCCGCTTGGCAGAGTCACGTTGTTTCCACCAGATATTGACAACGTACTTCCACTCAGTGAAAGTGATTGCGTATCCGTGTTGTCCAAATACGGAGCTAGACTTACGGATTTGGCTCCACCAGCATCAGTAACTATCAAATTATTTGAAGAAATAGCAAAAGCAGTATTCAACTCATTAGTAGAATCGTTATCGTTATTTGCAGATCCCGAAGGAAGTGTTACGCTATTTCCTCCAGCAATACTTAATGTAGAGCCACTCAATGAAAGGTTTTGACTGTCTGTATTGTCTTTAAAGACTGATAAATCTGTAGTTTTTGCACCGCTCGCATCTGTTACTGATAAAATATTTCCCGATAAAGAAACCGCAGAGTTTAACTCATTAGTAGAGTCGTTATCATTGCTTGTACTTCCTGCTGGAAGAGTTACGCTGTTACCTCCAGCAATACTTAACGTGTTTCCCAACAAACTCAAATTCTGACTATCGGTATTGTCTAATAGTGAGGCCAGACTTGTCGTTTTTGCGCCTCCTGCATCAGTCACCGTTAGGGTTGTTCCAGAAAACCCAACTGAACTGTTTAACTCGTTAGTAGAGTCGTTGTCATTGCTTGCACTTCCAGCTGGAAGTATGACTGAATTACCACCTGAAATACTCAGGCTATTTCCACTTATAGAAAGCGCTTGAGCATCTGTATTATCCAACAAGGAGGAGACATCGACCGTTTTGGCTCCTCCACCATCTGTTACAGATAACGTTGACCCTGACAGCGCCATAGAAATATTTAATTCATTCGTAGAGTCATTGTCATTGTTCACAGAACCAGCAGGAAGCGTTATGCTGTTTCCTCCTATAATACTTAAGGTGGATCCGATTAATGAAAGAGTTTGACTGTCTGTGTTATCTTTTAATGAAGAAAGGTCTGCCGTTCCACCACCATTTGAAAGACTCAGAGTAGTTGCACTAAATCCTAAAGATTGAATTTCATTAGTTGAATCAGCATCTTGATCGTTTACCTGATCTGCGGGGAGCTTAACACTTCCACCATTTCCCAATAAAATAGTATCGTTTGAAATGCTCAATTGTTGACTATCTGTATTGTTTCCAGTAAATGCAGCTAAATTTATTGTTGTCGCTGCACTGTTGTTTGTTATCTTCAAAGCATTACCAATCAACTGTAAATCTTGAATTTCATTACTCACACTGCTATCTTTAAAGGCACCAGTATTTAATGCATTGATCGCTACGGAAAATTGAGCTGAGTCTGAAGAACGCTTAACATCTACTGCAGCTGCTTCACCACTTTGATTAAAAGCAGTCAAATCTGCTGTTTTGGAACCTCCAGCATCAGTTATCGACAGTGTATTTCCGCTGAGACTAACAGCACTATTCAACTCATTAGTACTGTCATTATCTAGATTAACGGCACTACCTGGCAGACTAATATTATTACCATTACTGATGGAAATTGTATTTCCAATAATAGATAAATTTTGACTATCCGTATTGTCCAAGTATTTTGACAGTAAAACAGCTGTACCATCTTCAATGTAAAGCGTATCTCCAGACAAATTTAAATTCTGGTTATCGGTATTTATCGAACCCGTTGGCAAGACTACGTAGTTTCCTTTACTAATGAACATAGTGTCAGCACTCAGAGTCAAGTTTTGAAGCTCGTTAGTACTATCATTATCATTACTTGAACCACCAGCTGGAAGTGCTATAGAGTTTCCACCAGAAATACTCAAATTATTTCCAGATAAACTTAAACTCTGACCATCAGTATTCAAGTATTTGGTTAAAACAACAGGGGTTCCATCCTCTATATACAGAGTATCTCCTGATATATTCAAATTCTGATTATCGGTATTTACAGAACCAGAAGGAAGTACGATATAGTTTGACTCACTAATAAATAAAGTATCTGAACTTCTGCTCAAAGACTGAATTTCGTTGGTTGAATCATTATCATTACTTATAACTCCACCTGTTGGAAGCGTAACACTATTTCCTCCAGAGATATTCAATGTATTTCCAGCTATTGATAGGTTTTGAATTTCATTGGTAGAGTCCATATCGGCGTCATTTTGGACATGTGCGCTAATTAATCCAGCTAAGTAAATACTGTCGTTTTTTATTTGTTGAGTAATGCTTACCAGCTTGCCATTAACAACCATAATACTGTCATTCAAGTCACTGATATTCTTAGAGTAATCTGTGTTAGGCAGGTAAATAGAATTTCCATTAGACAAATACAGGGTGTCGTTAACAAATGAAAGCAGTTGTAATTCATTCGACGCACTCGTATCGGCATAACTAACATTAGCCGCATACAAAGCGTAAGGCACTGAAACCAGCTGAGAATATCCCATAACGTCATAGGTAGTTCCACCATTTTGATCTAGCGAAACTTTAAGCACATGGACATCGTTCCCCCACTTCACATCCTTCAATAAGCCAATTTTACTCACTCCATTTCCAATATGAATGTTCACCAACCCAAAATCATTAGTTTTTAATGTATGCTCTTCTTGGTAAACATTGATTCCCACTGAATATTTCTCATGAATCGAGAGGCGTAGAGATACATTTTGATTTTGAATAACTTGACCAGTTGCATCTCGAATTACCGCTTGATAATTAATGAGCTGAGGTGCTTGAGCCATAGATAGGATAGCCAGACCAATTGCTAATGACAGTAGTACAAATTTCTTCATAATCCTTATAATTTTATTATTTTAAACATACGAACACGCATACTTTTTGAATCGTAAATTCTTAGAAAGTAGCTGCTGACAGGATATGTATTTAAATCTACCTGAGGTTTTTCAACCACATTAAACAGTTCCAATTTGACTCCAGAAATATCTAAGATTTCAGCTTTTATATGCGCAACTTCCTTAATATCACCCAAGTCAATATTTAGATAGCGTAATGTTGGATTTGGCCAAACACGGATTTGAAAATCCTCCATCAGATTTTCAGTTACTTCTGTTATCTGAAAATACGTTTGATGAAATCCTTGGGTGAGACCAATTCCTGCTAGAGTATCTGCAGAATAGGTATGTATTCCTACTTCGCCAACAGTAAAATTCAAGGACCCTTGACTTGTCTTAAATTGCCCTCCAGAAGACCCTGTAACCTCTTGATTTCCTGATACTTGAGCGCTTAAAAATGCTAAATAAAAAGTAGCGAATAGAAGCAAATAAATCTTCTTCATGGTTTCTATTAATAAGGTAAAGTTATATATTTTTCAATCTGAACTATACAAAATATATTTTAGAGTTGTTTTTTATCTTTTTTAAAAGTAGCCACTATTTTAATTTGAAAACACACAAAAATTTAAGACTTTAGAAAAAAACGAAGATTTAGTGTAATTAAAAACAATTAGAACTAGTTATTTATTCGGTCCAATTTTCTTTGAACGTTAGCGCATTGACTATTATAACTAGTTTCATTATTATTCAAATAATAAAAACGTTTATAAACCTTTTAAGAACAAATAGTAAATTACAAAAACATCAATTTTACTTATCCTGAATACTCCATTATTAATCCTACTTTCTTGTTTTCTCTTTGCTTTAAGTTGAGCTAATAATGCGAATGAATTGAAAAACTTTAACCCCATAAAAAGCGGCCTAAATTATTTGAGGAATTTGAGCAGTCGAGTTACCAAGAAACCTACTCCTCGTTAATTATTTTTGGAGAGACAAATGGATTTACACTTCCTAGTTAAAAACAATAAAGCAAGCCTGCAGACTTCAGCACTTTATTCTTGAAAGCAAAAAAGTACTGAATTAGTTAATGTATTAGGAAAAAAATTCGAAATTTTTAATGAAAAATTAAAGATGATTTCTAAATAAGAATGTTGATTTTAAGCAAACATATCCTGCATTTTTTGCGAAATATAATAATTCAATGACACCATGACCCGAATGCCTAACTGATTGCACTAGTCATACATATTTCTGAGTTAAGTAATAATTGAAGGGATAAAATCAGAAAGCTAACAACTTCTATAGCAGAACAGAGTATCCAACAAAATATTTACAATAACTCCAGTTAAGTTGATATAATGCACCCACAAATAATTAATTTTAGTTTTTGCACAACTTACAGAAATTTGTAAAATAGTTACATTTTACCGAATAAAACATCACTATTATTATCAAAATCATACCTGCTAAATATTTTCACCCTTTAAAAAATGCTTATTTCAGACAGTAGTATAATCCGTTCGCTAGATTTCAAAGTCTAGACAGAATATCATAATCTACAATTATCTATGTAATAATTATAAACCCCTTATTCTCTGACGATACTTATATTCTTTCAAAAACATTTAAAGTTAAAGATGTTAGGTATCATAATAAAGCTCCTCTGAAAATTTCGAAGAACGAACAGATTCACCTCAATCGGGTCGATGGTTATTTTTTCTGTTTAAAGAGGCTATCAAGTTTATAATTTGACATAAGTATTTCAGGATTTGTATTGTAAACTTTAAAAGAAAAGTTTCAGTGATTGAAGATATCTTTTTATCGAATGGACTGCTATAAAGTCGATAAATTATCGACTAAAGAAACTTTATATAGATCTTATTAGCGCTATCTGACATTTAAGCTATCTTAATTTATGTTTGGTCTTTTACAACATTTGTAGCTTTCCAATATTCAGTTGGAGTAACTTTATTTATTTTTTTAAAAAACCTGAAAAAAGTTTGAGGAGAGTTAAATCCACTATCTTGACATAATGCAGTAACAGAATGCTTTAAAAGATATTTTTCCTCAATCAATTTCATTGAATATTTAACTCTAAAACCATTAATGTATTCTTTAAAACCCAATCCTGTTTCATTTTTCACGATTTGACTTAAAAGGGTTGGATTTACATTTATAGTCAATGCAAATTGATTGAGAGAGAGATCTTTGTCTAGATAAATTTCCTTTTTAAAAATTTGTTTCTCTATCTCTTTTAAGACAGATAGTTTCGCACTATCAAAAGTAAATTCCTGTATTGGACCATACGTGATAAAAAACTTTAGAATGCTTGGATTGAGAAAATATACCATAGTCGATATAACTACAGTAAATCTGATAAAATACTGAACTAAGCTATTTAAATCAAGAGTGTATAATATGACGGTCAATGAAAGTGAAAGAAATTTTAAAATCATAAATGCAAATACCCAGATTGCAAATTTTGAGATGTGCTGTCTTTCACAAAAGTTATCGTAGTTTTTTCTGTAAAATCGCACTAAAAACAGACTATAGATAATAATAATAATCATTGAACTAAAAGTCCCATCTGCAAAATAACGAGGCTCTTTAAATTCAATGCCATAGAGGTTTGAACTTTCGATTCCTATTACATGAATATTGAAGTAGAAGAGTATGACAGTTAATAGCGGAAGTGCTAATGGGGCAATATAAAACCATTTAATTTCGACCTTGTTTCCATTAAGTACAGTGATAGAATAAATGAAAAAATAATAGAGTGTAACCGTAGAAAACAGATAACCTACTCCAAAATATTCTTCACTTATTATTTCAGCTTTTATTAAATAAAATATTGATAACATAATAATTAAAGAAGCTATATATTTTAAAATATATTTTAAATGATAACTATTTTTTTTATTTTTTTTAGACCACAAATAAATATACACATGAGTCAAAAGCAGGACGACAAAAAAAAGTGGTAGGATTTGAATAGTCATAAAACGTTACTTTGAAATTTGTAGTGAGTAAAAAAAGACACAACTAAAAACATTACTGATTCCTCTAGACATTACCAGTATTGTTTAGCAACAGCTAAGGTAAGTCTATCAAATAGCTTATTACCGAAATACCTTCTGTTGAGCTTGTAGCAAAACTCAACTAAATATGCTTGAAGGTACTTGCCTTTAATTTTATGAAAGATATCGAGTAAAGCCCTCATGGCGCTACTAATTTGAATATGCACCCTTTTTAAGAAACTATACGCCAACGTAATCAATTTACCTTATAGTATTTTTCGGGGAATCAGAAATCACTATTAACATAAAACAAAGGTATGAACAAACCTGTTCCATAAAATAGTTTTGGTATACCTTTTTGTGATTTCGGAATCAAATTATTGCTCAGGCATACGTGGCGCACTCAAGAAATATTGACTTTTGCAAATTGTGGATAGTTTATTTACACACTGTACATCCCTCATAAACTGTTTAATTAACATTTTTAGTTACAAAGCACTAATAAAAACAAAAATTATGAAATCATTAACTGTATTATCTTTCTTATTCATTGCATTGCTTGGTCAGGCCCAAGACACTACCGGATTTTTGACTGCTAGCTCTGGCGCCACATGTGTTGGAGATACTGTTGAGCTTTCAGCAGGTACAGTGGGAGCAGATTACGGCAATGGATCTGATGGTAAGCTCAATGCAACATCGGGAACTACATATACAGATAACGTTCGAACATCTGTTACCGGAACCAATGCGGCTGGATCTAGTACTTTGGTTACTTCCTCAGCTAGTGGCTTTTCGGTTGGTGATGAAGTATTGATTATAACAATGGTTGATAAAGCAACCTCTAATAATACGGTTGGGCAGCACGAATTCAACACTATTAGTAGTATTTCAGGGAAAACAATAACTCTTGCATCAAAGAAAACACACGCTTATACAGCATCAAGCTCTCAAAAACATCAGGTACTTAAAGTGCCTAATTATACAAGTGTTACCGTTGCTTCTGGTGCAACACTAACTTGTCATTCTTGGGACGGAAGTTCTGGGGGTATTTTAGCATTTAGAGCTAACGGGTCCGTAACTAATTCGGGGACAATTACTGTTTCTGAAAAAGGATACAGAGGTATTGGTCACGCATCTTCCCTATCTGGAAATGCTCATTGGAGGAATAAGGATGGAGCTCAGGGTGAGGGAATTTATGGAACAGGATATGCAGGAGGAAATTCGAGTGGAGCTAATAATGCTACATGGAATGGTGCAAACGGAAATGGTGGCGGCGGCGGCACTGGACGTGGAGATTCTGGTGGTGGAGCCGGCGGTGGATATGCTGCTAATGGTACAAATGGACAAAATTGGGGTGGACATTCTGGCGGAACAGGAGGAAAAGCTGTCGGGATTGTAAGGCTACCTAATTTAATAATGGGTGGAGCCGGCGGTGAAGGCGGTGGAGACGAAGATGGACACTTGCCCGGTGCTGGTGGAAACGGTGGCGGCATCATCATGATTTCTTGTGCAAGCCTCACTAACAATGGAAGCATTACTGCTAATGGTGCAAATGGAGGAACTGGAACAAACACTAACCCAAAAGGCTCAGATGGTAGCGGTTCTGGTATGGCTGGCGGTGGCGGTGGCGCTGGAGGATCTGTAAAAATAATCTCTAGTTTTAATAGTACATCGGGTACAATTACAAGTTTAGCTGGTACTGGAGGTGGAAATAATCGAGGCGGTGGTGTAGGTGGCAAAGGAAGTGTAGGTAGAATCGCTCTAGCTTCAACAGTAGCAGCTTATCCAACAACAAATCCAACAGCCTCAACTGAAAGCTTGTCTGCTAATAGTTGGATTAAATTAGGGACTTTTGCTTCTACGGGTAACTACTCTACTCCATTCAGTTTAACTAATAAGGGACTCAATTTAATTATTCCTGCTAATAAGACTTATGGATTTGCAATCTTCTCAAAAACTGGCAGTACTATGAATTACATGACCTACAACAGTTCTCTTCCAAAATCATGGCACAACAATAATGAGTGTAAAATTACCGTAGGTCCCAATGTTGGTTTTGGTATTGAAAATAGCGGCAAAGCAACTTTTTACCCAAGAAGTTTTGTTGGGTTTGTAGATTATGAATTGGCAAATAAGGCTCCTAAAATTTCTTTTATTAAAAATGATACGATATGCTCTGGCTCAATTGGAGATTCACTGCTATTCTCCATTAAGGATGTTGATGTTGGTGATCTAGAGCTTATGAAATTAACGGCGATTGCATCAGACACGAATATACTTCCAAGCGCTGCATTCACCTTTTACAATAATAGTTCTAAGGATACAATTAGATCGCTTAGAGTGACACTTCCAGATACTTCATTAACTGCCCGCATACCGGTGTTTATTATTGCCACAGATAAGGGACAATTATCCGATACGACTGTTATCTTCATCCAAATAGATTCTTTGCCTTCTGTTAATTTAGGTCCCGATACTGCATTCTGCAAGAACGCAACTTACACGATTCGTGCTGGGGCTAATAAAGGAAATTATATTTGGAATAATTCTTCTTCTTCTTCTTCTTCTTCTTCTTCTGATACCTTAGAAGTAAATTCTAAGGGAATTTATTACGTAAGCATCACTGATGCAAACGCTTGTATCAATATTGATACAATTGACATTGATACGCTTGAAGTTCCTCAGTTTAGGGACTCTACTTTGAATGTTCTGTGTAAAGGAGACAGAACCGGATCACTTTACTTAGATGGAGTCGGTGGAAAATCAGGATATTCTTTTGATTGGTTGCCTTCTTCTTCTTCTTCTTCTTCTTCTTTTAATCTATCTGGCATAGGAAATAGAGTTGCTAAAACCCTTGCTGCGGGTTCATACAAAGTAACAATTACTGATGCCAATAATTGTAAGGATAGAACAGTATTTACTATTACAGAACCATCTGCGTCTGTTGACGTGCATATCAGAACTAAACGAGACGTATTCTGTAAATCCGATAGCACTGGATTAGTTTCTGTCGTTGCTTTAGGTGGCGTTTCTCCTTACGTTTATTCTTGGAATGATAACAAAATTCAAATTGATTCTCATGCAGTTAATTTGGGAGCGGCAACCTACCAAATAGTGGTAACTGATTCCAATAATTGTTCTGATTCTATTTCTCAACTAATCTCTGAACCTGCAGTTCAATTATCATTGAGTATTCTCAATAAGGTACAACCACTTTGTACATTGGATACTATTGGGTCAGTAAAAGTTACTTCCAATGGTGGCACTGGAACACATACTTATTTGTGGAATGATAATCTTTCCCAAACAGATACGCTTTTATCTAAACTTATCCCAGGTAATTATGGGGTTACTGTGACAGATGGTCTGGGCTGCGTTGATTCTATTTCAGTGAGCTTGCCTGCGCACGACACTTTAAGGTCTATTTTCATATTCCCAGATAAGATTATCTGCAATAAAGACACTTCTCGATTGCTTTTAGGTTTGCCAGCAAACGACGGTGTGTTCTCAGGAAATGGTGTTACGAATAATAGATTTAATCCTAATGTGCTATCTGCCGGATCACACATTATCACTTATACTAGAACTGAAAGATCCTGTATCGCCAGCGCAACTGATACAATTCGACTGAATCCTAATCCAGTAGCCGCTATTGGTAATTTGGGTTCTATTTGTACCAATACTCCTGATTTACTGTTAGGTGTAGGTTCCCCGGCAGGAGGATACTTCTATGGAAATAATATAGGTTTAGATAGCCTGACCTATAATCCTTCTAATCAAGTGGTTAATGATATATTTAATTATGTATTTACAAATCAATTTGGTTGTGCAGATTCTGCTTTTAAAGTAGTGGGTGTTGATACAATTCCAACAGTATTGGCAAGTTCTGCTAGTAACGTTTGTCTGGATGCAACACCATTTGCACTTACCAACGGAAGCCCTAAAATTGGTGGAGTAGGTGTTTATTCTGAAACTGCTAAAAACTCAGTGGTTGGAAACAAATTTTTTCCTTCAATAACAGGAGTTGGAGCCGCTAATATTCAATACAGATTTACTCAAACATCAACAGGTTGTTCAGATTCTATAACCTTTGCACTTGTGGTAGATTCATTACCAATTCTTCGACCAAATCTATTTGGTGATCTATGTGTTAATGATACTTCACTTACTTTAGATAGTGTATGGGCACCTTATCAATCCAACTATATAGGAAACGGTGTTTCTACAATCGATAGTTTGACTTTCGATCCTGCTATAGCTGGTGTAGGAACTCATATTATAGGATATTCATTTACAGATTTGAACAGTTGTAAAACAGATACGCAGTTCTCAATTGTTGTTCGACCAAAACCGGTTATTGTATTTAATGCCTTAAGTGATGTTTGTGCTGATGCCGATACGTTTGCACTTACTGCTGCTTCACCTTATGGTGGTAGCTATTATGGACCAGGTATAATTAACGATACTAACTTCTTGGCGGATAGCGCAATAGTGGGCAGTTCGAACACCTTAAATTACTTTGTTGCCAATCAATATGGATGTGTTGATACAGCAACAGGTTCTATTATTGTTGATACCATTCCAGTTGTATTCTTCAATCCTAGTTTAGGAAGTGTTTGTTTTAATGAAGAATTTAAGAAAATCAATTTTGGAAATCCTAAAGCAATCAATGCTACTGAAACAGGAATCTATTCTGGAAGTGGAATTCGAAATGATTCTATTATCACGGCAATTTCAGGAACAGGATTATTCAATATTACTTATGCATTTACTGATACGAATGGGTGTTCAGCTTCAATAATGGATACGCTTAGAGTCCATGGATTGCCTTTAGTAACCTTGTCAGCCTTTAATCCTGTGTGTGAAGATGTTGATACTGTTCACTTAAATGGTGGATTCCCGCTTAATGGAATATATACCTCAATAAAAAATACGGTTGATACTTTACTTTCTGGACAACAATATTTAAATACTTTGAGTCCAGGAGGAACAATAGACACAATTACTTACACGTATTCTGATGGAAATAATTGTTTAGCGAGCGCTTCGCAAGCATTTAATATTAATGCATTGCCTGCTGTTACCTTTAATCTTCCTGCTACAGACACTAATATTTGTCACGGAGGAAATTCAGTTGCATTATCTGGTGGTGTTCCTTTTGGTGGCATTTTTAATAATTCCGATAACAGAGTAAGTAATAATAATTACCTCTCAGATACAAATACGACTAGAAACGATACTATTTCATATACCTATACAGATGCTAACGGTTGCACGAATTCGGATACAGACTACATACATGTAGATTCTATTCCGTTAATAGTTCTTGGATCGATTCCTACTTTCTGTGCTGCTGATGATTCTGTTCAGCTGTCAGTTGGAAGTGGTAATGGGTTTTATACAGGTCAAAGAGGATTAGGTGCAGATAGCTTAAGCTTCCTGCCAGATTCTGCAAAGGCAGGAACCCACTTGGTAACATATAATCTAGAGAATTTAGGTTGCTTTAGTAGCGAGACATTTAGCATAGTGGTTCATCCTCAACCGATTGTAAACTTGCCTTCATTTACTGATGTTTGTGAAAATTTAGATACATTTTACTTAACTGGAGGAACACCTGTAGGGAGCTCTATCAATAGTTCTTACAAGGGAAGTGGTGTTCAGAATGGATACTTCGATCCTTCATTAGTTGGAGTTGGAAATACAACTGTTTGGTATCTATACGAAAACAGTTTTGGTTGTATTGATAGTGCTTCAAACACAATGGGAATAAAAGCTACACCAATTGCAACCTTTAGTCCTATGGATACAATTGGGTATTGTGAAAATGCAGATACCGTTCATCTTGGAAGTAAAGTAGGTCCTAAAGGAGCAGCTCAATATCAATCAGTTTTCAAAGGAAAAGGAATTGTTCTGGATTCAATATTTGCCCCTTCAATCGCAGGCTCTGGTGTGCATGAGCTTTGGTTCATTGTAAATGATACGAATGGTTGTAGTGATTCAACATCTGAATTTGCTTTAGTTAATTCACTTCCATTGGTCAGCCTGAATGCAATAAATGATATTTGCGAAAATGGTACTTCATTTACTTTATCGGGTGGATCGCAGACAAGTTTCAACGGAACACTTAGCTCTAAATACACTTTAGACTCCAATGTATTGGTTCCAAATGTATTTTTTCCAGCAAACTATGCTGCCGGTAATTCTTATAAAGTGACTTATACCTTTACCGATACTGTTCAATGTTCAGATTCTGCGAGTAGAGTTTTCACTGTACTTGCTAAGCCTATTGTTCAGCTATTTGATTCAACACTTAAGTTCTGTTCCAATGAAGGGCCATATCAATTAGTAGAAGGTTTTCCAACAACAGGTGGAAGCGGAATATATTCTGGAAACAATGTCTTTAGTGGTACATTCTTTCCTCAATTTTCAAGCGTTGGCATTGATACTTTACGCTATACGTTTACCGCAACTAATGGGTGTGCTGATACAGCTCTAACAGATTCTATACAATTAAAAGCGGCACCTGTAATTCAAGTAAGCAGCACGTTGAAGTACTGTGATAAAGATGGTATTGATACTTTAAACTTCGCTATAAACACGACTGGAAATGGATATGGAATTTACAGCGGTACTGGAGTAACTAACGATTCAATATTTAATGTTGATTCAGCTGGAGTTGGTGTTCATAATATACAAGTAGCTTATTTCGATAGTAGTTTTGGATATACATGTGCAGATAGTTCTACTCATGTAATTACTGTAAATGCAGCTCCAACGGTTGCGATTCAAAGCACTTCAGATTTATGTCTAAATGCAACTCAGATCTTAGGATTTGGATTTCCACAAGGGGGGGTGTATTACACTGATACATTGCAGAGTGCTAACAAAGTTGCCATGAACAGATATACTGCAGCAGGTAGCGCACAATCACAAAAAATAATTTACCAGTATTATGATGCTAATAGATGTTGGGATACTGCGAGTACTTTTATTGGTATTCTTCCGCTGCCAAGCGTATCCTTTGCGTTGGGAGATTCAATTACTTGTTACAGTGAAAGTTTAGTAAAGTTATCTGGTGGCTCACCTTCAGGAGGAACATACCTTGGTAAGGGAATATTCCAAAACCAGCTGTATACACAATCATCGGGAACGGGGTATTTAGATATCGTTTATGAATTTACTGATTCAAACAATTGCAACAATACCGATACCGCCAAATTACTTGTGGCAGCAGATCCGATACTGAATGTAAGTAATGATACCGTTCTTTGTGCTAACACATTGGCTAATCTTTTTGCAACAGGAGCTGGAAAAGGCGCATTGTATACTTGGAGCAACGGAGTTCAAAACCCTAACATAAGTATTACTCCATTAAAAACTTCTAGCTATTCCGTAGTTGGATTAGATACGAATGGTTGTTCGGATCAGAAAATGGTTAAAATAGAAGTACTTCCAGAAATTGTAGTGACAACTTCAAGTCAAAATGCAGGTTGCAGTGCAGCGGATGGAATTGCAAATGTTTCGGTTGCTGGAGGTTTACCACCATTTAGTTATTTATGGACAAGCGGAAGTAAAAACTCAATTGCGACAGGACTAATGGCGGGTTTCTATGAAGTTACAGTTACTGATGCTAACGTTTGTAACAAGAGTGCTTCAGCTGTAGTTAAAAACACTAATGGTCCAAACGTAGTAGTTAATGGAATTACTAATGCAAGTTGTGCTGGTGTTGCAGATGGTGCAATTGCCTTGGATATTCAAGGTGCAGTATTAGCTATTCAATGGTCTAATGGCGCCAATACAGAAGATATTAGCGGATTGTCTCCAGGAAAGTACATCCTGACAGTAACGGCTGCTGATAGCTGCATAACCATTCAAGAATTTATTATTACAGCTCCTAATGCAATGCAAATCGCAGCATTAGTCGAAGCTCCAAATTGTATTAACAATAATGGATTTGTAACTTTGAGTGTGGTTGGAGGTAAATCACCTTATCGATACGATTGGTCAAACAGTACTTCAAACGATACACTGTTATCGGTAACCTCAGGTGTTTATCAAGTAACGGTAACTGATGATAACAGTTGTAAGGATAGTTTAGAAGTAGTTGTTAGTGATTCTGGTGCTCCCGTTATCTCTCTTATCAAGGTTATACAGCCAGATTGTGGTGTAAATAATGGTGAACTTCACATTGATGTGAATATGGATACACTGACTCATTTCAGCTGGAATACGGGTGATTCTACTTACATTATCAAGAACTTGGTGCACGGTATTTATAGAGCTACGGCAACGGATACTGCTGGTTGTCGCGGACTTACAAGTATTACACTAAATAGTATTACACCAAGAGCAAAAGAGCTTTGTGTAGCTACTGTAGACACTGCCACTGGTCTTTCGCAAATAGTTTGGTCAAATACTGGAGCTAAAGAAATAGAGATTTATACTAAGGCATTGGGTCGAAATGATTATTCAGTATTGGGGTCAATTCCTGTAAACCCTAACGTTTATACCGATAGTCTTTCTTCAATTATCTTTAAATCATACAGCTATGCAATTAAGTCTACAGATAGTTGCGGTGGAGTAAGCGAATTGAGCAGTTTGCATCAAACGATGTTATTGACGAGTCAGTTGGAAAAAAACAATGACATTACCTTACGCTGGACTGCTTATGCTGGTTTTAAATTCTCTGAATATGAAATAATGAGAGTAGAAAATGGAGTGATGACAGAATATGGTAGAGCAGGTATTGGAACAAATGAAATTATTATTACTGATGAAGAATTTGGATCAAGAAAAATCTTCTACGTGGTAAGAGTAGCTGCAACAGAAAGTTGTGGTCCAACAAATTACTACGATTATTCATGGTCGAACAAATCACTGAATTTTGGTTCGTTTAATATCAATGTTGAACATCCAGGAAATATGGCATTGCGTAAAGTTTATCCTAATCCTAACGGAGGACAGTTTACGTTGCAAATGGGCTTTAATGCTGAGGTAGATGTAGAAATTCATATTACCGATATGAGCGGTAGAGAAGTTTGGAATACAAATTTGAATCAAGTATTTGGAGTGGTAACACTTCCAATTAACTTGTTGAATCATGCAGCGGGAGTCTATCAAATGAGTATAGAAGTAGGACGGGAAGTATTTATGGAACGAATTCAAGTGACTAGATAATTAGATGAAAATTTTAACCAAAATTTTAGTCATATCGTTTGTATTGCTGTTTAGTAATACTGGATTCGCTCAGTTGAGTGGTACCTATACTATTGGTGGCACGAGTCCCAAATTCGCAACAATTTCTGAAGCAGTTGACTCTTTAGATACATATGGCGTTTCTGGTGCGGTTATTCTTAATATCCGTTCTGGAACATACACCGAGCAAATAGTTATAGATTCTATTCACGGGTCAAGCGCAACGAACACCATTACCTTTCAAAATGACCCAATAAATATCATTCTGCCTAAAATAACCACCGATACGGGGTCGAATCAATATCCTGCGACAATTAATATAATTGGTTCGGATTTCATAACATTTAGGGGTGTTGCAATTTTAAATACTCATACAGGGTTAACCCGATCTAATTTGATCAGTCTTCAAGAAAACTCGGATTACATAACGGTTGACTCTTGTATTTTGACTGGTGGAATTGGGAGTACAATTATTTCTGGTGCTTCTGGAGATACGAATTTGACGAATTATTTAACTGTTTCTAAATGCGAAGTGGATTGTAAGGGAAATAGGTTTTTAAGTTTACCTGACCAAAGTGGAGCTTTTAAAGAAAAAGGAATATCCATTCTCAATAATGTATTTAAACATGCCGCTGGGACATGTATCAGTGCTTATGCTCAAGATAGTTTAAAGGTTATTGGGAATTTTATTCAGTTTGATTCTTCAGAAGTATTAATTCAATATGGGATTCTCGCAAATTATTCCGATCATACTGTAATTAAAGACAATCAAATAATTACAAATACAACCACAAAAAGGGCATATGGAATTGCTCTAAGAGGTTCTGGTAGTTCAAGCAGTAAATCTAAAGTAACGAATAACGTTTATTATAATCAATCCTCTAGTACATCTGAGGAAGGAGGGTTTTGGTTGATTTCTGGAACTCATTTAGAATTGCATTACAATACTTTTTTAGTTAAATCAACTAACTCATCATTAAGTAATTGTGTTTTAGCTTCTGGAGGCTCAAATAGTAGCTTCAAAAACAATTTATTTGTGAATACTGGTGGCGGATACGCAATTAAAATCCCTACTACTAATATAAATCTAATTGCAGATTACAATAACCTATTCACAACCGGTGACAGCATAGCTTCGTACGCTGCTTCTAATTATAAAGACCTAACTTCTTGGATAAGTTCTACTGCATTTGATTCAAATTCTCATAATATTAACCCTTTATTTTTATTTAGTGATTCATTGATACCTGATAATGGCATTCTTAATAATTTGGGTACTGCAATTTCTGGAATCACCACAGATATTACTGGAACTGTTCGAAACACTTCTACCCCTGACATAGGAGCTTATGAGTTTACAGGAGTAATTCCTCCATTAGCTGGACCATATTCAATTGGTGGATCAACTCCTGATTATCCAACTGTTGATTCGGCAGTTGCAGACTTAATTTCAAGAGGCGTATCCGGTACTGTAGACTTTCATATTCGACCTGGAACATACGATGGGCAATATAAAATTTCAGCCTTTACAGGAATGGGCGCTGGAAATGAAGTTACGTTTAAAAGAGACCCAGACTCATCGGGAACCGTCAGCTTAAAAGCTTCTTCGGCAGGTTCTGGTGCTTCAAATTATATTTTATGGTTAAAAAGTGTTTCTAACCTTAATTTCTCTAATCTGAGATTTGATCCCAATACAGCAAACAACAACCGACAACTTTATATGACGGGTTTCTCTGATTCCATAACAGTAGATTCTTGTTATTTTAATGGACGGTCCGATGTTGTTATTCAATCGGGAGTTGCAGTAAACGACAACCTCAATTATTTTACGCTATCAAACTCAACCATTTCTAAAACTTCAGGTTCAGGAATATTTTTAGGCAATGGTAATGATGCGCATATTCTTAATGATACAATTATTGGTTTTGGAAAGAATGGCGGTTCAGGAATAGAGTTAGAAAATCGATCAAACAGAAGGATTAAGATTATTGGTAACTATATTGAATCAGATCCCACTTATTTTGTAAGTTCTCAGAATTTGTTTGGCTTAGACTTTTACTATGGTACTAATTTTGGAGTTATAGCAAATAATCAAATCATCATTCATGCTGCCGGTAAAGATAAAGTTTGGGGCGTAAAAAGTAGTTTAGAAGATGTGACGGCGTATAACAATGTTGTTTCCGTTACAGGTAAAGCAGGAAGTCAAGTGTACTGTTGGCAAACCTTCCCCACCAGAAATTCGGATCTATATTTTAATTCCTTGTTTGTAGATACTTATGATCGGAATGAAGTGCGCGCCTCAACGCATCTTGTTTTTAATGGAGGTAATGTTGGTAAAAACAATACATATAAAAACAATAATTTCATTAATAAAGGTACGGGTGCTCTCTTTAGTTACGGAACTACTAATACAGTGTCCGATTATAATAATTACTACGGTTCAGGTCAAACCCTATCCGGTATAAAATCAGCCCATGGCCAAGATGCCAATTCGGTTTCCTATAATCCATATTTCTGTGGAGATTCACTTAAACCAAGAATAAGAGAATTGGCTTCTGCGGGCAAACCAGTCTCAGGAATAACGGCAGATATAAATGGAAAAGTTAGAAACAACTCTGTACCAAGTATCGGTGCTTATGAATATACCTATGTATGTGATGGGTTGAGTGGTATTTATACTATTAATCCTGCCGGAACAGGGAATAGAAACTTCAGCTCCATTAAAAGTGCCGTAGATAGTTTGAATTGCTTGGGTATTTGTGATAATGTTATCTTCAATATCAAACAAGGTACTTATTCTAATTCATTGATTACCAGTAATTGGTATGATGGGAATGATACTAACTGGGTAACCTTTCAAGCCGATACGGGCAACACCAGCGCTGTAACTATTTCAGCAACCCTAAATGTTGGTTCTCAATTGTGGGGAATTGATGGATCAAAAAGACTAAAGATTAAAGGACTAGATTTTATTGCTTCAGGGGCTGGAGATGCGATAATTTCATTTATTGATACCTCAAAACACGTAACTATAGAGGACTGTTCTTTTGATGGTAACATGCCTCATATAGTTAATAAAGTGGATAGTAAAGTATATCCATCGGATAGTGTTTCTATTCTTAATAATGAGTTTAAAAACAACAATCAATTTAAGTTTACGATCAACCTTAGGGGAACGGCTGGCGCTAATGGTAT
>Ga0075109_1000431_pt1 | contig 29197 bp, 23 predicted proteins | sample AntAceMetag02UKD_FD_69798 | JGI IMG/M metagenome (GOLD analysis project Ga0075109, IMG submission 69798) | Saline lake microbial communities from Ace Lake, Antarctica - Antarctic Ace Lake Metagenome 02UKD | ecosystem: Environmental > Aquatic > Non-marine Saline and Alkaline > Saline | place...
GGTCTGTGATGCGGCCTACAAGGCTGCGGACCTCCGGGTGGTCGGTGCAGCACACAGCGACGCCGTAGAACGGAATGTTCGAGACGAAATCCACGAAGCCCTGTTTCAGCCGCTCGAAATCGCCCCAATGTTCCATATGTTCGGGGTCGATATTGGTGACGATGGCGATGGTCGCAGGCAACCTGTTGAAGGTACCGTCGGACTCGTCCGCCTCGACCACCATCCACTCGCCCTGCCCCATCCGCGCGTTTGAGCCGTAGGCGTGGATGATCCCGCCATTCACGACCGTGGGGTCGATCCCGCCCGCCACCAGCACTTCGGCCACCATGGTCGTTGTCGTGGTCTTGCCATGGGTGCCCGCGATGGCAATGTTGGATTTCAGGCGCATCAGTTCGGCCAGCATCTCGGCGCGGCGCACGACAGGCAGGCCCAGACGGCGTGCCTCGTCCAGTTCGGGATTGCCTGATTTGATAGCACTTGAAATCACGACGACCTGCGCGCCGGTCAGGTTTTCCGCTGCCTGACCTTCAAAAACCGTAGCGCCCAGCCCTGCCAGACGGTCTGTGATCTTGGTGGTCTTCTGGTCCGAGCCTTGTACGGTATAGCCGTGGTTCAGCAACACCTCGGCAATGCCCGACATGCCGATCCCGCCGATACCGACGAAATGGATCGGGCCGACATCGCCGGGAAGTTTGGTCGCCGCATTCATCTTTTGCCTTTCCGGGTCTTGCTTGTTTCAGCCAGTACCTCGACCATATCGGCCAGCGTCTGGGCTGCATCGGGGCGACCACAGGACAGTGCCGCGCGGGCCATATCCTCGGCCCCTTGCGGATTGTCCAGCACCAGCATCATCTGCTCGGCCAATACCTGCGCGTCCAGCCGTGCCTCCGGGATCAGGATCGCCGCACCGGCATCGACCAACCCGCGCGCATTGGCGCTTTGATGGTCGGCCGTGGCCGCAGCAAAGGGGATCAGGATCGAGGGGCGCCCGATCACGCTCAGATCGGCTACACTGGACGCACCGGCGCGGCTGATGACAAGCTGCGCCTCGCTGATCCGGCGCGGCACATCCTGAAAGAAGGGCTGCACATCGGCATCTATTCCGGCGGCGGCATAGGCCTGCTCGACCCTGTCGGCATCCTCGGCGCGGGCCTGATGGCTGATGCGGATATTGCGGCGCACGGCATCCGGCAGCATGGCCACGGCAGCGGGCACCACATCGGACAGGACACGCGCCCCTTGCGAGCCGCCCATCACCAATATCGACATCGGATAGTCACCGGGCGCGATATAGCCCGAACCCGCACGGTCCAGCACGGAAGCGCGCACCGGATTGCCGACATCTGCCCCCGTCACACCAGCGGGCAGGACGGTCGGCCATGTGCCGCAGGCGACCTTGTCCACACGCGGCGCAAACAGCTTGTTGACGCGGCCCAGCACACCGTTTTGTTCGTGGATCATACGCGGCAGGCGCAACAGTGTTGCCGCCGCCATTGCCGGAATGGCCGGATAGCCGCCAAAGCCCACCACGGCGACCGGACGGTCGCCCCGCATCCGCCAGAGCGCCCCCAGAACGCCGCCCAGAATACGGAACGGCACCAGCGCCTTGGCCAGAATGCCGCCGCGCGCGAACGTGGCGCTGGCGATCTGCTCGATCTCGACCGAATGGGGAAAGCCGCCCGTGTAGCGCGCGCCGCGCGCATCGGTGCTCAGCTTTACACGCCAGCCACGCCGCAGCATCACCTCGGCCAGCGATTGCGCGGGAAACATATGCCCGCCGGTGCCACCGGCAGCGATCACCAGAAGAGGGGCGTCGATATTCATCTGATCCGCCCCCTCAGGATATCTCCGATCTCGCCCTGCGGCCGGGTCCGGGTGAAGGCCAAAAGCATCCCCACGGCAATCCCGCCCGCAATCAGGGACGAGCCGCCATAGCTGACGAATGGCAGGGTCATGCCCTTTGCGGGCAGCAGGCGCACGGCGACGCCCATGTTGATCATGGCTTGCACACCGAACATGCAGGCCAGACCGGTGCCTGCCAGACGGATGAACGGATCACGTTCCCGCATCAGGCGCAACAACGAGCGCACGACCACACTGGCGTAAAGCAGGATGATGCACAGAACCAGAACCAACCCGTATTCCTCGGCAGCCACCGCGATGATGAAATCGGTATGGGCATCGGGCAGCGACCATTTCACCTCGCCTCCGCCGACACCGACACCGAAAAACCCGCCCTCCTGAATGGCGTTGGTGGCATAGCCAAGCTGGGTGCGCGGGTCGATATCGGGGGTCAGAAAGCCATCGATACGGCGCGCGAAATGCTCGGAGTTGTTATAGGCGAACGATCCGCCCAGAACCACCAGACCGGCAATGCCGACCAGCAGGATCATCGGCGCACCGGCCACGAAATACATCACACCCCACCCGAACAGCACCAGCGCGGCCTGCCCGAAATCGGGCTGGAAGGCCAGCAGCAGCACGATGAAGGCGGCCAGGATCAACGACCACAACCGCCCCGGTGGGCCATTGATTTCCTGCCCCGCAGCCAGCATCCACGCCGCCACCACAATGAAACCCGGCTTGAGGAATTCGGACGGCTGCACGCTGGCAAAGCCGAGCGAATACCACCGCATCGCGCCCTTGCCGAAATCGGTGCCGAAAAACGGCAACCCCATCAGGGCAATCAGCGCCACGACAAAGCCGACAACCGCCAGACGGCGCACCAGAAGCGGGGTCATCATCGAGGTCAGGAACATCGCAATCAGGGCAAGACCGCCGAACATTGCCTGTCTTTCGACATAGTAAAATGGCGGCAGACCTGTTTTCGAGGCCAGCGGCGGCGAGGCGGCAAAACCGAGCAGCAATCCGATTGCGAAAAGGATAAGGACGCATGACATCGACCATGTGTCGATGGTGCGCCACCATTTTGGAAGAACGGGCTCTGCGTTCCTGACCGGAACAGAGCCATAGACCATCTCTGTCATGGGATAACCGCCGTACACTGCCTCGAAGATCGCCCCTTTTCGGGGTCTGATCCAAAGTGTAGCGCGAAAATAACTGTAATGAAAGCCTTATCCCCTTGCCTTGAGAGGCAAATCGCGCCACCTCGCGGTTTATGCAGGTGGATACATTGATCCTTGGTGCCGGGGCCGCAGGCCTGATGGCCGCAGCCCATGCGGGCGGGCGGGTGCTTGTCGTGGATCACGCAAAAGCTCCGGGCGAAAAAATCCGCATTTCCGGCGGCGGGCGGTGCAATTTCACCAATCTGCACACGGGTCATGCCAATTTCATCAGCCGCAACCCGCATTTCTGCAAATCGGCGTTGAAACGCTATACCCAGTGGGATTTTCTGGACCTGGTCGCGCGCCACAGCATCGCGTGGCACGAAAAAACACTGGGTCAGTTGTTCTGCGACGGATCAGCCAAAGAGATCGTGGCGATGCTGCTGGCCGAAATCAAGGCCGTGGGCGCTGATCTGTGGCTCCAGACCAAAGTGGAACATGTGAGCCGCGAGGCCAGCGGATTTGCTGTCACGCTCGAGCGTGAGGGGCGACAAGTCGTTGTGCAGGCCGCAAACCTGATCGTGGCGACGGGCGGCAAATCCATTCCCAAAATGGGGGCGACCGGTCTGGCCTATGACATTGCGCGCCAGTTCGGCCATGCCCTGACCGATATCCGCCCTGCCCTTGTGCCGCTGACCTTCCAGCCTGACCGCTTCGTGCCGCTGGCTGGCGTGGCGACACCTGTGACCATCGCCTGTCACACAACCAGCTTTGCCGAGGCGATGCTGTTCACCCATCGCGGATTGTCCGGCCCCGCGATCCTGCAAATATCCAGCTACTGGGTCGAGGGCGACAGCATCCGTGTCAACCTGCTGCCCGGTGCCGATCCCTTTGAGGCGTTGCGCGCACAGCGGCAGGCCGGCGGGCGGCGACAACTGGGCACGGTTCTGGCACAGATGCTGCCCGCACGGTTGGCAGATCATCTGGCGGCAGATTGGGGGCTGGCAGGCAATCTGGCCGACCAGAACGACACGAAACTGCGCGCTCTGGCGGACCGCCTGACCGGATGGGAGTTGCTGCCGACCGGATCAGAGGGTTATCGCACCGCCGAAGTCACGCTTGGCGGGGTAGACACGGACGGTCTGTCATCGCAATCCATGATGTCGAAAACCCTGCCGGGATTGTATTTCATCGGCGAGGCCGTGGACGTGACCGGCTGGCTGGGCGGCTACAACTTCCAATGGGCATGGTCCAGCGGCGTGGCAGCCGGACAGGATATCGCGGCGCGGATGGTATGAACCTTATGCCGACATCGGCATAAATCACATTATGCCGATGTCCGGATTATGCCGATGTAGTGCTTCAAGCCATTGTTTTTAGTCGGACCCGTTGTGAAGGTGTCGGCATAATGCGCTGATCCATGTGGTGATAACGTTCTTCTCGTTCACACTGAAACGAGGAGATATCATGTTGATCGATCAGAAGAAGCGGCGGGGCAAGAACCCGGTCACAGCCCTTTCTAAAGGACTCGAGGAGGATTTACGTCGGCAGGGATACAGGCCGGGCACGATCTGGAAGCAGCGCAAGCTGCTTAATGACCTGATCGGCTGGCTGCAGGTCCAGCAGATCGCGATGGGTGATTTGTCCATGGCGCAGGTTGATCGTTTCATGGCTGACCGCCGAGCCGCTGGCGTGCGCAAGTTGAAGACACGCAAGGCGCTTGGCCCCATTCTCGACCATTTGCGCGGGCTGGGGCTGGTTCCAGTTGCCGAAGCCCCGGTGGTGGACGGTCCTGTCACGGAAGTCCTGAACCGATACCGACTGTTTCTGACGACGGAACGCGGGCTGGTCCCGGTGACGACCCTTCGGTACTGCGATTGCCTGCGCCCGTTTCTGGACCCCAGGCTGTCAGCCGATGGTCTTGACCTCGGGTGTCTGACCGCAGGCGATGTCACCTCTTTCGTAATGGAATTCTGTCCGCGTCTGAATGGCGGGGTGGCGAAGCTGACGGTCACGGCGCTGCGGTCGTTCCTCGGCTTTTTGCATGTGCATGGCGTGACTGAACGCTCGCTCGTCTCCGCTGTGCCGACGGTCTTGCGCCGCCGACTGGCCGGATTGCCCAAGGGGCTCGAACCCGATCAGGTTCGGCGTCTTCTTGCGGCCTGCGATGCCAGTACGGTTGTTGGCAACCGCGATCTGGCAATTTTGACCCTTCTGCTCCGGCTTGGTCTGCGACGCGAAGAGGTCGCCAGGCTCGGGCTCGACGATATCGATTGGCGCGCGGGCACGATCAGCGTGCGCGGCAAGGGCAATTGTCATGAGCGGCTTCCTCTTCCGCCGGATGTTGGCCGCCGACTGGCAGACTATCTGCGCCACGCCCGGCCTGCGGACGCCTTGGGCCGGACCGTGTTCGTCCGGCACTTCGCGCCCCATCACGCACTTGGGGCTGCCCGTGTTAGCGGCATCGTGGCGGATGCAGCCCGGCGCGCGGATCTGGGACGCGTCCACGCCCATCGCCTGCGTCATACTGCGGCAACGGAGTTGTTGCGGGCTGGTGCCTCCTTGCCGGAAATCGGTCAAATCTTGCGTCACCGCCGCACCGAGACCACGGCGATCTATGCCAAGGTCGACCGCGACACCCTGCGCCTGATCGCGCGCGCCTGGCCGGAGGGCGCGCTATGAGCACTCTGCGTCAGGCTCTTGCCGATTATCTGACAATGCGGCGCTCCCTCGGCTACAAGATGGACAAGGCCGAGCGGCTTCTTGGCCAGTTCACCGCATTTGCGGGCGAGCGCGGCGAGACGCATATCCGGTCTGAGACGGCGCTGGTCTGGGCAACCAAGCCCCCTGGTGCCGCCGCGATCTGGACTTCCAGACGTCTGGCCGAGGTTCGCCTCTTTGCCCGGCACCTGCAAACACTTGACCCAAGGACTGAGGTGCCGCCTGCCGATCTTCTGCCAGCGCAAGTGCGCCGTGCGACGCCATATCTCTATTCGCCACAGGAGATTGCAGCGCTGATGCAAGCCACGATGATCCTGCGCGGATCGCATGTGCAGGCGACGTATCGGACCTTGATCGGCCTGCTGGCGGCAACCGGCATGCGGATCGGCGAGGCGATCAGCCTCGACCGTGACGACTTCGACGCGGGCAGCGGCATGGTGACGATCCGGCACGGCAAATTCGACAAGGCGCGTGCCTTGCCGCTGCATCCGAGCACTATCACAGCGCTGGATAACTACCTGCGTCGCGACGACCGCCCCCGTCCTGCGGGCATGCCGCCCTTGCTGATCAATTCGCGCGGCAAACGGCTGCGTTACAACACAGTGCAACCGATCTTCCACAAGCTGCTGCATCATTGCGGCATTGCACCACGCTCGGCGGCCTGCCGACCCCGGATCCACGATCTGCGGCACAGCTTCGCCGTCAGCACCATCGTCGATGACTACCGGTCGGGCAACCCCGGCTCCCACCTCGCAATCCTGTCGACCTACCTTGGTCATGCCAATCCCGGTGCCACTTACTGGTATTTGTCGGCCGCGCCGGAACTGCTGGGGCTGGCGGGCGAAAGGCTCGAACGCCACTTGGCGGGTGGCGCATGAATACGCTCGCCACAACCCTGCAGGCATTCTTCACCGACCGCCTCATCCGCCAGCGCCAAGTCAGCCCGAACACGGTTCAATCCTATCGCGATACCCTGCGGTTGCTCCTGGTCTTCGCGTCGGAGCGACACGGCAAGGCACCAGGCAAGCTCGGCATCGACGATCTTGATGCGCCAATGATCGGGGCCTTCCTCGACCATCTGGAGGGCCACAGGAAAAATGGCGTGCGCACCCGCAATGCGCGGCTTGCTGCAATCCGGTCCCTATTCCGATATGCCGCCCTGCGTCATCCCGAACATGCCGCCACCATCGAACGGGTTCTGGCGATCCCGCCGAAACGCTTTGATCGGCGGCTGGTAACCTGGCTGACGGAACCGGAATTGGGGGCCCTTCTCGCCGCCCCTGATCGAATGACCTGGACCGGGCGGCGCGACACGGCGCTGTTCGCCCTCGCAGTGCAAACGGGGCTTCGCGCCTCTGAACTGATCGGCCTGTGCTGTCGCGATGTCCATCTCGGCTCTGGCGCGCATGTCAGTTGCAACGGCAAGGGGCGAAAGCAGCGGATCACGCCACTGACTTCGGGCACCATCGCCCATCTGCGGGTCTGGCTTGCCGAGCGCGCCGGTCAGCCCGCAGGCGCGCTGTTCCCCACGCAGACCGGCCGCGCCCTCAGCCGCGATGCTCTTGAGCACAGGCTTGCCAAATACGTCCAGAAGGCCAGCGACGCCTGCCCATCGCTGGCGCAAAAGTCCGTAACCATGCATGTCCTGCGCCACTCAGCTGCAATGCGACTGCTGCAGGCCGGCATCGATACATCCATAATCGCGCTCTGGCTTGGACACGAACAGATCGAAACAACCCAGATCTACCTCCATGCGGATCTGGGCATCAAAGAACGCGCACTCGACAAGACCGCCCCGATCAACACCAAACCCGGCCGATTCCGACCAGCCGATAAACTTCTCGCCTTCCTCGAAGCCCTCTGATTATGCCGACACCTTCACAGCGAGCCCCACCAGAAACAATGGCTTGCAGTCCTACATCGGCATAATCCGGACATCGGCATAATGAGGCGCGCAGTCGCTGGCCTGCGGGTGGCAATGCAACGATAATTAAAGGCAGTTTATCCCCGCCAAGTCTTCGAACCTCAGCTCATGCCCCGCCAATTTGCGGTCAGCACTGACGTAGAGCCGCGCGTTCACACAGGCTTCAAGCTTTCAACCCCGCCTTCACCCGTGCCGTGAAATCCTCGCCGCGTTTTTCGAAATTGTCGTATTGGTCGAAGCTAGCGGCGGCGGGGGCCAGCAGGACCACCTCGCCGGGTTGCGCCTCGGCCATGGCGCGGGCGACGGCGACCTCCATCCTGGTGCAGACCTCGGCCTCCACTTCGCCCAATTGCAGCGCAAACCCCGCCGCTTCGCGGCCGATCACATAGGCTTTGACGACCGATCCCAGCGCGGGGCGCAGCTTGTCCAGCCCGCCCTCTTTCTCCAGCCCGCCGCAGATCCAGCGCACCCGCGCGAAAGCAGCCAGTGCCTTGGCGGCGCTGTCCACATTGGTGGCCTTGCTGTCGTTGACATAACGCACCCCGCCCGCCTCGGCGATGGTCTGGCTGCGATGCGGCAGGCCGGGGTAGCTGGCCAGCCCCGCCTCGATCACGCGCGGGGCCAGACCCAGCGTCCGGCAGGCGGCATAGGCGGCGCAGGCGTTCTGGTGGTTATGCGCTCCCGGCAGGCCCGTCATGGGGCGCAGGTCGATGGCCGTGACCTGTTTGCCCTTGCGCCATTCCGCCAGAAAACCCTTGCGCGCAAAGACATGCCAGCCCGGTCCGGTCAGCTTCTGCCCTGACGAGACCCTGATCACGCGGTCATCAGCCGGCCCTTCCGCCAATTGATTGGCCAGATACAGACCCTCGACCTCGTCGACGCCGATCACGGCGCGGTCCGGCCCGCCTTCGGCAAACAGCCTGCGCTTGGCGGCGAAATAGCCGCCCATTCCGGCATGGCGGTCCAGATGATCGGGGCTGAGATTGGTGAACACCGCCACATCCGGCGTCATCGCGCGGGCCAGATCGGTCTGGTAACTGGACAGTTCCAGCACCACCACGCCACCATCCTCGGGCGGGTCGATGTCCAGCACACCGCGTCCGATATTGCCTGCAAGCTGCGCCTCGCGGTCAGCTGTCATCAGAATATGGTGGATCAGGGCCGAGGTGGTGGATTTGCCGTTCGATCCTGTCACCGCGATCACGCGCGGGGCGGTATCGTAGCCGTCCCAGTCGTCCACCGCCAACGAGCGGAAAAACAGCCCGATATCATTGTCCACCGGCACGCCTGCCTCCATCGCGGCGCGGATCACGCGGTTGGGCTCAGGGTAAAGATGCGGGATACCGGGACTGACGATCAGGGCCGCGATATCATCAAAAGCGCCCGCGCGGGTCAGATCGCGGATGGTGAATCCTTCCGCTTCGGCCACCTCGCGGGCGGCGGGATTGTCATCCCAGCAAACAGGCGTTGCACCGCCTGCCTCAAGGCTGCGCGCCGTGGCAAGCCCCGAGCGACCCAGCCCCAGCACGGCCAGCGACTGGCCCTCATATCCGCGCACTGGAATCATATCTTGCTCCTGTATCCTGTCGGCGCGGACAATGCGGTGTGGCCCGCTGCTGCGCAAGGGTGGGCAAGAAATCGCCTGATCCGTTGCCTGCGGCAATGAAAGTTGGCGTTGCGGTCGACGCACCCTATCTGTGCAGCATGAAAAGCTTGACACACACCGCCCGCATCGCGATCGCCACCCTCTTGCTGAGCGTGATGCCGGTCTTGGCCGAGGATCATCCGCAAAGCTGGATTCCGCAAGAAATAACCCTGCCGGACGATATCGAGATTGTGACCGAACGTAGTATCGGCTCCGTCATCCGCGTCTTTACCTTTACCACAAAAGAAGATGGCGATGCGCTTGCCGATCTGTGGCGTGACGCGCTGGAGACCGGACCCTATCAGGTCAAGCCCGCGGCAGAAGGTCTGGACCAGCGGTTGATCGAATTCACCGGCGGTCGGGTGCAGAACGGCCAGATCGCGTTCTCGCGCGGCGCGGACAGCACGGATACATTGGTGCAGTTCGATGCCTCGCTGATTGACTGACGCGGCGGTGAAAAGGGGGCCAGGGCAGCCTTGACAGATGCCCTTGCACCTTCTGGATATGGGGATGATCGGGCGGCAGAGTGGCGCGGAAGATGGTGAGCGCTTGTTCGTAAAGCGCGCGTGCTTCGTCCTGACGGTCCAGCTTGACCAACACACTGGCGAGGTTGGCGAGGCAAGTGGCATAGTCGGGATGCCCCGGCCCATTCGTCTCGCGGTCGATTTCCGACGCTTCGCGGAAAAGCCCCTCAGCCTCGGCATAACGCCCCTGATCTTCCACGACCCGGGCGAGGTTGCTGAGGCGGGTTGCATAGTCCGGATGCCTCTCCCCAATCGTCCTACGACCGATATCCAAGGCTTGGCGAAAAAGCCCCTCAGCCTCGGCATAACGCCCCTGTTTCTGGACGACCAAGGCGAGGTTGTTAAGGTGGGTGGCATAGCCGGGATGAACCTCGCCGATCGTCTCGCGGTCGATCTCCAAAGCGTCGCGATAAATCCCCTCTGCCTCGGCAAACCGCCCCTGCGCCCAATCGAGACCGGCGAGGTTGTTGAGGTGGATGGCATAGACCGGATGTATCTCCCCAATCGTCTTTCGGTCGATCTCCAAAGCTTGGATAAAAATCGCCTCTGCCGCAGCATAGCGCCCTAAACGGTGCAACACCGTCGCGTGACCATTCAATGCGCGGGACAGCGCCGCCGGATCATCCCCCGCGCGGGCAAGGGTGACATAGTCCTGCACCAGCCGTTCCGCGCGGGCATAATCCCCGGCGCGTTCCGTGAAATCTGTCGCCCTATGCAACGCCTCCAGCGTCGGGTCCAGCTGTGCTGCGCGGGTGTAATGGGTGGCGGCGTCGGCCCAGCGGATTTCGGTCTCGGCGATCTCGGCACGGCCAAAGGCTGCGCGGGCGGCGGTCTGGATTTCCAGACGCTGCTGCTCCTCCACCTCGGCGAACAGCGCATCGGCCAATGAGAAATCCAGCCGGTCCATGGCGTCTTCGGCGGCACGCAGACGGTCCGCGCCGATCTGGCTGCCCTCCCGCTCCAGCAGGGTTTTCAGATTTGCGATCTCGGCCAGAGCCGCTTCAAGTGCCGGGTCCGGGTCGGCAATCTGGCGTTCCAGCTCATCCACCCTGCGGCGCAGGATCACCGCCTCGGCGGGATCGGCACTGGCCAATTCCGCCAGCAGGTCGGGCTTCATTTCGCGCCGGATTTGCAGGAATTCAGGAACGGTCAATTGCCCCTTGGATGCGGGCGGCAGGTTTACGATTTCAACCCGCTCCGGCTTGCGCCAGTGCCGCGCCATGGCGCGGAAGGGTGAAAAGCTGATTTCGATGATGGTCAGGGCTGCGGCCAGCGACGACAGTGCCACAACAGGCTCTGTCAGAAACACCAAGACAGAATCCCGCATCCGTCGACCCCTTACACACACTCACCTCACCCTACACAGCTTCAACGGGTGGGCAAGCCGCGCCTCCCCCCGAAAAGGCCCCGTAAGGGCCGACCGAGGGCTGAGTTCAGCGCACCTTCAACGTAGCAAGCCCGATCATCGCCAGAATAAGCGAGATGATCCAGAAGCGGATCACGATGGTGGATTCCGCCCAGCCTTTTTTCTCGTAGTGGTGGTGGATCGGGGCCATCAGGAAGACGCGTTTGCCGGTGCGCTTGAAATAAAGCACCTGAATGATCACGCTCAGCGCCTCGACCACGAACAGACCGCCGACGATGGCCAGCACGATCTCGTGCTTGGTGGACACCGCAATCGCCCCCAATGCGCCGCCCAGTGCCAGTGATCCGGTATCGCCCATGAACACCGCCGCAGGTGGCGCATTATACCACAGGAAACCCAAGCCGCCGCCGATCAGCCCGGCGACGAACACCAAAATCTCGCCCGTACCGGGCACGTAATGCACATCCAGATATTCGGTGAAATCGACACGCCCCACCGCATAGGCGATCACGCCAAGGGTCGCGCTTGCAATCATCACCGGCATGATCGCCAGACCGTCCAGACCATCCGTCAGGTTCACGGCATTGGCCGCGCCCACAATCACGATCATCGAGAAAGGCACGAACAGAAAGCCCAGATTTAGCAGGGCTTCCTTGAACACCGGAAAGGCCAGTTTGTTGGTCAAAGCTTCGGGGTGGTATTGCGCGGCCCAATAGGCGGCGATGGCAGCCACCAGCAGGCCCAACCCCATACGGACCTTGCCGGACACGCCCTTGGTATTCTGTTTAGAGACTTTGGCGTAATCATCGGCAAAACCGATGGCGGCAAAGGAAATGGTCACGAACAACACGATCCAGACAAAGGGATTGTCAAGACGCGCCCATAACAGGGTCGCGGTCAACAGCGCGCCCACAATCAACAGCCCGCCCATGGTGGGCGTGCCCGCCTTGACGAAATGCCCCGCGGGGCCGTCATCACGGATCGGTTGCCCCTTGCCCTGCCGCTTTCGCAGCACGTTGATCAGGGGCTGGCCGAAAATGAAACCGAAAATCAGGGCCGTCAGAAACGCCCCGCCCGCGCGGAAGGTGATATAGCGGAACAGGTTGAAAAAATCGCCACCATCCGACAGCGCGGTTAACCAATACAGCATTATTCTGTCCCTTTGTCAGATTGCAGCGCGGGATGGCCCAGTTTGCGCAGCGCGTCAACTACCTGACTGACCTTGCTGCCCTTGGAGCCTTTGACCAAAAGGATGTCACCCGCATCCACCAGACGGTGCGCGCGCGCCGCCAATGCATCGGCAGTCTCGGCCCATTCGCCGCGTCTGGCCTCTGGCAAAGCCTGCCACAGATGCCGCATCCTTGGTCCGACGCAATGCACCAGCGCCAGCTTGGACATATACGGCAGGGCTGCCAGATCGGAATGGAGTTGCAACTCCTCAGGGCCAAGTTCCAGCATATCCCCGAGAACCGCGATCCGGCGGCCCTGTTTCACGCGTCCCAGCCCGTCACGCGGCTGTGCGACGGCCAAAACCTCAAGCGAGGCTTCCATCGAAGTGGGATTGGCGTTGAAAGCGTCATCAATCAGATCGAAGTACAGATCATCGCTGAGCGGATCGAGCAGGAAACGTTCCCGCGTGCCACGCCCGGCAGGGGGTTGCCAGCTGCCCAGATCATTGGCTGCCAGAACCGGATTGAGGTGCAGCGCATGGGCCACCGCCATCACGCCCATCGCATTGACCGCAAAATGACGCCCCGGTGCATGGACCTTGAACAGGATCGGCCGCCGCCATGCCCGCCCCTGCACCACCGTGGTCTGATCGCACAGTGTGACATCGGTCACACGGTGATGGGAGCGCGGGCTTTGTCCGAACGTGATGGTACGGGACGCATAGCGCCGCGCCCAGTCCAGCAGGATCGGCGTTGTCTCCAGATCGCCGTTCAGCACCGCCACACCGCCCGGCTCCAGACCGGTCATGATGGCCGCTTTTTCCTGCGCGATCCCGGCCAGATTCTCGAACGCCTCAAGATGCGCGGCGGCGACGGTTGTGATCATCGCCACATGGGGCCGTGTCATCTGTGCCAGCGGCGCGATCTCGCCGGGATTGCTCATGCCGATCTCGATCACCGCAAATTCGGTATCCGCAGGCATCCGCGCCAAGGTCAGAGGAACGCCCCAGTGATTGTTGTAACTGGCCTCGGCCGCATGGGTGCGGCCCTGTCCTGACAGCACGCAGCGCAGCATTTCCTTGGTCGAGGTCTTACCGACCGATCCGGTTACCGCGATCACGCGGGCCTGTGTGCGGGCGCGGGCAGCGCGGCCCAGATCCTCCAGCGCGCGCAGCACATCCGGCACGATCAGAAGCGGCGCATCTTCAGCCACATCATCGGGGCGATGCGTCACCAAAGCTGCCGCCGCCCCTTTGGACAGCGCTTGCGCCACAAAATCATGCCCGTCGCGCGCGGCCTGCAGCGCCACAAACAGATCACCGGGCTGGATCGACCGCGTGTCGATGGATACGCCCGATGCGGTCCAGTCGCAGGTTGACCTGCCAGCGGTCGCGGCCACAGCATCCTTGGCGGTCCACAGGGTCATGCCAGACCTCCATCCAGTGCAGCCACCGCAACGCTGGCCTGTTCGACATCGTCAAAGGGCAACACCATATCGCCCACGGTTTGGCCCGTCTCGTGCCCCTTGCCTGCGATCAGCAGCGCATCGCCGGGGCCAAGCGCATCGACGCCGCGCAGGATCGCCTCGGCCCTGTCACCCACCTCGCGCACATGCACAAGCGCATCCGCCGCAATACCAGACAGCACAGCAGCACGGATCGCGGCAGGATCTTCCGAGCGCGGGTTGTCATCCGTCACGATCACCTCATCGGCGTTGTCCGCCGCCGCCTGCCCCATCAGGGGCCGCTTGGTCGTGTCACGGTCGCCGCCCGCGCCGACAATCGCCACCAACCGCCCCATCACATGTGGGCGCATCGCCTTGAGGGCCGTCGCCACGGCGTCGGGCGTATGGGCGTAATCGACAAAGACCGCCGCCCCGTTGTCGCGGGTGGCGGCCAACTGCATCCGTCCACGCACCGTGCTCAGATGCGGCAATGTCTCGAACACGCGGTCAGGGTCGGCCCCGCAAGCGATCACAAGCCCCGCAGCCAGCAGCACGTTTTCGGCCTGAAACCCGCCGATCAGGGCCAGCTTGGCGCTATAGCTTTTGCCACGGAACCGGCACAGCACCGTCTGTCCCGTTGCGTCAAAGCGCTGCGACAGAAGTTGCAGATCGGCCCCTTCGCGGCGTCCGACGCTGATCACCTCTTGGCCGCGCGTGCGGGCGATGCCTGCCATATCCATACCGCGACTGTCATCGACATTGATCACCGCCGTGCCGTCCATCGGCAGGACGCGCGCGAAAAGTCCCGCTTTGGCGTCAAAGTATTCTTTAAAATCAGCGTGGTAATCCAGATGGTCCTGCGTCAGGTTGGTAAATCCGGCCGCCATTAACTGCACCCCGTCAAGGCGGCGCTGCGCCAGTCCGTGGCTTGACGCCTCCATCGCCGCATGGGTCACGCCCGCTGCTGCCGCATCAGCCAGCACGCGGTGCAGGGTGATCGGCTCGGGCGTGGTGTGATGCAGCGGGGTCTCATAGGCCCCTTCAACCCCTGTGGTGCCCAGATTGATCGCGGGCAGGTCCAGCTCCTCCCAGATCTGGCGGGTGAAGGTGGCCACGGATGTTTTGCCATTGGTGCCCGTCACCGCCACCATCGTGGCAGGCTGCGCGCCGAACCACAGGGCGGCGGCATAGGCCAAAGCCTGACGCGGTTCTTCCGCCACGATGAGGGCGGCGTTCGATGCGGCCAGTTCCGCCGCCGCAATCCGCGCACCTGCCGCATCGGTCAGGATCGCAGCCGCGCCCATCCGCAAGGCGTACTGGATGAATTCGCCGCCATGCATCCTGGTGCCCGGAAGGGCTGCAAACAAATAGCCGTCCTTGACCTGCCGGCTGTCCACGGCCAGCCCCGTGATCTGCGCCTCGCGTCCCGATTTGGCGGTCAGGCCAAGCTGCGCCAAAGTTTTTGCCTGCCCCAAACGATGCCCCTATGCGTCCGTGTCAATTTGATGTGAGCGTTATACCAGTCAGTTCGGCCGGTTCAATCTCGGGTCTGAGGCCCAGCAGCGGTGCAACGCGACGGATCACTTCGGCCGCGACAGGAACAGCCGTCCAGCCTGCCGTGCGGCGCGGTTCCGAGCCCGAGGTTTCCACCGCTTCGTCCAGTGTGACAATCAGCACATATTTTGGATCATGCGATGGAAAGACCGCCGCGAATGTCGCCAGAACCTTCTCTTTTTCATAGCCGCGCCCGTCGATGCGCGGCTTGTCGGCGCTGCCGGTCTTGCCACCCACGGCATAGCCCGGCACATCGCCAAAGCTGGCCGTGCCCTGACTGACCGTCAGACGCAGCATCCGGCGTAACTGTTCCGAGGTCTTTTCCGAGATGACGCGCGCCCCGTATTGCGGCCCGTTTTGCCGCATCAGCGTCGGTTCAATCTTTGTGCCGCCATTGACCATCGTGGCATAGGCCGCCGCCAGATGCAGCGGGGTCGCGGACAGACCGTGCCCGTAGGAAATTGTCATCGTGGACAATTCCGACCAGCGCGGCGGCAGCAGCGGCTTGCCGCCACGGGCCTCGACCATCTCGAATGTGGTGGTCTCCAGCAGACCAAGCTGGCCTAGAAATTCGCGCTGGCGTTCTGCCCCGATATCCACAGCAATCCGCGCCGTGCCGACGTTGGACGACTTCTCGATCACCTCGGACACAGTCAGTTCCGGACCGTAATTGCGGAAATCCGAGATCCGGTGCCGCCCCCATGTCATGGGTGATTTGGTGTTGATGATGGTGTCCGGCGTGACCATGCCCATTTCGAGCGCCTGTGCGATGGTGAATATCTTGAAGGTTGATCCCAGCTCATAAACCCCCTGCACCACGCGGTTGAACAGCGGGCTGTCATCGGGCCTGCCTTTTGTGGGCGGCAAGGGGCGGTCGTTGGGGTCGAAATCCGGCAGTGACGCGATCGAGATGACCTCGCCCGTGTGCACATCCATCAAAACCGCAGCGGCGCCCTTGGCGTTCAGCAAACGCATGCCGCCCAACAGCACCTCTTCGGTGGCGGCCTGAATGGTCAGATCCAGCGACAATTGCAGCGGCTCGCCCGCGCGGGCCGGATCGCGCAATTGCGCGTCGAATGTCTGCTCGACTCCCGCCACACCGATGACCTCGGCGGCATGCACACCCTCGCGGCCAAACCCTGCACCGCCCAGCACATGGGCGGCCAGCGTGCCGTTGGGGTAAAGCCGCATGTCGCGTGGTCCGAATAACAGCCCCGGATCGCCGATATCATGCACGGCCTGTTTCTGCTCAGGGCTCAGGCGGCGCTTGATCCACAGGAATTTGCGCGTACCGGTAAAGTCGCGCACCAGATCTTCGCGGTCAAGATCGGGAAAAATCCGCGCCAGTTCGGTCGCTGCCTGTTCGGGATCAACCATCATATGTGGCTGGGCATAAAGCGAGAATGTCTCGAGGTTGGTCGCCAGAACGCGGCCCTGCCGGTCGACGATATCGGCGCGCAATGCCTGAATATCGGCCCCCGCCGCACTGGCGCGCGGCTCGGACGGCTCGGACGCGGCCAAAAGACCCATGCGCGCGCCCACCATTGTGAAGGCACAAACGAACAGCACCCCCAGCACCAGCAACCGCCCCTCGGCGCGCTGGCGGGCGCGGTCGCGCATCTCCTCGTGGCGCAGGCGCAGGTTCTCGCGCTCGATCGCGTCGGGATTGTCCCCTTTGGCGCGGGCTTCCAGCACACGGGCCAGCGGGCGTAGTGGCGTGCGGATCATGGACGACCTCCCAAATTCGAGACTTCGATCGGGTCAGTGATCGGCAACAACTCTTCTTCCTCAAGCGGATAGGCCACCTGATCGATGCGGCCAAACTGTTCCGGCGCCATCGGCATCAGGCCAAGGCTGTCGAAATTCAGATCGGCCAGATCGCGCAACCGCGCCGGGCGGTTAAGATAGGCCCATTCTGCACGCAACACGGCCAGACGGGCGCGGGATGCACCGATGTCGCGCTGCAACCGTTCGGTGACATTCAGTGCCTGCTGCGTGCGATAGTTTTCGCGGTAAGCCCAGAAGGCCAGCCCGATGACGGCACAAGCGGTCAACACGAACAGAACGGAACGCATCTCAGAACTCTCCCTTGATTGTCGGCATGCCCAGCCCGGACATGTCAGTGGGGCCCGCAGGCGCATCAGTCCGGATGGCCACACGCAGCTTGGCGCTGCGCGCGCGCGGGTTTTCGTCCAGCTCCTGATCGTCAGGACCGATGGCCTTGCGGGTGGTCTGGCTGAATTGCGCGTCCGTCTCTTCTTCAAGCGGGGCATAGCGGTTGGCGCGCCCTGCCGTACCGCTGCGGGTCTGCAAGAAGCGTTTGACCATGCGATCCTCGATCGAATGGAAGGTCACGACCGCCAGCTTGCCACCGGGCTTGAGGGCGCGTTCGGCAGCGGCCAGCCCTTCGGCCAGTTCTTTATATTCGTCATTCACAGCGATGCGGAGCGCCTGAAAGCTGCGGGTTGCGGGATGCGACTGCCCCGGCTTGCTGCGCGGCAGGCATTTTTCGATCAATCCGGCCAGTTGCAATGTCGTGGTGATCGGGGCTTCGGTGCGCGCCTTGATTATGGCCCGCGAAATCCGGCGGCTGGCGCGCTCCTCGCCATAATGGAACAGGATATCGGCGATCACGTCCTCGTCGGCGGTATTGACGATATCGGCGGCAGAGGGGCCGGACTGGCTCATCCGCATATCCAGCGGCCCATCGCGCATGAAGGAAAAGCCGCGTTCGGCCAGATCAAGCTGCATGGACGACACACCCAGATCCAGAACGATCCCGTCCAGATCCTGCGCGTATTGGTCCATCTTGGAAAACACGCCCTCGACCATCTCGATCCGGTCGCCATATGTCGCGGCCCAGTCTTTCGCCAGATCGAAGGCCAACGGATCACGATCAACAGCGATCACACGGTCGGCCCCTGCCTCCAGCAATCCACGGGTATAGCCGCCCGCGCCGAATGTGCCATCCAGCCAGACACCCGTGACAGGCGCCACAGCCTTAAGAAGCGGACGCAACAGAACCGGAACATGGGGGGCATCAGAGGGGATCGGGGCAGCGGCAGCCATGGCTCAGGCCCCTTTCGCATTATCCAGATAGATGAGCGGGTCGAAATCCTCGGGTAACTCGTCCAGCCATGCCTCGGCACGGGACAGTTCCTCGGTTTCATATGTCTCGGGCTTCCAAATCTGGAACGTGTCACCGGCGGCGATAAAGAACGCCTCGTCATCAAGCTCAATCTTGGCGCGCAGCTTGGCAGGCAGAACGATGCGTCCGGTCTCGTCCACCGTGGTGGGATAGGACTGCCCGTGGAACATCCGCTCCAGCATCTTGCGCTCCATCCCGCCACGCGGCAAGGCCGCGATCTTGGCATCAACTTCGGCAATTGCCTCCATCGTGTAGCATTCAAGGAACTTACGGCGGTGGTCGGCGTAGACGATCACAAGCTCGGGGTTCAGACCTTCGGTCCAGTTCGGGTCGCCAGCCTCAAGCACACGACGAAACAGAGCCGGGATAGACACCCGCCCCTTACCGTCTACCTTGTGCTGGCTCTCGCCTCTGAACCTGCGAACCACTGTCCCGTGATCCCTCTACCCTGTCCCCCCGGAAAAATTGGTCTTGGAATGGAAAACGGCGGATTGAGCTGCTGCCACTGCCCAATCCGCCGCCCTCGTCCCGCTGAGCGGGGTGTCCGACTGCGCGCGCCACCTGGGGGGATGTCTGCTCGCTCGCGCGCCGGATCTCTTAGTTCGATGATAGCGGGGTGCCTGTATGAAGCCTGACTTGGGATTTTGCGGGGTCTTGGGTGCCCCTTAGTTCCCGTTCTCATCGTGTAATCATGGATAGTATGGGATTTCATGGTACGCAACTAAAATTTAGCCATGAAAACCCCGAAAATACCCTCATACTGACCATGGAAATCAGGGATAGGGCTGATATCAGACAAGTCTTGCACAGGGTTTAGTTTAGCAATGAAATATGTTCACTATATATAGTGTAGTGGAGCGATCTGAAAATCTTCCCATGAATTCCCAACTTTTTATCCATCCACAGCAAAAAGGATCAATCCTGCAACCTGAGCGCAGGCGTACAATCATCAAATCAGCCTTTGAACCTTTGGATTCAAACCAAAACCTGCGGAATCGCGACAAAGTGATTCGCGCCGCACTACTGTCCGCGCCCGATCTGCGGACCTGTGAAAAGCGCAGACCCATCAATTCCCATCTCACGTGACACCGGCCCTGCCCGCTGCACCTGTCCGGCGTCCGGCTCTGGCGCAGGTGTGCCTTTATACTGTCGTCGCAGCGATGATTGCGCTATACATCCGTCATTGAAGGCAGTAAGGCCCACCGCTTGACCATGCCTTTCCCCTGACTATGACCCGGGCGCCTCCGGTCGCGGGACCTTATATTCCGCCACCTGCGCCCAAGGACCGAGTGATCTCATGACCCTGCCCCACCCGACGATGAAACCTCTGGCTGATGCGCTGGAGCGGCGCGGCTATGAGACGCTGACGCCTGTCCAGCACGAGATGATGCGCCCCGACCTGATCGAGGCCGATCTGCTGGTATCCGCGCAGACCGGATCGGGCAAAACCGTGGGCTTCGGCCTTGCCATCGCCCCAACGCTTCTGGGCGACAGCGAGATGCTGCCCCCCGCCGCCGCCCCGCTGGCGCTGATCATCGCACCGACACGCGAGCTGGCCTTGCAGGTCAAACGCGAATTCCAGTGGCTCTATCAGGATGCAGGTGTTGTCATGGCGTCCTGCGTGGGCGGCATGGACATGCGCGACGAGCGTCGTGCGCTGGATCGCGGCGCGCATATCGTTGTCGCCACGCCGGGCCGTCTGCGCGACCATATCATGCGCCGCTCTATCGATCTGGGCAAAATCCGCGCCGTGGTACTGGACGAGGCAGACGAGATGCTGGATCTCGGCTTCAAGGACGATCTGGAATATATCCTGTCGGAAGCCCCCGAAACACGCCGTACGCTGATGTTCTCGGCCACAGTGCCGCGCGGGATCGCGGAACTGTCCAAGACATACCTTAAAGACAATGCCGTGCGCGTCGCCACCACAACGGGTGCCACGCAGCACGCCGATATCGAATATCGCGCGCTGACGGCAGCCTATGACGGCACCGAGGGCGCGATCATCAATCTGCTGCGCTTTTACGAGGCGCAGAATGCCATCGTGTTCTGCAACACCCGCGCCACGGTATCGCGTCTGGTCGCGCGCTTCGCCAATCGCGGCTTTTCGGTCGTGGCCCTGTCGGGCGAGCTGTCACAGGCCGAGCGCACCCATGCGCTGCAAGCCATGCGCGACGGGCGTGCCCGCGTCTGCGTGGCCACCGATGTGGCGGCACGCGGCATCGACCTGCCCAATCTGGAACTAGTCATCCATGCCGAACTGCCGACCAACTCGGAAACGCTGATGCACCGCTCGGGCCGTACAGGTCGCGCCGGACGCAAGGGCGTCTCGGCGCTGGTGGTCACGCCCAAGACCCGCGCCAAGGCGGAACGTCTGCTGAAATTCGCCAAGATCACCGCCGAATGGGCACTGCCGCCTTCGGCTGACGAGGTGCGCGCCAAGGATGAGGACCGCCTGATCAACGATCCGGTCTGGACCGAGCCGCTGAACGAGGGCGAGGAGGATTTCGTCGCCCGCCTGACCACGACATATAATGCCGCACAGATCGCAGGGGCATATTTGCGTCTCTATTACAGCCGCCATTCCGCGCCCGAAGAACTGCCCGATCCCGAACAGCGCCCCGAGCGTGGCGAGCGCAAGCGCGAAGCGCCGCGTAAGACCTTTGGCCCCTCGACATGGCTGCGGCTGTCGGTTGGTGCCAATGAGCGCGCCGAAGCACGCTGGTTGTTGCCCACATTGTGCAAGGCAGGCGATATCACCCGCGACGATATCGGCGCGATCCGCGTGCAGCAGGACGAAACCTTTGTCGAACTGCTCTCCGCCTCGGTGCCGAATTTCATCAAAGCACTTGGCCCCGATGCCGTGCTGGATGGTGGCGCAAAGGTCGTTGTCATGGATAGCGCCCCCGATCTGGCGTCGATGCCCCGCGTGGCCCCGCCGCCGCGTGATGGTGGCAGCGACCGCAAACCACGCAGTGCAGAGCGGCCAGAGCGGGCAGAACGCGCCGCCCCCGTGCGCCGTGCGCCACCGCCCTCGGAAGCACCGGAATGGGCCGATGTGCCTGATCGTGCCGCACCTGCAGAACAGGCACCACGGTCCGAAGGGATGAAATCGCACGCGCCAAAGGCCAAGCCACGCGCCGATGCGGGCGAGCGTCCACGCGCCGCCAAATCCGAAGGCTACAAATCCGCAGGGTTCAAATCGCATGGCGGTGCGGGCAAACCCAAATCGGAAGGGATGAAATCCCACGCGCCCAAATCACATGGCGCGCAGGTGCGGGACATGGACCCCGCCGTGCATCGCGGTCTTGATGCGCCCAAGCCGCGCAGCGACAAACCGGCAGGCAAGCCCTACGGCAAGCCTGCAGGAAAACCGGGTGACAAACCCTATGGCAAGCCAGCAGGCAAGCCGGGTGACAAACCCTATGGCAAGCCCGCGGGCAAGTTCGGCGACAAGCCTTACGGCAAACCCACAGGCAAGCCTGCTGGAAAACCTGCGGGAAAACCATGGGAGAAGCCCGCCGGCGACGCCCCCGCGCCGCGCAGCGCCGCGGCCAATGCCTCGGCCCGTCTGGGGCCCGGCGGCAAGCCATTGCCCGCTGGCAAGAGTGGCAAGCCCCGCACCGGCGCGCCCGCGCGCGGCCCCAATGCCATGCCGCGCCGCAAACCCTGATCAAGACAAACCCTGATCAAGAAAATGGGCGCGCAGGATCATCCCTTCGCGCCCATTTTCATCTTGCCAGAAATACTCGAAAAACCGACTGGTCAGGCCATGCCGCCCTCGATCAGGCGACGCGCCAGCGCCGCATAGGCCTGCGCCGCTGCGGATTCGCCCGCTGCAATCGGTGTGCCCGCATCGCCGCCAAGCCGTGTGTCCAGATCAATCGGCAGCTCCGCCAGCAAGGGCACATCCATCTTTTCCGCCTCGGCCCGCACGCCGCCATGGCCGAAAATCGGCGTTTCATGCCCGCAATTGGGGCAGCAGAAGACCGACATATTCTCGATCAATCCCAGCACCGGAGTCTTGAGGGTGTTGAACATGTCGATGGCCTTGCGCGCATCCAGAAGCGCCACATCCTGCGGGGTGGACACCACAATCGCGCCGGTAAGCTGCGTTTTTTGGCACAGGGTCAGTTGCACATCCCCCGTGCCCGGCGGCAGATCGACCAGCAGAACATCCAGCTCGCCCCATTCCACCTGCCCCATCATCTGTTGCAAGGCCCCCATCAGCATCGGGCCGCGCCAGACCACGGCCTTGGCCGGGTCCATCATCAGGCCGATGGACATCATTGTCACGCCATGTGCCCGCAACGGAATGATCGTCTTGCCATCCGGACTGGCAGGGCGCTTGGACACACCCATCATGCGCGGCTGGCTGGGACCATAGATATCGGCGTCCAGCAACCCCACGCGCCGCCCCTGCCGCGCCAGAGCGACGGCCAGATTTGACGAGACCGTGGATTTGCCCACGCCACCCTTGCCCGATCCGATCGCAAGGATGCGGTCCACACCGGTCGGCTTGGTGGGTCCAGCCTGCGGTGTGGGATGCCCGCCGATCTTGAGGCTGGGCGCTGGCGGCTTTTCCGCCGGACCATGCGCTGTCAGCGCGACACTGACGCTGTCCACCCCCGGTATCCGGGACACGATCTGTTCGGCGGCCACGCGCAGCGGCTCCATCTGGCGCGCGATGGCGGGGCTGGGGGCTTCGATCACGAATCGCACAGCCCCGTCGGAAATCGTCAAAGCGCGGACCATGTCGCGGCTGATCAGGTCACCGCCATCGGGTAGCGCAAGTTGACGTAACGTCTGTTCGATTGTCTCACGCGTCAGTGCCATGCCGTTTCCTCCATCATCAGTGCCGCCATAGGTGGCAGTTTTTGAAAAATGCACAAGTAGCAGAAGGCCCGGCGCCCAAAAGCGCCTGTTTTGACAGCCATTTGCCTAAAATTTAGGTCAGTCTTTCATATGCATTTGCTGCATAGCAGCATTGCATCAGAAAGGTATTGTGCAGACGCAGCATCGGGTTATCTTAGTTACAACAGAGCGGGAACGATACAGCGACCGCGCAAGATCGAAAGTGAACGAACATGGCTTATACATCAGACATCCGCCTTGCACAGCCTCACGCCGCACAGTCCGGCGTTGCAGGCAAGCTGCGGACGATCATGTCCGACCTGTCACAGCGCTACGCGCGGCACCGGATGTTCCGCGATACAGTCAACGATCTGGCCATCCTGCCGGACAGCATGCTGGCCGACATGGGCCTGAACCGGTCCCAGATCCGTTCGGTGGCCTACGAATACGTTTACGGCGTGAAGAAATAACAACGGGATCAGATGCCCCTCTCCTCCTCCCTGGGTCATCTGTGAACTCGCGGCGACATTCTCTCCTCCTCCCTGGATGTCGCCGCACCTTATAAGAATACGGAAGACTTCCTCCTCCTCCCTGAGGTCTTTCGTTGTCAAGAGCGGCGGCACTCTCTCCTCCTCCCTGAGTGTCGCCGCGATTGACCAAGAATTGTGAAAGCCTCTCTCCTCCTCCCTGAGGCTGTTCACATACAAGAGTGTCGCCCCTCTCCTCCTCCCTGGGCGCGGACACATCTTGGACCATACGCGGGCTCTCCTCCTCCCTGAGGGCCGCGTTGAAAAACGGCGGCACCCTCTCCTCCTCCCTGGGTGCCGTCGTTATTTCCCCTCTCCCAAAGACCATGAATGATAATCTTCCGTTTCGGGGTTTAGCCAAGCCATCTGGACGGTTTTCCGGCGATGAAACTTAGCCAGTTGACAAAGTTTTATTGACGGGCGCTTGTTGATCAAATAGTAAGCCATATGGCTAAGTATGATCCCGACCTATCCTTGCTGTTCCACGCGCTGGCTGACCCCACGCGGCGCGCAATCCTGATGCGGCTTGCCGAAGGGCCGACACCTGTCACGGAACTGGCCAATCCGACCGGACTGCGCCTGCCGACGGTGATGCGTCACCTTTCGGTTCTGCAAGAGGCGGGCCTGATCCAGAGCACTAAGGACGGACGCGTCCGCACCTGCGCGATTGTGCCCGAGGCACTGGCCCCGATGCGGACATGGCTGGATGAGCAGCGCGCCATCTGGGAGGCCAGACTCGATCGGTTGGACGATTACGTCATGAAACTGATGAAGGAGCGCGAGACATGATGCCGGACCTCGACCCGCAGACAGACCTGAGCTTTACCCGCACGCTGGCCGTGCCCCGCCAATTGATCTGGGAATGCTGGACCCAAGCTGTCCATATCCCCCATTTCTTTGTCCCCGCACCGCACAAAGTCACATCAGTGGATATCGACCTGCGCGTGGGCGGGCAGTTCAACACGACTTTCGATGTCGATGGCACGACCATAGACAACAAGGGAGTCTATCTTGAGGTGGTGCCAGCCGAAAAGCTGGTTTTCACCGATAGCTATACCGAGGGCTGGACGCCCGCCGCTGACCCGTTCATGACCGCAATCCTGTTGTTCGCCGACGCGCCCGACGGTGGCACGACCTATACCGCAATCGCCCACCACCGCACCCCAGAGACATGCAAATCCCATGAGGATATGGGCTTTTTCGATGGCTGGGGCACGGCTGCCACGCAGTTGGAAACCTATGCCAGAGGATTGATGCCATGACAGATCGCTTCGCGACACTTGTCTTCCAGCGTAAGGTGGCGGCGCCCGTCGCAACCCTGTGGCAGGCATGGACGGCACCTGTGCCGCGCGCCATCTGGGCAGCGCCTGCACCGGATATAACGGTCACGTTTCTGGAGGCCGACCCCCGTGTCGGCGGGCGCGAAATCTCGGTCTGCAAGGCCCCCGGTCACTCTGACATCCACGTCGAGGCGGGCTGGCTGGACCTGCAACACAACGCGCGCAGCGTGAATTACGAGGTGGTATCCAGCGAAGGCAGAACCTTGTCCGCCGCACTGGTCACCGCCGATTTCACCGCCGATGAGGACAACAGCCGAATTGAGGTGACAGTGCAACTGTCATCGCTGGCAAGCGATATGCAGCAAGGCTACCAGCAGGGGTTCAGCGCAGGGCTGGACAATCTGGCGCAGGTTGCCGCGCGGACCATGGTACTGACCCGCGTGATTGCCGCACCTCGACCAATGGTCTGGGGGGCATGGGTCAATCCCCAGACCCTGCCACAATGGTGGGGGCCTGACGGGTACACCTGCCGGACCGACCGGATCGACCTGCGATCGGGAGGCGAATGGCTGTTTGACATGATCGGACCCGATGGCACCGTCTTTCCGAACCACCACCGATATGGCGATATCCGGCCCGAAACCAGCCTGTCCTATACATTGCTGGCGGGCGAGAACGGACCCCGACATGCCGATGCTTGGGTCACATTCGACGACACCGACGGGGCAACGCGCGTGACGCTTGGCATGGTCTTCAGCACATCGGCTGACTTCCAGACAGCAAAAGGTTTCGGCGCCGAGGCGCTGGGGCAGCAAACGTTGGGCAAGCTGGCAGGCTTTGTCGGCGTGACGTGATCTGCCCGACATGCCGGAACAAGGGGCGCCTGTTCCGGCTTTGACCCCTTGTCAGAACGGTATGTCATCCGCCCCCGAGATGAACCGCGCGACAACTTTCTTGACGCCTGCCTTCTCGAAGTCGATTTCCAGCTTGTCGCCCTCGATCCCCACAATCACGCCATAGCCGAATTTCTGGTGGAACACCCGTGCACCCATCGTGTGGGCGCTGACAGCCTGCATGTCGATAACGGTATTGCGGGCTTCGGCCGGTTGGCTGACGGGGCGCTGTGCCGAACGGTTCTGCAAACGCCGCCAACCGGGCGAGTTATAGACATCCGCGCTGGCAATCCGCGCCTCGATGCCGGATTCAACATCGCGGTCAGCATCCTTGCTGGCACCACCAAAACCGCCCATGCCCGCAGCACCGTAGCCACCCCCATAAAGGCCGGGCGGCGTCAGCACATCGACATGATCCTCGGGCAATTCATCGATAAACCGCGAGGGCAGCGCGGATTGCCATTGGCCAAAGACCCGCCGGTTGCCCGCAAAGGAAATGGTGCACAATTCCTCGGCCCGCGTGATGCCGACATAGGCCAGCCTGCGCTCTTCCTCCAGCCCCTTGGTGCCGGTTTCATCCATCGAACGCTGGGACGGGAACAGCCCGTCCTCCCACCCCGGCAGAAAGACAGCGGGAAATTCCAGACCCTTGGCGGCATGCAGGGTCATGATGCTGACCTTTGCGCCATCCTCCGAGGATTCGTTGTCCATGATCAGGCTGACATGTTCCAAAAACCCTTGAAGATTCTCGAACTGTTCCAAGGCCTTGACCAGTTCCTTGAGGTTTTCCAACCGCCCCGGCCCTTCGGGTGTCTTGTCGGCTTGCCACATCGCGGTATAGCCGCTTTCGTCCAATATCTGTTCGGCCAGATCCATATGGCTGATCGCATCATCCCCCGCCATCCGGCCCCAACGGGCGATATCGATGACCAACTGGCCCAGCGCGGCAGCCCCTTTGCCGGTGATCGCCTTTTCCGCCACAGCGATATGCGCCCCCTGCACCAAGGGCACGCCATTGTCGCGGGCAATCCGCTGGATCGTTTGCGTCGCCTTGTCGCCAAGCCCCCGTTTGGGCGTGTTCATGATCCGCTCGAAAGCCAGATCATCGGCAGGGCTGGTCACGACGCGGAAATAGGCCATCGCATCCCTGATCTCCATCCGCTCGTAAAAGCGCGGGCCACCGATCACGCGGTACGGCAGGCCGATCGTCAGGAACCGGTCCTCGAATGCGCGCATCTGGTGGCTGGCACGGACAAGAATGGCCATCTCGTCGAGGGAAAACAGGCGCAATCCCCGTGTGCCGCGTTGCAGCGCCTCGATCTCCTCGCCGATCCAGCGGGCTTCTTCCTCGCCGTCCCAATGCCCGATCAGGCGAACCTTCTCGCCCTCGCGCTCTTGCGTCCACAACTCCTTGCCCAACCGCCCGCGATTCTCGGCGATCACACCGGATGCAGCGGCCAGAATATGCGGGGTCGAGCGGTAGTTCTGTTCCAGCTTGACGACTACGGCGCCGGGAAAATCGGTCTCGAACCGCAGGATGTTGCCCACTTCGGCCCCGCGCCAGCCGTAGATGGACTGATCATCGTCGCCCACGCAACAAATGTTGCGATGCCCGCCCGCCAGCAAACGCAGCCAAAGATATTGCGCGACGTTGGTGTCTTGATACTCGTCCACAAGGATGTAGCGAAAGCGCGTGCGATACTGCTCCAGCACATCGTCATGAGTCTGCAGAATATGGACCATGTGCAGCAGCAGATCGCCGAAATCGACCGCATTCAATTCGCGCAGGCGGGTCTGATAGGCTGCGTAAAGCTCCATCCCGCGATTGTTATAGGCCCCCGCCTCGGCAGCAGGCACCTTGTCGGGTGTCCAAGCGCGGTTTTTCCAACCGTCGATGATCCCCGCCAGCATCCGCGCAGGCCAGCGTTTGTCATCCACATTTGTGGCGGCAAGCAGTTGTTTCAAAAGGCGTATCTGGTCATCCGTGTCGAGAATCGTGAAATTCGATTTCAACCCCACCAGTTCGGCATGCCGCCGCAGCAGTTTAACGCAGACCGAATGGAAGGTGCCCAGCCACGGCATCCCCTCGACCTGTTGGCCCAGCATCGCGCCGACGCGGTTTTTCATCTCGCGCGCGGCTTTGTTGGTAAAGGTCACCGCCAGAATCTGGTCTGGTCGCGCCTTGCCTTGGGTCATCAGATGCACAATGCGCGCCGTCAACGCCTTGGTCTTGCCGGTGCCTGCGCCGGCCAGCATCAGCACAGGACCGTCCATGGCCTCGACCGCGGCGCGTTGCGCGGGGTTCAGACCCTCCAGATAAGGGGCCACAGGCCGCGCGGCCATTGCACGGGCCGAGAGCGGGCCACCGGAGGAGGCGGCAGGTGATGCGGGCATATCGTCAAACTGGCTCATGCGGCTGATCCTAGCGCGCCCTGCGCCCATATAAAAGAGAAGTTCTTGTTCTGTTCCCGCGATATTTTCATCACGGTGTTTTTCCCTGCCGCAGCATATGGACAAATCGCATGCTGCCCACACAAATGCGGCGCATGGATCTGTTTCAACGCTACCCCGCCCTTTGTGACCTCAAGGCACAGGCACGCCGCCGGATGCCGTGGTTTGTCTTTGAATATCTCGACAGCGCCACGGGCAGCGAGTCCGTGCTGCGCCGCAACCGCGATGATCTGGACGCGGTGCAGATGATGCCCTCGATCCTGCATGGCGAATTTGTGCCGGATATGTCGGTCACCCTGTTCGGCAAGACCCATGCCCTGCCCTTTGGCGTCAGCCCTGTGGGGATGTCGGGCCTGTTCTGGCCGGATGCGGAACGGATTCTGGCGCGCTCGGCCACCAAAGCGGGGCTGCCTTACGGTCTGTCCACCGTCGCCAGCCGCACACCCGAGGATGTCGGCCCGCATCTGGATGGCAATGGCTGGTTCCAGATCTATCCGCCCCGCGACCCCGAGATTCGCGCTGATATGCTGAAACGCGCCCGCGATGTGGGATTTTCCGCGCTGGTGCTGACCGTCGATGTGCCCGTGGCCAGCAGGCGCGAGCGGCAGACACGGTCCGGCCTGACCTCGCCCCCGCGCCTGACGCCGCGCTTGCTGGCACAGGTGGCAAGATGCCCGGCTTGGGCGCTTGGC
>Ga0075109_1000434_pt1 | contig 29138 bp, 27 predicted proteins | sample AntAceMetag02UKD_FD_69798 | JGI IMG/M metagenome (GOLD analysis project Ga0075109, IMG submission 69798) | Saline lake microbial communities from Ace Lake, Antarctica - Antarctic Ace Lake Metagenome 02UKD | ecosystem: Environmental > Aquatic > Non-marine Saline and Alkaline > Saline | place...
CATCTTGTTCACCAGACATCAGCATCAACTCCACCGGCGACCAATTCCCTGCACGATCCTCTCAGACGACAGGGTCCGCGGCCACTCGCCATGCATGCGTTATCCGAGCCAGTTGGTCCTCCGCCCTCCACCACGCGCTCGACCGGCGCGTGCTCTCCCCACATGAGCACCTTCATTCGGTGTACCGATCGGTGGAGTAGTGCGGCGGAGCAACCGTGCGAAGTGTCCCGCCCATTGCCAATGGTCGGCCCTGAGCGAGGGGGCGCACACGGCAAGCTCGTCGACGCCCCCACCCCACCGCTTACTCTGGCGAAATGACGGAGCCAGTTCCACTTACGACGTCACACGCCATTGGTGTGTCGACACCCCCGGTCCACGATCTCACGATCGGAGACCTGCTCCGCTCAGCCGCCGCAGCGGCACCTGATCAGCTCGGCTTGATCGAAGGTATCCCACTGGGTGACGGAGCGGTCCGTCGTCAGTGGACCTACGCCGAACTGCTCGCCGACTCCGAACGCACAGCTCGAGCGTTGCTCCACCGGTTCGCGCCAGGGAGCCACATCGCCATCTGGGCACACAACATTCCTGAATGGGAACTCCTCGAGTTCGGCTGCGCGTTGGCAGGCATGGTGATTGTCACCGTCAACCCGGCGTTTCAGCGACACGAGTTGCAGTACGTGCTCACACAGTCGAAGGCAAGGGCAATATTTGTCGTGCCATCACATCGCGGCAACGCGATGCTCGCCACGGCTCAAGGCGTCCAGGCCGACTGCCCCGAACTCCAAGACATCATCAGCTTCGACGACTGGGACGACTTCCTCGCCGGAGCCGATCAGTTCACCGGCGAACTCCCCGAGGTCGCTTCGACCGATCCCGTCATGTTGCAGTACACCTCGGGCACGACAGGATTCCCCAAGGGCGCACTCCTGCATCACCGAGGGCTCGTCAACAACGGACACCATTTTGTCGACCGGCTCGGCATCGACGATGGCGACGTGTACGTCCAGACCATGCCCCTTTTCCACACGGGCGGCAGCGTGGTGGGTGTCCTTGGCTGTGTGTCGAAACACCTCACGCAGGTCCTTGTTCGCGAGTTCGAACCAGGGCTCGTGATCGAACTGTCCCAGACATACAAGTCAAACACCATGCTCGGTGTGCCGACCATGCTCGTCGCCATCCTCGAACATCCAGACTTCGCCGGTGCCGACCTCTCGCCACTCAAAGCCCTCTGCTCCGGCGGCTCACTCGTTCCCGAACATCTCGTGCGGACCTTGGAAGAAAAATTGGGTGCTCCATTCACGATCATCTTCGGTCAGACCGAATGCTCACCGGTGTCATCGATGACGCGGCCAACCGACACGATCGAAGACAAAGCTGGCACCATTGGCCTACCAATGCCGAACGTCGAGGTGCGCATCGTCGATCCCGAGTCGGGCGAGACGCTGCCGATCGGCGAAGTCGGCGAGTACCTGACTCGCGGCTACCACGTCATGCACGAGTACTTCGAGATGCCAGAGGCCACCGCGGAGGCCATCGACACCGACGGCTGGCTCCACACGGGCGACCTCGCGGCAATGGACGATCGCGGCTACTGCACCGTCGAGGGCCGCCTGAAAGACATGATCATTCGCGGCGGGGAGAACATTTACCCCAGGGAACTCGAAGAGCTCCTTTTCGCGCATGCTGCCGTCGGCGAGGTTGCTGTCGTCGGTCTGCCTGATGACAACTGGGGTGAGACGGTCGGTGCCTTCATTCGACCGGCTCCGGGCGCCGCCGTCGACAAGCAGCAGCTGTTCAACTACCTGCGTGAGCATCTCGCACCGCACAAGACACCTCGGCAGTGGTTCGCCGTCGACGAGTTTCCCTTCACAGGATCAGGCAAGATTCAAAAGTACAAGCTGCGTCAGCAGTGGATCGACGGCGAATGGAACGAACTGTGAGTGACAGCGAAGAACACATCGGCATCGCCTACGCAACGGCGGAGAGGTTTGAGCAGCCCGTCGATATCGCATACGACGGGTCATCGACGCAGCGCCCAGTGCGTGCTCCGCACGTCGCCGGTGCGCTCGATCAGATGATGGGCGGCAATCCGCCGCCGATGGACGAAGACTGCCTGCAGCTCAACGTCTTCACGCCTGCCAGCGACAACGGGTCTCGACCCGTTCTCGTCTGGATTCATGGCGGGGCCTTCACCAACGGCACGGCGCACATGCCGTGGTACGACGGAACAGCGCTCGTTGAACGCGGCGACGTCGTGGTGGTCACGATCAACTACCGCCTCGGCGCCCTCGGCTACCTCGGTGACACGAACTGCGGAACCCTCGACATGGTGTCGGCATTGCGCTGGGTCCAGCGCCACATTGCCGATTTTGGCGGCAACCCGGACAACGTCACAGTGTTCGGCGAGTCAGCCGGTGGGGCAGCCATCGTTGCCCTGTACGCAACACCGGCAGCCGATGGTCTCTTCCACCGGGCCTGGGCGATGAGTCCGTCGGTCCTTCAGCTCCGAACATCGGACCAGGCCGCTGAGTACCAGCGCACATTCCTGGACCTGCTCGGTGCCGACTCGCTCGCGGCAGCGAAGGCCGCTTCACTCGACAGCATCCTCGATGCGCAGAACCGCATGCCACTCAGCGGCGCGGGGCTCAAGAACTTCAGCCCCGCCGAAGGCTGCAACAGCATCCCCGATCCAATTCTCCCTGTCGCTGCAGCAGATCAGCGGCCACTCGTGATCGGTACAACCCGCGACGAGATGCTGCTGTTCACCACCTTCGATCCATCACGTGCTGGCTGGACCGACAACGAAGTCGACCGCCAGTTCTCCAAGCGGTTCGGTGCCACGTCTGATGAAGCAGTCACCGAGTACCGCCGGCTCCGGCCCGGCACCAATCCGAGCCAGCTCATCTCGGCGATGCAGACCGACGAGATGTTTCGCGTGCCAGCGCAGCAGCTCGCCGCCGACCGCACAGCGGCCACCTGGATGTACCTCTTCGATGCCCGGTCGACCGCGTTCGGTGGCGTACTCGGCAGCTGCCATGGTGGTGACATTCCGTACATGTTCGACAACCTTGACCAACCGGGCGTCTCGATGTTCCTCGGCGACGATCCGTCCCAGAACGTTGCTGAGCACTTCAGCGAGGCACTCATCGACTTCGCCCGGAGCGGTGAGCCACATTGGCGCAGGTACGACAAGGATCAGCGCAACACGCAGATTTTCGGTACGGACGCCGGGGTCGTGGGCGACCCCGAAGCCACCATTCGCCTGCTGTGGCACTCATGATCAACCTCCCATTTGGGTCGATCACCGACGTTCCCGGCATCACCGTCGGGCACCATCAACGAGTGGGTCGCGGCTGGCAAACGGGCACGACTGCGATCATCGTCAAATCGGGCGCAACCCCAGGCGTCGATGTTCGCGGTGGTGGACCCGGGACTCGAGAAACCGATGCCATTCATCCGCAAAACTTGATCCAGGAGATCCACGGCATCTGCCTCACCGGCGGAAGCGCCTACGGCCTCGCGGCGGCACACGGCGTGATGGAATGGCTCGAAGGTCGGGGCCTCGGGTTCCCGATCGGGCAGATGAACGGGTCGCCCCAGGTCGTCCCAGTCGTTCCCGCTGCAGTGATCTTTGATCTCGGCCGTGGCGGATCGCCAACCAATCGACCAGATTCGACATTTGGGCGCAAAGCAGCCGCTCATGCACGGCGCTCCCAACAGCGATGGGGCTCAGTCGGCGCGGGAACCGGCGCCCGCGCCGGAGGGTTGCAAGGTGGCGTCGGAACCGCTTCGACGACAGTCAGGCTTCCCGAGAGCGACATCGAAATCACCGTCGGCGCACTCGCCGTTGCGAATCCGAACGGCTCCGTCATCGATCCGACGACCGGGCTGCCCTGGGAGCCGAGCGGTGCCCGGCTCCGCCGACCGCCAGCCGACGAACGACGTGCACTCATCGCTGCACTGACCGGCCAGGCCGCACTCAACTTGAACACGACGATCGGCGTCGTCGCCACCTCGGCACGACTCGACAAGGCAGAAACCTCGAAGATGGCCTCGGTCGCCCACGATGGTCTTGCTCGCGCCGTGCGTCCGGCACATTCAATGACCGACGGCGACACGATCTTCGGCCTCGCCGTCGGTGACACCGAACTCCTCTCATCCGGGAGGCATGTTGCCCTCAACGTCATCCTCAAGGCCGCCTCCGAGACCTTCGCGGCGGCCTGCACACACGCCATCCTGGCGGCATCAACAATCGGGGCGGCTGTTGCTTACTCCGACGTGTGCCCGTCGATCTACCGTTCCAGCCGATGATCACGTTCTCCTCCCCCGCGGACATGCGTGCGTGGGCCGACCAACAGCGCTCCACCGGCAAGACCATCGGGTTCGTGCCCACAATGGGGGCGTTGCACAGCGGGCACGCCGCACTCATTGCCGATGCCGCACGACGTACCGACCTCGTGGTCGTATCAATTTTCGTCAACCCGTTGCAGTTCAACGAGTCCACTGATTTCGACAGCTACCCACGCCCGATCGACGACGATCTCGCGGCCTGCGACGCTGCCGGTGTTGCCGCCGTATTCGCCCCCACAACTTCTGCGATGTACCCGCCGGGCTTCCAGACGCGCGTTCTGCCGGGCTCGCTCGGCGACGTGATGGAAGGCCCCAGCCGACCTGGCCATTTCGAAGGCGTCGTCACCGTCGTGGCCAAACTGCTCGGTGCGGTTCGACCGCACGTTGCAATCTTCGGGCAAAAGGATTTCCAGCAATTGCGGATCATCACCCAGATGGCTGCCGACCTCGAACTCGGTGTCGAGATCATCGGCCACCCGATCGTCCGCGATCCGGATGGCCTTGCCCAATCGAGTCGCAACGCCCGATTATCCGCCGATCAACGCGCCGCGGCGATCTCAGTACCCCACTCGCTCGACGCAGCAGTCCGATCAGCAAACGACACCGACAACGTCGAAGCAATCGTGAGCGCAGTCCGCGCAGTCGTCATCGAGGAACCGCTCGCCGAGCACGAGTACACCACTGTGTTCGACGCAACGACTCTCGAAGCAATCGACACACTCGCGCCCGAGCACCGCTTCGCTGGCAAGGTACGCATCGCCACCGCTGTCTGGTTCGGCGACGTCCGGTTAATCGACAACCGCGACCTCTTCTCCGCCTGAACTGTCACATCTCCGGTCTGACCAAAGTGTGACAAATCTCGGTGTGACACTGCACCCACCGTCTGAGGAGCGTGACTTAATTCTGGAGGCGTTCGGCGATGCCCGTGAGGACGAGGAGCAACACCATGCCGTTGAAGATGGCGTGGGCCACGATGGTTGGGCCGATGCGACGGAGCAGGTAGGCAGCACCACCGAATACGATTCCGACGCCTGAAAGAATGAGGGCCAAGCCGATGTTTCCTGCGCCACGGACCGGATCAATGTGCGCCACGCCAAACAGCAGACCCTGCAGGATCACGGTCGGCACCGCGGCCAACCTGCTGCGTAACCCGCGCATAACAACACCACGGAAGACGATCTCTTCGACGAACGGCGCAGCGATCACGGCAGTGATCACCAGCGACACAATGTAGGTGCGATTCTCGGTGAGCTCGCTGACCCCGTCTGTGTTGTTCGAAAGCGGCACGCCCAGAACGAGGATCAAAGCGCCAAGAGCGATCTGTGTTCCGATCGCAACGAGCCAGACCACAGGCCCCCAGCCGAGGTCGGCAAACTCCGGCTTCAGGCCGACGTCTTCGAAGAACTTGCCGGTACCCCATCGGCGGCTGGCAAATTTGCACCAGATGAGCGATGGGCCGTACCCGACGAGGGCGAGGAGGGCGACGTACACAACCACCGGCCACTCGAACTGCAGGAGCACATCCAGGACATACTTTGATGCGAGGAGCGAGATGACGAGAACGACCACCGCGCCGATTGCAGCATTGATCGGCAGCGTCGCATGCCGCTCGCGCTCTGGGGCGAATGCCGGGCTTGTCACAGCCCACGTGCTGGAGGTGACGGGCGGACCCGCTGGTGGTGGAAAGTCAGTCATCGCGAATCGCTAGCGGCGAAGCTGTCAGCGTAGACGCTGGTCCACTGATATGAGAGCACCAAGCACCCGACGGCCTAGCATCGATGCCGTGACTGATGAGCAGCGACCATATGGCGGCGGCACCAGCGATCCTGCGCTCAAGCAAGTGCGGACGCGCCATTTCAAGCGAGCCAAGGAGAGCGGGATCAAGATCACCGGTCTCACGAGCTACGACTTCATGTCAGCATCGATCTTCGATGAGGCTGGCGTAGATTTTCTCCTGGTCGGCGACTCCGCCGCCAACACGGTATTCGGGTACGACACCACAATTCCTGTCACCCTGGACGAACTCATCCCGCTGACCGCAGCGGTCGTGCGTGGCGCGAGTCGAGCCCTCGTCATCGGCGATATGCCATTCGGTTCGTACGAGAACGGCCGGCGTCAGGCTCTTGAAACCGCGATCCGCTTCATGAAAGAGACCGGCTGCCAGGCAGTCAAGCTCGAAGGCGGTGTCCGCAGCGCCCCACAAATCGAACGGATCGTCGATGCCGGTATCCCGGTGATGGCCCACATTGGGTTCACGCCCCAGAGCGAGCATGGCCTCGGAGGTCACATCATTCAGGGCCGGGGTGACAGCGCAGCCGAGTTACTGGCTGATGCCCACGCCGTCGAGAAGGCCGGAGCATTCGCTGTCGTGCTCGAGATGGTGCCGTCGGAAATCGCCGGACAGATCACCAAAGAACTGTCAATCCCGACCATCTCGGTCGGGGCAGGGCCGCATTGCGACGGCCAGCTGATGGTGTGGACCGACTGGGCCGGCTTCGGTGGCGGTCGCCTCCCACGCTTCGTCAAGCAGTATGCGAACATCCGCGAGACGTTGCTCGAAGCAACCCGCAAGTACTGCGAGGAAGTCGAATCAGGCGTGTACCCCGGGCCCGAGCACGAGTACACCGAGTAACTGTCAGCCCTGCGGGAACTCCGCTGGAAGGCGCGCTGCGTAGAGCCAGGCGTCGAAGAATTCGCCCAGGTCGGCGCCCGTCAGGTCTTGGGCCAGGGAGATGAACGCAGCACTGGTCTGCGACGTTCCGGTGTTCGATCCAATCCACTCGGCGAGCAATTCGAAAAACGCTTCGTCACCGACCTTGAGCCGCAGGGCGTGGACAACGACCGAGCCACCGTCGTAGCTCTCGAACCCAAACATGCTCTTGAGCGTGGGCATTCCCGTAGCAACGTCGCCGGTTTGGCGAGCGAGCAGTAACTCGCTCATCTCGCTATCGAGATCAACGAGTCCGATCTCGTCGAGCCACAGAAACTGCGCATACGTCGCAAAGCTTTCGTTCAACCAAATGTCTGACCACGTTGCGGGACTCACGGCATTGCCGAACCACTGGTGGGCCAGTTCGTGAGCCAGCAACAGCTGTTGGAGGAAGTTGATCTGCGTCTCGTCATCGCCAAACCCGGATACCTGGAAGTCGAGCTGGCTGAAGAGCGACCGCCCCTGCGTTTCCATTGCCAGCCCGGGGGTGCTGTCGACGAAGGCAAGGCCGTAGTCGTCGAGCGGATACGGCCCAAAGCGTTCCTCGAAGAAGTCGAACTGCTTCGGCGTCTCGTCGATGAATCGTTGAAACTTGGCCTGCTCGCCGGCGGGAACGACGTGCGTCAAATTGATGTTATCGCCATCGACGGACGTGAGCGATCCGCCATCGACGACGTCGTACGGGCCGATGACGAGGTGCACGAGATAGGTCGGCATCTCCTGCGACATCTGCCAGATCCACGGCTCGCCCAGCTGCCCATCCTGCACGAGATCACCGTTGGCCGACACCGTGATGCCGTCCGGGACGGTGATCTCAAATCGCCACGTGGCCTTGTCACTCGGATGGTCGTTCGAGGGCAGCCATCGACGAGCGCCGTCAGGCTCGTTGAGCACATAAGAACCACCGTCAGTCTGGAACCAGCCCGCAGGCAACCCCACCGCCGAGAACGCCTCGTCAGGAGCAGCCGAATAGGTGATCGTGGCGGTCACCCGTCGGTCAGAATCAGCAGGCAGTTCGATGATCAATTCGTCGCCGGGCTGTTCGAATGGAGCATCGTCACCGTCTATTTGCACCGAGTCGACCGTGAAGCCTGCCGCATCGAGCGCCATCTGGCGGACGGCAGTGTCGACGTCGGCAACGACGTCGACCACAGCATCAAAGCTTCCAGCGGCAACGTCGACATCGAGCTTGACCAGGTACGAGACGACGTCAACCGCAGGTGCACCGAGGCCAGGAAACAGTCGATCGGCAAGCCCGGTGTCGGTTGATTGGGTGCCCCGACCATCGGAAATGGTCGGGACCTCAGCGGATGTCGACCCAGGCGCTGGCGTGGTTGCCGGCACGTCAAGGATCTCATCGGCTGCAGTGCTGACCGGAGTGCTGACCGGAGTGCTGACAGGAGTGCTGACCGGGTCGGCCCGCTCAGTGGTGACGTCGGCTTCGCCCGAGCATGCCGTGGCAACAAGCAATCCTGCGACCATCAGCACTGCCATTCGCCGCATGCCTCAAACCGTACCGTTGCGCCACGTTGCTGACGACGCAGCTAGCGGTGTGTTGTGTGGTCGTTCACCGTCGCCCGGTACCGCACGGTGTGAACCGAGTCGCCCGAAAGAATCGCTCCGCGGCCGAGCATTCGCCCGCCCTGCCAGTTCGACAGGCCCAGTTCGGGGGCATTCAACGCATATTGACCGTCGACCCAGCGGGTGAATCCGTTGCCGACGAACGGCGCGTCGACTGCGACATAGAAGTCGTCGTGCTCGGTCTGATCGTTGCTCACCATTGAGACCGCAAAATGCGGGCTGTAGGCGTTGCACAGCTCGACTGCCGCCCTGACATCGCTGGCGACGACAAGCGTGACTTCGGGTGAGTTTTCCCACTCCCACTCGGTTGCCAGTTCGGCTTCGTCGAGGGTTGAGGCAAACGGTTCGTCGTGTACTCCGTCTGCACGGTCGATCGCAACACGACGCTCGAAGCACTCAGACGGAACATGAGCCTCGGATCCGACGACGACGTGAAGCCGCGCCGATGTGCCACGGGCCGACCCTGCCGCCTCCAGACCTGCGAGGAGAGCAGGCACCAAGTCACTGGCCCGCGAGGCGGCGATGACACAGACGTTGAGCGTGTTGCAGACCTTGCGGTCGAGTGAATGCGTGACAATGGCTGTGAGTTGCGCAGCGTCCGCTGACTCGCCCGCGACCACCCAGGCTCCACCTGTGCCGTGCAAGCTGACGGGCACGCCCGACTGAGCAGCCACAGCGCCGAGTTGTGCGACGGCCGGGCCCGATCCCCGTGCAACAGCGAGCGCGAGTCGTTGATCACTGAAGAGTGCGTGGCCGGCAGCATGTGCTGCTGAGTCGACGAGTTGCACCAGGCCGCTGGGCAGCCCTGCTTCGTCGAGCGCGGGTTCGAGGGCATGTTCGACGATCGCTCGTGCCGTGCCCAGCGCGTCGGAGCCGATGCGGAACACGACGGCGTTGCCGGTGCGGACAACACCACAGGCATCGGCAAAGACATTCGGTCGGCCTTCGAACACGAAACCGACGACACCAAGTGGCGCACGTCGCGCCTCGACCGACCAGCCGTCATGGTCCACACGGTGCAGTGCCACATCGCGACCCGTCGTGGCATCGCGCCAGACCCGGAGCCCGTCGATCATGTCCGACCGCATCGACTCATCAATGGCCAAGCGGGTTGTCGAACGGCCTCGGGTGCGGGCCCGCTCGACATCGCCGAGATTGGCGCTGACAATCGGCGCGAAGACCACATCGTCAGCGAGCAGGTCGGCGAATCGATCGAAGAAGTGAGTGATCTGGGCGTCACTGGAGTTCGACAGTTGGGCGAACCCACTGGCAGCTCGACCAACGGCAGCTTCGACAAGCTGGTGTTCCGCCGCAGGGATGTGCAAGAGCGCTCCGTCGGCCTGAACGACCACCATCCGGTCGCCATCAACGAAGGCCGCTGCAAGCTCATTGGACACGTGGGTGACTCGATTACCACCGAAGACGATCGGCTGACCTGCTGTCAATGACGTCAGCCGGCTCACGGGCGAAATTCCAGCCCGGCGACCTGGGGAAGATCATCGATCATGACCGGCATGCCACTGTCCAGCGAGGAATGCGCAGCGAAACCAATCGCTGCCGACCAGAGGCCATCCAGCACAGTCACGGCGGCCGGTTCGCCAGCACGGATCGCCGCTGCGAAGTCGACGTGCTCCAGGTAACTCGCACCGTGGTGTAGCCCCTGGTGCTTGATCGAATTGTCGACGATCTTCTCCTCGGTCACGACATTCACGCCGCTGACGATGTCGTTGGTCCGGACGCCAATCCGGATGATGCTCTCGGTATCGAGCGCCTCGACCTTGCCGGCGGTTCCGGTGACGACTATCTCACGCTCGTTCTTGCTGGCCTCGGCGAACATACAGAGGTCGAGCATCCCGCGACTCCCGTTGGCGAAGTCGACAATGACGTAGGCGTTGTCGAGAATGTCGGACTGCTTGCCGTCGTACACCTCATCGAGATGGTTCACGTCCTGAGCACCAGACGCATACACGCGCACCGGGCGACTCTGGGTCACCTCGATCATGAGGTCGAAGAAGTGACAGCACTTTTCGACCAATGTGCCGCCGGTGTTCTTGCTGAACCGGTTCCAGTTGCCGACCTTCACGAGGAACGGGAATCGGTGCTCGCGAATCGCAACCATCTTCACGTCACCAACGGTGCCCTTTTCGATCTCGGACATCACTCGCCGCAACGGCGGCATGTAGCGGTACTCAAGCCCCATCCAGATCACCTGCGAGGTGGGCCGGTCGGCGACAAGGTCGACGATTTCTCGGCAGTCGTCGAGCGTGGTGCACAGCGGCTTTTCGATCAGCAGGTGCAGGCCCGACTCGATACACGGAATCAGCACGTCGTGGTGCGTGTGGTTGGGCGACGCGATGACGAGTGCGTCGCACAGGTCTGCCGCGATGAGATCTTGCGCAGTTCGGAACGTAGCGAGTGGCGTGTGGGGGCCCACTGCCTTTTGTGCCCACAGCAGCGAGGTGGGCTCCGGATCGGCCACAGCCGTGACCACACAGTTGTCGAGCGCCAGAATGTTCTGGATGTGCTCGATGCCCATCATCCCGGTACCGATCACGCCGTATCGAATCTGTGCTGGCCCGCCATTGGTCGACATGGCCGTTAAGCGTACGCTGGGCCAGGTGAACAGCGCACCCGAAAACGATCGTCTCTACTTCCGTCAGTTCCTGTCTGGACGCGACTTCGCACAGGGCGACCAGCTCGCCCAACAGATGGTCAACTTCGTCTATGCGATCGGAGACCGAGTCACCGGCGAGTGTGTCCTCGTCGACCCGGCCTACTCCCCCGGTGAGCTCATCGACCTGGTCGCTACTGACGACATGACCGTCACCGGTGTCCTCGCGACTCACTACCACGCCGACCATGTTGGAGGTTCCATGATGGGCCTCTCGATCGACGGCATCACGACACTGCTCGACAAAGTCGATTGCCCGATCCATGTGCAGTCCGAAGAGACCGAGTGGGTCCGCAAGACCACCCACATCAGCCCCGACCATCTCGTTGAGCACTCGTCCGGCGATGTGCTCACGGTTGGCCACATCGACATCACCCTGTTGCACACTCCGGGCCATACGCCCGGGAGCCAGTGCTTTCTCGTCGACGGGAAACTCGTTGCCGGCGACACACTGTTCCTCGATGGCTGCGGTCGTACCGATCTCCCCGGGTCAGACGGGAACCAGATGATCAAGAGCCTCCAGCGCCTCGCCAAGGTCCCCAGCGACACAATCCTGTATCCCGGACACAAATACAGCGAAGCCTCGTCCGCTCCCATGAGCCACGTGGTGAAGTACAACTACATTTTCGACGCCATCTGACGAGTCAGGTGACGCCAACGCCGGGATTAACAGCCAGCTTTGGCAGGGATGACGATCTTCAGGCCGGGGTAGAAGGCGCTGTAACCACTGGTGCCGGCGTTGGCAGCATCGAGCGCCTCGACGGTCACATCGAATTTTTCAGCGACCAAGGTGCGGGCGGTGTCGCCTTCTTCGATCGTGTACGAGCCTGCAGGGCAGTTCGAGCCGGAGTCTGGAATCGTTTCGCCAACCGGAGCCACAGCTACCGAGTCGTCTTCGGTCCCAGGAGACGCCGTCGCCGCATCAGCCGACACTGCGCCCGGGGGGATCTTGACGTCTTGGCCTGGGAACGGGAACTCGTTGCCTGTCGCCCAGCCGTTGAAGGCGAGGAGAACGTCGAGCGGCACACCGAACAGATCAGCGATCTTGATCGCATAATCGCCTGGCTGCACGACGTAGACCTGCGAGCCAGTGGCGATGGGGTCAGCGATGGGGTCGGTCTCGGTCTCGAGTGGCGCAATTGTGGTTGTGACCGGGTCTTTCACGATGTAGTTGGTCGCTGCCGTGTCGAGGTCGACCTGGGTCGACGCGGTAGCACCGCTCCCGCTATCGCTCCCGCAACTGGCGAGCACCAGTGCACCGATCAGAATCGGCGACACCACACCCAGCTTGCGTATGTTCAATGACCGCATGGGGCCAGCGTACGCGCTCGACACACGCCAGCGGTGGCAGGCCTACTGAAGTGGCCGGTCGGTCGGAAGAACCGGCGCCGGCAGGCGGGTTTCACCCATGAGGTAGGAGTCGACCCCTGCGGCCGCTGCACGCCCCTCGGCGATCGCCCACACGATGAGACTCTGGCCGCGACCCATGTCGCCGGCCACAAACAACCCGCGCTGGTTGGTCATGTACTGGTCGTTGCGAACAACGTTGCCACGCTGGTCGTACTCAACCTCGAGATTGTCGAGCCACGAGCCCTTCTCGGGGCCGACGAAGCCCATGGCGAGGAACACGAAATCGGCAGGGATCTCCTTGTCGGTACCTTCGACCTTGCTGAACTTGCCGTCGATCATCTCGACTTCATGGAGTTGTAGCGCCCGCAAGTTGCCGTCGCCATCATCGAGGAAACGCTCGGTGTTGACCGAGTACATCCGCTCGCCACCCTCTTCATGGGCGCTGGTGACCTTATAGACCATTGCGAACTGCGGCCACGGGTTACCCGCGGCCGCCCGATGCTGCGGAGGCATCGGCATGATCTCAAGCTGTGTGACCGAGGCTGCGCCCTGACGGTGCGCTGTGCCCAGGCAATCCGCTCCGGTGTCGCCGCCGCCGATGATCACGACGTGTTTGCCGTTGACATCAATCGGTGACTTCTCCTGATCACCGAACTGCACGCGATTCGACTCCGGCAGGTACTCCATTGCCTGATAGACCCCGACCAGCTCGCGGCCGGGAATGGGCAGGTCACGCCACGCTGTTGCGCCACATGCCAGCACGATGGCGTCGTGGCTGGCCCGCAGCACTTCCATGTTGACGTTCTCTCCGACGACTGCATTCGTGCGGAACTCGGTGCCCTCGGCTTCCATCTGCTCGAGTCGCAGATCGATATGCCGCTTCTCCATTTTGAACTCCGGGATGCCGTAGCGCAACAGACCACCAATGCGGTCCGCACGTTCGAGCACGACGACCTCGTGACCAGCACGCGTCAACTGCTGTGCAGCTGCCAGCCCCGCTGGCCCCGAACCGACCACCGCAACGCGCTTGCCGGTTCGCACCGACGGCACGTGCGGTGTGACCCAACCTTCGGCGAAGGCCCGGTCGATGATTTCGACTTCGACCTGCTTGATGGCGACCGGGTCCTGGCTAATACCGAGCACACACGCTGACTCGCACGGCGCCGGGCAGAGCCGACCGGTGAATTCGGGGAAGTTGTTCGTGGCGTGCAGCCGCTCAATGGCGGCCTGCCACTGGTTCCGAAAGACGAGGTCGTTCCAGTCAGGGATCAGGTTGCCCAGAGGGCAGCCGTTGTTGCAAAACGGAATACCGCAGTCCATACAGCGGCCAGCCTGATGGTTGAGCACCTCGGCGTCGAACGGCTCATAGACCTCGTTCCAGTCGCGCAGGCGAACCGGGACGGGACGGTGTTCAGGGGTCTGACGATCCCACTCGAGAAATCCGGTTGGCTTACCCATGTTGATTTTCCTTCTCGCTCGTTCGGTCGCTCATTCGATTGCTCGTCATCGTCATCGTCATCGTCATCGTCATCGTCATCGTCATCGTCATGGTCTTGCTGAAGCCATGATCGCGTCGGTCGTCGCATCTTCGTCAAGACCCGCTGCCCTGGACTGCTCGATGACTTCGAGCACTCGCTTGTAGTCAGACGGCATGACCTTGCGGAACTCGCTCGACTTCAGCTCCCACGAGGCCAGCATCCCCTCTGCAACGGTCGAGCCCGTGAAGTCGCGGTGACGTTGCACCGTGTCTTTCAGGAATGCCAGGTCGTCAGACGTCAAGGGTTCGAGCTTCACCATCTCGTAGTTGACCTTGTTGGCAAACTCACCGTTCGGGTCATACACGTAGGCAATGCCGCCCGACATGCCGGCACCAAAGTTGCGGCCGGTCTCGCCGAGGACGACAACGCGTCCACCGGTCATGTACTCACAACCGTGGTCGCCAATGCCCTCACTGACCGCAAGCGCACCGGAGTTACGGACACAGAAACGTTCACCGACGTTGCCGCGCAGGAAGATCTCTCCACCTGTTGCTCCGTAGCCGATCACGTTGCCAGCGATCACGTGGTCTTCGGCAGCGAACGTCGAATTCGGATGCGGGTGGACGATCAAGCGACCGCCGGACAGGCCCTTGCCGAGGTAGTCGTTCGTGTCGCCAACGAGGCGCATCTGGATGCCAGCCGGCACGAATGCGCCGAAGCTCTGGCCGGCTGACCCAGTCAGCGTGATGTCGATGGTGCCGTCAGGCAGACCCTCGCCCCTCCATTTCTTGGTCACCTCATGACCAAGCATCGTGCCGACCGTTCGGTTGACGTTGCGAATCGGGAGATTGATTTTGACAGGATGACCGTCGTTGATCGCCGATTGTGCCTCGACAATGAACTGCTGGTCCATGGCTTCGGCGAGGCCGTGATCCTGGCCCGTGGTCGCATACATCGACTGCTCGTACGGGTTCTGTGGCACAGCCAGGATCGGGCTGATGTCCAGTCCGGACGCCTTCCAGTGATCGATGGCTTCACGGGTGTCGAGGCACTCGACGTGGCCGACCATCTCGTCGATCGTGCGGAAGCCGAGCTGCGCCATGATCTCACGAACTTCTTCAGCAATGAACTGGAAGAAGTTGACAACGAACTCTGGCTTGCCGGTGAACCGGCTGCGGAGTTCGGGGTTCTGCGTCGCAACGCCGACTGGGCAGGTATCGAGATGGCAGACGCGCATCATGATGCAACCGGACACGACGAGCGGCGCCGTGGCGAAGCCGAACTCCTCGGCGCCGAGGAGCGCAGCGATGACCACGTCACGGCCCGTCTTGAGCTGACCATCGGCCTGCACGACGATGCGGTCACGCAGGCCGTTGAGCATCAGCGTCTGCTGGGTCTGTGCGAGACCGAGTTCCCACGGCCCGCCAGCATGCTTCAGCGAGGTGAGTGGGCTGGCACCGGTGCCGCCGTCGTGGCCAGAGATAAGCACGACGTCAGCCTTGGCTTTCGACACGCCAGCAGCGACCGTGCCGACACCCGCTTCAGCGACAAGCTTGACGTGGATGCGAGCTGCAGGGTTGGCGTTCTTCAGGTCGTGGATCAGCTGCTTGAGATCCTCAATTGAGTAGATGTCGTGGTGCGGCGGCGGGCTGATCAGCCCGACACCCGGCGTGGAGTAACGCGTCTTGGCGATCCATGGCCATACTTTGTGTCCGGGTAGCTGACCACCCTCGCCGGGCTTCGCGCCCTGGGCCATCTTGATCTGGATGTCGTCGGCGTTTGTCAGGTACTCGGATGTGACACCAAATCGACCGGACGCGACCTGCTTGATTGACGAGCGGCGTTCAGGGTCATAGAGGCGATCGGAATCTTCGCCGCCTTCGCCGGTGTTCGACTTGGCACCAATTTGGTTCATGGCAACGGCAAGCGTTTCATGCGCCTCAGCGCTGATCGACCCGTAGCTCATTGCACCGGTGGAGAATCGCTTGACTACCTCTTCGATCGACTCGACCTCGCTGATGTCGATCGACGGACGATCGGCAAACTGGAACAGCCCGCGCAGCGTCATCAACTTCTTCGACTGGTCGTCGACCTTTGCGGTGTACTCCTTGAAGATGTCATAACGCTTCGCACGCGTCGCGTGCTGCAACTTGAAGACCGTTTCGGGATTGAACAGGTGCTGCTCGCCTTCGCGGCGCCACTGGTATTCGCCACCGAGTTCGAGCTTGCGGTGCGCACGGTCTTCTGGCCGGGCGGGGTTCGCCATCTTGTGACGAGCCGCCACCTCGGCCGCGACCTCGCCGATACCGATGCCGCCCAGTTGGCTGATCGTGTTGGTGAAGTAGGCATCAATCAGGTCTTGGCCGAGCCCAATGGCCTCGAAGATCTGCGCGCCGGTGTACGACGCAACTGTCGACACGCCCATCTTGGACATGATTTTCAGCACGCCCTTGTTGCAGGCCAAAATGTAGTTGGTGATCGCCTGGTGCGGATCGAGGCCACCGAGGCCGTGCATGCCTTCGGCGATCAAATCTTCGATCGATTCGAACGCGAGATACGGGTTGATCGCGCCGGCGCCGTAGCCGATGAGCAGCGCCATGTGATGCACTTCACGGGCATCGCCGGCTTCGACGATCAGACCGACCTTTGTCCGTTGCTTGGTGCGCACCAGGTGGTGATGCACTGCAGCCGTCAGGAGGAGCGACGGAATCGGAGCATCGACAGTGTCGGCATTGCGGTCCGACAGCACGATCACGCGTACGCCTGCGTCGATGGCATCGGATGCTTCCGCGCACACACGCTCGAGCGCTGCAGCGAGGCCAGGCCCGCCATCGGCGACGCGGTACAGGCCGCTCAGCACTTTGGCCTGCAACCCCTCGTGGTTGCCCTCGTCGTTGATGTGGATGATCTTCGCCAACTCGTCGTTGTTGATGATCGGATTCGGGAGCGACAGCTGCTTACAGCTGTCGGGGCCCGGTGCAAGCAGGTTTGCTTCGGGGCCGACTGATGACGACACCGCTGTGACGACTTCCTCGCGGATCGCGTCGAGCGGCGGGTTGGTGACCTGAGCAAACAGCTGCTTGAAGTAGTCGAACAACAACCGTGGTCGTTCTGACAGCACGGCGAGCGGCGTGTCGGTGCCCATCGAGCCAAGTGCCTCGTAGGCACTGGCAGCCATCGGAGTGATCAGGATCTTGAGCTCTTCGTGCGTGTAACCGAACATCTGCTGCCGACGCAACACACTGTCGTGGCTGAAGACGACGTGCTCACGACTCGGGAGGTCCGACAGGCTCGTCATGCCCGCGGCGAGCCACTCGCCGTAGGGATGCTGAGCCGCAAGGTTGGTCTTGATCTCTTCGTCGCCGATGATCCGACCTTCCTTGGTGTCGATCAAGAACATTTTTCCGGGCTGCAGGCGGCCCTTAGCAACAATGCGTTCCGGAGCGATGTCGATCACGCCAACTTCTGAGGCCATCACGACGAGGTCGTCATCGGTGACCCAGTAACGGCTGGGGCGCAGACCGTTTCGGTCGAGGACAGCGCCGATCATTTCACCATCGGTGAAGGTAACCGAAGCGGGCCCGTCCCACGGTTCCATCATCGCAGCGTGGAATCGATAGAAGTCGCGCTGCTCCTGCGACATCGTCTCGTTCTTCTCCCACGCTTCCGGGATCATCATCAGAATGGCATGGTGAATCGGATAGCCACCGAGGTGAAGGAGTTCGAGTACCTCGTCGAAGCGAGCCGTGTCAGACGATCCGGGCGTACAAATCGGGAAGGCGCGGTCGATACCTGGCAGCAACGGGCTCTCGAGCATGGCTTCGCGAGCCTGCATCCAGTTCTGGTTGCCCTGCACGGTATTGATCTCACCGTTGTGGGCAACGAATCGGTACGGGTGCGCAAGCGGCCACGACGGGAACGTGTTGGTGGAGAAGCGGCTGTGGACGAGCAGCAGTGCCGACTCGACTCGCGGGTCGCCGAGGTCGGGGAAAAACTGGCTCAGCTGCGGCGTGGTGAGCATGCCTTTGTAGACGATGGTGCGGCTCGACAGCGACGAGAAGTAGCTGTCGAGATCGCCGACGAGTTCACGGCGTGATGTTTTGCGGGCGACGAACGCCTTGCGGTCAAGGTCGATGCCTGTGCTGCCGTCTGGATCCGAGACGAACAGCTGCTTGAAGGTTGGCATCGCAGCGCGGGCGGTCTTGCCAAGGCAACCCGGACTCGTCGGCAGGTCACGCCAACCGAGAACTTGCAGGCCAGCATCGGCGACGCTCGCCTCGATTGCAGTCATTGCTTTGGCAGCGTTATCAACGTCGGCCGGCAAGAAGGCGACGCCAGCTGCATATGCGCCGGCCTCGGGCAGGTCGAAGTCGGTGACCTCCTGGAAGAAACGATCCGGGATCTGCAGGAGAATGCCTGCGCCGTCGCCAGAGTCCGGCTCAGCGCCGGTCGCACCTCGGTGTTCGAGGTTGGTCAATGCCTTCAGGCCGGTGACGACGAGCTCATTCGAGCGGACGCCTTTCAAGTTGGCAACGAAAGACACGCCACAGGAATCGCGTTCCTGCCGTGGGTCGTACAGGCCAATGGGGCCAGGGGGCTTCTGCATTGTCACATCCGCGAGGTCGAGTGTTCGGCTACGAGATGCTCGAGACAACGCTGGCTCAAGCGGGGGGAATGACAGTGTAGAGGGTCATTCCCCGCCTCCCCCGGATCGTTCGGTCGTGATCCTGGTGCTGTCAGCCCCACCGACGGTTGAACAACGACACTGACACCGATGCAAGGTGTGAGCCGGGAAGGTCGGCAACGATCGGCGCAATGTCTTCGAAGTGGTCAAGGTCGTGCACCGTTGGCAACAATGTCACTTGGCGTCCGAGACGGCGGAGCTCATCGAGCTGTGCCTGCCCGGTGTGATCGGTGTTCATCGGCACGTTGTGGAACACCGCTGGGTCAGCCGATGCCAGGGCAATCCCCCAGTAGCCGCCGTCGTACGTCATTCCAATCGCATCGTTACCGCCGCGGAGCGCTTCGAGTGCCGCCGCAAGGTGCTTGCCGGACGACGGGGTGTCCATCCCAATGACGAGGCCGGGGCCGAGGTCGGCAAAGCCATTGGCGAGCCGCTCCCCCAGGCTGCCGCCGCGCTGATGGTGCACGTCGTAGTCGGCTGGAATCCAAGGTCCGGCAGCTCCGTCGATGAGTGCAACAGCCCGAACGTCATCATGAGCTGCACACACATCAGAAACCGCTGCAAACGTGTCGTGGAGGCAGGCGGCCGCGATCTGCGCGGCCTGCTCGTGGCTCAGCGGTGGAACCAGGCGGGGCTTCACGTTGCCGGCAACCGGCTCTCTGGCGATGACCGTGATATGGAAGGGCACCGTCATCGGATTTCACCAAGGATTCGACCCATGTCCATGACGGTCCCGGCCGTTCCACCAATCGTGCCGGTGCCCTTCGAGCGGCCAGACCGTTTGGTGTATTCGACGGGAACGTTGCGGACCTTCAGCCCGGCGGTGACAGCACGGAGCACCATCTCAAGAGGCCAGCCCGAACGTCGGTCGGTCATGCCAAGGGCAAGCACCGTGCTCGGCGTAGCCCGTGACCAGGGGCAGCGCGAGCGGATCGAGCGATGCATCACAGTCCATGAAACACACAATGTTAGAGGTCGACGCCTGCCGGCCGGCCCAGCAAGCAGCGCCGAACCCCTTTTGTTGCTCACTGACGGCCAATGCGTCGTGCTCGCCAGCCTCGTTGAGTGCTGGCAGGATCACGTCTGGCACGCATCGAGGGTACGGGTTTGCGAGACTGGAGAGATGCGACACGAACTCAGAGCCACAGCAGCCGATGGAACGTCGATTGCCTGGAGCCGCACCGGACCGACGGGCGAGGACAACAGCACGGTTGTTCTCGTCCACGGCATCACCGAGTCAGCCGGGTCGTTCGATCCGGTCACTGCGTTGTTGGCCGAGTCGCACGATGTGATCACAATGGACCTCCGCGGCCACGGGGAGTCAGGTACGGCAACGCGGTACGACCTCGAAGTGATGACCGGTGACGTGATCGCCGTCATCGCAGCCGCAAGGGTCAATGCGCCACACCTGATCGGCCATTCGCTCGGCGGGGCCGTCGTGTCAGCAGTCGGTGGCGTGGCCGACGTCGCCAGCGTGGTCGACATCGACCAGTCCCTTCAGCTCCACGGATTCAAGGAGATGCTGTCGCCAGCCGAACCAATGCTGCGCGACGCTGACCAATACCGTCAGGTGGTCGACGCCATGTTCGATGCGATGCAGGGCGACCTGTTGCCGGCCGCCGAGCGGGAGCGAATCAATGCCGGGCGCCGAGCCGATCAGGATGTGATCCTGGGCATCTGGGATGTGATTCTCACGCAGCCGGTCGACGAAATCAGCCAGACCGTCGAGATGGCGCTTGCCGGCTACGCGAACAAGCACACTCCGTACTTGGCCTTATTCGGCATCGACCCAGGCAACGGCTATGGCTCCTGGCTCAGTGACCGCATCGAAGGGGCGATCATCGATGTCTGGACCGACCACGGCCACTATCCACACCTGGTCGAACCGCAACGTTTCGTGGACACCGTCGAGCGCTTCTGGTCGAACATTTAACGCCGGAGTAGGTTGCCGCGCGCGACGGCATCCCTGCCGGCCTCGGTGTCGACTTCACCCGGGCCCCGGGAGGTCAGTGACCTCGATGCTGGCAACTCTGAACCGCCCTGCCCTCTCTGTGGCAACAAGCTTGAGAGCGAGTCCGTCCCCGAGGACCACTGGCTCGACCGCGCAACGTGTACGCCACGTCGTTTCGAAATTGATTAGGCATCAACGAACTCGGGTGAGCGATTCTCGAAGCTGGCCATCACGGACTCGATCTGGTTCGGCGTTCCGATCTGCGTCTGGATCAAACGACGCTCTTCGGCGAACTGCTCGGCTGCGCCGTCAACTGCCATGTTGTTGATCAGTTCCTTGGAGGCGCGCACTGCACTGGGGCTGATCCCGGCAATCTCGGCTGCGAGCGCCATTGCGTCGTCGTACGGCGTCTCGGTCAAGTGTGTGACCAAGCCCATTTCGTAGGCTTCGGTGCCCGAGAAAACTCGCGCTGTAAACGTGAGTTCCTTGGCGATGTCGGGGCGAAGAAGTTTACCGAGCATGAAGGTGCCGGTCATGTCGGGCACCAGGCCCCAGTAGGTCTCTCGGACCGACATCTTGGTCTCAGGATGGACGAAACGAATGTCGGTACCGAGCGCCAACTGGATACCTCCACCGAGTGCGTGCCCGTGGACAGCCGAAATGACTGGCATCGGCAACTCTTGCCAGACCCAGCAGATCTGCTGCGCCAGGTGAGTGATTCGGCCGTCATCGATGTCGCCGGCGTTGGTTTGCTCTTCTCCTTCGGCTGGCGGCGCTCCGGCCAACTGCTGCATCGAGCCCATGTCGAGGCCGGCGCAGAACGACTTACCCTCGCCAGAGAGCACGACGCACCGAACACCTGGTTCGGTCTTCAGGCGCTCGCCCGCTGCAGCGATTGCGCGGAACATCTCGCTGTCGAGTGCATTGCGCTTGTCGGCACGGGTGAGACGCACATCGGCAATGCCGTTGTCGATAGTGATGGAGACGCGATCTGACATACCTCCATTGTCGCACCGTGGCACGATCAAAAACGAAGCCCGATGGATATCAAGGTTCCGTCAGGTTGTGCCGATGACGACACCATGAGCGAGCAGTCAATGGACTCCTACGGCCGAGCCGGCGCCCCCAAAGTCCCCAACGGTGCACCAGTTGACATCCCGCCGCCACCGGCGGCGACTCCATTGGTCGCACCCAGCCTGGCGCCGTTGGCACCTGCCAGCCCGGAGGCAATGTTCGGCACGCCCACGCTCCCGCCGGCCGGCATACCAAGAACGGCAGACTCCGCGCCTCCTCTCAGTCATCTCGGGCTTCCCGCAGACGCATTTGCCAATGTGCCCCGGGAGATCCCTGAGTGGAAGCGACGACAGAATTCGAAGAGCCGCAAATTCTCCAAGCGGCTGATCCAGTTCGCCGTGTTGGGAGCGCTCGGCGTTGGAGGCTGGTTCGTGTACCAGACCCAGCTCACATTGGAAGACGACACTGATGACACGACGTCGGATGCGGTGGCGGCCGAGAGTGGCCAACTGGCCATCTTCGAAGCAGCACAGGACACGGTTGACGCCATCAACGACAACGCCAGCGAGGACGAACTGATTGCCAAGCTCATCCCGGTGGCGAACGGCCCCTTCGAACCGAACTCCGACGCTGTCATCACCAGTGGCGACATCATCGGCGACGGCTTCGTCTCGGCAGCCGAAGCTCAGAGCTGGACCTTCCGTTGGGCATTCCCCAATGACACCATGATCATGGCCGTGAACAGCAGCACCGGAGATTTCGATGCCAACTTCGTGTCACTCAATGACGTTCGTTTCGTGGGCGGTCAATTCTTCGAGTCGATCGACGATGGCGCAACCTGGAATGTGGCCCAGGCTGAGCCTGATCAGTTGATGGTGGCCAGCTACGCCGCCTCGCTGGTGACCTTCGAGACCGCACTCCCCACCAGCATCCGCGACTTCATCATCCTGTCAAAGAGCAATGACACAGCTGCTGGGCAGTTCCTCATCGACGATGTCGCCCTCTTCGAACAGAACCCCGAGGCTCGCACGGCCTGGCTCACGGCCTGGGGAATCGACGCGACGATTGCTCCGTTGCCGAACGTCGGTTTCACCGACAAAATGCCCGAAACGGCCGGTGCCGGACAGATCCTCGTCAGTATCGTCGGAAGTCCCGATGGGATCGGAACCCGGCTCGCCGTGTCGGTGCCCAACGCTGGCACGTCGACCTATTTCCTCGTTGATGCATCCGATTCGCCTCGCGCGATTTTGGTTCCGCAGGTCGGCTGATCTAACGCTTCCAGCGAACGAGGTCGCGATCGATTTCAGCGAGAGAACAAACACCGCTGAGCGCCATCGTGCGCTCCATCCCCGACCGTATGAAGTCGAGCATGTGCTCAACACCGCGTTGGCCACCGGCGGCGAGTGCGTAAAAGTACGGTCGACCAATCGAAACGGCGTCAGCGCCGAGTGCCAGCGCCTTGACGATGTCACTCCCCCGTCGCACACCACCGTCACAAATGATGGTCCCGGCATCACCGATCTCTTGGCGGACAGGCTCGACGAGCGTGATCGGTGCCGGAGCATCATCGAGTTGACGGCCACCGTGGTTCGACAACCCGATCCCTTCGACGCCTGCCGCGACCGCCTGCTTCGCGTCGGCGACGGTCTGGATGCCCTTCAGCACGATCGGGCCGTCCCATACGGAACGCAGCCAGTCGATGTCGTTCCACGACAGTGCCTGATCAAACTGTCGGGCGACATGGTCAGCAAGCGACACCGCCGTGCTGCCGTCTTCATCGTTCTTGCCAATGACGTTGGCGAACGTGATCGGCTCGTTTCGGAGGAAGTCGAGCGTCCACGACGGATGGATTGCTCCGTCGATCAACGTGCCGAGGCCAATCTTCGGCGGCAACGTCATGCCGCGGCGAACGTCACGTTCACGCCGACCAAGTACTGCCGTGTCAACGGTCAACCAGATCGCTGTGAACCCGGACTCCTTTGCCCGGCCGATCAGATCCCTGACGAGGCCTCGGTCCTTCCACGTGTACACCTGGAACCACTTCTCGCCGTCGCTGACTGCTGCGACCTCTTCGATCGAACGCGTCCCCATGGTCGAGAGTGACCACGGAATACCGGCGCCGGCCGCTGCACGAGCGACGGCGAGTTCGCCTTGGGAGTGAGCGATGCGAGTGAATCCTGTTGGCGCCAAGATGAGCGGCATCGACGATGGCCGGCCAAAGATCGTCGTCGACGTATCAATGTTGCTCACGTCGCGAAGGACGCGAGGTTTGAACTCGATGTCACCGAATGTCGACGTGTTGCTGGCCAACGTGCGCTCGTCCTCGGCCCCGCCGTCGATGTAATCGAAGACACCGAACGGCAGACGCCGCTTGGCGATCTTGCGATAATCGTCGATGCATGCAGCCTTCTTCAAACGGCGTTCGACCGGGTCGAGCGTGATCGAATCAAACTGAACGACTGACCGGAATGTCTTGATCATGCCCATGTCTGGGATCGTAGGCGCGAGGCGCGAGGCGCGCCGCGGACTCAGGCCCGGTTGCCTGGCATGTTCGCCGAGAGGTAGCGGATCAAGTCATCGGGGTTTCGTGACTGCATCATGAGCTCACCGGGGCCGGTGAAGCTGAACACGAGACCCTCGCCGCTTTTGAGCGACTTCATCTTCGACTCGTTGGCCTTCTTCAGTTCCATGGTGACGCTCTCCGCGAAGGCAACCATGTGGTTCGTGTCGACGATCACGGTTTGGCCCGCCTCGAGATGGAAGCGATCGAGTGCACCGTACGTCGAGAGCACGAGCTTGCCCTGACCAGTCGCCCGGAGAAGAAATGCACCCTCACCGCCGAACATCGACTTCAGCCCACCGAACTTGGTGTCGATGTCGACGCCCTGTTCGGCGCACAGGAACGAGCCCTTCTGAATCAACATCGGAGAACCTTCGACGAGGTCGACCACGGTGACATCGCCCGGGAGTGACGGCGCTACGTCGATCCAGCCGCCGCTCGGACCAGCAGTAGCTGTTGTCATGAACAACGACTCGCCACCCAGCATGCTGCGCTTCAGGCCCTTTTTGAGGCCACCTTCGATCTTGGCGTCGACGTTGATATCAGCGGACATGGCCATCATTGCGCCGGTCTCAAGCCGCAGCGACTCGTTCGGACCGAGCAATGTGCGTGCAACGGAAAAAGAGGGATTGTGGCGTGTCTGGATGTCCATGGAGGAAAAGCTAGTGCAGAAGCCAGAGGCCAGTGGGCGTGGGCGTGGGCCCCCGAGCCGCAGGCGATTCGGGCGCAGCCCGAGCACTCCGGGGCGACGCAGTCGCCGTCGACGTCAGTCGACCAGGCGCAAGCCTGACGGAGTCATGCTGGGCTCCGCCTGTGGCAGATCGACAACGAACTCGGTGCGGTGCGCCGGGAAGAGATGCTCACTGACGAGGATCGCCTCGCCCTGGCGGTTGGTCGTGACGCGCTGGCAGCGCAGGAGCGGCGATCCAACCGGAATACCGAGCAGCTTGGCATCGGCAGGCTCGGCCGAATCGGCACCAATGGTCTGGGTCGCACCGCGGAACTCGATGTCGAGGAGTTCATAGAACGGCCGCTGCTCCACATCTTGGCGCGACAGGTTTGCGCCGAGGTCGGCTGGACACCACACCGTGACGATGGCGAAGGGCTCGCCGTCGGCCAGGTTGACGCGCTTGACGCGCAACACCTGGTCAGTCTTCAAGAACTTGCGGACTCGCGCCGGAGCTTGCTCGAATGCGAACTCGCTCACCTTGCGTTCGCTGATTTTCCCAACACCCTCGACTTGCGACTCGATGGTTCCGAGTGACTCGAGGCGCTGGCGGACGGGTTCGATGGCGACAAACCACCCGAATCCTTGTCGGGCTGCGATCAGCCCGTCTTCGCGAACAAGTTCCAGTGCTCGACGCACCGTGACACGTGACGCCTCGAACTCCTTCGACATCTCGGATTCGGACGGGAGCATCGAGCCAGGGGGTGCAACTTTGGCCCGCTCACGAAGTTCCACGGCGATCTCCTGGTATCGAATTCGGCGCGCCATCAGTTCGTCCCATCGCCATCGACCTGGACCAGTTCGATTCGGTTCCCGAACGGGTCATCGACGTGGCAATACGTCAGCCCTTCGATGTCGACCCAAGAGGGCGATGACGTCGAGTTGTCACTCATGACTGCACCCTACGACCACTGAATGACCACCGACACTCACTTGTCTACAACTTGTCTGCTATGGTCGATCGTATGGCTTCCGTGAGTGCAACCACCCCTATCGAACTGGTCGAGCGTGTCTACGCCGCTCTGGCGGGCAACGTCCAGATCGGACGCGACCGTCTGCAGCGTCCGCTCACACTGACGGAGAAGATTCTCATCAACCACCTCGCTGACCCGGAAAACCAAGAACTCGAGCGCGGCGACAGCTACGCCGACTTCCATCCCGACCGAGTCGCTATGCAGGACGCGACAGCCCAGATGGCGCTCCTCCAGTTCATGACCGCCGGGCTTCCCGAAGTCGCCGTGCCGTCGACTGTGCACTGCGACCACCTCATCCAGGCCAAGGTTGGCGCCAAGATCGACCTCGGTGTCGCCGTCGACACCAACGCTGAGGTGTACGACTTTCTGAAGTCGGTCAGCGCCAACTACGGCATCGGCTTCTGGGGCCCAGGCTCGGGCATCATCCATCAGGTCGTCCTCGAGAACTATGCGTTCCCCGGCGGCATGATGATCGGTACCGACAGTCACACCCCGAACGCCGGCGGCCTCGGCATGGTCGCCATCGGTGTGGGCGGCGCTGACGCAGTCGACGTCATGACTGGCTTTGCGTGGAACGTCAAATGGCCAAAGGTCATCGGGGTCAAGCTCACGGGAACGCTCTCCGACTGGAGTAGCCCGAAGGACGTCATCCTCGAAGTTGCTCGTCAGCTCACCGTCAAGGGTGGCACAGGCGCCATCGTCGAATACTTCGGCCCCGGCGCCGACTCGATCTCCGCCACCGGCAAAGGCACGATCTGCAATATGGGTGCCGAGATCGGCGCCACGACCTCCTTGTTCGGCTACGACGCCAACATGGGTGAGTACCTCAAGGCCACTGGACGTGCCGCGATCGCTGATGCCGCCGACAAGGTCATTGACCACCTCCGTGCCGACGACGGTGCCCTCTACGACCAGATCATCGAGATCAACCTCGACGACCTCAGGCCGCTGATTAACGGCCCCCACACCCCCGACCTTGCACACAAGGTCGGGGCCGGCGTCGGCGAGGCCGCCCGTGCCAATGATTGGCCGCTCGTGCCGTCAGCTGCACTGATTGGTTCATGCACCAACTCCTCGTACGAAGACATCACTCGCGCCGCATCGATTGCACGCCAGGCCGCGGCACGGGGCCTCATGACCAAGATCGACTTGATGATCACGCCGGGCTCCGAACAGACCCGAGCCACCATCGAGCGAGACGGCCTCCTGGCCGACCTCGAAGCCATCGGTGCCACCGTCTTGGCCAACGCCTGCGGCCCGTGCATCGGCCAGTGGAGCCGCCCAGAGTCGATTCTCAACCAGTCCAACACGATTGTCACCTCGTACAACCGCAACTTCCCGAAGCGCAACGATGGCTCGGCAAACACGCTGGCCTTCGTCACCTCGCCCGACACGGTGATGGCCATTGCACTGGCGGGTCGCCTCGACTTCGATCCGACCACCGACACGATCACCGCCCCCGACGGCACCGAGGTCAAACTCAACGCTCCGGTTGGCCAGGTCCTGCCGGACGCCGGCTACGACCCGGGCGAAGACACGTTCACCGCTCCCCCGGAAGATGGCCACGACATCCCGATTGCAGTGAGCCCCACGTCCGATCGTCTGCAACTTCTTCAGCCATTCGAACCTGTTTCGCTCGATCGCTACAACGGCCTCCCGGTCCTCGTCAAGGCCAAGGGCAAGTTCACCACCGACCACATCTCGATGGCGGGCCCATGGCTCAAGTACCGCGGCCACCTCGAGAACATCTCGGGCAACCTCTACCTCGGTGCCGTCAATGCATACGCACAAGAAAGCGGCGCGCCCTACGAGGTCGGGTTCGGCAAGAACCAACTCACGGGCGAAACGCAGCGTTTCCCAGAGATCGCCAAGGAGTACCACGAGGCCGATCAGGCGTGGATTGTTATTGGTGACGAGAACATGGGCGAAGGCTCGAGCCGTGAGCACGCAGCCATGGAACCCCGCTTCCGGATGGGTCTCGTTGCCATTGCGCGTAGCTTCGCTCGCATCCACGAGACCAACCTGAAGAAGCAGGGCATGGTCCCACTGACGTTTGCTGATCCCGCCGACTACGACAAGATTGGCGAAGACGATCGCATCAACGTGATCTCGCTGCCGCCGGTCCCTGGCGAGAGGGTGCAGTGCGAGATCGTCAAGCCTGACGGTTCGATCGTGCCGTTCGAATGCGAGCACACGTTCAGCCCCGAGCAGGTCGAGTGGTTCAAGGCCGGTTCGGCACTCAACATCATCCGCCAGAAGTCGAAGGGCTGATCCTGCCAGTGACCGGACACGACCGAGCAGTCGGCGTGATCTGGTCGATCGGCGTCATCGTGCTCGTCGCATCGATGATCGCCGGGGCCGTTCAGGTCTTCAATGACTTCAGTGGCGAGATGGCCTTCCGTTGGATCATGGCGCTGTTCTTCCTTGGCGGATCACTCGCCTGGCTGACCGCGTCCTACCAGAGCGCACTGCGCCGCTTCTTCAAACGCTGAGGCGGGACGCCCCGACACACTTCCATCCGCCTCATGGTCACCCTGACCGTGCTCACTGCATTGTCAATCGTGCTCGGTTCGTTCGGCGTTGGCATGTTGGTCAGTTCGATCGTCGTGACGAGACGGAGCGGAATGCGCCACGGCGTGAACATTGCGATCTTCGTTGGTCGTCGAGCGTTCTTGCGCCGCAACTTGGTGCGCAGGTCACGATGCGCGTCGTCGGGGTGTTCACCATGCGTGTGACGATGACCCTGACCTTCCGACGTTCGATCGTCGATTTGCGCTGACGCTCGAGAGCCCGATCAGGCGCGACCAGAACGATCGGTCAAGCACTCCGGACAGTTGCGCCCCTCAGGTGTTCCGGGATGGTGTTCCGGAATGGTGTTCAGCTCGTTCGGTGGAGGTCGTGTCCGTCGAACCAGTAGCAATACCGGTGCCGTGCAGCGGGGCCCGGCGGGATCGTCAGAGCTGCTTCGCCAAATTCGATTGTTTCGCCGACCTGTTCCCACAGAACGTCGACGTTCAACGGCTGTTCGGCATGCGGTCCAGATTGCGGTTCACATGGTGGTTCACATGGTGGTTCACATGGTGGTTCA
>Ga0075109_1000442_pt1 | contig 28919 bp, 22 predicted proteins | sample AntAceMetag02UKD_FD_69798 | JGI IMG/M metagenome (GOLD analysis project Ga0075109, IMG submission 69798) | Saline lake microbial communities from Ace Lake, Antarctica - Antarctic Ace Lake Metagenome 02UKD | ecosystem: Environmental > Aquatic > Non-marine Saline and Alkaline > Saline | place...
CCCGACCGTAAACAAGTCCTTTCGGTAATGCCCTCGGCTGATCACGTGATAAACCGCCCCCGCATATTCAACTCTCAGTTTCCTTGGCATGCTCTAAACCTTCCGAATCAACCCTTCCACTTCAACCATGTTATTAAGCGTTTGACCCCTTCGAATTGCCCCTTCGAATTGCCGACCCCTTCGAATTGCCCCGACGTAGCGAAAATTATTCGGCTCACAATTTACGCGGGATTACCAGCGCCAACGCACACCAATAGCGACTTGCCGCGGTGCTCCCGGGGTGGCGGGGATTTCTTCGAAGTCCGAATCCCAGACATTGTCGATCTGCAACGATACCTCCAGCTGCTCGCTGAACGACGGCCGCCAAAACACGCCTACCGAACTGAGCACCGTATTTTCCGTATCGTTGCGCCGGAGCGGATTGGGTTCCTGCACCCTGAACTCATTATCCATCCGCAGATCCAAAGAACGGAAGATCCGCCACACCACGGCGGCGGTGACACGGTGATTAGGAAAATTCAACGCATAGAAACTACCGTCCACCGGTAGCCCTCCGTAGTCCTCATCCTTGTGCAGCCACGTGTAACCTAACTGGAGGTCAACCGCCTCCCAGCTGCGGCGCGTGTAGACCTCGATCCCAAAGGTCTCCAGATCCACCGCCGCGGCGGAGCGGGCCCAAAAGTCATTGCGAAAGGTCCAATCGATCAGCTCGTCGTCGATGCGATAGAATGCCCCGATCGATCCCGTCCACTCGCCCACCGCAAACGTGCCGATCAGGTCGAGGGTGCGGCTTACCGCCCGGTCGAGGTCGGGATTACCGCGGAAAAGACCGCCATTGGGATTACCCGCCACGGCGGTGTAGCTGGGGGCTTGAGAGGCGGTGCTGTAGCCTGCCGCCCAGCGGGTCCAAATGCCGCCCGCCGGCTCCATCGCGATTTCAAACACTGGCGTGAGCGCATCAGCGCCGCGATTTGAGGTATCGTAGCCCAGTCCCGTCCGCACCAACCACGTCGCCTCGCTCGCCCGTTCCGACTGGTAGATGTAGTAGGCACCAGCCGTCGCGTGGGTGCGGCTGTAGAAATCGCCGAAGCGCAGGGAAGTGGATTCAATTTCATCCGCCAACACCCAGAGGCGGGCTTTGATCGCACTCGACTCATTCCACGCCCACCGTCCCCGGCCACCCAGCGCCGTAACATAGGTGGTGTGCTTGAAGGGCGGAATCGCCGGCACCGGCGCATAACGGTTGAACGCGTAATTATCGTCGTTGCGACGCCAGTACGCTCCGACCTCTAAAAATTCACCCTCATCGCGGCGCGGTAACCAGCGGTGGGTGCCAGCGATTAGCAGCGTCTGGATGTCCTCCGTCTCCGGCGAGTTGAACGGCGTATACATATTGGGCCAGCCGAAGAACTTGTCCTGATAGCCGACGACCAGATCGGTCGCCGAGGTTTCGGCCCGATGCTGCAGCCGAGCACTGTAGCGACTGATCTCGTGATCCGCGTCGGCAAAAGGTCCGTCGGACGCAGCATAGGACGCTCCCACATCGGCGGCCCAACCGCCGTCCAAAGCCGTGCCCGCCAAGAAATCCGTGCGCCGGCTGTTCCACTCGCCGAGCCCGACTCCCCACTCCCCGCCGTCCCGGACCGGCCGCCAGTCGTGGGCGACGCCGCCCGCAGTAGCATTCCACGCACCGCCTATCGCCAGATCCGCCCCCACCGCAATCGTCGGCGCGCTCAGCATGCCGGGTGCCACTGGAATCTCCGCGTAGTAGTGGCCCGTCTGCGGGTCGTAGAGCGGTAGACCCGCGATACTGAAGTTGGCGTTGGCGAAGGTGCCGCCCCGAATCGACACATCGGCCTGCCCCTCGGCAAAGCTGCGGGCCTGCAAGTCCACCATCGGTTCATAACGCAACGCCGAAGCAAGCGTCGCCACCGTGGCGATCGGTTCCTGCAGGGCCACGCGCGGCGAGAGCACGGTGAAAGGTGCCAGCGGGACCAGCTCGCGATCCGTCGTTGGGGCGACTTGCGCAGCCAACCCTGCGGCCAAAACCGCCCAAAAAATGCCAATGCGAATGAAGAGAGAACGCGTCATCACACTCCTTTGGCTAGGCAAGATCGGCGGCAAATCAAGCCATTGTTAACGTCTTTTAATTATTTATTAACAACTGCCCAGCGTCGCCGGTGGGCGCAAAAAAGCCCGAGCCGAAAAGGCTCAGGCTAAAAATGTGATTTGGGCTCGGTAATTAACCGTCGTCGCCGATGGCTTCAACCGGGCAACCCTCTAGCGCCTCCATACACAAGGAGATATCCTCCTCAGTGGTGGGCTGTTTGTGCACAAAAGAAAAGCCCCCGTCGTCGTGGCGGGTGAAGAAGTCCGGTGCAGTTTCGCGGCACAAGTCACAGTCGATGCATTGCTGATCGACATAGAATTTGCCGCCTATGTTGTTTTCCCACTTGTCGTCTTTGTCTGCCATAGTTTCCCGCAACAAAGAGATTAGCTCGACGGTGTCAAGAGAGGGGCGATGAGAGATGCAATTCTGTCCCGGATTCCATCGCGGTGAAAAGGTCGGGCGTAATTCGGCCTGCAAACTTGTCAGCTCGCCATCAACTCGTAGTCTTCGCCAATGCTCTCAGACCGCTCCTACATGCGCGACGACTATCCGCGCCAGACCACGTCGGTGGTAACTTGGCTAATTTGCGCGATCGTAGCGGGCTTTCTCCTGCAAAACGTGGCCTGGCGGTGGCTCGGCGACCCGACGGGCCGGAGCGTCGATAACCTTTTGGCCTTAAGCGGATCCGGTTTCGCCGCCGGTAAGATTTGGACGTTGGTGACCTACAGCTTGCTGCACAGCATGACGAGTTTTCTGCATGTGGTGTTCAACGCGTTGTGGATCTTTTTACTCGGCCGCGAACTGCTACCGTCGCTCGGGGCCAAGCGCTTCCTCTGGCTCTACGGCGGCGGCGTCGTCGCGGGGGGTATCATGTGGCTGGCGGTTAATTGGGGCGCCAACGGCATGTTAGTAGGAGCATCCGCCGGGGTATGCGCGCTGTTAATGATGTTCGCCGCGATCAACCCGAACCGGCCGATCACGCTGCTCCTCTTTTTTATCATTCCCGTTACCATCAAGCCGAAGTGGATCGTGATCTTCATGGGCAGCTTCGATCTCGTCGGTTTCCTGTTTTACGAAATGGTGGGAGATCGCGGGCTGGGCGGGATCGCTCACTCGGCTCACCTCGGCGGATTCGCCTTGGGCTGGCTATTCTTCCGCTTCGTGCATGAAGGCACGTGGCCCAATCTGGGGATGGGCGAGACGTCGATCGAGATGCCGGGCTGGCTCAAACGGGCCGAAAAGAACCCCGATGAATCCCGCGCCTACAAAGTAAACGTGAAGCCCACCGCCACGTCCGCCGCACCGGGAGCTTCTGCCCCGCGCCACGTCGACCTGAGCGCCGAGGTTGATCGGATCCTCGACAAGATCAATGTCAGCGGTTTCGGCACCTTGACCGACGAGGAGAAACGCATCCTTGATCGCGCCAAAGACAAACTTAACCGCCGTTGAGCCCAACTGAGCCTCCGCTCCGGACGCCTTTTAAGCCATCCCGCGACGGTTACTTGAAACATTTTCTCCCGCTAGCTTTCTCATCCTACACATGAATTTTACGCCCCGCCGCTTCGGCCTGATCGCTTTTTTCTGCTCCCTCTTCCTCGCGGTATGCCTACCGGCAGGTCCGGATCGCTCCTTCGAAATTTCGCCGGCCGAGGCCAAGGAGATTCGCAACTTTGTCCGTCTAATGGAAGAGGCGCACTACAATCGCGAGGCGGTGGAACCCTCCAGCTACCAAGGCATCATTCGCACGTTTATGGAGGATTGGGATGCGCACCACCTGTTCTTTCTGGCGGAGGACGCCACCCTCTTTACCGAAAAATACGGCGACGGTCTCTACTGGAACGTATCCAGCCTCGGCAAAATCGATTCCGCCTTCGATGTTTTCGAGCGTTACGAGGACCTGGCGCAAACCCGCGCCGCCTGGATCTTCGCCCGCTTGAAAGGCGAGTTCGATTTGGCCCGCGATGATCAATACAGGGTTGACCGGCGAGATTTGGATTGGCCCGCCTCCACGGCGGAAGCCAACGAGATTTGGGAGAAGCGCCTGCGTTTCGAAATCATCCAGGAACTGCTCAACGACAAGGATATCGATGAAGCCAAAGAACGCGTCCGCAAGCGTTACGAACGGATGCTGAAAAATCTCGCCGACATCGAAACTCACGAAGTGACCGAAGTTTTCCTGACCAACATCGCGCAACTCTACGACCCGCACTCCACCTACTTCTCCGCCGCGACCTACGAAGACTTTTCCATTCAGATGCGCCTGCAGCTGGTGGGCATCGGTGCCCTCCTGGGAGTCGAGGACGACGAATGTGTGATTCGCGAAGTCATTCCCGGCGGACCCGCTGATCTCGATAACCGTCTGCAGCCGAATGATCGCATTATCGCGGTCGCGCAATCCACCGGCCCCGAGGCCGAGCCAGTGGAGCTGATCGGCATGAAGCTGCGCAAGATCGTCGATCTCATTCGCGGCGATATCGGCACCGATGTTTTCCTCACTATCCAACCGGCGGACAATCCCGACCCTTCCGCGCGTCAAGAAATCCGGATCACGCGTGACGTGGTGAACCTCGATTCCGCCCGGGCCAAGGGCGCGATTTTCGAAGTCCCCGATGACAACGGCCAAATCAAGGCCATCGGAGTCATCTCCCTGCCCGCCTTCTACGGCCCCAGTCCCGGCGACACGGACTCCGAGCAGTCGAGCGCCAGCGGCGACGTCGCCCTTCTCATCGAGCAACTGAAAGAGCAAGGCATCGAAGGCCTCGTGCTCGATTTGCGGGATAACGGCGGAGGACTTTTGAGCGAGGCTATCGATCTCACCGGACTCTTCATCGAACAAGGTCCCGTCGTGCAAGTGCGCTCCTACTACGGCGACATCAAAGTCGACAACGACGAGGACACCAGCGTGCGCTACGCGGGACCGTTGGCCGTATTGGTTTCCCGCTACAGCGCCTCGGCCTCGGAAATCGTCGCGGGGGCTTTGCAGAATTATGGCCGAGCTGTCGTGCTCGGTGATAGCTCGACCCACGGCAAAGGCACAGTTCAAACCGTCTACGAAATGCGCCAACTTGACCCCCGGATGCGCATGACCAACGCCAAGACCGGCGCGGCCAAATTCACCATCCAAAAGTTCTACTTGCCCAGCGGTTCTTCCACTCAACTCAACGGCGTGGTGCCAGACATCATCCTGCCCTCGATCGATGATTTGATGGAAAGCGGCGAACGTTTCCTGCCTCACGCCTTGGTGTGGGACGAAATCAAAACCACCGAGTTCGACGGCATCCCGCTTGAATCCCACATCCTCGCACCGCTGATGGAAGCGAGCATGGCCCGCCAACAATCGATGAAAGAGTTCGATTTTCTCCAGCGTAATATCGAGTGGTTCACGGCCCGCCAGGAGGAAAAGTCGGTATCTCTCAATCTCGAACAACGCATCGCCGAGCGTGATGCGAACAAGCTATTCCGCGAAGCGATGGACGAGGAGCGCGATCAGCTTCGTTACTACAATTATCCTTACGTCGAATTTCTGCTGAAACATCCCGAACCGGAGTCAGCCGAAGCCCCCGTCGACTTGGCCGAATCACTGCCCGAACCCGCTGATCCCGCCGTGATTGATGCCGATACTTTGCTCGCCGAGACCACTGACCACGTCGAAGTCGCCGATGCCGCTGCCGACCCTGCTGTAGCGACCGATGGGGAAGCCGCCGATATTGCCGCGATCGAAGAAGCAGAGGAAGCGCCGGAACCAGAAGGCTACGCCCGCCTCGACATCCACTTGCGGGAGGCCATGCGCGTGCTGGTCGATGCCGTCGTAATTGGAAAGCAGCCCCAGTTCGCGGAACGCCTGCCGCTCACTGCCCGCACCTCCACCGGCGGTTAAGCGGGGTTGCGCGCGAAGATAAAACGGTTGCGGCCGGTGAGATCCGCCCGGGACTGGACTCGCTCGTAGCCGGCCACCGTCAGCATCGTCACCAGCTGTTGGTGCTGGGCGATGCCGGTTTCCATGGCAAGCAAGCCTCCCGGCACCAACCATCGCCGCGCGGTCGCAATCAGCTGCGTAAATCCATCCATCCCGTCGCTGGCCGTGGACAACGCAATCGCGGGTTCGTGATCCTTCACTTCGGGCTGCGTCTCGGCCACCTCCGCTGCCGTGAGATAGGGAGGATTGGCCACGACCAAATCAAAACGCTCACCCGCCGGTAGCGCGGTAAACCAGTCGGAGACGATCAGTTCCACCCGATCAGACAGGCCTAGTGATGCGGCGTTCTCTCGGGCCAGCGCGATCGCGTCGGCACTGATATCGGCAGCCCACCCTCGGGCCTCCGGCCACTTTGTGGCTAAGGCCAGCGCGATCGCCCCACTGCCCGTGCCGAGATCGACAAACTTGGCCGGAACGCGGTCCTGCAATTCCTCGCTCACCAGCTCGACCAGGTACTCGGTCTCGGGTCGGGGAATCAGCGCCCGTCGATCCACTTTCAATTCCACCCCAGCAAACTCCACCGAGCCGATGATGTGCTGCAGTGGCTCCCGTTGTCCGCGCCGTTGGATGAGCGGACGAATCAGTTCCAGTTCCCGTTCGGGCAGCAAGCGCTCGAATTGCAGGTAGAGCTGCATCCGCGGCAATCCCAGCGCATGACCCGCCAGCAACTCCGCGTTGAGCCGCGCATGCTCGACGCCTTTGCGCTCCAAAAACGCCGCACTCTTCTGCAACACTTCTAGCAGGTTTGTCATCGCTCAGCTCAGGCTCGGGGGTTTCCGAGTTCGGCCAATCGCATGGTCATGTCGGCTTGGAGTAGCCCGCGCACCAGGGGCTCAAAGGCGCCCTCCATGACTTCGTTCAAGCTGTGCAACGTGAGCCCAATCCGGTGATCCGTCACTCTGCTCTGGGGAAAATTATAAGTGCGAATCCGTTCGCTGCGATCGCCCGTGCCGATCTGCCCTTTGCGCTGCGCCGCATATTTCGCACGCTCCTCGTCTTGCTTCAGTTTCAACAACCGCGCGCGCAAAACGGTCATGGCCTTGGCCTTGTTTTTGATCTGCGAGCGTTCGTCGGCACAGGTGACGATGAGGCCGGAAGGCTGGTGAATGATCTGCACCGCCGAATCGGTGGTATTCACGCCCTGCCCGCCCGGGCCGCTGGCGCGACATACGGTGATATCCAAATCCTGCGGATCGATGTGGACGTCCACCTCTTGGGCTTCCGGCATCACCGCCACCGTGACCGTCGAAGTATGGATCCGCCCGTTGGCTTCGGTCACGGGCACGCGTTGCACGCGATGCACGCCACTCTCAAATTTCAGCTCCCGGTAGACTTCATCACCCGTGATCAACGCGATGACCTCCTTGTAACCACCGCGCTCGGCATCGCTGGACGACATGGTCTGCACCTTCCACCCGTGCGTATCCGCGAAGCGACTGTAGGCGCGAAACAAAGCTCCGGCAAACAACGCGGCTTCGTCCCCGCCCGTGCCTGCGCGAATTTCTAGCAACGTATTCCGGGAGTCGGTCGGATCGGGCGGAATCATCGCCATCAACACGGCCGCGCTCACTTCCGCCAACCGGGCTTCGTTTTCGGGCAGCTCCATTTCGGCTAGCTCCCGTAAATCCGCGTCGGCCTGATCATCGCGCAACAAGTCCCGGACTTCCGTGATCTGGGCTTTGATTTTCTCCACCTCATCGAAATCATGGACGAGTCGCGATACCCGTTGCTGTTCCCGTGATACCCTAGCCGCGCGCTTCGGGTCCGCGAACAGATTGGGATCCGTTAATTGGGCATCCAGTTCATCCAAGCGGATGCGAAAGGGAGTGATATCAGGCAGTTCGGTCATGCGTTCCAGACGTTGATAAGGCCCAAAGCCGCCTGAAACGAAAGCACGAACCCTCCGCGATATTGTCTATTGCGCAAAAATCCGGCTCCGGCATCGTGCATTAACAAAGGGGCGCGTCTCGAGGGCGGCTCCAAATTGCGCTTATGGCTACGACTCTTTTCACGCAGAACACCATCGCTTGTATCTGGGATTTCGATAAAACGCTGATTCCTCAATACATGCAAACGCCCCTCTTTCGGCGCTACGGTATTAACGAAAGCAATTTCTGGGCCGAGACCAACAGCCTCGGTAAGCACTACCAGGAACGCGGCTACCATATCTCGGGAGAGATTGCCTACCTGAATCACCTGCTCACGCACGTGCTCTCGGGGCAGATGGCGGGACTCAACAATCGCGTCCTGCGCGAGTGCGGCGGCGAGATCGAGTTCTACCCCGGCTTGCCGGAATTTTTCCCCGCCAGTCGCGAGTGGGTCCGAGAAAATCCGACGCATCTCAAACACGAGATTGTGCTAGAGCATTACATCGTGAGCACTGGACTCGCCGAGATGGTGCGCGGTAGCGCCATCGCGGATTTCGTGGACGGTATTTGGGCCTGCGAGTTTGTGGAAAACCCGCTGCAACCGGGATTCCTCAAGCAGGAAGAACTCTCTATTTCCGCCGAGGCTGAGATCGCTCAAATCGGCATGGTCATCGACAATACGACGAAGACCAAAGCCATCTTTGAGATCAACAAGGGCTCCAACAAAGACCCGGAGATCGACGTAAACTCGAACATGACGCCGGAGGATCGCCGCATCCCGATGCAGAACATGATCTACATCGCCGACGGTCCCAGTGACATCCCCAGTTTCTCCGTGGTGAAAAAAGGCGGCGGCAAAGCCTACGGCGTGTACAACCCGGACTCGCCCGGGGAGTTCGAGCAGAACGACCGTCTGCGCCAAGTCGGTCGGATCGACCACTACGGCGAGGCCGACTACCGACTCACCAGTGCCACTTCAAAATGGTTACGCCTGCAGGTGCATATGATGTGCGACCGCATCGTCACCGACCGCGAGGCCGCCATGGCTTCCAAGGTATCGCGGCCTCCCCGGCACCTTTCCAGCGAGGACGACGATAAGCTAAGGCCCAGCGGCGAGAAGCAAACCGAGTTTCTCGGCGAGTAATTCCGAGGCTAAGTGATGACTCGGGGGCGCTGATCAACCGATGCTCTCCCAAAAAAACGCCCGCCTCATGGGCGGGCGTCGTTTAAAAGCCAGTTGAGCCGAGGCTAGCTGCTCGGGCTGATGATGATCGTGTTGTTCGGCACTTCGATCACCGGAAGTTGACCGAGCACTTGGGTGATTCCTGCATCAATATTAGTCCGTTGCTCGGGTGTCAGATTACCCAACTGAGCAATGACCGAGGCAGGCACATCGAACACGACCCGGGCCCCGTCGCCCACCTGAGTGGTCTGCGCTCCAACCACGACCGGGCTATTCACCACGATAGCGCTATTATCCTGATCGTTCAGCGTCACAGTCACAAAGCGTCCTTCGCTCAGGCGAATGGTGAAGGTGACCGAAACGGGGTTCGCGTCGTTGTCGGTTGGAACCTCAATCTCAGGAGTATCCTCAATGCCTGCGCCCACGTCCTCCACCACCTCACCAGCGTCTACCGGAGCAACGGGAGAATCGCCCTCCGTCGAGATCGATTCATTGGCGGCTTGTGACAGCTCTCGAGCAACATCGTTGATGTCCACGGTGCCGCTAGCAGCAGAACCCATCACGGCTTGAGTCGCTGCGGCCACCACACTTTGAGCCGCTGATGGACGGCGGGCGACGGCCGCGCGCACCACGCTTTGAGCATTGGCCGGGGAGGCCGAGACCGCCGCGGCAGTTGATTGAGTGAGGACAGAATCATCGCCGGTTTCGTTGGCCACGTCGGCCACGACGCCGATGACCGCGGCGAGCGTAGCGGCAGTCACCCCATCCGTGCCGGTGGATGCCAGAGTCGAGACCGCAGCAGATGCGGCTTGCAGGGCGTTACGCACAGCGGCCGCAGCGGCGGTATTATCACCAACCAGAACGCTGCCGATTGAAACGGGGCCGCCCGTGCCGGTGGTCACTTGGCCCGTCGCTAGGTTGACCAGTCCCACATCCGGGATGTTTATCGTCACCTCACCTGCCACCACGGTGACGACCACATCTTGACCATTGACGCTGACGGTATAATTCGTGCCCCGCGCGGCGGCGACTCCCTTGGGCGTCACGACACCGTAATCGTTTACGTCGCGTTTGTTGGGATCTAAGTTAGCCACCATGTCTCCACTTTGCAGCGTGAGTCGGGTGGTTTCCTTTTCTTCGACGGTTTCCACTTGGGTCACTTCAAAAATCGATCCTGCACTGAAAACACTGACCGTGCCTTGGAATGTCCGGAGGAAGAGCTTGCTGCCGGCGGGAACTTCTACCCAAGAGCCCACCGGGACCTCGGCGCCCACTCCAAGCGAGACCTCTTCATCGGACGGCAAGATGACGGTGACCGTCTCAGCCCCGGACAAGCGGGCGATCGTTGCCTGTTGAGCGCTCAGCATAGGAGACAGCAGCGCAAATAGAGCGACCGTCAGAAATGTGCGATTTTTCATAAGATGGGTGGTTTTGACGGCTTGGTATTCCCGCCGCAGGGAAAACAACTGAATTGCATTTTGGTTTCAGGCAAGAATCCAGATCTAGTTGGGCTCAGCAGATTTTCCGCCAATTCCGCGCCTACTTCGACGGCATGGTATAAATTCCGTCCCAGTCGGCGGGCAACTCGCGGGTCGCCAGATCACGGACAATGCGCTGGTAGACCCGGGAAGGATTGGTGGAAATGCCCTTATCTCGTTCGGGTTGATAAGGTTCTACGCGGTCGGACTTTTCAAAGTAACCCAGCGCCTCGTCCCACCTCCGCTCCCGGTAGCAGGCCAGACCTCGTTCAAACTCGGCCAAACCGGCCACTACCTCATCGCCGATCTCATCGCGCCAACCCACCAGTTCATGGATCGGCACCGGCCGGCTGCGGCCTTTTACCTGAATTTTACCCAAGGCCCGAAAAAGCATCGGGCACCTCTCCCCGACTTCACAGGCGATTCGGGTGGTCTCCGAAACCATCGTGTAAACTCCCCAGGCCTGGGCCCCACTCTCCATGCGCGCGGCCAAGTTCACGTCATCACCCATCATCGTGTAGCTGAAACGGGACCGGCTCCCCATGTTGCCAATCATGCACGGCCCCGTGTTCAAACCGATCCGCGTGCGCATCGCGTGCACCAGCTCAGGCCACTTGGGGCCTTCGCTCATCCACTTCTGGCGGAGCTTTGCTTGCTTCTCCTGCACGCGCAAAGCTGAGGCGCAGGCTCGATAAGCGTGATCCTCCAATTTAAGCGGGGCACCATACATCGCGACCACGGCATCACCGATGTATTTATCGAGCGTACCGCGCTCCTCCTGCACGATATCGGTGCAGGCGGTAAGGTATTCATTGAGCAACTCCACTAGTTGGGCGGCCGATAGTTTTTCCGAAAAGGCCGAGAAGCCTTGAATGTCCGAAAAGTAGGCCGTGATTTCCTCCGTCACTCCGCCCAACTCTGGGGTGGTTTCCGCCTCGACCATTTGCTGGACCACCAGCGGCGAGAGGTAGGAACCGAACATGCCGCGGAGCTCCGCCTTGGCGCGCTGCTCGGTTAGAACGCGATGCGCGATCAGCACAAATTGCAGTAACAGGAATCCAGATACCGGGGCGACGATCGGCAGCCACCAATTACCCGATGCCCAGGCCCATTGCGCCGACCCGATATAGGCTCCCATCACCCCAATCGAATACCCCAATGCCATCCAAACCGGGAACCGGCGCACGACCAATGCGCCCAGCGCGCCCAGCGCGAGAGCGACGCTCCAAACCCAGCCCGCCGGCACCGTCTGGACGTAGTCCGATTGCAGGATGTTGTTCAGCACATTGGCGTGCAGGTAAACTAGCGGGCTATTATCACTGCGAGGCGTCGGTCCGCTGTCCGTCGCAAATTCGCCCACCAGTAAGATCCGATCCTTAATCGGCACCGGATCCCGGGCATCGGTCGCTTTGACGACGTGCTTCTGGTGCAGATCAATCAGCAGATCAAAATACTCTACCGTGGGCAGCTCCCGGCCCAACGCTTGGCCGGGCTGCATCGGTTCGTAACGGTAGTTGATCAGAAGCATGCCCTGATCATCGATCGGAATTCGTCGCCCGCCGCCCTGGCCGCCCAGCACGATGGCATCGCCCAATATCACTTCGATATCGTCGCCGCTCAGTTCCCAATAACGCATGGCCGTCTGCAACGCCAGCGAGGGCAAGATCACGTCAGCGACTCGAATGACCATCGGCATCCGCCGCACGATTCCACCCTCTCCCCGCGGCGCATCCACCGATCCCATAAAACCGGTTCGCCGCAGTCCCGGGAACGGCATTTCCACATACCCATCACCGTAAATATTCTCCCGTTCTCCGATCACGCGCGTGATGGGCTGCGTCGCGCCGAGGGTATCCAAACTATCCCCGGTCGGCGCCGCGCCGGTCACTGCCGCGAATACGGTCGGGATACCCTGCTCGGTCAAAAAAGTCGTGGTCGCCGCAAAATCGTTGTCCGAGACCGCGTCCAATGGCGTTCCTTGGAAATCGATTCGATTCCCATAAATAATATCCCAAACCAGCACCGCCGGCCGCTCCGGCTCGATCAGTCGCTGCAATTGCGCGTGGTAGGCTCGCCGAAAGGGCCACGGCTCAATGTTGGTCGTCGAACGATCACCGATCCCGATAATCAAGACGCGCTCATCCGGCGAGGGTTGGCCAGCCTCGGCCCGATACTGGGTACGCCAGTCCAGCGTTTTCCATTCCAGCCGCTTCGTCCACTCTTGGCCTCCCAGCCACAGCGCGAATCCCATGCATAGAATCGGAGCAACATAGATCCAATCATCGCGGTGAGGGGGGCGCAGCTTCATTCGCGCGCCAGATTGATCAGCCCGCTTGATCAATCCAAGGCCGAATTAGGCGTCTACAATTGATCGTCCATCAGCCGCGTCCACAGCCACTCGGCGATCTCCGCTTTCGGTGCGACCGCTTTCCCGCCGACCTGCCCGGATCGGTTCCAGAGGGTCACCGCATTGGTATCGGCCTCCATGCCGACCCCGGGGGCACTCACATCATTGGCCACGATCCAGTCGCAACCTTTTGCGAGGAGTTTCGCGGGCGCTTTTGTCTCAAGGTCATGCGTCTCCGCGGCGAACCCGACCATGATTTGGTTGGGCCGACGCCGGCGACCGAGCTCTCTCAGAATATCAACCGTCGGTTCAAGTTCCAAAGTAGAGTCCGTCTCCCGCTTCGTCTGTTTCTGATCAGCGCGATACTTTGGCCGGAAATCGGCTACCGCCGCCACTGCGACAAATACATCGCAGGCCTCGAATCGTTCCGCGCAGGCCTCATACATTTCCTGGGCAGATATGACGTGCTGCACCGTCGCTCCGACGGGCGGTGCGAGGCTCACCGGCCCAGTCACCAACTCCACGTCCCAACCGCGCTTGAGGGCTGCCGCGGCCAAGGCATAACCCATTTTCCCACTCGATCCGTTGGTTAAATAACGCACCGGATCCAGATGTTCGCGGGTAGGTCCCGCTGTGATTAATACGCGCATTGCTCGATGAGTTTCCCCCCAACGCAGGCCGGCTCACAAGCGCGGAAATTCCGACGATTACTGATTTTCATGCGCGTGTAAATCCCACCAACGCTTCGCCAATACCACTTCGCCCTTCAACGCCGCAATCAACGGTTTGAGGTCAGCCACCGGATTGGTCTCCGCGTTGGTCGTATCCAAATTAACCCCGACCAAACACAAGGCCGACTTCTCGGACTCCCGCGCGATCACTTCCAGCGGTGGACCCTTCGCCACTACAATATCGATCTCCGCCTCGAAGCGGGTTTTGCGCACCATCTCTTGCATCGCGCGCTCGATTTCGACCCGCCCGTCCTCGGACCAAGAGAATGATCAGCGCATCCTTGAGCCCCGCTTGCCCCACGACCCAGCCGGTCCGCAGGAACATGATGACGCCGAGAATCGTCAGGCCATTCGGCCCAAACAACCCGTCAAAGGTGCCGAACTTTGTCGGTTCTTTAGGCGCGGATTTAGTGGATTCCATCAGGAGGATCGGCCGCTAGCACGCACTCAATCTCGTTGGAGGAAACCTCGCCAAATCATCAAACCATTACCGCCCCGTCACGTCGAAGATCTCGGCCAAAACGAGGCCTGAGGCACTTCCTTTTCGGCCACTCGGACAAAGGAATTGTAATGAAGGAAATCCAAATCTTCCCGGACGCGGGGACTTCGAATCCGCCGGTTCAGGAGTAGTTCAGCGAGACCGCGACAAGCTTCGCGATCGGCCTAAGCGCGATTTACGGGATCTCTTTGCTCTGGAGAATTGCGGCGATCAAAACTCCCCAGCGCATCCGGCTATGACTTGATGGCAATGGCCTGTTCTTTCATCTGCACCGGCGAGGCGGGCAGATCGTCGAACAACGGTTGGCCATCCGCCAAGAGGCGGCCAAAACTCAGCACTCCTGTCGGGCAACTCTGCACGCAGGCCGAGCATCGCACGCACTGGGGGTCTTCCATGGGAGCCCCGCGATTGGCAAACGCCATGACGTCGATCCCTTGGTGGCAGACCGAGGTGCACACATTGCAGGAGATGCATTTCTTCTTATCGGCGAAGATCCGGAATCGCGTGAACCGCGCGTAGATGTGCATCAGCGCGGCTAACGGACAAGCGAACCGACACCACACGCGGCCTGAATATTTGAAATAGAATCCCACCCCGAGGACACCGCCGAAAAGGATGTCGACCACCCACTTGTAACTGAGGAACCAAGCCGTCGCTTTCGTGCCATCCGCCGCCTTGCCTTCGAGCAACAAATCGAACGTCTGGTCCGGCCACGCCCACGGCGTCACCCAGCCGACAATCCGCAACGCCAGCAGCGCAAACGCGGCCGCCAGGAACACCTGCCCGATCACGTTGACCCGATTCCAAATCGGACCGTGGGGCATCTTGTGGCGATGACGATCGCCCATCGTTTCGGCGAGCGCCCCACAGGAGCAAATCCAGCCGCAATACGCGCCTTTGCCCCAGCGGTAAATCATCCACGGGATCAGCACGAAAGTTTGCAGAAAACCGATCACCAACCACCACCAATGGGGTGCCCCGGTGAAGACGTTGTAGACATTCAACGGCCACGCCAAAATGAACCCATAAGCCCGCCAGTAGGCCCGCGGGTGTTCGCCGTCGCGCCACATCCCAGCGAGGTATTCATCGTAGGGAATATAAGGCTCGAAAAGGCCGTTCGCTACGACAGAGCCCAATCCGCTGGAGAAGATTCCGTTATAGCCCATCCACGGCAGCACGATCTCCGGCAGGATAAACAACGGGAGCCATTGCACCATCATCAGCACCGTGGTCTGTCGCTTTATGTACGGCGTGCGTTTTCGACGCATGCGATCAATGCCAAACACCAAAATACACATGCTGTAGAGGCTGGTGTAATAGAATGACCGCGTTTTCATCGACACCGCGATCGTGCCGAGAATCGTGGTGCGATCATCCCACTGCGCCCCCAGCGACGACGCCCAGTTCGACGGATTGATCCAGCTCTCGGTCGGCCCTCCCCCTTTCCACGAATAAACAAAAATACAAAACAGCACGAGGGCCGCCACGCCTAGCCAACCGAAGAACTTGGTCTCCCCTTGAATCGGGATGCCACTGCGGCGGAAAAAGTCCAACGGCGGTTCGCGCCCAATCATCGAAAACACCGCGTCGTTTTCGTAAACCTTTTCGCCGTCGCTGGTCCGCAGCGTGACCGTATCGGCATCAATCTGAGCGACCTGGGATTTGAAAACGATGTCCGCGCCACTGGTGTGCACCGCTTCCAGATTTTCGGACTTCGCCCGGGTGAACGCATCGCCGCGATAACTCACGGTCACGGCCGCTCCCGCGTCTTGGAGGGCCGTCGCCGCTTCCAGCGCTGAATCGCCGCCGCCCACCACCAGCACCTTGCGGTCTTTAAATACCGCCGGGTCGTGCAAGCGGTTTGAGACCTTATCGCGGTCCTCGCCCGGCACGCCCAATTTCCGGTGATTTCCGCTCCGACCGATGGCGACGATCACGCGTCGCGCCTTGAAGGGCGCACCATCGGGATGGTGCAGTTCGATCAGATCGCCTCGGCGCGCGAGTTTCTCGATGCGGACGTTTTTCGTTTCGATACCGGCCGCGTTGCGTTGCTCTTCCAGCTCTCGCACTAAGTCCTCTTTAACTGTCGCCGTGAGGTTCAAATCCCCGGCTGGTTGCATGTCGGTCGGGTAGGTGAAAATCGGCTTCCCTTTCGGGAAATTCACAATCGTGGACATCGGTTTGCTCGCCTCGAATACCACAAATCGCAGGCCGCGTTTCTTCGCCGCCAACGCCGCCGACAGGCCCGCAACCCCACCGCCCACGATGGCGAGATCCGCCGGACCACTTTGACCGCCGATATCATCACCGAGCTCGGCGGCCACCGCCGCGACGGCTTTGGCCCCAGTATCCGCCGCAAATTTCAGCAACGGCACGCCCGTCAAATCACCAACGACGCGCACGCCCGACACGGCCGTCGTGCCATCTTCATTAATTGCCGGCAGCTTCTCTACTCGACCCGCCGGCCATTGCAGATGGAGCCAGTTCAGATACCGTTTGATCAGTCCCATAATCGACGGCTAAAAAAGGCTCCGCAACGTGGCGAGATCAGTCGTGCTCGATACGAGGTAGGCAAAGGTCTCATCGGCCCAAGACGCAGCGATGAACTCACCTTTTTCGTGGAACATCGGATCGCGTTGCAGAGCTTCCGATTCAAACGCCTCCCGAGGCGCAATGAAGACGTGATACCAGCCTGAGTCGCGTTGGAAGCAGACTTCAAAAACATCGTGCCCGGCCACGTTAATCTTGCGGCAACCATAGGCTTCCAGCTTCGCGAGATCCACCGGCATGACCCCGGCCCCGAATCGCGTGTTCTCATCGGTGAGCCAGGCGCCAAATTCACCCAGCGCATCGGCATGCGCACCCGGACCATGGGCACCGCCAAAGTCAGCCAACGCTACTTTCAAAATGGGGTCCATCCCCGGCAGCCGCGCGATCCGGGTTTCGGTTTCAGACAAAGTGAGCGTGAACGCTACGGCGATCGCCGCCGCCGCGGCCAAACCGACGGTCCAAGGCTGTTGCCACCACGTTCGCGACGGTTTCGAAGCCGGGGGGAAACTCATCCTCGTCCCGGCGAGAATCGAATCCCGCAATCCCGCTGGCGGCCTGACGCTACTGAGTTTGTCGGCTACGATGCGGTCGAACGCCTGTTCGCGTTCGAGCCACTCCCGCAGCGCGGGATCGCGGTTGGCTTGGGCGAGCGCATCACCCATCGCTGGGTCATCGGCATCGGCCCCATTGGGTCGATATCCCGTTAACATAAATTTTGCTTCGTCGTTGGTCATTGTTTTCCCCCTCCCTGCTTGGTCTTGGGAAACGGCACCACCGGAGAATCTTCCCGTGAGCCGGCTTCTTTCTGGGCCATAATTTTGCGTAACTGGGCTTTCCCTCGCGAAAGCCGTGACATCACCGTGCCGATCGGCACATCGAGTGAGTCTGCGATTTCCTGATAACTCAGGTCCTCGAGGTAAAATAAGGTGAGTGGCGCGCGGAAGATCTCGTCCACTTCCTGCAGCGCCGCCACCACTTGTTGGGCGTCGATCTGGCGGGCATGATCAATGTGCTCCGCCGGCATGTCTTGCGCCGAAGGCGGCAGGTCTTCGATCGATTGCGAGCGCAGATCGCGACGACGGCCCCGCAAAAACTCCCGATACAACGTCGTAAACAGCCAGGTCTTGGCTTTGGACGTCTCCCGCAACTGGTGCCCGTTCTTGGCCCAGATAAAGAAGGTCTGCTGGACCAGGTCACACGCATCCGCCTCCCGTCGAGCCAAGCTTAAGGCAAAACGGAAGAGCGGCGTGTAGTGGGCATCCACCAATTGGTTAAAAACCACATCGCTCATCGAGGCTGAGAGTAGAGCTCCTCCGCGCTTATTCCCAAACTCAATCGTTCTCGTTCTCGTTCGTTCCAAAGACACCCCCCCGCCGACGTCTTCGCTCGCCGCCGCCCAGACCGCTCCACGGTCTTTTCTAGCGATAACGTATCGCGCCTCGTCGGCTAGAGCATCGATTGACACCCTCAACCGCCAGACCCAACATTAAGGGGTCAATGCGTTTGCCGACCAAGTGAAATCACGGGCCGTCATTACCGCCGTCCAAACTCGTTATAAAAAACTGTCCCTAGATGTTCCCCCTTCCCCGCCGCCGCGTTTTCAATTGGTTCCCGTGCCCGCCTAAAATCCGGCGCCAAATCGTCGCAGGGGTCGGGTCGTTACTGCTGCTGACCACGCAGCTGTCCGCGTTCTCGCTGCAACGCCTTGAGGCAGACCCAACCTTGACCCCTCAATCCTTCAGCCACCTTTTTGAAAATTTTAAGTATGAACTCTTTGCCGAGGTCCAGCCGGTTGAAACCTTCCTGCGGTCCGAGACCGGTGATTGTGATGACTACGCGTGTACCGCAGATCTGGTGCTGTCAGCGAAGGGATACGAAACGAGGCTCGTGCAGGTCCGCCTCGCGGGGATGGTAAGTCATGCCGTCTGTTACATCATCGATCAGAAGGTGTATCTCGATTTCAACAACCGGGCCGTATTTTTCACGCTGACTCGGTGTGCTCCCGAGTTACGCCAAATCGCTCAGAAAGTGGCTAGATCGCTACGGGCCAACTGGACCACCGCTTACGAATTTAGCTACTCCTACGAGGAAGACCGCAAACGGATCACCTCAATCGTAGTTCGCACCGATCCCCCGGCCAACGATCCGCCTCCCCTCGGTACCAACCCCACCGACCAAAAAGACCGCTTCTGGGTGGAGTAACGGGTCTCCCCGCTAACCCGTTCCACCCTCCCCCTTTCAAAACCGCCATGGATAAAACCTTCCGAATCGTGCTGCTGATATTCATCTTTTTGGGTGGGTTGTTGGTCACGGTCACGGCGCTCTCCCTCCACAATCTAAATCGAGCCATACGGGCCGCAAACTGGGTCGACCATACTCGGGCCACGTTGGCTGAAATTGACTCGCTGGTTGCCACCCTGCAGACGGCCGATGGAGCCGTCAGAGCCTACCTAATTACCAACTCCGAGGCCGACCGCGCCACCTACCGCACCGCCTTCAACGAGCTGGGCGAGCGGGTCGAAGTGGCTCGAGCCTTAATCGCTTCTGCCCCGGCGGAGATCGCCGCCTTTGAGGAATTGGAAACCCAGCTCGTGGCCCGCGCTGATTTCGCCCGACGGTTGTTGACGGCCAAACAGTCGGGCGAATCGTTGGAGCGCCTCTTGATCGATGACGACGGCGGCACCACGATGTTTGAGATTCGTCGCCAGGCCCAACAAATCCGCAATCACTTCACGGCTGAACTTAACCAGCACGATCAGGAGGTTTTTGCGCAAGACGAGATAGCGAAGAATTCCCTCTGGGGGTTGGCTAGCCTGATTTTACTCAGCCTACTCGGGTCGGCTTGGTTTATTCGAGATGCGCTGCAACAACGTCGCGCGGCCACCCTGATTCTAGAGCGTTCCAATGTGGAACTGGAGTCTCAGGTCGTGGCGCGCACCCAAGACCTACTAGTCGCCAACCGAAACCTTAAAACTGAGAACCTCGATCACCGGTGGCGCGCCGAAGCGCTCGACCACCAACAGCGCTACAACCAACGCATCATCGATTCGATTTCCGACCTGGTGTTGGTGATCACCAAGATCGGCAACATCAGCCGCATCAATCCTGCGGTGGTCCGCCACACCGGTTTCGACGCCCCCAAACTCGTAAACAATCCGCTGACTGACTTCATCTCCATCGCATCCCCCGGCCAACCCGGCGCGGCCGATGGCTTTGATCCGATTGCAGACGCGTTACGGGGGGGCCATACCCTCCGGGATCTGCCGGTGAAAATAAACACCTGCCGCCAAACCGAAGTCTCGGCGTTCCTCGGATTCTTCCCTTTGACCGACCACGATCAGATCATCGGCGCGGTCGTAACCTTGCGATTGGTATCTTGATTCTTTCACTCCTTATCTAATCCGGCATGTCCCACCCCACCCCCCACATATTATTCGTCGACGACGAACAGGTGATCATCGACTTGGTCAAAGAATACCTAGAGTTGCACGACTACCGAATTACCGGAGTCAAGACACCGCACGCCGCCCTGCAGGTCATCCGCGACGACCCGCCCGATCTCATCATCGCGGACCTGCAACTCCCGGATTCGGACGGACTTAAACTGGTCGCCAAGTTCAAGAAAATCCTGCCCGATGTGCCGGTGATTTTGCTCACCGGGGTGTGGTTCGATGCCGAGACCGTGGATGAGACGCTGTCCGGCCACATATCGGCTTACGTGTCGAAGACCGCGCCTCTGCATCAGCTCGCGGCCGAGGTGAAACGCTTGCTGGTCTAGCGAGTTTGGGGAAGGCCGGAATAATGGTGGGTGGCTTGGCTATCGCCCGGAGAATATTCCCCTCCCCGCCGGTGATTCCTTGAAACGATGTCCGGCGTAAAGCTCCCTCCTCTTTCTCATGATCGTTCTCGTTCTCGAAACCATCGGGGTAGTCCGAATCTAAGCCGCCGTCCCTCCCCCCCTTGATTTAGCCAAAGTCACCTAGCCCCCCACCAAGCCTCCGGCAGGATAAAGATAATGAATAAAGAGAAAGATGCGCGCGCGCCCTCTTCCGACGAGGCTCTGTCATGTGGCCCCAGGCTTTCTCGTCCGCCGAAGCCCCCCCCACCGCTGAACCTCCCAACCGCTGAACCCAAAAACGAGGTCTTTCGCTTTCCCAAATCCACGCTAGGGCGTTTGGTTCCGCGCCAAAACACTGTCCACCGCCTCCAGCATCTGCTCGGTGGAAAAGGGCTTGGTCAAGGTGCGGTGAGCTCCAATTCGTTTCGCCAACTCCAAACAGATACTCGACAGCCTTAGCGCTCCCGACATGCCGATCACCCCCATGTCGGGAGTATCTCGGTGCGCGCTTATGATCGTCTCCAAACCATCCCGGTTGGGCATGTAGATATCAGTCAGCAGGAGATCAAATTTCTTGGTTTTCAACAATTGCGCTCCCACCGCCCCATCCACCGCGGCGGTCACGGCGTGGCCCGCATCGATTAAAGTCTGCTCGAGGGTGAAAAGCAGGACTTCATCATCATCAAGTAAGAGAATACGGGCCATCGGGTGAGTTCCAGGATTGAGGTTTAAGAGGGTGGAGTTGGGGTAACCGAATTCAGTAACGGATCGAGCGCGGCCCGCAAGTGGGCGATCCGCACGGGCTTGCTGACATGCTCATTCATGCCCGCCGCCAAACACTTCTCGCGATCCCCTTGCATAGCGTTTGCCGTCATCGCCACAATCGGAATCGGCACTAGCCAGGAACACTCCGCCGGGGACTCCGCTTCCATTCGGCGGATTTGTCGGCTCGCATCGTAGCCGTCCATTACCGGCATTTGACAGTCCATCAGCACGAGGTCGTAGCGCGATCTCGATAGGGCAGCCAGGGCCGCCTGACCATCAGCCACCACCTCGACCCCAAGGCCTAGTTTGCCCAACTGCATGACCGCAACTTTCTGATTCACCGGGTTGTCCTCGGCTAAAAGAATTCTCTGGTTCGACCCAAATTCCAGCGCCGGAGGATTCCCCAGAGCTGCCGCGGGCTCGGTGAGTTTCTCGGTCGCGACCTCCACCCCCACCACGTCCAAGAGCGTGTCATAGAGGCGCGACTGCTTCACCGGCTTAACCAGATAGGCATCCAGCCCCACCGCGGCCAACTCCTCCGACGAGAATCGGACCCCGAGGGAGGTGAGCATGATCAAACGGGTGCTGGCGATGCGCGGGTCAGCCTTGATCGCCCGCGCCAAGGCCATGCCATCCATTTCCGGCATCTGCATATCCAACAGGGCGAGATCGTAGGGTTCACCGTTCGCGGCGGCTTCCCGCAACAACTTCAACGCCTGATGCCCACCCGCCGCACTGCCTTTTTGCATTTTCCAAGCAAAAATCTGGTGCCGCAGAATCTGGCGATTCGTAGCATTGTCGTCGACCACCAGCACCCGCAGGTTGAAGAGTTGCTTGATGCCGGCCCGCCCGGGTTTCACCCCCTCGGCCTGCTTGGGGAACCGGGCCGTGAACCAGAAGGTCGAGCCGCGACCAACTTCACTATCGACGCCGATCTCGCCTCCCATCATCGCCACCAACTGCTTGCTGATGGCGAGGCCCAAACCGGTGCCACCAAACTTGCGGGTGGTCGATTTGTCCGCCTGTTCGAACGACTGAAACAGTTTGCGCTGGGCCTCCCGCGGTATGCCGATCCCCGTGTCCGTGATACTAAAACGCAGCGCCGCATCTTGCGGGGACTCCTCCTCCAATTCCACCCGTAGGACCACTTCGCCCTGCTCGGTGAACTTCAGGGCATTGCCCAATAGGTTCGTGAAAATCTGCCGCAAGCGCCCGGGGTCACCCCGCAGTAAGGTCGGCACGTTCGATGCCACCGCGTCGGCCAGTTCAATCCCCTGCGACAGCGCGCGACCCGCATGCATGTCCAGGGACCCTTCAATGGTTTCCACCAAATTGAAATCCAACTCCTCAAATCGCATCTTACCGGCTTCGATTTTGGAGAAATCCAAAATATCGTTAATCACCACCAACAGGTTATCGGCGGAGTCCCGCACGGTTTCGGCAAACTGTTTTTGGTCCGGGTCGAGCGGGGTATCGAGCAGCAGCCCAATCATGCCAATCACGCCATTCATCGGGGTCCGAATCTCGTGACTCATATTGGCCAAAAACTCACTCTTGGCCTTAGCTCCGGCTTCCGCGGCTTCTTTCGCCCTTTGCAGTTCAATTTCTGCTTCGATGCGCGCCGTCACATCCATCTTGATCGCCATGTAGTGAGTGATTTGCCCCTCCCCGTCTGTAATGGGGGAAATGGAGGCATCATCCCAATAGAGCTCTCCATTTTTTTTCTTATTGTGAAATAATCCCCGCCAAGTCCCGCCCCGACTGATGGTGCGCCACAGCTCCCGGTAGGCCTCCGGCGGCATCTCACCCGACTTCAAGACGCGCGGATTCAGCCCCTTAACTTCAGCGGCCGGGTAACCGGTCACCGTCGTGAAATTGGGGTTGGTGTATTCAATGTTTCCCGCTCGATCAGTGATGACGACGGTCACCGGACTATTTTCCACCGCGTGAGAGAATTGCCGGACCTGCCGGTCCGCTTCGACGCGATTGGTGATGTCTCGGGAAATTCCGGCCAATCCCGTAATATCACCGTGCCCATTCCGAATCGGAACCTTAGTGGTTGAAACCCAATTTTCACGCCCGTCCAGCCAGATCTCCAACTCCACCTGGTCCACCATGGGGTTCCCCGTGCGCATGATACCTTCCTCGTCATGCCCAGCCTGCTGGGCATGTTTTTGCCCGAAAAAATCGGCATCGGTCCGACCGATGGCTTGCTCCGCAGACGACAGCCCAAAGGCCTCAGCCATGGGCTGATTAATACGCACGAATCTACGGCCGAGATCCTTCAAGTAAATCTGGTCCGGCATGGCATTGACCAGCGTGTCAAAGAGAGCCTGTTCCTGCCGGATTCTTTGCCGTAACACCTCCACCGACTGGCTTTGCCGCAGGCACGCTCGCAACCGCGCTAGAAACTCGCCCTCATCGATCGGATGCGTGAGAAAACTGTCCGCGCCCGCATCGTAACCCGCGGCCCGCTCCTCCGCCGTAGTGGGAGTAGCACTACATAGCACTACCGGAATGTGGCCCAGCAGCGGATCCTGCTTAAGCTGCTTGAGCACCTCCCGACTGGGTAAGTCGGACAGCTTGGTGGCCAACAAGACCAGCCGCGGGACCCGTTTTCGAGCCACCGACAGGATGGCCGCGCCATCCGCCGCCAACACCACCCCGTAGCCTGCCCTTTTTAAGAGCGTTTGGGTCGACTCCCGGGTTGCCACCACGGGATCTGCCAACAACACCCTTTGCATCTCCGCCGACTGCGCATCATTCACGGTGCAACGGGTAAAGAATCGATCAATTTCATGACAAGGGGCCTTCCCCCTTCATCCTGTTTTCGCGCTCAACAAGGACCGCAGGGTTTTTAACAGCACCGGGGGGTGCACCGGTTTGGCTAAGAAGATCATCCCGGGAGAGGGGGTGTTCAGCCGCCCCATCATCTCGTGGCTGAATCCGCTCGTGCAGATTATCTTCAGATCTGGTCGCTGGGCCTGGAACTTTTCCGCCAACTGCAGACCGCTGACCCCGTGGGGCAACACCACATCCGATACCACCAACAGGATTCGCTCTGCGTGCCAGTGCCAGGTCTCCTCGGCGGCAAACCCGTCTTCGGCCTGTAGGACGCGGTAGCCCGCCTGTTTAAGCACGGCGGCCGTGGTTTCCCGCAGCAGGTCATCATCCTCGATCAGCAGGATGGTCTCTTCGCCCCTGACCGGCGCCGGCGCCATCACTCCGGGGGCAGCACTGCCGCGCCGGGAGGGCAGATAGACTTGGAACTCGGTGCCGTGCTCCGGCTTTGTAATGACATCAATCCAACCGTTGTGCATCCGAACGATGCCTAGGGCTACGGCCATCCCCAATCCCGTTCGTTGCTCGGCCGCCCGGGTGGTAAAAAAGGGTTCGCAAATATGCGGCAGGACCGACACCGGGATGCCGTCGCCTTCATCTCGAACTTTCAAACAGAGGAAATCGCCCGGCCGTTGACCAAGCACTCCCTTGGTTTGTTCGGCCGTGAACGTCACCTCGTTGGCCCCGACATCCAACGCTCCGCCGCCCGGCATCGCATCCCGGGCATTTGCCACCAGAATCGCCAAGAGCTGTTCCAGCATGAGAGGGTCCGCCTCCAGTCGGATCGGAGCCGCTGGTGTTTCTAGACTCAGCCGGACCCCGACTCCCGCCAGCCGTTCCAGCGCATTGGCGTTGTCCGCGATGAGGGTCTCCCAGTCGAGGAGCTGAATTTGGAGGAATTGTTGCTCGCTGAAGATCAACAACTGGCGGGTGAGGTTAACCGCCCGCTCACCCGCCGCCGTGATCCGCTGGACCGATTCGATGGCCAGCGATGGTAGGTTGGGCATGTCGAGCACTTGGGAGGCATTATTATTCACCACACTGAGGAAGTTATTATAGTCGTGGGCCACCCCAGCGACGAGGCGCCCCAACGCCCGCAGCGTTTCGGGGCGAGACCACACTTCGCGATTCGGTAGGGCAGCGGCGGCGGGAGGATTTTGCGTTTTCATAATACTTCGAGAGGGAAAGGTGGCGTGGTTCGCTTGGATAGTTCGTCGTGGACGACCCGCAAGAGTTGCGCGGTCTCAAAAGGCTTGGCCAGCAGCGCTGCTACGGCTCGCTCCACCGGCGGCTCGAAATGAACTTCGCTGAGGGTCTTACCGCTCATGACCACGATCTTCACGGCTGGATTGGTGGCATGCACCGCTGCGATCAGCTCGACACCGTTGAGCTTGGGCATTTCCAAATCGGTCAGCACCAGATCGATCTGGGTCGGTTGCTCCATAAAGAGCCGCGCCGCCTCCAATCCATCGGCCGCCTCGACCACCTTATAACCCGCCTCGCGTAAAGCGTGGCTGGTGGCCTCCAAAACCAAGGGTTCGTCATCTACCACCAGCACTACTTCGCCTCGACCCGAGGCCTGTCGGGTATCAACCGGCGTTTCCACCGATTCCTTGCCCGCACCTTCGGCCGGGAGGTAAACGGAGAAGGTGCTCCCCTCTCCCGGAGCACTCTTGAGATGAATGAACCCCCGATGCTGCTCCACAATCCCGCGCACGGTGGATAAGCCTAAGCCCGTGCCTTTGTCGGAGGTCTTGGTGCTGAAAAAGGGTGCCCAAATTTTCTCCTGCATCTCCCGCGGCATCCCTGTTCCCGTGTCCGCCACCTTTAACACCAACCAACTGCCGGGATGGGCGTGGGGGATCGTCGCCGCCGTGACTTGATCGAGCACCACGTTTTCGCCCCCGCAGGACAGGGTGCCTCCTGCCGGCATCGCATCCCGCGCATTGACGCAGAGGTTGAGCAGGATCTGGTGAATTTGGGTAGGGTTCCCCTTGATGACCCAGAGGTCCGAGGGGATGCTCTCCTGTAGGGTGATATTTTTGGGGAAGGTTTCGTTCATCATCTCCGTCACATCGCGCAGCAGGTGCTTGGTCTGCAGTTCCCGCGCCCCGGCATCGACGCCATGCACGAAGCCCATGATCTGACGCACGAGACCCGCGCCGCGCTCCGCGGACTTCTCTAAGGTCTCCAGAAAGCGAAGGTTGCGATCACCCGTGAGCTGACCTCGCAGCAACGTCGCCACCATTCCAATAGGGGCGAGCACGTTATTAAAATCGTGGGCAATGCCGGCCGCTAACATGCCGATATTTTCCATCCGCTGGACGCGCAAAAACTGTTCCGCCAGTTCTCTTTTTTCAGTGACATCCGTGCCGATCAACATGTGCCCACTGAGCGCTCCGTTGGCCTCTCTCAATGGCGATACCCGCAGATCGATCCAGAGCGGATCGCCCGCTTTGTTGCGAATCATTACTTCATCCTGCCACAAGCCTTTTTGCTCAACTTCCACTCGAACCAAAGCTAATTTTTCTGGCGTGATATCCGCAAAAACTTCGGGGATTTCACGGCCCTGAATTTCGCGGAGGACCCAACCCGATTTCTTTTCCGCCGCCAAATTGCCGTAAGTAAACTTACCCTCCAAATCCGTCACATAAATGGCATCACTCGCTTGGTCCAGCAGACGGGCCTGATGGCGCAGCGTCTGCTCCGCCAGTTTGTGGTCCGTGATCTCCGCATCAATGCTACCAATGCCCTCGAGATTTCGATCCTGATCATAGATCGGAAACTTGATGGAGAGGAACGTCCGGGAGGTGCCGATTAGATCCAACTTCACTTCCTCTACCAGAGGCATTCCCTGCGCGATCACCTGCTCATCTGTTTGCCGGTTCACGGCCGCGTCTTCAGCCGAAAGCCAGTCTTCAACCTGTTTCCCCTCTAAGGTATCGCTGGAGCCCCCACACTGTTCGTTGAACAAACGGTTGGTCAGCAGGAATTTTCCAGTCGTATCCTTCATGGAGATCATGGCCGGACTGTAGTTGATGAAGGCTTCCAATTGGTGCCGGGTTCTAGCGTGCTCGGCCTCCGCTTCGCGGTGCCGCCGGCGTCCCTCGGCCTCCCGCAGCGCCCGTTCCACCGCTGGCACCAAACGATGGAGCCGCTGCTTGGTCACATAATCGACGGCGCCACGCTGCAGAGCGTCAATGGCCACCTCTTCACCGATCGTGCCGGAGACAAAGATAAACGGCACTTCCGAGCACCAGTTTTGCGCTTCGGCCAAAGCCGACATGCCGTCGTATTGCGGCAGGGAATAGTCCGCCAAGATAATATCCGGCGGATCCCCCACCAGTTGCGCACAGTAATCGTCCTTGGTCTCGACGTGCTGCAGGGTGAACGTTTCGCTCAGTTTGCGCAGTTCATGCCGTTCGAGATCTACATCATCGGGGTTATCTTCCAGCAGCAGAATTTTTAGCGGACGGTTCATGATTATTTGGCGAAGTTGGAGGCATGGCCCTGCCTTGGGGGGGGCGGCTCGTTTTGGACTAGCCAGTAAAGACCCAACAACCCCACGGCCTCGGCGAACTTATCGTAATCCACCGGCTTGCGGATGTAGCTATTAGCATGATTGCGATAGGCCTCGGCTAGGTCTTTCTCTTCCATCGAAGTTGACAGGATCACGATCGGCAAAAACGTGGTGCGGGGATGCGCCCGGAGCCTTTTGAGCACCTCCAAGCCATTGATCTTGGGCAAGTTGATATCGAGCAGCACCACCGCTGGCAACGGGGCCAACCGGTCCGCCGGAGTGTCTTTGTTGCCGAGGAGGTAGTCGAGGGCCATGGCCCCGTCTAGGGCGAGCACGAGTTGATGCTCGATGTTATTCTTCGCCAACGCCCGCTTGGTCAGGTCGGCGTCGTCGGGGTTGTCTTCAACCAACAAAATCGTTCTCGATTTCATAATTTGATGGGGGTGGATTCGTGGTGGGGCGGGGGAAGGTCTGCCGCTGCGGCAGCCACCGTGAAATAGAACGTCGCTCCCCGGCCGACTTCGCTCTCGGCCCAGATCCGCCCGCCATGGCGCTGAATAATACGCTGCGTAAGAGCCAGACCGATGCCCATGCCCGGGAATTCATGCACGCTGTGGAGACGCTGGAAGGCGCCAAAAAGTTTGTGCGCATAGCGTTGATCAAATCCGACGCCATTGTCCTTGATCCAATATACGGTTTCCCCCGGCTCCTCGACTTGATGGCCGATTTCAATCCGCGGGGCCGCTACCTTGCTACTGAACTTGACGGCGTTGCCGATTAAGTTGGTGAAGACTTGCATCATTAAACTCGGGACCACTTCAAAATCCGGCATCGGGGCCACCTTAAATTCAATCTTTGACCGTTCCGCGGATTCACCGAGCTCCTCTCGCACTCGCTTAATCAGTTTGCGGGGCGAAATTCGACTCAGCGCTAAGGGACCTCGGTTGACTCGGGAAAGCTGCAGGAGGTCGTCGATCAAGACTCCCATCCGTTGGGCCGCGGCCCGCAACCGCCCTAAAGCCTCTCGGCCATCGTCATTCAACGTCGTCCCGTGATCCTCCAACAACACCTGTCCCCAGCCATCGATCGCTCGGAGCGGCGCGCGTAAGTCATGGGAAACCGAATACGAAAACGACTCCAGCTCCTGATTCGCATACTCCAATTGCTCCGTGCGCTTCTGCACGCGTGCCTCCAGCTCCTGGTTGTTCCGGAG
>Ga0075109_1000443_pt1 | contig 28895 bp, 27 predicted proteins | sample AntAceMetag02UKD_FD_69798 | JGI IMG/M metagenome (GOLD analysis project Ga0075109, IMG submission 69798) | Saline lake microbial communities from Ace Lake, Antarctica - Antarctic Ace Lake Metagenome 02UKD | ecosystem: Environmental > Aquatic > Non-marine Saline and Alkaline > Saline | place...
CGTTCGAGCACATGATATCTATGGGGCCATGTCCCGCCTCGACATGGTCGATCAGATTTGCGATCTGGTCAGCGTCGGACACATCGCAAATGCAGGCCTCATCCACCCCTTGCGGGGTGTCATCGGGCAAACGCAGATCCGCGATCACGACCCGTGCCGCACCCGCAGCGCCGAGAGCCTGCGCCAAAGCCAGTCCGATCCCCTGCGCCCCGCCTGTGACAAGCGCAACCTTGCCAGTGATCTCCATGGAGTTAACCCGGAGTCAGCCCGCGCAACCGTTCGGACCGGCGACGCAGCAGTTCCACGGTTGTAAGCAAGGCAATCGAGATCACCACAAGTATGGTCGCAACAGCAAGAATCGTTGGGCTGATCTGTTCGCGCAGGCCGATAAACATTTGCCAAGGGAGCGTTTTCTGTCCGGCGGAACCGACAAGCAGAACCACGACCACTTCGTCAAAAGAGGTGATGAAAGCAAACAGCCCACCCGAGATCACGCCCGGCAGGATCAGCGGCATCTGCACGCGGAAGAAGGTCGTCACCGGATTGGCCCCCATGTTGGCCGCCGCGCGCGTAAGCGAGTTGTCGAAGCTCGACAGCGTCGCCGTCACTGTGATGATCACGAAGGGAATACCCAGCGCTGCATGCGCTAAAATCACACCGGCATAAGTGCCTTGCAGACCGAGTTCCGAAAAGCCGAATGGCCGCGAGTAGAAAAAGAACATGCCAGCGGAGGTAATGATCAAAGGTACGATCATGGGCGAGATCAGTAGCGCCGTGATCTGTTTGCGGAAGGGTACATGCGGCTGCGTCAAACCAATCGCGGCCAAGGTACCAAGGGTGACCGCCAATATGGTTGCCAGAGGCGCAATGATCAGCGAATTCGTGAACGCCTGTATCCATGAATAATCGCCGTTCGCACCCATGAAGTCCTTGTAGTGCTTGAACGAATACCCTGCCGGATCGAGCCGCAGCATCTCGGGTGTGAAGGTAAAGAAATTCTGCGCGTTGAAGGACAGGGGAATGATGATCAGGATCGGAAAGATCAGGTAGAAAAAGACCAGCCCGCAGATCACGCGAAAGGTGTAGAACCAGATGCGCTGGCCAGTGGTTGCATAGGTTGGAAGTCTCGAGGCCATGTCAGTTATCCCAGCTTCACGTTATCGACTCCGACAAGCTTGTCGTAGACGTAGTAGAGGACCAGTATCACCACCAGCATCAGGGTTCCCAATGCAGCCGCCAGCCCCCAGTTGCCGGACACGGCGAATTGGAAATAGATCCGGTTCGAGATGAATGTACCATCTGCGCCACCCACGAGTTCTGGCGTAATGAAATAGCCGACAGCCAGAATGAACACCAACAACGCGCCTGCGCCGATGCCTGCGGTTGTCTGCGGGAAATAGACGCGCCAGAACGCTGTCCAGTTGGATGCGCCCAAGGATTTCGCGGCCCGCAGATAAGAAGGCGGGATCGTTTTCATCACCGAGTAGAGCGGCAGAATCATGAACGGTAGCAGGATATGAGTCATGGCGATGATCACACCTGTCTGGTTATTGATCAGGGACAATCGTTCCGAGAAGCCCAACCATATCCAGAAATTGTTGATTACCCCCTGATCCTGAAGCAGGATTTTCCATGCCGAGGTTCGGACCAACAGTGATGTCCAGAACGGCAGCAGCACCAGGATCAGCAACAGGTTCGAGGTCCTGAGCGGCAAATCTGCCAGTAGCCATGCAACAGGATATCCCAGTGCCAAAGTGCAAAAGGTAATCAGCAAACTGAGCGTCAAAGTTCGCAGCATTAGCTTTTGATAGATGCGCTGGTCGGGGTCCTTGAACCGTATCCCCTCCGACGTGCGCTCGGCATCGAAAGCGGCAAGGAAATAGCTGGTCGTGTAATAGCCGGAATTGGCCTTGATCGAGGCCCAATATTCGACATTGCCCCAGCTTGCATTCAGATTGAGGAATTTTTCTTTGAAAGGACCATCATTCTCTAAGTCCCAGCCAGCAACAGGTCGGCCAGCGCTGCGGAACAACGACGAAAATCCGGGCGATTCATAATTGAAACGACGGCCAAGCTGGGTGTGTGTCCTATTCTCGAAAGCAGCGGCCATGTCGATCGCCATTCCGCGGTAAACCTCTTCAGGCGGTGCCTCTCCCGAACGCGGATCCCAGTCCTGTATCGCGGCCACCACATTGGGCATCAGGTCCGGGATGTAGTCGACGCCTGCAGTGTTCTGCACCGAGCGCATCAGCATAGAGCCGATAGGCGCCACGAACGAGACCATGACAAAGATCAGAAGCGGTGCAATCAGGACAAGCGCCCGCATCTTCTGTTTGCGTAAAGCCTGATTCAGGCTCTGTTTAAGCGGCTTTCCGTCAGCGGACAGAACCGGGCCTTCAAGCGATGCGTCGGACATATGTTTCCCCGTCAGTATATCTGACACCTGCTAACCGGTGCCTTGCTTGGCCTTGGCAAAAGCGGTCATTCACCGGCTTTGCGAAGGCCCCGCGCAGTCACAAGACCGCGCGGGATGTAGAAGAGGGCCGTTGGACCCTCTTCTTCAGACGCTACGATTACTGCAGCAGCCATGCCTGGAACTGAGCGTCCAGATCATCGCGGTAGCTTGCCCACCATTCGAAGTTGAACACGAAAGTGTTCACCGAGTTGGCGGGATCTGTGGGCATGTGGGGCTTCATATCGACGCCGAGTTCGGCGTGTTCACCGACCAGCGGCGCGGAAGACGCACGCGCGGGGCCGTAAGAGATATAGGCGGCCTGATCCGCGAGACGCTGCGTGTCAGTCGCGAACATCACGAAGTCCATGACGCGGGCCAGACGATCCTCGGGCAGACCGGCGGGGATGATCCAGCCGTCCAGATCGAACATCTGCCAATCCCAAAGCATGCCGATCGGCTGGTTCTGCTCCACGATGGCCGAGAACAGACGACCGTTATAGGTCGAGCCCATCACAACTTCACCATCTGCCAGCAACTGCGGGGTTTCCGCGCCAGCCGACCACCAGACCGTGTCGCCCTTGATTGTTTCCAGCTTGGCCAGCGCCTGCGCCACGCCTTCAGGTGTTTCCAGCGTGTCATACACATCGTCGATCGCGACACCGTCGCAGATCAGAGCCCATTCCATGTTACCGATCGGGCGCTTTTCAAGCGAGCGCTTGCCGGGGAATTTTTCGGTGTCGAAGACATCACAGACTGTGGTCGGCGCTTCGGAAACCAGGTCTGTCCGGTAACCAAACGTCGTCGAGAACACGATTTGCGGGATGAAGCAGTCGCCAACCAGCGTATTTCCGAAATCCTCGGAGGCTGGTGTGCCATCGGGGGCTGCAGCCAGCATCGTGTCCGGATCGATTTCCAGCGCAAGGCCTTCGTCGCACAGGCGCAGACCATCAGCAGCGGTCACATCAACGAGGTCCCAAGTGATGTTGCCTGCTTCGGACATCGCCCGCAGTTTGGTCACGGCTTCAGCCGAACTTTCGTCAGTGATGACGTTCAGGCCGGCATTGTTGGCCACATAGGGTTCGATATAAGCTTTGACTTGGCTGTTCTGATAGGCGCCGCCCCACGACACGACTGTCATGCTGTCGGCCATGTTGCCTTGTGCAAAAGCCGCAGCTGCGACCAGTGTGGCCCCGGTGGCCAAAAGAGTTGTCTTGAGTTTCATATTACACTCCTTGTTTAAGCCCGTTTTTCTGCGCGCCTCTCCCCACGGGCTGGGCAAAAGCGCCTTTCCAGCGCTCAGGCGTCGAGCGCGCGGCAATCTTCCGGAAGCCAGCCGATATCGATCTGCTGCCCCGGTTTCAGACGCACCTGATCCGGTGCGTTTCTCGTCTTGACGACGAAATCCTCGTTTCCGGCAACCCGCAGACGGGTGCGGAAAATATCGCCCATATAGATGAATTCCAGCACCTCTGCCTTGAGGGTATGGGCACCAGGCTGCAGGCGTTCCTTGTTGAATTCTACCCGTTCGGGGCGAATCGACACGCGTGTCCGTTCCCCGACCTTGGTAACGTTGACCGGCTTGGCGTCGATCACCTCACCACCGTCTAGTCTGACAATACAGGTGTCGCCTTTGATTTCCTGAACCACACCTTCCATGGTGTTATTCTCGCCGATGAATTGCGCAACAAAACTGTTTTGCGGCTGTTCATACAGCACATCCGGCGATGCCAGTTGCTGAATACGCCCGTCATCAAAGACCGCGACACGGTCTGACATTGTCAGTGCTTCGGTCTGGTCATGGGTGACATAGACAGTGGTGATTCCAAGGTCATGTGCCAGACGGGTGATTTCGAATTGCAGGGTTTCGCGAAGCTGCTTGTCCAGCGCACCTAGTGGTTCGTCCATCAACACCAACTCGGGCTCGAAAACCAGAGCACGTGCCAACGCGATGCGCTGCTGCTGACCGCCTGACAGTTGCGCAGGACGGCGACTACCGAATTTTCCCATCTGCACCATGTCGAGTGCGCGCTCTACCTTTTCCTCGCGTTCGGATTTGCCGATCTTGCGGACCTCAAGCGGGAAAGACAGGTTTTCGGCCACAGTCATGTGCGGGAACAGAGCGTAGTTCTGGAACACCATCCCGATGCCACGTTTATGGGGAGGGATGTTGTTGATCGGCTTGCCGTTCAACAGGATTTCACCATGTGTCGCCGTTTCAAACCCGGCCAGCATCATCAGGCAGGTCGTTTTTCCGGACCCCGAAGGGCCGAGCATGGTCAGAAATTCGCCCTTGGGCATGGTCAGGTTCAGGTCTTTGACGACCAGTGTTTCACCATCATAGCTTTTTTGCACGCGCTCAAAAGTCACGAACGCATCGTTCGCACTTGATCCAGCCAAAGTAGGTTCCCCGTTTGTTGTTGTTGCACGATCTACGCCGCACATTCACCCAAGACTAAAACGTGCTGTCCTGCATGTTGCAACCCTTTTGCAGTCCTAATTTGTCAAAAGGCGTTTTGGCGGGCTGATTGGCTTATATAAGCCTCGGATATAGGCAAAGCGCCTGACAGTACTGTCAGCCAAGCACCTCAGAAATGGATTTTGCCGTTTTTTCCACCACTTCATCCGCTTCCGATTTGGTCAGACAGAAGGGTGGCGCGAATCCCAGGATGTCGCCCTGCGGCATGGCCCGCCCGATAACACCGTGCCCAAGAAGTGCCGACGAAACGCGCGGGCCGACCTTCTCGGAGGTGTCAAAAAGCGTGCGGCTGTCACGGTCACGCACGAATTCCACGGCGCAAAGCATCCCCTCGCCACGCACCTCGCCGACATGGGGATGATCCGCCAGAGCCGCGCGCATTTGCGTGTTCAGATAGGCCCCGACCTCGCCCGCGTTCTGGATCAGGTTCAGGTCATCCAGCAGCTTCAGGTTGGCAACACCAGCCGCCGCTCCCACCGGATGTGCCGAATAGGTCCAGCCGTGACCGATAGGCCCGTTCTCGTCCGTGCCCTGCTCCAGCACCTTCCACATTTTGTCGCCTACAATCGAACCCGATAGTGGCGCATAGGCAGACGTCAAACCCTTTGCGATAGTGATCAAGTCCGGCTTGATGCCGTAGTGGTCAGATCCGAACATGGTGCCCAAGCGACCAAAGCCTGTCACGACCTCATCCGCCACCATAAGGATCTCATGTTTACGCAGCACTTTCTGAATCGCGGGCCAGTACCCTTCAGGTGGTGGAACGATGCCGCCTGTTCCCAGTACCGGTTCGCCGATAAAGGCGGCGATCGTATCAGGGCCTTCACGTTCAATCAGCGCCTCAAGCTCTGCGACCAGATGGGCCGTGAACTGCGCTTCGGTCATGTCATCCTTGGGGCGCCGGAAATAGTAGGGTGCGTCCGTATGGATCACCTGCGCCAATGGCAGATCGAATTTCTTGTGAAACAGCTCCAGCCCGGTCAGTGACCCTGTGACTAGTCCTGAACCGTGATAGCCTCGCCAGCGGCTGATGATCTTCTTTTTCTCGGGTCGGCCAAGGATATTGTTGTAGTACCATATCAGCTTGACGTTGGTTTCATTCGCATCGGAACCCGACAGCCCGAAATAGACCTTTGACATTCCCTCGGGCGCACGATCCAGGATCATCTTGGACAGGGTGATGCTCGCTTCGGTGCCGTGACCGACATAGGCGTGGTAATAGGCAAGCTCGCGGGCCTGATCAGCAATCGCCTCGGCGATCTCCTGACGTCCATAGCCGACGTTGACACAATAGAGACCTGCAAAAGCATCCAGAAGGCGCGTCCCATCACGGTCGATGATGTGACAATCCTTGGCTGTCTTGATGATCCGCTGCGGGACATTGCCACGGGCGAATTCGGCCAGATGCGTCGAGGGGTGAAAGAAATTGTCACGGTCCCATTGGGCCAGTTGGTCATTGGTCAGCATCTGCGGCCTCCTTCGGCGGTGATCTGAGAAATCTTGTTGTGCACAACCTTTACGGCCCTGCAGGTGAGGTCAACCATATATGCCTATAATTTAAGGTATTTCCTAAAAACGACAGACTGATTTCGTTTTTGGAATGGTCAAGATGTGCACAAATTTGGTGAACTTCCCAAAATGCCAGCAAGGAAAGCGCCAATGTCCGTACCGCCGATCCCCTTTGCAGACCTGCCGTTCACGGCTGACGAATATGCCCGCCGTCTTGAACTTACCCGCGCGGCCATGGCTGAACGCGGAATCGATGTGCTGTTCGTCGAAGACCCCTCGAACATGTCATGGCTGACAGGGTATGACGGCTGGTCTTTTTATGTGCATCAGGGCGTGATCATCACCCATGACCGCGATCCGGTCTGGTGGGGGCGCAATATGGATGCAAACGGGGCCAAGCGCACCGCCTGGTTGCCGCATGATCACCTGCGTCCCTATGACGATACCTATGTTCAATCAAACGAGCGTCACCCGATGCAGCATCTGTCCGCACTTCTTTGCGAGATGGGCTTTGAAGCGGCCTGTATCGGGGTGGAGATGGAGAATTACTATTTCTCGGCCAAGGCCTATGTCACGATGCTGACCGAACTGCCGCGCGCCACCTTGGTCGATGCCACGGCGTTGGTGAACTGGCAGCGGGCCGTCAAATCGCATGAAGAGATCGCCTTTATGCGGCGTGCCGCGCGGATCGCTGAAAAGATGGTTGATTGCGCCATAGAGCGTGCCCGACCCGGCGTGCGCAAAAATGATCTGGTCGCTGAAATAATGCGCGAGGCCATCATTGGCGTGGGCGAGGATTGGGGTGATTATCCGGCCATCGTGCCGATGTGCCCTTCTGGTGCCGATGCCTCGGCCCCGCATATCACGTGGAACGGTGGCGAGTTCCAGAACGATCAGTGCACCTTCTTCGAACTGGCTGGCGTCTATCGCCGCTATCACACACCCTTTTGTCGTACTGTCTATCTGGGCAAACCACCTGATGAGGTGAAGCGCGCCGAGGCCGCCCTGATCGAAGGTCTTGAGGCAGGGTTGCAGGCCGCGCGTGCTGGCAACCGTGCCTGTGACATCGCCGATGCGCTTGCCCGCCCGCTTGAGGCCGCGGGCATCCAACGGGGGGCGCGCTGCGGCTATCCGATCGGGATCAGCTATCCGCCCGATTGGGGCGAGCGGACCATCAGCCTGCGGACAGAAGACCAGACCGTGCTGCAACCCGGCATGACCTTCCACTTCATGCCCGGTCTCTGGATGGATACCTGGGGGATCGAGATCACGGAATCGATCCTGATCACTACCGATGGTCCGGCGGAAACCTTCTGCAACCGCCCGCGGCGCATATTTGTGAAATCATGACGACCCTGCTGCGTACCCGCGAGATACTTGGGGATCTGATCGGATTTCCGACAGTTTCTGCGGACAGCAATCTGGACATGATCGACCACATGGCCAACCTGCTGACAGATGCAGGAGCGCGCGTGGATCTGTTTCATGACGATAGCGGCACCAAGGCAAATCTGTTTGCCACCATCGGGCCGGAGCGCGAGGGCGGGATCGTTCTGTCCGGGCATTCCGATGTCGTTCCCGTAACCGATCAGGACTGGACCAGCGATCCGTTTCGTATGGTTGAACGCGACGGTCGTCTATTCGGGCGGGGCACCTGTGATATGAAAGGGTTCATTGCCACGGCTCTGGCGATGGCCCCTGATTATGCCGCGCGCGATCTGAAGCGCCCGATCCATTTCGCCTTTACATATGACGAAGAGGTGGGATGCCTTGGCGCACGCTCCCTTGTTCCTGCTTTGCTATCTCGTGGTATCCGCCCCGCCATGGCAATCGTTGGCGAGCCGACAGATATGCGGATCATCGAAGGGCACAAGGGTTGCTGTGAATACACTGTCGAATTCCGCGGGCTGGAAGGGCATGGATCAAACCCCGATCGCGGTGTCAATGCGGTTGAATACGCTGTGGCCTATGTCGCCCGCCTGATGGAGTTGCGCCACCAGTTGCGCCACCGCACCCCTGTCGGCAGCAGGTTTGAACCGCCATGGACCACGATCAATATCGGGCGACTTGCGGGTGGCGTTGCCCACAACGTCATCGCCAGTCGAGCCGAGCTTGATTGGGAAATGCGGCCAGTGCAGGATTCGGACGCCGAATTTGTAAAAAGCGCGCTGGCTGACTATTGTAATGACGTGCTGCTTCCTCAGATGCAGGCCGTCTGCCCCGAGGCAGATATCACCACCTATGTTATCGGAGAGGTTTGCGGACTGGAGCCGATGGAAGAAAATGACGCGCGCCGCCTTGTCTCGGAACTGACCGGGGCGAACGGGGCAGATGTGGTGGCCTTCGGCACCGAGGCGGGACTGTTTCAGCAACTGGGGCTTTCTGCCGTGCTGTGCGGGCCAGGCAGTATCGAGCAAGCCCATAGGGCGGATGAATTTGTGTCTCTGTCCCAGCTCGATCAGTGTCTTTCGATGCTTCAGGGTCTGGGTGATAGGCTAACACGATATGTCTGATCTGTCCGACGCGCGCAGTCGGTTCTTGCGCCTGCATGACGCATTGCGAACCCGTATCTGCATGTTGGATTATCCGCCGAGCACCCGCTTGTCCGAGGAGACACTTGCCGCTGAGTTTGGCACCTCGCGCACGCCACTTCGTCGCGTTCTTGCGCGGCTTGAGGATGAAGGGCTTGTCATCTCGCAGCACGGGGTGGGCACCATGGTAACAGATGTTGACCCAGATGAGATGTCGCGCACCTATGATCTGCGCCGCGAACTTGCCGGACTTGTTGGGCGTCTGTCGCCCGTTCCAATTACGGACGAGATCGTCCGGAAGGCTGCGCATTTTCTGGAGGCAGGCAAAACCCTTCTCAAGCAGCCAGACACACGCGCGCTGGCGCAACTGAATATGGATTACTTCCATTTCGGCACGTCGCTGACACACAATGAAGCGCTGCGCGACATGTCCGAGCGGCTATATTACCGCACGGCGCGGATCTGGCTAACGGCAACGCCGCACCTGGACCTGTCCGAGGAAACCGCGATCTTCGTGTCAGAGCTGTATGACAGCCTTCAGGCGCTGAAAGCATGGGACGGACAGGCAGCAGCGGATGTGCGCCGCGCCCATATCTCGCTTTGTATCGCCAGATTGAACACAAAGCGGGCGTGATCTGCACAGATCCGCTTCTTCTTGCATCAAATATCCAGATCCGGCCCGAACACCATGTGCACAGGCCGGATCAGTGTCGCAATAGGTTCAACTGGCCGCCACCATGAGCCCCTGATCCTTGAGTTGCTGATGCGCTTCGTCCAGTGACTTTCGGGCGCGTTCGATCAGAATATCGGCCTCATCCCGGGTCATGACCAAGGGCGGGCTGATAATCATCCGGTCGCCCACATGGCGCATCACCAGATTGTTTGCAAAGCACCGCTCGCGCACAATATAGCCCACTGTCCCGGGTTCGGATGCAAACTTGGCGCGGCTTTCCTTATGCGGCGTCAGTGCGATAGAGCCCATCATGCCCACGATCTTGGCCTCTCCCACCAGAGGGTGATCCAAAAGTCCGGTCCAGAGCTCTTTCATATAGGGGCCGATATTGTCCCGCACATGCGCGACAATGCCCTCTTCCTCGATGATATTGATGTTCTCCAAGGCCACAGCCGCAGCTACCGGATGGCTGGAGTAGGTATAGCCGTGGTTGAATTCACAGGCGCCAATGACGCTTGCCACTTCATCACACACAATCGAACCGCCGATGGGTTGATAACCGGATGACAGTCCTTTGGCGATCGTCATGATATGCGGGCGGATGTTCATCGTCTGGCTACCGAACCAGTTTCCTGTGCGCCCAAAGCCACAAATCACCTCGTCAGCTATCAACAGAATCTCGTATTTATCGCAGATGCGCTGGATTTCAGGCCAATAGGTTTCCGGCGGCACGATCACACCACCTGCGCCCTGAACAGGTTCTGCGATGAAGGCTGCGACTTTGTCCTCGCCCAGATCGTGGATCGCCTTTTCCAACTGGCGCGCACGCTCCAGCCCGAATTCTTCCGGGGTTGTATCGCCACCTTCGGCCCACCAGTTCGGTTGGTCGATATGGTGGATATCAGGGATCGGCAGCCCGCCCTGCGCGTGCATTCCGGACATACCCCCCAAGGATGCGCCGCCCAAGGTCGAGCCATGATATGCGTTCTTGCGGCTGATGATTATCTTTTTGTCCGGCTTGTCCTTTTGCGCCCAATAGGTGCGAACCATACGGATGTTGGTATCATTGGCTTCAGAGCCTGATCCGGCGTAAAATACATGGTTCAGATCGCCAGGCGCGATCTCGGCCAGTTTCTGGCTCAGGGCGATGGCAGGCACATGGGTTGTCATGAAGAAGGTGTTGTAGAATGGCAGCTCTTTCATCTGACGCGCCGCCACTTCAGCCAGACGGTCGCGACCGTAGCCCACGTTCACGCACCACAGCCCGGCCATACCGTCAATGATGCGATTGCCGTCGCTGTCGGTGATCCAGACACCATCAGCACGGGTGATAATCCGAACGCCACGTTCTGCCAGCGCATCCTGAGTGGTGAACGGATGCATGTGATGTGCGGCATCCAATGCCTGAAGTTCACGGGTGGGCATATGGTTGGTGATCACGGTCATGCTGGGCCTCGTCTGAGAAAATAAAGATGCAAAGCAACACCACAGCAGGGTGTTGCGCTTTCACTGACAGAATATGATCAAATTTCTACGTGTCAATCGAATCAGTCTGACAATCCACGCAAATCCAACATTTCGCGGATCTGCTCCATTCCTTGCAGCATATCCTCGCGCATGGCTTTAGCTGCGCCTTCAGAATCACCGGTGCGCATGCATTCAAGCATATCCTTGTGTTTGTCAGGCAGGTTCTGCGTTCCGATCCGGCCGATCACCACACGCAGTGATGGACCAAACCTGAGCCACAGACGTTCTGCCATTTCAGCAAGGATTGGAGCATCGGCAAGGTCATAGAGCAATGCATGAAAGAGGTAGTTGTTCTGCAAATAGGCACGCAGATCACCCGCCACAATTGCACGGTCGAGCGCTTTGTCGATTTCCGTCAGCCTGTTCAGGTCGGATGATGTGGTCCGTTCCGTGGCGCGCAGGCCGAGATGGGATTCAAGCCACTGACGTGCATAAATAATCTCTGATATGTTCGCCGCCGTCAGTTCAGGCACACAGACCCTGCGATTACCCTGAAAGACCAATGCGCCTTCCGCTGTCAGACGACGGATCGCCTCGCGGACCGGGGTCATGCCTGCATTCAACCGGTCCGCCAGACCCTGAATCGTCAAAGCCTGCCCAGGTGCTATTTCGCCAAACAGGATCTGATCGCGAAGTTTGCGATAGATCACCTCATGTGCGGGCGGGTTCGTAGCCACTTCTGTCAGAGTGGTCATTTTTCGTGCACCGTCTTCCATTCTGCCGCTTATCCCTGCGTTAGCCCAAGACACATGCTTGCGAGTTTAGCGGTGTCGTGAAAACATTACCATATTGCCATGTGGCAGAAACTTTGATCAAATTCCGGAGCGGGGACGCAAGATCCTTCACCTAGACTAGGGAGTAACTTGATGAGACATCACTTGCTGACCATGACAGCGACCATCGCACTCATGGCAGGCGCAGCAACGGCACAGGAAGTCCGTGTTTATAACTGGTCGGATTATATCGACGAAGACCTGCTTGCCAAGTTTCAGGCTGAGACCGGTATCAAGCTGATCTACGACGTTTTCGACAGCAACGAGGTTCTGGAAACGAAATTGCTGGCAGGCGGGTCAGGCTATGACGTGGTTGTGCCCTCAGGCACATTCCTGCAGCGCCAGATTCAGGCTGGTGCCTTCCAGAAACTGGATCAGTCCAAACTTGCGAACATCGGCAACATGTGGGAGGTCGTATCCTCGCGCACAGAACAGTACGATCCCGAGAATGCCTATTCCATCAACTACATGTGGGGAACGACTGGCATCGGTGTGAATGTCGGCAAAGTAACCGAAATCCTTGGCGAAGACGCACCGATCGACAGTCTGTCGCTAGTCTTTGATCCGGCCAATGCCGAAAAGCTGGCTGCTTGCGGAATCATGATGCTGGACGCACCAGCCGAGATGATCCCCGCCGCGCTCAAGTTTCTGGGCGAGGACCCCAACAGCCACGACCCCGAGGTTATCGCAAAGACCGAAGACGTCTTTATGGCGATCCGCCCGTACATACAGAAATTCCACAGCTCGGAATATATCAACGCATTGGCAAATGGCGATATTTGCGTCGCGGTAGGTTGGTCGGGTGACATCCTTCAAGCACGCGATCGCGCGGTAGAGGCCGAGAACGGGGTCGAAGTTGCCTATAATGCACCCAAAGAAGGTGCGCAGATGTGGTTTGACCAGATGGCCATTCCGGTTGATGCGCCGAATGTCGAAGGGGCCCATGCGTTCCTGAACTTCATCATGGATGCCGAGAACATGGCCGCCGCTTCGAACTATGTCTATTACGCCAACGGCAATGAGGCGTCACAAGCGTTTCTGGTTGAAGATGTGATTGGCGATCCGGCCATCTATCCGTCCGAAGAGGCGCTGAACAACCTTTTCACCACGACACCTTGGGATGCAGGTGTGCAGCGTACTGTGACGCGTCTGTGGACCAAGATCAAATCGGGCACATAAGACCCGGCGACACGGGCCCGCGCAACGTGTGTGCGGGCCTTTTACAACTGATAGTCAGGGTTCGGCATGGCACAGACCGTTTTCGCCCCATGGGATGATCCGCAGGCAAAGCCTCTCATCCAGTTCAAGAATGTTTCCAAACGTTTCGGCGACTTCACGGCGATCGAGAACCTGACGCAAGATATCTACGAGCGTGAGTTTTTCGCGCTTCTGGGTCCTTCCGGCTGCGGCAAGACAACGCTGATGCGGATGTTGGCGGGGTTCGAGAATACCAGCGAAGGCCAGATCCTGATTGCGGGGCAGGACATGGCCAATGTGCCCCCGAACAAGCGTGCTGTGAATATGATGTTCCAGTCCTACGCCCTTTTCCCGCATCTGAGCATCTGGGAAAACATCGCCTTTGGTCTGAAGCGCGAAGGTAAACCCAAAGACCAGATCGAGGCGCGAGTTGACGAGATGCTGCGCCTGACAAGGCTTGAGAAGTTTTCCAAGCGCAAGCCGCACCAGATTTCGGGTGGTCAGCGTCAGCGCGTAGCTCTGGCGCGCAGCCTTGCCAAGGCACCCAAACTGCTGTTGCTGGATGAACCCTTGGGCGCGCTGGATAAAAAGCTGCGTCAGGATACCCAGTTCGAGCTGATGGATATTCAGGAGAAGACCGGCACGACCTTCGTAATTGTGACGCATGATCAGGAAGAGGCGATGACTGTTTCAAGTCGCGTCGCCGTGATGGACGAGGGCCAGATCATTCAGGTCGCCACCCCTGCACAGATCTATGAGGCACCGAATTCCGTCTATGTTGCGGACTTCATCGGCGATGTGAACATCATCGACGGTGTCGCCACGCCAGAGGGTGATGGTTATCGTATCGCCTGGGCGGAAGGACAAACCCCTTTCGTGGCCAAGACCGCGACGCGGTTTTCAGAAGGCCAGCGCTGTCATCTTGCGATCCGGCCCGAGAAGGTTGGTATCTCGGCAGAGCGTCCGGTTGATATGGCCAATGCTGTCGCCGGCCAGATCATCGACATTGCCTATCTGGGCAACATCTCGACCTATCATGTGAAGCTGGCCAATGGGCAGATGATGAAGGCACAAGCCGCCAATACACGCCGCCTGTCGCGCCGGACATTCACGTGGGAAGATCAGGTCTGGTTGTCATGGACAGACACCGCCGCCGTCGTGCTGGAGAACTAGGGCGATGCGGCGCTTCATCCTGATTGCAGTGCCTTTCTTTTGGCTTCTGGCCCTGTTTCTGGTGCCTTTTGTTATCGTGCTGAAGATATCACTGTCGGATATCGCCCTGTCCATCCCACCCTATACACCGCAGCTGGACCTGACCGATGGCTGGGCCGGTATAAAGGCGTTCCTGTCACAACTGGATCTCGAGAATTACATCTTCCTGACCCAGGACCAACTTTACTGGAAAGCCTATGTCTCGTCCTTGAAGATCGCCTTGATCTCTACCGTACTGACCTTGTTGGTCGGCTACCCGATTGCCTATGGCATGGCGCAGGCCCCTGACGAATGGCGCGCGACACTACTGCTGTTGGTCATTCTGCCGTTCTGGACCAGCTTCCTGATCCGTGTCTATTCGTGGATGGGCATCCTGTCGAACGAGGGGTTTCTGAACCAGTTTCTGCTGTGGACCGGTATCATCTCGACCCCGCTGGTAATTTTGAACACGAACACGGCGGTCTATATCGGCATCGTCTATACCTATCTGCCCTTCATGATCCTGCCAATCTATGCGGCGCTGGAAAAGATGGACGGCTCGCTTCTGGAAGCGGCAGAGGACCTTGGCTGTTCGCGGTCTAGTGCGTTCTGGCTGGTTACGATCCCACTGTCCAAGTCAGGGATCATCGCAGGCTGTTTTCTGGTCTTTATCCCGGCGCTGGGCGAGTTTGTGATTCCCTCCCTCCTGGGTGGTTCGGATACGCTGATGATCGGCAAGATCCTGTGGGAAGAATTCTTTTCTAACCGCGACTGGCCGGTGGCCTCGGCGGTGGCCGTCATCTTGCTTCTTATCCTCATCATTCCCATCGTGCTGTTCCAGCGCAACGAGCAAAAACAGCGGGAGATGGATCAATGAGACGCTTTTCATGGTTCAACGCCACCTCGCTGACATTGGGCTTTGCTTTTCTTTATCTGCCGATGCTCATCCTGATCATCTACAGCTTCAACGCATCACGTCTGGTGACTGTCTGGGCTGGCTTCTCGACACAGTGGTACGGCACCCTATTGCAGAACCAGTCCTTCCTTGATGCAGCGTGGGTCACGATCAAAGTTGCTATCGCATCGTCTACCATCGCCACGGTACTGGGGACAATGGCGGCTTATGTTCTGGTGCGCGGGGGGCGGTTCATGGGAAGGACCCTGTTTTCAGGGATGATCTATGCGCCACTGGTGATGCCTGAGGTGATAACTGGTCTATCCCTTTTGCTCTTGTTTATCGGGATCGGGCTGGATCGCGGTGTCTTTACCATTGTTCTGGCGCATACGACCTTTTCCATGTGTTTCGTATCAGTGGTGGTCTCGTCCCGGCTGGTCAGTTTCGACAAATCACTAGAAGAAGCGGCGCTAGACCTTGGTTGCTCGGCTTTTGACGCCTTCCGCCTTGTGACATTACCGATTATCGCTCCGGCGGTAATTTCCGGCTGGCTGCTGGCGTTCACGCTGTCGCTTGACGATCTGGTCATCGCGTCCTTCACTGCAGGGCCTTCGGCAACCACGCTGCCGATCAGGATTTTCTCGGCGGTCAGGTTGGGCGTCTCACCTGAGATCAATGCCCTCTCCACGATCATGATCGCCATTGTCACGGTTGGTGTGGTCACTGCATCGATCGTCACAAAACGCAGCAGTCTTGCCAGACAGAACGATGAACAGGCGGCTGCCCGCACCACATGACCCGTATTTTTTCCGATTATGCCTATGGTGAAGGGCCTGTGTCGGGCTGCTATTGGGCTGAGACCGTCCCGGACGGGCCGACGGACTTTCCAGCTGTCAGCGGCACTATGTCCGTCGATGTTGTCGTCATTGGTGCAGGTTTCACCGGGCTTTCTGCGGCGCTGCATCTGGCACAGGATGGTGCCGAGGTGATGGCGCTGGACGCTGAGTACCCCGGTTGGGGCGCGTCCGGTCGCAATGGCGGATTTTGTTGTCTGGGCGGTGCCAAAGCCAGCAGCGCGGATATTGCGCGGCGCTTTGGCGAAGTAGCACTGCAGGGTTGGCGTCGCGCCGAACAAGATGCGGTCACGCTGGTCAGGGAACTTTTGACGACACAGGGAATCGAGGCCGATACACATTCTAACGGCGAGACGATACTGGCCCATAACGTCCGCAACGCGCGCGCCTTGCAGGGCGATGTGGCCCGAGTGAAATCGGAGTACGGGATTGATGCCACCTGGCACGCGCCTGCGGACCTGACGCGTCTGGGAATGTCGGGTCCCTTTCACGGCGGGCTTACGATTCCCGTGGGATTTGGTCTGAACCCACGAAAATACCTATCCGGACTGGTCCGCGCCGCCCGCAACGCCGGGGCGCGGATACACGGCGATAGCCGCGCCATAGCGATAGAGCAGCAAGGCCGCGGAATTACGATACGCACGGAACTGGCCACAATCAGGGCGCGGCGGCTGGTTATTGCGACAAACGGCTATTCCTCCGAGGAACTGCCGCCGTGGATGGCAGGCCGCTATCTTCCGGCGCAATCGAATGTTCTGGTAACACGGCCACTGACACAGATTGAGCTAGAGGCTGCCGGCTGGACCAGTCGGCAGATGGTCTACGACACCCGCAATCTGCTGCACTACTTCCGCCTGATGCCCGACAACCGCTTTCTGTTCGGGATGCGCGGCGGGTTGCTGGCTTCTCCAGTTGCCGAGGCGGGGATCAACAGGCGCGCGCGCGTCCATTTCGAGGCGATGTTCCCCGCATGGAAGGATGTCGAAACCCCCAATAGCTGGAGCGGGATGGTCTGTTTCTCGTCGAACAGGGTTCCCTACTGTGGACCAATCCCCGACCTTCCGGGTGCTTTCGCCGGCTTTGCCTTCCACGGCAATGGTGTCGCCATGGGAAGCTATACAGGCGCTTTGCTGGCTGATCTGGTGCAGGGCAAGCCTACGCGTCTGCCACATCCAGCTGTCATGCAGGCCAGTGCGCCGCGTTTTCCTTTGGGGCGGTACCGCAGGGCGCTTTTACCCGCGGGTTATGCGCTGGCAGGGCTTCGCGACCTATAATCGTATCAACCCTGTGGCGTCATCCCTGATCGGGCCTTCTCACGCTTCAGCCCAAGCGCATGTTCGCGCCAGATAATCATGACACCCGCGACGATCACCAATCCCGCTCCAATGAGCATTTGAAGTGTCGGCACCTCGTCGAAGATGAAGTAGCCGATCAGAATCGCAAACAGCATAGAGGCATAGTCGAAGGGTGCCACAACGCTGGCATCCGCAAAACGATAGGCCGAGGTCAGAAATATCTGACCCAATCCACCCAGTAACCCCGCAATGATCAGCAGAATCGCCTCTTGTGGCAGTGGTACGACCCAGCCAAAGGGCAAAGTCAGCAGGGATAGCCCCGTTGCGGTCATGGAAAAGAAGAACACGATTGCCGAGGTTTGTTCGGTCTGCACCAGTTTGCGGACATAGATCTGGGCAAGAGCCGCGCAAACCGCGCCCATCAGGACCAGCATCGCCCCGAAAGCCGCAGCGCTATCAACTGTCGGGCCTGACAGCAGCGTCAGGCGTGGTGCAAGGACGACCATGACGCCAACCATGCCCAAAGCCACAGCAAACAAGCGAAAGGCGCGCACCTCTTCATTCAGAAACATGGCCGCAAACACCACAACAAGCAGCGGTGCAGCATAACCAATGGCTGTTACTTCCGGCAAAGGCAGCAATCCGAGTCCGGCAAAGCCCAAACCCATTGCAGCCGTTCCGACAAAACCGCGCCAAAAATGTCCCAGTGGTGAGGCCACTTTGAGTCCTGTCCGCAAATCACCACGCATCCAAAGCCAGCCTAAAATCACTGGCATGGCAAAAAATGACCGAAAGAACACGGCCTGTCCGGGTGGGACATGATGTGCGGTTGCCTTGATGAGAGCGGCCATTGTTATGAAAAGAAGAACCGAGCAGATTTTAAGGGTAATTCCCTGTAACGGTTGCATAAATTCGCATTCCTTTTCGTCGGATATGCAATGCTTACCTGCGCCGGAGAGAAGGTCAATGCTGCAGATGCACTCCTTTTAGATCATGTCGCGCGCACCATCACCGGACATTGATTTCAACCACCGGCGGATAATAGCCATGCAATTGGCAAACTTCCGCCTGTCCACTCACATTTTCTTGTTCAGAAAGATAGTAAACAACTCTTGCGGTAAAACAGGATCAAGCTCATTTCTGCCGAGATCGTTGCTGTGCCGGTGCATTGCGCTCCCCGGTGACGACCCCGTAACGAAAGGATGGGACTATGAAACTTACACGTACACTTATCGCCGCACTCGGCGCGACTGTGATTGCAGCACCCGCATTTGCCGGTTCGGCTGCTCCTGCAGCAATGGAACCAATGATTCAAGCGCCCGCACCCGTCGCAATGACCATGGGTCGCGACTGGACAGGCGGCTACGCCGGTCTGCAGCTCGGCTATGCCGATGTTGGCACAAGCGTTGACGGTTTGGGTGGTGATGATGTCATCGGTGGTTTGACTGCTGGTTATGACTGGGATTTCGGCAACTTCGTTCTGGGTGTTGGCGTTGACGCCGATATTGCTGACCTGAGCGTTGGCGACTTCACACTGGAGCGCGTTTACCGTCTCAAAGCCCGTGGTGGTTATGATCTGGGCAACGGCCTGCTGTACGCGACCGCTGGTGGCGTTGGCGCAGACATCGACGGTCTGGGTTACGACACAGGCTATTTCGTTGGTGCCGGTTACGAGCACATGGTCACAGACACAGTCTCGCTGGGTGGCGAAGTTCTGTACCACGAGTTCGACAACTTCAAAGACTCGACCGTCGACGTGGATGCAACAACATTCCAGATCCGTGCCAACTATCGTTTCTAATAGATTTGGCCTGAAAAGGTCTTATCTGGAAAGGGCGTCCCAAGGGGCGCCCTTTTTCTTGGCGGACACTTTTCGGCTAGAACATCAGATCCATTAAAGTCGCGGCAAAATAGATACCATTTGCCAGCACCATCATGAATACCGCCGCAGAGCCGATATCCTTGGCCTGTTTCCCAAACTCCGACCATTCGGTCGAAAGTTGATCAACGATCATTTCTATCGCCGTATTCAACGCCTCTATGGCAAACAGAGCCAGCAGTAATACGGCGAACATCAAAAGCGTGGCCGCATTTGCGCCCAGCAATAGAAGGGTGGTCATTCCAACCGCACCACCCAGAACCTCTTGCCGGAATGCCGCTTCCTGCCAGAGGCGCCGCAAACCGGACAATGAATATCCAAAAGCCGCAAGCATATGGGCGAACCCTGTAGTCGGCTCTGGTTTAACGCGCTTCATGCCTATCCCCATGACAATGCAAATGGTCTTTGCGACAGATCACCGGCGTGGCAAGACCCAGTTCGGACGCAGGAAATGGCAGGTATAGCCATTCGGCAAGCGTTGCAGATAATCCTGATGCTCAGGCTCTGCCGCCCAGAAATCTCCCACAGGTTCGACTTCTGTCACAACCTTGCCGGGCCAAATTCCAGACGCTTCAACATCTGCGATCGTGTTCAAAGCCTCGTCGCGCTGCGCCTCGTTCACATAATAAATCGCCGAGCGATAGGACAGACCAAGATCATTCCCCTGCCGGTTCATGGTGGTAGGGTCATGTATCTGGAAAAAAAACTCCAGCAGCGTGCGAAAGCTGGTCCTGTCAGGATCAAAGAAAATCTCTATCCCTTCGGCATGGGTGCCATGGTTGCGATAAGTCGCGTTCGGCACGTTGCCTCCAGTGTAGCCAACAGATGTGCGGGTCACCCCCGGCAGTTTGCGGATCAGGTCCTGCATCCCCCAAAAACACCCCCCCGCCAATACGGCGCGTTCTTCGCTCATCGGATATCCTCCACTTGGTTCAGGTAATCGCCATAGCCTTCAGCCTCCATGTCATCCCGGTGAACAAAGCGCAAAGAGGCGGAATTGATGCAGTAACGCAGCCCTCCGCGATCGCGCGGTCCATCCGGAAAAACGTGCCCAAGATGGCTGTCGCCATGCGTGCTGCGAACTTCGACGCGGGTCATGCCAAGCGACTTGTCAGTTATCTCGATCACATGGGCAGGCTCGATCGGTTTGGTAAAACTGGGCCAGCCGCAACCACTTTCGTATTTGTCGGCAGAGGCGAACAGAGGCTCGCCCGAGACCACATCGACATAGATCCCCGGTTCCTTGTTGCGCAACAAGCTGCCTGTTCCTGGCCGCTCTGTGCCGCTTTCCTGAGTCACCCAGAACTGCTCAGGCGTTAGGCTTGCCACAACATCGGGGTTTCGTTCATATTTCGGCATCATCGTCTCCATGCTGGTCAGCGTCATCTGTGAAAGTTGCGCTTTCAGAGCAAGCTTTCAAGGGACGCCACTTATTCATCCTGCAACACATGCTCGACTCAGGCTGAAGGTCTCACCAATTCATCACGACTTTACCTGCATCCCCTGACAGCATCGCGGCAAAGCCTTCCCGATAATCGTCAATCCCGATCCGGTGAGTGATCAGACCGCTCAGATCAAGGCCTCCGCGTACCAAAGCGATCATTTTGTACCACGTTTCGAACATCTCGCGCCCGTATATGCCCTTGATGTGCAGCATCTTGAAGATCACCTCGTTCCAGTCCACCGCGAACCCCTGTGGCGCAATCCCCAGCAGCGCAACTTTGCCGCCGTTGTTCATGAAGTGGATCATGTCGCGCATCGCAGGGGGTGCGCCTGACATCTCTAACCCGACGTCAAAGCCCTCGGTCATTCCCATTCGCGCCATCACGGAATCAAGCCCTTCCTCGTCGGCTTTGACCACATGCTGCACGCCCAGACGACGCGCCAGATCCAGCCGGTAAGGATTGATGTCTGTGATCACGACACGCTGCGCACCGACCCGTTGGGCCACCAAGGCACCCATGATTCCGATCGGACCGGCACCGGTGACCAATACATCCTCGCCTACCAGATCAAAGCTGAGTGCTGTATGCACAGCATTGCCGAAAGGATCAAAGATAGCCGCCACTTCATCGGGGATTTCCGGTGGAATGGGCACGACATTCGCCTCAGGAATACACAGATATTCGGCAAAACTTCCGGGCCGGTTCACGCCCACACCCTTGGTGTTGCGACACAGATGGCCACGCCCTGCGCGGCAGTTGCGGCATATCCCGCAAACGATGTGTCCCTCGCCCGATACCCGCATGCCAACAGCATATTTGCGTGCAGCAGACCCTGTTTCGACAATCTCGCCCACAAATTCATGACCCACGACCATGGGTACAGGGATTGTGGCTTGCGCCCAATCATCCCATTTCCAGATATGAACATCCGTGCCGCAGATCGCGGACTTTTTGACCTTGATCAGCACATCCGAAGGGCCCGGTTCGGGAACCGGAACATGCTCCATCCAGAGACCGGGTTCCGCGCGCGCCTTTACAAGCGCTTTCATCTGATTGCTCATGCGATCACCCCCATGTCGCGGCCAACGGATTCAAAGGCGTCAATCGCACGGTCCAGCATGTCGCGGCTAAGGGCGGCAGACATCTGGGTGCGGATACGGTCCTGACCGCGCGGCACCACCGGAAAGGAAAAAGCCGTCACAAACACGCCCTCAACGTGCAGACGGGCGGCCATGTCACGCGCAAGCTTCGGGTCGCGCAGCATCACGGGAATGATCGCATGCTCGCCCGGCAGCAACTCGAACCCCAACGCCCCCATCCTTGCGCGGAAATAGGCCGCGTTTTCCCACAAGGCGGCGCGCAGAGCATCGCCCTCTTCCAGCATGTCAAAAACCTTGAGGCTGGTGGCCGCGATCACAGGCGCCAACGTGTTCGAGAACAGATAGGGGCGCGAGCGTTGCCGCAGCCAGTCCACTACAGGCGCGCTGGCCGCAGTATAACCACCTGACGCCCCGCCCAGCGCTTTGCCCAGCGTCCCCGTGATGATATCGACCCTGTCCATAACGCCGCAAGCTTCGGCCGTGCCGCGCCCGGTCGGGCCGACGAAGCCGATGGCGTGACTGTCATCAACCATGACCATGGCGTCATACTTTCCGGCCAGATCGCAGATCTGCTCCAGCTTTGCCATGTAACCATCCATGGAAAAGATCCCGTCAGTCGCAATAAGACGGTGCCGCGCACCAGCGGATACCTGCAATTGCGCCTCGAGATCGGCCATGTCGGAATTGGCGTAACGCAGGCGCTCCGCCTTACAAAGCCTCACGCCGTCGATAATACTGGCATGGTTCAGCGCGTCCGAGATGATCGCGTCCTCTGGTCCCAGGAGGGTCTCGAACAGGCCGGTATTGGCATCAAAACAGCTGGAATAGAGAATGGAGTCCTCCATATTCAGGAAGCCCGCGATCCGCGCCTCAAGCATTTTGTGCTCTTCCTGTGTTCCACAGATAAAGCGGACCGAGGCCATGCCATAGCCGTACCGTTCCAACGCTGCGCGCCCCGCCTGGATCAGGTCTGGATGGTCCGCCAAACCCAGATAGTTGTTGGCGCAAAGATTGATCGCCTGTCCGGCACCCTCAAGAACAACCTCACCGGATTGCGGCGAGGCGATCACCCGTTCAACCTTGTACAGACCCTCTTCACGCAACCCGTCCAGCCGTTCTGCCATATCCTCATCAAACCGATCAGCCGCGCGCATGTTCTTCTCCTTGTTCTCGTATGTCGTTAGCTTAGCATGCTGTCGTGCTGGCCTCACTCGGCTTTCGACAAAGTGACGCCCTAGGGCGTATCAGTTGCAACGCGCGGGCGTCCACTTGCTTCGACCGTCAGGATCGCCTCGATGAAAAGATCGCGTGCTTCGACGTCGGCGCGGCGAATGTCGCGTGTGCAGATCATCCGGATTTCAGCCGCTCCCGCTGACCTTGCTTCAGCCTCGGCTTCAAGGCGCAGAACCGCTTCAAGTCGGGTCATGGCTGTTTCGGAGTCCCGAAAATCTTCAGGACCTTGTTCAAGATGAACGCGAAATTTTCCCTCGCTTGGGGCCGTAACAGTGCCGCTTCTGCGAAATGTCACCTGCCCGACAACAGCGCCGATCGCATTCGCAACACCGGCATGTTCTGGCAGGATCATGGCAGTATTCAATCGCTCACCCACTGCAGGGTAATAGTTGCCAGCCGAGGCTCCCAGTCCGATCACATCCACAGCCAGACCTGCCTGCAATGCGACCAGACCGTGATGGCCAGACAATCCACGCTGCATCAGGACATGGTTGGCAAGATCGGAGGGCGGCAGACCAAAGCTGTGTTGCTCTTCCGCAAAAGCAGTCTCTAGAAGAGCCAGAACGGTTTGTTCAGTCAATCGGTCCACGATCATACGGGCCATTTGTCCGGCATCGCGGGCCAGTATTTCCCCCGCGCCGGTCCGCCTGCGACCGAACAACAGCAAGGCCTTTTCTGCCGCATCTCGATCCCAAGCCGTCAAGCCACCCAGAACATGGCTGGCATCAGACGGTGTGACGCCAGCAATCTGGACGAGCCCGCGGGTCACCAATCGTGTCAGGGCCTGCGCTTCAATACGCGTTTTCAGAACGGACGCCAAAGGATGGACCGTCTGGCCGATCCTTTCCAGCAGGGACAGGTCACGATCAGTCAATCCGCCCGCCTCTACGCCAGGTATTGCACGGACAAACCGTGCGTCATGCTCTCCCGGCACAGCGCTACGCATTTGGGCATCCAAGGCGTCGTGAACAATCTTGCCCGCCTCTGCCGCAATCAGGCTGACAGGCAGCAACCGGCGTGGTCCAAGGGTCACACCACCTTCCAACCCGTCAGCAACAAAATGTACCTCGCTGTCTCCACCCAGTCCGAAGGTCCGCATCGCAACCGCCTCGACCATGGTTCTGTAGGGTCCGACCCTTGCACCATTCGGGTCAATTGCGGGTCTACCATGGCGCAAAACCGCAATATCAGTTGTTGTTCCGCCGATGTCCGATACCAATGCCTCATCCGCACCAGTCAACCACCGGGCACCAACAATACTGGCAGCGGGACCGCTCAGAATAGTCTCGATCGGCCTTGCTTTGGCTTGCGCAGCAGACATCAAGGCCCCGTCCCCACGGACGACCATCAATGGCGCGTTGATCCCGATTTCAGCCAGCACATCCTCGGCCCGACCGATCAGCCGATAGGTCATCCCAATCAATCGTGCATTCAGAACAGCTGTCAGCGCTCGCTTTGGGCCATTCAGTCTCGCTGAAAGATGGTGTGAGCAACTGACCGGTCGGCCTGTAAGCTGCGTAATCAGATCTGCTGCGCGGTTCTCGTGTTCGGGGTTGCGGGTTGCGAACTGTGCGGCGATGGCGAAACCCGATACGCCGGAAACAGTTTCTAACCAAACCGCAAGTGCGCTCAGGTCCAGTGGGGCGACTTCGGTACCTGCGTGGCTGTGGCCACCTGACAGAACAATAACAGGATCACCGCGCAAGGCCTCTGCCAGACCATGGGTTTCAAGATCGCGAGGGTTAAAGCCGATGTACACCAGACCGACCCGTCCGCCCTGCCCTTCGACCAGAGCATTGGTGGCAAGCGTCGTCGACAATGACGCCATCGCGATTTCGCCAGGCAAAACGTTGGCCTGTGCAAGAACCGCTCGAACGGCTTGTCCGATGCCCAGCGCCAGATCTGTCCGTGTGGTCAGCGCCTTGGCAGTAGCAACGACATCTTTTTCGTTGCGGATCAGCACAGCGTCCGTATAGGTGCCGCCCGTGTCCACACCCAGCAGCAGCGCCATGGGTCTCTCCTTCGTATGTCTTTGACAGGGTGTAGCCCGCCGCTGTGTCTATGCCATCCTGTTTGCGGCATGTTTCAGTCGCATCACAGCCCAGCGTGCTGCATCCGCAACCTCTACAGCCGGATCATCGGCTAAGGACTGCGCCAAGACGGTGAGTGACTGATCCCCGGAATTGCCGATCGCGTAAAGCACATTGCGTACAAACCGGTCCCGTCCGATCCGTTTGATTGGTGACCCCGAAAAGAACGACCGAAATCTGGTATCATCCAATAGCACCAGTTCTGCAAGCTGCGGCGCAACCAATTCTGGCCGCGCATGATAGCCAATCTCGCGGGCGGTCACGGCAAACTTGTTCCACGGACAGACCGCAAGGCAATCATCACATCCGTAAATGCGGTTGCCCATCAACGGGCGTAACTCTTCGTCAACGGGGCCTTTATGCTCGATCGTCAGGTATGAAATACAGCGCCGTGCATCCAGCTGGTAAGGTTTGGGAAATGCATTCGTCGGACAGATATCAAGGCAGGCCCGGCAACTTCCGCAATGGTCAAATTCCGCTTGATCGGCTGGCAGGTCCAGCGTTGTGAAAACCGACCCGATAAAAAACCAGCTTCCCAGATCCCGACTAACCAGATTGGTATGCTTGCCCTGCCATCCCAACCCTGCCGCCTGACCAAGCGGTTTTTCGGGCACGGGTGCGGTATCGACAAACACTTTTACATCGCCCCCTTCCTGGGCAATCAGCCAGCGGGCCAAGCGTTTTAGCCGCTTCTTGACCAGGTCATGATAATCGCGGTTCTGGGCATAAACAGAGACTGTTCCGGCGCTTTTCTGGTCCAGTGACGCCAAGGGATCAAATTCTGGCGTATAGCTTTCCCCAAGAACAATCACGGATCGCGCCTCAGGCCAAAGTGCTGCGGGATTGCCCCGCCAATGGCGGCGTGCTTCCAGCCAGTCCATCTGTCCGTGATATCCAGCGTCCAGAAAGGCTTTCAGACGCGTTGGTACCTCTGGTACATCCCAAGGTCGGCATATGCGGCAGGCGTCAAAACCTTCAAGCCGCGCCTGTGCGATCAAACGGGTCTTTATATCCTCCATCGGGCGCCCGCTTCTTTTTGCGAAAAATATCCTCGGGGGGAGGCCGCAGGCCGGGGGGCAGACAGCCCCCCTTGCGCGACGGAAAACTTAGAAATCCAGATCGGCATAATGCGCAGGCGGCGGAAAACCCGGCACCTGATCCGCAAGGATCGAACGAAAAGCGGGCCGTGATTTGATCGTTGCATACCAATCCTTCACGGATTGGGATCGGTTCCAATCGACATCACTGATGTAGTCCAGCGAGGATAGATGTGCGGCGGCAGCAAAGTCTGCGAGAGACATCGAGCCACCTGCCAGCCAGCGCCGGTGATCCAGCAGCCACGCCATATAGTCGAGATGAAACTTGATCGCCTTGGCACCGTCCTTGACGTTCCGGCTGTCAGGAAACCCGCGCGACATGATTTTTTTGTTCACGCGCTCGTAGAGAAGTTTGGAGGTAACCTCGTTATGGAACTTGTCGTCAAACCACGCCACCAGACGACGCACCTCATAACGCTCGTCGCGTCCGCGCGGCATCAGGGCCGGTTCGGGATAGGCTTCCTCCAGATACTCACAGATCGCCGCGCTTTCCGACAAGGTTTTACCATCAATCTTGAGAACCGGAACCTTCGCGGCTGGGTTGCGGCGCAGGAAATCCGGTGACGGTTCCCAGTAACGCTCTTCGACCAACTCACATTCTATACGCTTTTCCGCAAGACTCAGCCGGACTTTGCGGCAGAACGGGGAGAGGGGTACGTGGAAAAGCCGCGCCATGAGAAGTTGTTGCCTTCAATTATAGTGTTGTCGCCCTGCATGCCTTGCCGCGCAGGGTTTTTCAATCCTCGAAACAGGTCGCGCGGCCATCGGTGGAAATCAGTTGTGCCCCGTCCTTGATGACCGCAATGCGCCGCCCTTGTGCCGCAGTCGGCGCAGAGGCAGATCGTGTCTTTGGGGCAGGCAGGACCATAGCAAGGCGGGCGGCCTGTTCCGCCGTCAGGCTTTCAGGGCCGATGTTGAAATAACGATACGAAGCGGCATGTACGCCGAACACGCCTTCATCAAACTCGGCAATGTTCAGGTAGACCTCAAGGATCCGGCGCTTGGGCCATGTGAGTTCAACCACCGGGGTCAGCATAGCCTCGAGCATCTTGCGGCTCCAGGAGCGACCGTGCCAGAGAAACGCATTTTTAACCACCTGCTGGCTGATGGTGGATGCGCCCCGGTTCGCTCCTGAATCGATTGCTGTCTTGATGGCATCAAGATCGAAACCCATGTGCAGACAGAAATTTGCATCTTCCGCAGCAACAACAGAGCGCAGCATCACAGGCGCGATATCATCGGCATTGACCCATGTGCGCTCTATCTCGCCGAGGTAGCCTTTTTCCGACTGGATGTAGAGGGTCGTAAGCGGGTTTATCACCCTGTAGGAAACGACCCACAGCAGTAACAAAGCCGTTGAAACCAAGATCACGCGCACAAGCACGCGGCGGATTGACCGCAACGGGGATACCCGCCAGATGGAGGGTAATTTTTTCGAGCGTGATTTACTTGTTTTGCGTGCCACAGCGACAGCTATAGGCAAGCAAGAGCAGTTGGAAAAGCCCGCTCATGCAACCAGCAGCATTGCTTCATGAGACTTCGCAATTCTGCGTACGGATTTCCAATGGCTCTGACCGCTTTGTGTGGCCAATTCCGGAAAGAGCGCGAGGATCTCGGTCCGCGTCTCGCTGGCGCCTGAAATCAAGTAATCTCCGGGATGAAGGCTTTCACTTGCCGCACCTTCGGCAAAAATCACCTCATGCCGGTCCATCAGGACATGTACGTAAGTGACCCGTTCGCAGGGGGCAGTGCAGACCGTGTCGCCATTAACAAGATGTTTGGCCGGAACAAGCACTTCGGACTCTGCAAAATACATCTCGGCCTGCCAGCCTGTCACCAACATCCTGTGGTTGGGCGACACAAGCAGAGCGCGGGTATTGCCATAGACTTCGGGCATGAACCGGACCGGTGCAAAGCGTCCGCGCCCGTCAACTGTGATTTGCCCCACCCACCGCACCGGGCGCATCCCGCTGTCCCGCGTCAGCAGTAGATCACCCGGCACAATGTGTTCGATGGGTTTCGGTCCCTTGGAGGTAAAGATCATGGTTCCGGCGACGAAGCAGGGAACGGGCGGCAAGTCGTATTGGGTCGATGTGTTGACGAATGTCGATTCGCGAAAACTTGATGTGACGAGCACGGTGCCATCCGTCGGCATGAAGACCGGCTGCGCCCCTGACCGGTAAAAGGTAACGCCTGTGATTGTCACATTCTGGTTGCCGATGCGAACCGTCACGGTGTCACCGACCCAAACGCTGGTGACCACAAAGCCGCCGATGGTATCGCCCTGTGTGGTTCCTATAGACCCGTTCTCGTTCTGGTCTGTTGCAGTCAGCGTCACAGGATTCAAAACGGTATTGCGTGACGGAGGGTTGCCCGGATCCAAGATGAAAAAAGTAAAGTCATAGTTTATGGGCATCTGGTCATTCCGCTATCTAAAGTTGATCATCTTTAGCGAAAGTTCTAGGCCCAATTAAATCAGTAATATGGCGCAAAAAGAAAAAGTCCGGTGATAAAATCGCCGGACTTTCAATAACTTAGGTTTAGTCGTCTTAAAGGCGACCGCGGATTCAACTCACCAGTGCAACAGGTTGGTCGGTGTCTAAGAATAGTTGATTTGGCGTCTTGAAGCCAAGGCATTTTCTAGGCCGCTTGTTAATCTTCTTGATGATCTCAGC
>Ga0075109_1000445_pt1 | contig 28785 bp, 29 predicted proteins | sample AntAceMetag02UKD_FD_69798 | JGI IMG/M metagenome (GOLD analysis project Ga0075109, IMG submission 69798) | Saline lake microbial communities from Ace Lake, Antarctica - Antarctic Ace Lake Metagenome 02UKD | ecosystem: Environmental > Aquatic > Non-marine Saline and Alkaline > Saline | place...
AGCATAGACTGGCGCGTGGCTTAGGCTCGATAGCGGGGGATGAATCTGATTAGGTCTGCTCCTATGTTGTGTGCTTCATTTTGCTGTCGTTGTCAGCTGATCCTTTTAACCGCCGCATGGTTAGGCCTTACCGCGCTGTCCGCGTCCGAGTTTCGCAGCGATTTCTCCGACGGGTTTGGTATCTGGGAAAAGTCGGCTAGCGGAATATGGGAAATCCAAGTAGTTGAAGGTAACGCGTTGGCCGCGCTCACGGAGCCCGGGGAACAGCTTGGCGGCGTTCGTCGTCCCACGGGGTATCTGCTGTTGCCGCACCTGCACTGGTCGGACTACGCGATGACGTTGCAGGCGCGGACGCAGGAATCTGCCTCGGTGGGGAACCGGGATGTTGTGGTGATGTTTGGTTATGTCGATGACACCCATTTTTACTATGCGCACATCTCGTCGAATTCGGATGGTCAATTCCACAATATCATCATGCGAGTCAGCGGAGATTCGCGGGAGCAGATTCATGAGCAGGAACTCCCGGAGGCACGCTTGACCGGCGACTGGCACACGATCCGGATCACGCATACTTCCGCCGGTGCCATCGCGGTGTATGTCGATGATCTGGGGACTCCGTTGATGACAGCGCAGGATGAGGCTTATCCCGGGGGGTTGATTGGCATCGGGAGCTTCGATGATCGTGCCTGGTTTGATGATGTCCAAGTAACCGGTCGGGTTACCCCGCGCTCCGACTCCCGTTTCGTGAATATTGCCACGCGGGGTCGGGTGCAGACGGGAGCGGATATCATGATCGCTGGATTTGTCATCGAAGGCACGGCGCCCCAGCGCGTCTTGATTCGAGCCGCGGGTCCGGCCTTGGCTGATTTTGGTTGGGGGGTGGGCTGGTCGACCCCGAGCTCAAAGTATTCTCCGCGAATGATCCCCCGGAGTTGTTAGCGGAAAACGACGACTGGCAGGATAGAGCCGATACCGCGATCATGGCCGACGTGGACGAGGCCGTCGGCGCCTTCGCCTTTCCGGCTGGATCCGCTGATGCCGCGCTTTTGATGACGCTGGAGCCGGGGGCCTATACGACGCATGTCGCCGGTAAATCCGGCAGCACAGGGGTATCGTTGGTCGAAGTCTACGCCCTCGACGGACTCACGGACGCCGGAGCATGATCTCCCCGTCTTATACCGGTTCTCCCATCGCTTTGATACTTATGATCGCATCTCGGCAGTGACGGGCCAAACGTTGACCCTCGCGGATGGATTGAGAATTCGCCGGATTGGATAAATCGTGGGCGATGGGCGCGTGCTCCTAAAGCACCAGCCACCGAACGGCGGATGATCTTAATTCGAAGAAACGGTCGTCCGCTTTAAATCGCACGAGATCGGTGGCCTCTTTGAATCGAATGGCTGCCACGGGAAAGGGTCTGAACGATGACGTATTTATCGTCAAATTTGGCCCCGAGTTACGGTGAGCGTTTCAAAACCTCCGCCGGAGGCCGAGCACGAAGGCGTTGGAGCCGCTGTCAGCGTCGAAAACCCCGTAACCATCGGAGCGGTGGTGGAGTCGGAATACTAAGATCAACGGGTCGACCGGCAGGTGAAATTCAATCTCCCCCATCCCATAAAACATCGTGCGGGTAGATTCGCCGTCGCGGTCGATTTCGGTCTGAGGGACTTCGGTTGCGTAGCTGAGTCCGAGTCCGAAGGTAAAGCTCTTAAATATCTTCCAAGAGGTCGGCGTTTGGTAGCGGGCGTAGAACGGCAGATTAAACTCGAAGTGATCTTGATCGCCGAAGTGACCAACGACCTGTCCTTCGACGCCAAAGTCGAAGCTGCGCCAACCGGCGAGATCCCGTCCGACCGCCAATCCGATAAGGTAAGAATCGACCCACTCGGTTTGGCCGGGGATGAGGGCTTCTTCCCAAACGTTGTCGGTCATCTGTCCTCCGAAAACGGTCAGGTCCCAATCCGTCTTTGCCTGCGCCGCGACCGCTAAGGCAAACGTGATGACAAGCCTCGGAAGGTAGATGATGAGATTACCCATGACGTCGGAGATGACTCTGAGTAAGAGTCACCTGAATCTCAAATGGAACCGCCAGTTAACCCCGTTCGAAAATCGATGGTTCCCGTCAGGGCGCCTGTCGCCGGGCCAACCTCGTTGAGCTTTTTAGGCCGCTTCGTGGCCCAGATTTACGCCGTGCCATGGAGGGCGTAGTTATACGTCGCGCACGCAGCGAAACCCAGTGTTTGAACTCGAACTGTCCGGCGTGTTGCTGTTCCGGGCATCGACTCGGTAGCGGTTGCAGTAGCTGGCATGACAGAGATATGACCCCCCGCGCATGGTGCGTCTAGCGGTGAGGTTCTCGGTTGGGCCGGTCGGGTCTGAGGGGGGGGATTGTCTATAGTAGGCGGGGTCGAACCAATCCCAGCACCATTCCCAGATATTACCGGTCATCTGCGAAAGTCCGAAACCGTTGGCCCGATAAGCGCGAGCCGGAGCAGTCCCGTAGTGGCCGTCGGCCGCAGTATTCTTAAGAGGAAATTCTCCCTGCCACACGTTCATCTGGTGCTTGCCCTCGGGCTCAAGATCATCCCCCCAAGGGTAGCGGTTGCCGAATGCGATGCCACCGCGAGCGGCGTATTCCCACTCGGCTTCGGTCGGCAGGCGCTTACCCGCCCACGTCGCATAGGCCATGGCGTCGTGCCATGAGACGTGCACCACCGGGTGCCCCCGTCGATTTTTGAGGTGGGTGCCGGGCCCCTCGGGGTTGCGCCAAGTCGCGCCCTCGATCCGACACCACCACTCGCTCCCGACGGCGCGATGCTTCACCTTCGCGAGCAGCTGTGGGTCGAGCAGACCGTGAAATACGAAGGACCAGCCAAACTTTTCCGACTCGGTCTTGAAACCGGTCTCATTGACGAAGGAATTGAACTGCTGGTTCGTTACCGTGGTCTCGTCGATGTGGAACGGGGTTACGGTGATCTCATGAACCGGATCTTCGCCGTCGGCGGGGAATCCGTAGTCGCGCTCGTTGCCCATGCGGAAGGCACCGCCATCCAGCAGTCGCATACCGTCGGTCGAGCCGCAGTTGATCCGCGAAAAGACCGAACCGCTGGCTGGCGTTTCGGCTGATTCGGGGTTAGAGGGGGCGCAGCATGATTTTCCGTCCATGAACTTAGGTAGTGAAACGTCCGATCGGCGGCGGAGAAATCTAAAACGATTCTGATTTTTGGTTTAACCGGAAGCAGCCCCATGGGGGGAGGCCGATTCCGCCTCCCTTTACTCAAAGTTCTTCGAGCCATGTTTCCACCAATTCCGCGACCTCGGGGTGCTGGTGTTCCCGCGCGCTTCGAGCATGGCGCTAGAGGATGGCTCGCGCCGCATCGCGCTGATCGCTCTGGGCCAGGGCGGTCGCCCAGACTTGCAGACCGGCGGGAAACGGCAGGGATCGAAGAACTTCGTTTTCCGTGGGTTGTTCATCGGGGGGCAGGCTCAGTAGTCGCACTAAGTGGGAAGTGGCGTCGGCGGGTCGCTCTTGCTCAACGGCAATCTCGGCGGCCATGAGGCGAGCTACGCTATGATTTGGATTGGACTCGAGGCAGGCGCTCAGATGTTCCACCAGCGCGATCTTGTCACCCCGGCGCTTGGCAAGGATGGCGAGGGTGAAGGAGGCGCGGGCGTTTACCTGCCGGGTGGCCGATTCATCTATCTCGCCAGCGGTGAGCATAGGCAGGCGGGCTGCGGCCGTCAGGTCGCCGATCACCGCGTCGGTCGCACGGTTCTTGATTCGAATCTGGCCGAGCATAAGACGAAGTTGCGGGTCATCTTGATACCATTCCAGCCCGGCCACGAGGGTGGCTTCGGCGCCGGCGCTGTAGCGCACGGCAAGTTGAGATTCAGCGAGGGCGAGACGCCGCGAAAGTTCACTTGGGTTGATCGCCAGTCCCGTGCTTAGCACGTCTTCGGCTTCGACGGTGAGGCCATCGCGACTCAGCAGATGGGCGAGAGCCCAGGCGAATTTCGATCAGTCCGGAGTCGAGAGCCAAGGCCCGTTCGAGCAGCGGCAGGGCGCGTTCATCAGCTCCGGCCTTCGGGTAAATTTCACCAAGCTGGGTGAGGGTTTTGAGGTCGTCGGGATCGCGTTCCAAGGTATCCTCGGGTTGGGATATGCGATCATATACCGACTGACTGATCCGTGGCGGCGGGTAAGCCGGAGAACAGGAGGGCGGAGAGGAGCAGGTGGCGGCGCGGCATGGTGCGTCGCGGGTTTAAAAGGACGAAGAAATTGACGGAGCGGGCTACGACTCGGTGGTTTCGATTGCGGTCGGCGTGCGAGCAGCGATTCGTCTTTCGGCTTCCAAAATGATGGCCTCGGCACCGATGAATTTGTGATCGTCGAGGCACAGTTTGCGGCGCTTGCCGTCGCGCTCATAGATGGCGTAAGCGATGCCCTTGGTTTCCCACTTATGGCGATCCATCTCGATGACCTCGTCGAAGTTCACGGTTTCACCACCGGACCCGGTGATGACGTCACCTTCGGCGCGCACGCTTTTGCGGTGTTGGAGGATGAACCACGTGGTGAAGATGATACCGATGACTGCGAAGAATGCGGCGATGCCGCGTTGGCCGGCGAGATCGCCGTCGGTGCGGTTTTTGGGCACCTTAGGTTTGAGGTCGTTCTCGGCCGCATAGATTTCCCAGATGCGTTTCACTTCGGGGTTCTTGTCGGTGATTTTCTCACCCTCTTCGACGACGTCGGCGGTGAGGATGACGAGTTGTTGGTAACGCGCTTCTTCGGCGGGCCAGTTGATGTAGCCGTCGTAAGCGAACCATGCTCCGGAGCCCCAAACCATAGCCCCCATGAAAATCATGCGGCGGCGCCATTCTTTGGAGATGTGGGCGTGAATTTGCATAAGGGGTCAGGGCAACGCGTTTGACGGAAAAAGCAATGCTGAGAGATGGCTGCGCCGTGGACCGAATCAAGGACCCGAGGAAGCGATCGGATCAGCCGTTGCCGCTTTGGCCGTAGTAGGCGCCGGGGCCGTGCTTCCGCTTAAAGTGCTGGTCGAGCAGCTCGGGTTCGATGGGGAGAAGCTGCGGTTCGAGTTGGAGCGAGAGCAGGGCCATGTGCGCGATGCACTCGACGGCCACCGCGATCTCGACCGCCTTAGCCACGGTCGCTCCCCAGGTAAAGGGAGCATGGCGATTGACCAGCACGGCCGGATAGTCCGCAGGATCGAGATCGGCGAATGTCTCCACAATGACATTGCCCGTCTCCCACTCATAGGCGCCGTCACCGATCTCAGCGGGGGTCATTTTTCGAGTAACGGGAATATCGCCGTAAAAGTAGTCGGCGTGAGTCGTGCCAAAGGGGGGCACGCGGCGACCCGCTTGAGCGAACGAGGTCGCGTGGGTCGAGTGCGTATGCACGATGCCGCCAATCGACTGGAAGGCGATAAAGAGGCGGCGGTGGGTGGGGGTGTCGGAAGACGGCCGCAGGTCGCCTTCGACTTGGTTTCCCTCGAGATCGACGAGCACCATCATATCCGGGGTGAGTTCGGCGTAGTCGACGCCGGAGGGTTTGATGGCGAAGATGCCCCGATCGCGATCGATGGCGGAGGCATTGCCGAAGGTCAGGTTGATCAAGCCCTGCTGAGGCAAGGCGAGGTTGGCCTCGTAGGCTTCGCGTTTGAGTTCTTCGAGCATGGGATGGGACCAAGTAATAGAGTCTAGGAGCTCGCGACTAGGAACAAGAATCGTTAGGCGCGGAAGCCTTGGTTGAGGTGGTAGTAGACCTCGTTGTTGCGCAGGTTTTGTTTGAATTCGAACAGCCGAGTATCGGCGTCGATGGTCACGAGTTCGATACCCGCGATGGCGGCAAAGTCTTCGAGGATCTCGGTCGTCACGGCATAACTGTAACCGGTGTGGTGGGCTCCGCCGGCGAGGATCCACGCCTGGCAGGCGGTCTTGAAATCGGGTTGGCATTCCCAGACGGCGCGAGCGACGGGGAGCTTGGGCAGTTTCGGGTGTTTGACGGCTTTGACTTCGTTGACGAGGAGCCGGAAACGGTTGCCGAGATCGATGAGCGAAGCGTTGAGGGCGGGGCCGGTCGGGGCTTCGAAGACGAGGCGAACGGGGTCCTCTTTACCGCCGATGCCGAGCGGGTGAATTTCGCAGGTGGGTTTGCCCGCAGCGATGGCGGGGTCGATTTCCAACATGTGGGAGCCGAGCACTTGGTGGCCTTTCGGCGAGAGGTGGTAGGTGTAGTCCTCCATGAAGGACGTGCCGCCTTTGAGACCGTAGTCCATGACCTTCATGGCGCGGACGAGCGCGGCGGTTTTCCAGTCGCCCTCGGCGCCGAAACCGTAGCCGTCAGCCATCAGGCGTTGGGTCGGCAGACCGGGGAGTTGTTTGAGTCCGTGAAGGTCCTCGAAGGTGTTGGTGTAGCCCTTAAAGTCCCCCTCTTCGAGGAAGGCACGCATGCCGATTTCGACCTTGGCGACGTAGCGCAGCGCATCGTGGCGTTGGCCGCCTTGCTTCAACGCGGCGGCGACTTTGTAGGCTTTTTCGTATTCCACGCAGAGGTCGGTGATCGCTTTGGTTTTCACCTTGCCGATGGTGGCGACGAGATCGCCAATGCCGTGGGTATTGACGGAAAACCCGAGCTGCATTTCGGCGGAAACCTTGTCGCCATCGGTCACCGCGACTTGGCGCATATTGTCGCCGAAGCGCACAAATTTAGCGCCCTGCAGATCGGTCCAACCGCGGACGGCACGCATCCACGCGCCGATGCGTTGTTGGACCTCGGCATCGCTCCAATGGCCGACGACCACCTTGCGATTGAGCCGCATGCGGGTGTGAATGAACCCGGCCTCGCGGTCGCCGTGAGCGGACTGGTTGAGGTTCATGAAGTCCATGTCGATAGAGCTCCACGGCAGGTCTCGATTGAACTGGGTGTGAAGGTGGAGGAAGGGCTTTTGGAGGGTGTTGAGTCCGCGAATCCACATCTTCGACGGCGAGAACGTGTGCATCCACAAGATGAGTCCGCCGCAGGCGGGGTTGGCGTTGGCCGCGATGGCCAAGTTGTTGATCTCGTCGGGGGTGGTGAGCAGGGCCTTGAAGACGACTTTGAGCGGCAGGTGCTTGGACTGGTCTAGTTTGCTGGCGATGGCGGCGGCATTGGCGGCGACCTGTTGGAGGGGACCGGGGCCGTAGAGGTGCTGGGAACCGCAAACGAACCAGATTTCGGGGGAGGGGAGGTTTTTCATGAACAAGGGAGCAAGGGAGAGGTGACCAGAAGGGTTACACCATCAGGCGCAGGCCTTTTCCTTCAGATTGAGCAAATCTTTCATGACCTTGGAAAGATCGGCAGATTTGTTCACGCCGCCGAAGCTGTCATGGATTTGTCGATACAGTGAGTAGAGCTGGTTATAGGTGCGACGCGCGGCGGGGTTGGGCTGGTAGGCGATGTCCTGGAGCGAAGTCATTTTCTTTTTGGCGGTCGCAAAATCCGGGTGTTCACCAGCGAGCACGGCCGCCGAGATGGCAGCGCCTAAGGCGCAGGCTTGCGAGGAGCCGGCGATCAGCATGGTGCAGCCGGTGATGTCCGCGTAGGTCTGCATGAGGAAGGGGTTTTTCTCAGCAATGCCACCGGCGCAGACGACGCGTTTGATGGGCACGCCGTATTCGCGGAGACGCTCGATGATGGCGCGGGCACCAAAGGCGGTGCCCTCGATGAGCGCGCGGTAGATTTCGGGCGCGGTGGTGTGCAGGGTGGTGCCGAGCAGGAGGCCGGTGAGGCGTTGGTCGACGAGCACGGTACGGTTGCCGTTGTTCCAGTCGAGGGCCAGCAGGCCGGTCTCCGCGGGCGCGAGTTGGGCGGCGGCGGCGGTGTAACTGAGGTGAGTCTGGTCATCGCCGCCGCACACGACTTCTACCCACCATTTAAAAATATCACCGACGGCGGATTGGCCGGCTTCGATGCCGTAGTAGCCGGGCAGGATGGCCCCTTTGACGATGCCGCAGATGCCCGGAATATCCGCGACGGTCTTATCGGCGGAAACAACGCCGACGTCGCAGGTGGAGGTGCCGATGACTTTGACGAGCGTGCCTTCGGCGACGCCGGAACCGATGGCACCGTAGTGCACGTCAAACTCGCCGATGGCGATCGGGATACCCGCCGGGAGACCGAGCCGCTTTGCCCAATCGTCGCAGAGGTTGCCGGCGAGCGCCGATGCATCGTGGGCTTCTTCGTAAAGGCGGTCGCGCAGGGCGGCGAGTTTCGGGGACAGGCGCTGCAGGAATTTTTTATCCGGTAGGCCGCCCCACTCATCGCTGTAGAGGGCTTTGTGGCCGGCGGCGCAGATGCCGCGCTTGATCTGCTTCGGATCCGTGATGCCGCCGAGCACGGCCGGGAGCCAATCGCAGAGTTCAACCCAAGAGTAGGCCGCGTTGAACACCGTAGGATCGACGTTGAGACAGTGCCAAAGTTTCGCCCAGAACCACTCGGATGAATAGGTGTTACCGCACTTGGCGATGTATTCGGGGTGATGTTTGCCCGCGAGCGAGGTGATCTTTTCGGCCTCGCGCCAGGAGGTGTGGTCTTTCCACAGCCAGCAGTGCGCGTTCAGGTTTTTGGCGAACTTCTTCTGCGCGGCGAGAGGGCGATTCTTGGCGTCGACGGGGATCGGACTGGAGCCGGTGGTATCGACGCCGATGCCGACAATTTGACTGGCCCTGAAGCCGCGTTTTTTGGCGGCCTGCTTGAGCGCGCCTTGGGTCGCGAGGGTTAAGCAATGCAGATGATCGAGCGGATTCTGCCGCGCGACGTTGTGGTCTTTGGGATCGAGTAGGATCCCTTGGTGGCCACTGGGATAATTGGCGACAAAGGAGCCGAATTCCTGGCCGTCGGCGCAGCGCACAATCAGGGCGCGCGCTGAGTTGGTGCCGTAATCAAGTCCGAGGGTGAAGCTCATGGGTATAGGGAGTTTGAAAGGGAGGGTTGGCGGGGGGCGAGTAGCATGGTCCCTTAGCAGGCAGAGGAAATGCGCTTTGGGATTTACCGAATTTAGCGGAGCATCTTTTGCCGCGAAGGGTGCACAAGGCGAGGAAGAGCTCCAAGCTTGGTAAAGAAAACTAATTCGACCCCATCGACGCGTTGTCATCGACGGCCCAGCTGCAGTTGCCGCCGTTGGATAGAGGGCTCATTGGTGATGGCGATTCGCGCTTTTTCGGGAGAGCTAAGGCCTCCCGGGCACCCCTCGAATAACTCCCGCTACCTCCCGATGAACGCCTTCCGGTTTCCGCTTTTTCTGATCACTCTCTTAGCCGGTGGCGTCGTTGTCGCCGCGGAGACGCCGCAATGGCGAACCATGGATCCTGAGGGCCGACCGCATCCGCGACATGAAGCAGCATTCGTAGAGTGCGATGGAAAATTCTATCTGTTGGGAGGTCGACGAATCCAACCGGTCGATATCTATGATCCGGCGACCAATGTTTGGTCCACGGGCAGACCACCGCCGGTCGAGATTCATCACTTCCAACCCGTAGTGTGGCGCAACCAGATCATTCTCGCTGGAGCTATGACGGGTGAGTATCCCCATGAGACGTCGCTTCCGCGTTTGGTCATCTACGATCCGGCCACCGACGAATGGAGCTACGGCGCAGAGATTCCGAAAGATCGCCGTCGAGGCGGGGCGGGATCTGTGATCGCCGATGGAAAACTCTACTTGGTGGCGGGTATCATCAACGGTCACTGGGACGGTCACGTCGCTTGGCTCGACACGTTTGATCTGGAGACGGGCGAATGGCAGAGGCTGCCGGACGCGCCTCACAGGCGAGACCATTTCCAAGCGTCCGTGATTGATGGAAAACTCTACGCGGGCGGCGGGCGGCGTTCGTCGGCCAAGACCAAAGAAACCTTCAGCTTGGTCGAGCCGGCGCTGGATATTTATGACATCGCGGCCGGATCATGGTCGACGGCGGCGGAGCCGCTGCCCGAGCCGCGAGCAGGCACGTTTTCGATCGCGATTGAGGGGAATTATCTCGTGGCAGGGGGCGAGAGCGATCGGCAAAGAACGGCCCATGACCAAATCCATGCTTATGACCCTTTGGCGAGGGGATGGACTGAGTGGCCAAAATTTGTCCGCGGCCGTCACGGCGCTGGCATTATCTATTTCAAAGGTGCTCTCTACACCTGCGGTGGCAGTGGCAACCGCGGCGGGAGTCCCGAGCTAGATTCAATCGAACGCCTGCAACCCTATCCGTAGGTGTGGGGTCGGGTGAGCTGCTCCCAATCATCGGGAGCAATCCCGATAGTCATCGCCGCGAGGGAATCAGCCAACTGCTCGCGGGTGCGGGCACCGATTACGGGAATGGCGGGAAAAGGCTGCCGCCAAAACCAAGCGAGCGCGATTTGGTTCGGCGTCCAACGGGTGCGCTCCGAGATCTCATCGACCTTGCGCAAACGGGCTTGATTGAGCGGGGTGTCGTAACGTTTAAGGAGGTTTTCGTTCTGGCGTTTAGCGGGAGAAAAGAACCCGCGGGCTTGCGCTTGATAGGCGAAGACCGGCAGCGGTGAGGCAACGTATCCGGCAAGCTGTGACGCATTCATGTGCACGAGGGACGGGTCGGCGATTCCATCGCCCCGTGACTCCATCAGACTCCAACCGATCTGACTGCCGACCAATCGGGGTCGCCCGCGCTCTCGGGCTAGTTGGGCGGCGACGCTCAGGCGCGGCGTCGTCCAGTTGCTCGCGCCGATGGCATGGAAGTAACCGGCGTCCATTTGCGCCCAGGCCCAGTCCATCAATTCAGCCACGGGGAGCGCTAGGTTATCTCGATGAAACCAGTACAAATCGACCGACGGTAGTTGGAGGCGATCCAGGCTCTGCGCCAGATCAGCGGTAAGGTTTTCCGTCGTCGCGCGAACAGTGCGGTCGGGGTGGCGCGGCTGACCGCCTTTGGTGGCGACGATGACCTCGTCTCTTGCGCCCGTTTTTTTGATCCACTCGCCCAGCGTGATTTCACTGCGGCCGGCACCGCCGGTTAACCAACCGGCGTAACCGTTGGCCGTGTCCAACATCGTACCTCCTCCCGCCACGAAATCGTCGAGCAGGGTAAAGGCATCGGCGGTCGTAATACTGGACCCATAGAGCATGGTGCCCAACGCGAGCGGGGAGACCGGTTTAGTGATTCCGGGAAGGTAGAGTCGAGGCATGAGACGAAAAAATTTGGAGGGAGAAGTCGGCCAAAATGGAGTGGGGGAATCTTAGGTCAGGGTCCCTCGGGATACCAGCAATGGTTACGAACCGGTTGCGTGAAATCGACTCGGGGGCGGAGCAATTAGAATCGAGAGATTATACCCCAGCGGTGGCGGGTGAGCCTAGGGTCCGCTATCCCCGCAGCGGCGACGGCCGGGCGACGGCGAGTTGCGCGTCGTTGTTCACCGGGTAGGGGTGAACAGGCCGTTGCCGGCATCGGTCACCGCTTGGTCGAAACCAGCGAGTTGGGCGGCTAGGCGGTGTTTGGGGAAACCCGAAATTTTCGGCACTGAAACGGGCGATTTTTACTTAAGTTGCAGCTGGTTTTTTGGCGATGTAAGGCAGGGAATGGAGCTGGTCGGTTTCGGCCGCTGTCGGTTGGCTAACGAGGTGAAATTTGCGGTCAATTTTCTCAAATAATGGTCGTAGTGGCAGCGGTTAGGACTTGGGCTGGGAGGGTGGTGGGGCGGCGGATTATTAGGGTTCGAGCTTACCGCCTGCCGGAAAGCCGAACCAGAGGCCGCGCTCCTGTCGGAGGCCCCCATCGCGCCGATGCCCGGCATGCGCCCGGCCGTCGGAGGCAAAAGGGTAGACGTCGATAAGTTGTCGCTCCTGTCATGCGGAGATTTTCGACCATTGGGCTGGCACCGATCATGCCAATGCCAACCAGTCGATGGATGTCGCGGGCATGGCGGCGGTCTTTGCCGAGGAGGGCGTGTATCCCGATGGCGGCTCGACGTTTCGGGTGCAAACGGGCGATGCCGGGCCCGAGATGGTCATGATCGCGGATGATGGCGCGGAGACGGTTTATCCCGTCCAGGCCGCGTTGGGACAAAAGCCGTCCCGGCAGATGTTGGTGGAGACCGAACCCGGACGTATCCAACCGACGGATCTGGCGTGGCAAACCAGATCAGAGGCCTTGGAGGTAAGCCACGATATCGGCGACGTCTTGGGCGTTGAGGCCGAGTTGGTCCGCACTGAGCATCAAGGAATTCCAATAGTTGTGAACGCGATCTATCCGATTGGCTGGGATCATCTGTTTGAGTCCTCCCATCGACGTGATGACGACCGGGTCGGTCGACGCGGATACGATGCCGAAAACGTTGCCGCCCGCTTTCAGCGCGACGCGCTGTCCTCGATAGCCGTGGGAAATATCCGCATCAGGATTTACGATGGCTAGAATTGTTTGGGCGACGCCTTGCCGCGAAACCCAGCCGTCGAGGGTAGGCCCATATTCTACGCCCGCGCCGTCGAAGTTATGGCAGACGCGACAAGCCATAGCCTGGTTGGCTCCGGCGGTAGGGTCGCCAATGAGGGCGAGGACCGCATCAACTAGGATCTGTTTATCAGCATCAGGTTGCGGCAATTCAGCTGGCACGATGACCACGTCATCCGGATCGTAGATGCCGGCAATTTTAAGGGTCTCTGCGAGGTCGGTTTCAGCCCATTGCAGATTCAGGTGGTTGAGCACCCACCAGAGGGCCGTGTCCTTCATGCGATCGTCCGGTAGCGATTGGGAGAGTTCGAATACCGCATGGGCGGCACTACCAGTGGAGATGAAACCGAGGGCGGTGAGGGCCTGCAAGCGGTGGTCTTCTGATCGGGTGGAGTCGACGGCGCGTGCGAAAAACTGCGGAACGTAGGCGGCCGGGGTGAGTCGCCAGGCTAGATCGAAGTAGCGATCAGATGCGCGCTCGAAGCGGGCATCCGTAGAGGATTCGAGGGCGGCGAAGAGTGCTTCTTCTTTGCCGGTGGCGCCGATGCCCCAGGCCTCCAAGAGCGTGCGGTCCGTTCCGTCGTATTGGGCGGCGATTTCGACGAGCAGCGGAATCGCCGTCTCGGGGGAGGTGTCGCGCAGCGAGACGGCTACCTCGCGCGCAATGGCGGGGTGGTTGGCGCGGAGGAGATGTTGTGCCTCGGCTTGGGTCTGTAGGTCGCGGCGGCGCAGCGCGCGGAAGGCGGCGATTTGAAACTGAGGGTCGCTGGATTTGAGGAGATCGCGCGTGAACCCGACGCCGCGACTGCCGAGGTGTGGCATCAGCGCAATAGCGCGGGCGGCGATGTAGGGGTTCTCGTCATCTAGGAGCGCCATGACTGCGTCTAAGGCCGGCTCACCGGCGGCCCGCAGGCGGGCGGCGCCGAGCCCGCGCACGTTGACGGCGGGGCTGCGCAGGGCAGTCAATTGGCCCGCGGTGGTATCCAAATCGAATAGTGGAATCTTGGGTTTGAATCCCTTGGGTGCGACGCGGTAGATGGCACCGCTGGTGGTGGCATCGTGATCGGCGTGTCCGCCGACCCGAGGATCGAACCAGTCTGCGATGTAGATGGCTCCATCGACGCCGACGGTGACATCCGAAGGCCGGAACTGAGTGATAAGCTCGTCATTCGTTCTGCCGCGTAGGGAATCTACGCCCGCGAGGTTTTGCTCCGGGTTGGTCGTAAAAAACTGGGTACGTTCGAGCGTGAAGCCGGCGTCGGCGGGTTGCGGTTGATAGCCAAACACGACATTGCGGGCGGCCTCGCAGCTGAGTAGCAGACCTCGCCATGCTTCGCCCAAAGCGCCGTTCTCATAGTAGGCGATTCCGGTTGGAGCACCGGCTCCGTAAACATCGCCGGATGGCATGATGCCGGGGTCGTCTTGCCGCCACTGGGCGGTGGGGGTGTCTTGGCCGGGGCGACGATCGGCGCTCCAATGGCGGGTGCCATCGCGCGAGAAAAAACCGGCGTTGCCGTATTCCAGCAGGTAGGCGGTGCGGCTCGCGGGCGGGTCATCATTGTCGTTCTGAAAAACATCACCGAACGAGGTGATGGCCTGCTCGTAGCTGTTGCGGAAGCCGTGACCGATTACCTCGACGTTGGTGCCGTCAGGATTCATGCGAGCAGCGAATCCCCCGTTGTAAATATGACCGTCATCGCTGGGCGCGGCGGCGTAGTCCATCGGGCGAAAGCCATGGAACGGAATCGCCACGGTACTACCGACGTCGTATTGGCTCCCGACACGGAACGTTTGGCCCGAACGGTCGGTAAAGTAGGCACCGGCGTTGCCCGCGTTGAAATACCATAGCCCGTCTGGCCCGACCGTCACGGAGTGCAGGGCGTGGTCGTGATTCTGACCTTCGAACCCCGTGAGGAGGATGTCTTTCTTATCGATGGAGGCATCGAACACAAGATTGCGGTCCACATCGGTGTAGACGATCAGGTGCGGCGCATTGGAAACGACAATCTGGTTGTCGACTACGGCGATACCGAGTGGGGCTCCCAACATGGGCTCCTGCACAAAGGTGTGACTGGAGTCAGCGGTGCCATCGCCGTTCGTATCTTGCAGCACCGTGATACGGTCCCCGAGGGGATCTCGTTCAGCATTGTAGCGGTAGTTGACGCCTTCGGCCACCCAGATCCGACCGTCGCGATCTACATCCATGTTGGTGGGGTTGCGCAACATTGGCGTGCGGGCCCAAATGGTGACTTCAAGGCCGTCGGGCACGGAAAACAGATCGGTCGGGACGATGGTCGGCGCATCGGTCACAGCCTCGTTGGCTGAGAGACCGGAGACCGCGCCCATTAAAAGAAAAAGACTGATACGGAGTAACGGGGAAAGGAGTCGCATAGCTGGGGCTAAAATCTTGATTGGGGTATGAAGGGGTGATCAAAATCACGAGGTTTTGACTGGTGATTGCAACGTCGCAATGACGTTGACCGTCCGCCGGTTCATCTGCCCCTGACCCTTCAACGTTACGAAAAATGGAACGACGTGATTTTCTGAAAACGGCCTCGGCCGCATCTCCGTTTGCCACCGGCATGGTTCGACTGCCGCTGCGACGGATCAGCCACGCGCTGCCGCCTAAACTTTCACCATGAATTTCGGACCTCACGCGGGGCATTTTCGAGCTTTGGCTGGGGAGAATATTCTGGACCAGATTCGTTATGCTCATGATCAGGGGTTTACGGCGTGGAAGGACAACCGGGCGCCTCGGCGGCCGGTCGATGAACAGAAAGCGATTAGAAAATTGTTGGCGCAATTGGGCATGACGATGGTTTTTTTTGTCTTACGCAGATTTTCAGAATCCCACTTTCGCCGGGCATCGATTGAGCCGGGATGATCGCCAGCGTGACCCGGGGCGGTTCGCAAAATGGTGGAGACGGCGATGCATGAGGCGGTCGACGTCGCCAAGCGAGTCGGGCCCCGATGGACGACGATCGTGCCGGGGACCGTAGATTTGAGCCTGTTGGATGAATATCAGACTCAGAATACGGTCGAGATGCTCAAGCGCTGCGCGGACATACTTGAGCCCCATGGTTTGATCGGGGTAATTGAGCCCTTAAATCGAATCAACCATTCCGGCTGTTTCCTTCAGCGGATAGGGCAGGCTCATCAAATCTGCAAAATGGTGGGAAGTCCGGCGGTGCAGATCTTGGACGACCGGTATCACCAGCAAATTACCGAAGGGAGCCTGATCACCAACATGATCGATGCTTGGGACGAAATAGCTTACATTCAGGTCGGCGATATGCCGGGCCGGAAAGAACCCACGACGGGTGAGATCAATTACCAACACATCTTCCAGTGGCTGCATGACCAGAGCTACGACGGCGTGATCGGCATGGAACATGGAATCAGCCGGTCGGGTGCGGCCGGCGAAAAACGGCTGATCGAGGCCTATCGTGAGGTCGATGCCAGCTAGCTTCGGGAGTCGGTTGGGATCAGGGCGGGCCCGCCCTCGCGTCATCCGATATGTCCCCCGAAGTCCCGCAAGTCGGAACGGAGGTGGGAGCGCCCGATTTCGGGCGGACCCACGCAGCGCATTCGGCGGTTTGCGGCGACGGATTCTTGGCTAGGTCGGATGGAGATGGCGAAGTAAAGCGCCCTACTTTCCGTTGGAAGTGCTCAACGGCGTTGTTGTCGTGACTCACCTCTGTCCGGAAGGATTGAACCTGTCGGGGCTTAAAGCCCGATCCACGTGGGACCAGCTAGCGTCCTGCGGGGTGGGTCGGGCTTTACGCCCGACAGCTCTGGCCCAAGACCGTCCTCCTAGCCCGAACGCTCTCGCGGGAGGGAGGGCTCGCCGAGTGCGCCGTTTTATCGAAATGGGAAAAATCTTTCCCCTGAAAGATCGCTTACGGTCGAACCGTCAGCGTCGGACAGGCACCCTCCGCGTCTCACCGGGGCACTGAGCAAATACCTAAGAGCGTTCCGTCTCCGCGTAACGGAACACAAAAAAACCCGGTCGGTATGACCGGGTTTTGGAAATTCTGATGTAGCCTAGTTTAGCGAAGCCCGGTCGCGGGCGGGAGGATCGGCTTTTTTACCAGCACGCTGGTCTCTGCTTTCAGCGACACCATTTGAGCCATGCGTTGAACTTGGAGCTCAGAGTTGCGCTTGGCGATCCGGGAGGACTCAACTTCCTTTACCAAGGCGAAGGCTTCGTTGTTTAAGATTTCACGTTGGCCGCGTAATTCGGCCAACTTGAGTTCGAGTTCATTGATCTCGGCTTGGTATCCGTCTGATCTTGATTTAGCACCGGCGGCGTCAGCGGCGACCTTGGCGCCGTCGGCTTCCCAAGCCACACGGCTTTTAGCAACGCGGGCGGCTTCGTCGGCTTCGCGCTCGGCGTTGCGTCGGGCGGAGTCCTCTTTCGATTTAAGCTCGGCTTCGGCTTTGTCGATCACGGTCTGCGCGATGGCGGCCTCAGCAGCGGCGGCCTTGTCTGCAATCGCGATTTCATTCTCCTTGGAAAATTTCTGATAGAAGAAGAAGAAGATTCCCAGTGCGATCAGCGGGACGATGATGTAAATTTTCTTGGCCATGGGTCTAGGTAAGCGAGGGTGGCGGGAGTTAAATTATTTGGAATCTGCGGCCGCCGCAGCAATCAGGGCGGCAGCGTGAGCGGTTTCGGCTTGTTGGATGTCTCGGATGACGGCTTGGAACTCTTTTTCGTTGTTTTGGGCCACCACAACGTAGCTCCGGAGGAACTCGGCTTCATCAGCCAGACGTTGTTTATCGAGTTTGATCTGCTCGATGGCCTCTTCGACCAAAATGATATCCTTTTCGAGCTCAACCGTCTTATCGGCTAGCCGGCGACGCTCTGAATCAGCGAGGTCACGGGCTTCGACGGCTTGTTGGCGGGCCTCCTTTTTTGCCAATTCATTGGCTTCAGCGGCTTCGCGGGCGGCTACCCGCTCAACGTTGAGAGCAACGGCGGCCTTGATCGCACGCTCGCGATCGGCCGCTTCCGCGATCAGCTCATCGCGGCGGTCTTGGACGGCTTGGGCAGCCTTCTCGACCTTGGCGTCTTCATACCCCTTGGCGAAGTCGATGTAATAGAATAAAAAGATACCCAGAGCGATGGCTGGGGCGAGGAAGTAGACTTTCTTCATATCGTAAGTGAGGGGGTGGTAAGTTAAATGGTGGCCTGGAGGGCGGCTTGGCGGTCTTCAATGGCACTTTGAATTGCGTCGTAGAGTCCTTGAGCACGCTCGGCTCCCGCGTCTTTGGCTTGTTGGGCTAAGACTAGGGCGTCTTCGTAGTCTTTGAGCTCGTAGCCCATGAAGGCGACGAACATGAGGACGGCGGGCCGATTTTTCAGTTCCCCCTTTTGGAGGGCTACTTGGCCTGATTTGAATGCGTCCTCAAGCTTATCCATCGTGTAGTGGATGTTCGCGATACGGAAATCCAATTCTCCTTGGTCGGGGAATTTTCCGGCCGCAATCTGGAGGGTGTTGATGGCCGTAATCGGTTTGTGCACCTGTTGATAGGAGGATGCTAGATATTCCCAGTTTTGTTGGGTGTCTTCGATTTTACCAGTAGCCAGACCTTCTTCGAGATACCGGATGGCTTGGTCGAATTGCTGGATATTCATGAGAATACCAACGCGATTGAAGTGATCGGCCGGATCGTCGAGAAACCCGAGTTTCTGGGCCCGTTCGATGGTGAGCACCGTGCGAACGTTCCATTCGAGATTTGCATTGGAATCTTCCGGAGCATCGTTGGCCAGATTAAGGTAGGTGGCCTGCAACTGTTGCCAGTATTGCTTGTTGGTGGGCTTCAGGGCGACCAAAAGCTCGAGAATCTCAGCTGCTTCCACATTTTTTTTGTCCTGCTGGAGGGCTGCGAGGATGAGGACATAAAAACTCTCACGAGGGGTGAGACTCATCAAGATGCCCTTTTCGGCGATGGTCCGAGCTTCGTGGAGCAAGGCCGTATCCGTTTTCGATTCGTCCATGGTCGCTTGAGTGTAGATCATCGTCGCGGCGTAGGAAAGGGAGTCCTCGGTGGGATTATCATTCTCGGCCAAGTAAACTTGAATCGCTTGATAGGCCTTCCCCATGTATTCCGCTTTGCGGCGCACGTCAGCAGGATCGCTCCCTTTAATTTCGGTCGCCTCTTGGAAGTAGAGCTGGGAGAGGATCTGGTTGAACTCCAAGACCCGTTTCTGATCGAGGAAATCATAAGCTCGTGCGAGCCGGAGCACATTTTCCATCGGGGGGATTGAATCGGCGTAACGTTCCAAGGTAAGCAACACCTGAATCTTGATTTGGTTCAAAACGATGCTATCGTATGATTCGGGCGTCGCCGTAGCTAAAAGGCCGTTGATCAGGGCCAAAGATTCATTCCATTGTTTAGCTTCAGTGAGCTCTTGGAGATCGGCTAAGCCTTCGGAGACCTTGTCAGAGATCTCTTTGCGGGGAGCCTCCTGATTTTGAGCGAATACGCCACTAGGCGTAATGATGGACAGCGACAGGACGAGTCCGGTCAGGCGAAGAATTCGGTAGGATATAGAGAGTCGGGTCATCGTTAATCGGTGATGCTAAACACGATTGGAACCTGCATGCGGGTATTGACAGCGCGCCCACCCTTTTTACCGGGACGGAAACGCCATTTGGCAACGGCTTGAACGGCCGCCGACTCAAATTCGCGGTGAGAAGAGCTAATGGAATAGGCTTCGCGGACGGAGCCTTTGGAATCGACGATGAATCCGACCAGCACTTGGCCCTCGATACCGGCACGCCGCATCTCGAAAGGATAGATCGGATTGGATTGGAAACGCGGAGTAGGGGCTTGGTCGAGGTTGCTGATATCAAAAAGGTCTTTCATGCCTCTGCCGATGTTGCTGCGAGAGGCGCTGACCTTTGGGATGGAGATCATTCCCGTGGGGCGCTCCAGGCCGGGAGGAGGAGGAGGTTGGAGTTTCTGCACGAAGGCAGATTCGACATTGATGGAGGGCACGTCGGCCTGCATGGGGGGAGCGAATTCAATTTCTTCGACCGCTTCAGATGTCTCTTCCTCGAATATTTCCTCAGGCTCAGGTTCGAGGGGGGGCATCTCCATCATGGGGATGGTAAATTCCTCCTCTTGAGACAGGACTGCCACAACTTCTTCTTCGGGAAAGACTATCTCCCAGCCGAAAAAGGTCGCGTGGAGCGACAGGGAGAGGATTAGGCCAATAATTAGATCTCGGGTCATTTGTTTGATCCTAGGTTCGGTTAGCGGCCGGTGGGGCGGAAGACCGTCTCGAAGGAGACTTGGATTTTGGTGGGATTCTCGGGGTCGACAAGGCGAACTTTATCGAGCAGTGCCACGACGTCGCCGTAGCGAGCGAGGTCATCCGTGGTGAGGAGCACCCGAGGGTTAGGCTCATCATTGGCGTATTGTCCCAAGCGGTAAACCACCTCGGGAAGGGAGAGTATCTCTTGATTCCAGTAATAGTTACCATTGTCGGAAACTTGCACCGTGATCGGCTTATCTTCGTCATCCTGTTGCGGTGCGTTAGGCACGGCCTGCGGGAGGTTGATATCGATCTTCTGAATTCGATTCAGCGAGAGAGTGAAGAGCACGAAGGTCGCGAGCAAAAAGAAGATAACATCGATGAGGGGAATGACCTCAATTCGAGCTTCTTTGAGCGGCACATCGGGCGGTTTTTTGTATTTGCCTTGACCGGCCATATTAGGGGAGACGGAGCTCTTAAAGATTTAGGAGGAACTGATCAGGTAGTCGGGGCTACCCGAGTCTCGATATTGACCTTCTCGAATCCGGCTTTCCGAACCTCGTCGAAGACGTAACGAGCTTGGCTGAAGTAGGCGGATTGGTCCCCATTAATGAGGAACCGCGCTTCGGTGCCTTCTTGTTGGTAAACGACTTTTAGCCGGGCCAAGAAGTCATCGAGCGAAATCATATCCTTGTTCCAAGCCAGAGTGCCTTCCGCGGTGACGCTGATGGTGTAGGCACCCGCAGGATCGCGAGCCTCGCTGGTGGAAGCCTCTGGTAGCTGCACCGGAACGCCCTCTGATTTGTTTAGAGAGAGGGTAAAGAGCACGAAGGTCGCCAGCAGGAAGAAGATAACGTCAATGAGGGGAATGACCTCAATGCGTGCCTTCTTCGTGCCATCGGGATTGAATTTGCCGCCGCCGCCTGCCATATTTTGTCAGAATTTAGGGGTGAAAATAGAGTTTAACCGGAGATTCGATTAAACGTCGGCGGTTTCTTTGGTCTTTTTATTCAAAATCAGTTCAAGCGCGTTCGACATGTCGGACACCTCATGTCTGGCGAGAGCAATTTTGGCATTCATGAAATTCAATGGGAACAGACCGAAGATGGCGACGGCGAGACCGCAGGCGGTCGCGATCAAAGCTTCACCCACACCACCGGTGATAGCACCGGAGTTGGCGGCGATATCCGATCCTTCGCCGAGGGCGGCGAAGGTAGCCATCATGCCGGTAACGGTTCCGAGGAGACCAATGTAGGGAGCAGCGGTTACGATCGTGTCGATCGAAGGCATTCCGACGTTGTAACGTTGATATTCTTGGTTGGCAGCGCGAGCCAAAGCGTTGTGCATCGCAGTGTCCCGGTGAGTGAGGGTATAAACCAAAATCCGGGCGATGAAATCAGTGGATTTGCGACCGAGATTGATGGCACCATCGAAATCTTTCGCTTCCACTCGCTCGAGCATTTTCTCGACGCACTCGCGATCTCGGAGGGAGCTCTCCCGCATGATGAAAATCACGCGCTCGATCACTACGGTGAGGATAACGAACGATACGATGATGAGAGGCCACATGATGTAGCCGCCGTGCTTGAAGAACTCCATCGGAGTAAGGTTCATCAAGAATGCGATCGGAAGGGAGAACGAGGTCATGTTATCTTATTTTTGTTGGGATGAGATTTAGAGTGTAGGAGGGGGGGGAATCTAAAATCCTCGAGGAGGTAGCGGTGCGGAAACGAAGAAACTTAGCAATCTGAAATCCGTTGATGCAGGATCAATGACAAGATATGATCAACCGGGGGGCAGGGTTGGCAGGGAGAAGGGGGGGGCAAAGTTGCGATTCGAATGAAAGTAGAACCAGCGGATCGGGCGACGCTTCGCGACTTATCGGTGGAGTCAACTGCCAAGAGGGGCTTGGGGGGCTAACTAAATATTTTCAGTCAGCAAGGTGGCTGCCCGACTAGGGCTCGAACCTAGACAAGCAGAGTCAGAGTCTGCGGTGCTACCATTACACCATCGGGCAAAAAACCACCAAATTCATAATCAAGGCGCGGTGCGACGGCTGGAGCCGGCGACTGGAATCGAACCTGTAACCGCCTGTTTACAAAACAGGTGCTCTACCATTGAGCTACGCCGGCCAAGGAGCCAATCGCACCACGATGTCTGAAACCATCGAATGAAGACTGAGAGAGGAGGGAGAAAGAACGGTTATCGGGGAGTAAGAACCAAAGTTCTTGCCTCCGGGATGGGCTAGAAATACTTCGCACTGGTAGCCCCCCTCGGACTCGAACCGAGAACCAATTGATTAAGAGTCAACTGCTCTACCATTGAGCTAGGGAGCCAGGCAATGGAACCGGGAATAGCTCATTTCGGAGGTTTGGTTGTCAACCAACTTCTTGCTGCGAATACCACCCACGGGTTTTTGTGCCTCGTCCGCCAAGCTTTGGAAGATCGCCGACGCTTTTGAGCCGTGAAATCGATCACCGGTACCGGATCCAAATTTCCCCTTGCCAAGCCTCGGGCCGCGCTCTGTGTTCTACCGTTCTCCTTATGCAGAAGACCAAAAAATCCATCGCCAAGCGCTTCAAATTGACCGGAACGGGCAAGTTGTTGCGTCGCACGCCCGGTTTTCGCCACTTGTTAGCCACGAAGAGCTCGAAGCAAAAGCGTCGAGCCTCACAGGACAAACATGTGTCGCCCGGCCGCGCGGCCAATCTCAAACGTGGGCTTCCCCACGGTCTTTGAGACTATAGCGCTTACAACCGCAATTCGCTGTCTGGGTGAATCCTAACGAGACGACCCGACGGCGCCACCAACACATATATAATACAACATGCCTCGTGCCACTAACTCCCCCGCGGCCAACAAACGCCGCAAGAAGGTCCTTAAACATGCTAAGGGCTACTACGCTCGTAAATCCAAGCTCTACCGCTACGCCAAGGACGCGGTCGAACACGCTTGGCAATACGCCTATCGCGACCGTCGCAAAAAGAAGAGCACCGCTCGTGCCCTGTGGATCATCCGCCTCAACGCGGCTGTCCGCGCTCAGGGTATGAGCTACTCGCGCTTCATCGAGGGTATCCACGCCGCCAACATCGGTCTCGACCGCAAGGTCCTGGCTGATCTCGCCGTTCGCGACGAGGTGGCTTTTAACGCCGTGGTCAAACAAGTCCAAGACGCGTTGAAGACCAAGGCCGCTGCCGCTCAGGCCTAAAATCTTCTAAACGCGAGCCCGGGAGGCTCGTCTCCATTGATTTACCCGGAGGACGGGTCCCGCTGCTCGGGACACGTCCTCTTTTTTTACCCAAACACCATGCAAGACCAACTTTCTGCCCTCGTAGAACGGGCTGCTGCCGAATTGCCTCAGATTGCTTCCCGACCCGATTTCGAGACGGCCAAAGCCGGGTTTGTCGGCCCCAAAGGCGAGTTGACTGGCCTTATGAAGCAAATGGGTGGGGTCCCCCAAGAAGAGAAGCCTGCCATGGGTAAACTCATCAACGAGACCAAAAAAAAGCTTCAAGCCTTTTTAGACGAGGCACTTACGCGCATCGAGGCCACCGAACTAGCGGCGGAGCTCGGTCCCGCGATCGATCCTACGCTGCCCTCGCCCGATCCCCTGCCGGGCGGGCTTCATCCTCTAACGCAGGTCCGCGAGGAGCTGAACGCCATTTTACGCAAAGTGGGTTTCAATGTCGTCGAAGGCCCGGAAGTAGAAACCGAGTATTATTGTTTCGACGCGCTGAATACGCCGCCCACCCATCCGGCACGTGATCCGCAGGATACCTTTTATTTTCCTCAGGATGCCAAGTTTTCCAACGTCGCCAAGAAAGTGGCCGGCGAGAAATACCTGCTGCGCACCCACACGTCCTCGGTGCAGATCCGCACCATGCTGAGGGGCGAGCCGCCGATTCGTATCGTTTCACCGGGCCGAGTTTATCGCCGCGACACGGTCGATGCGACCCATTCGGCCAATTTCCATCAATTAGAAGGTCTCTACGTGGACAAGAATGTCACCGTGAAAGACCTGAAGGCGCTGCTCGACTATGTGCTTAAGTCGTTGCTCGGTTCCGATACCAAAGTCCGTTTTCGCCCGCACTACTTCGGCTACACCGAGCCCAGCTTCGAAGTGGATCTCTCCGCTAAACACCTTCCGAAAGTGAACAAAGAGTGGGTGGAAATCATGGGCTGCGGCATGGTCGATCCCGCCGTGTTCGATGACGTTGGTTATGATTCGTCCGTGTGGAGCGGATACGCCTTCGGCATGGGTATCGAACGCATCGCGATGATGATCTACGGCATCGATGACATCCGCTACTTCTACCAAAACGACCTGCGTTTCCTTAAGCAGTTTTCCTAAATCATTTATTGCCCACGAAATACCCGAAATTACCCGAAAATAGGCTATAGCTTTAGTGTTTTTTCGGGTGTTTCGTGGGCCAACTCCCCGATGAAAATTTCCCGCAACTGGCTCCAAGACTACGTCGATCTGACGGGTCTCACGGCCGCACAAATTTCTGAAGCAATCACCTTCCTCGGCTTTGAAGTCGAGGGGATTGAAACCACCGGCGCCGCTCAGATGGACCACGTCGTGGTGGGCGAGGTTCTCACGCGCGACCCACACCCGAACGCGGATCGTCTCTCGATCTGTGATGTCGCCGTCGGCGGAGCAAATGGTGGCACCAAACGCATCGTGTGTGGCGCGCAAAATTACCAAGTGGGCGACCGGGTGCCCGTGGCTCTCGTCGGCGCGGTATTACCCGGCGATTTTAAGATCAAGCCTTCCAGGATTCGTGGGGAGGCCTCTGAGGGCATGATGTGTTCCGGCAAGGAATTGCAGATCGGGGCAGACCATTCTGGTTTGATGATTCTCACCGATCGCCCGGAGATCGGCACCCCGATCAATGACGCGCTGCCGGGCGGTGATGTGGTGTTCGATATCGAAATCACGCCCAATCGCCCGGATTGCCAAAGCCATCTCGGGGTCGCTCGTGAATTGGCCGCGTGGTTCCGTCGGGAGTTGACTTATCCGACCGCCGAAGTGCCGGCCCCAGCGAAAGCGCGCGCCGATTTATTTAAAGAGGTGCGAGTCGAGCACGATGACGATTGTCCGCTCTACACCGCCTCGGTAATCGCGGGGGTGAAGGTCGGCCCGAGTCCGGATTGGATGCAACAACGCCTCGCCGCCGTGGGCGTGCGGCCGATCAACAACCTCGTCGATATCGGCAACTACGTGATGCTCGAATACGGCCAACCGATGCATGCGTTTGATGCCCAAAAGTTAGTGGGTCCATCGATTGTGGTGCGTCGGGCGGTCGCAGGGGAAACCCTAGTCACGCTCGATGAAAAAGCGCGCGTGCTCACGACTGACATGTTGGTGATCGCCGACGCGGAGAAACCCGTCGTGGTGGCGGGTATTATGGGCGGTGAAAATTCCGGCGTCGATGAGTCGACCACGGATTTGGTTTTGGAAGTAGCAGTCTTTGGGCGCTTCTCCGTCCGCGCCACATCGCGCGCTCTGGGCCTGAGCTCCGATTCCTCCTACCGTTTTGAGCGCGGGATTGATGCCCACGCGGTGCCAGAAGCCACCCGCCGAGCAATCGCGCTGATCCTCGAATACGCCGGCGGCATCTGGTGTGGTCCGACGATGCGAGTCGGAAGTGACGTGCCGTGGGAACGCGAAGTCGTCGTCAACCCGGGATGGGTGCGCGACCGGCTTGGCTTTGAAATTACCGATGAGGATCAACGCAGTGCGTTGGAAGCCCTCGACCTGTTGATCGTGCACGAAAACGAATCGGAATCCGGCGTGGAATGGGCCGTGCGCATTCCGAGCTGGCGCAGTGATTTGGATCGCCCGATCGATTTGGTCGAAGAAATCCTGCGGGTGCATGGCACCGCGAAAATTCCGGCCACGACGGTCACGGGGCCGGGGCTCTTGGCGGATGATGATCCGGTGGCGCAATTCAATCGCCGAGTTAGCAGCTACTTGGTCGGTCAAAACTTCCAAGAGTGTGTGACCTATTCGTTGCGCTCCGCCGCCGAGGTTGGCACCTGGGCGGGCGCCGAAGCCGTGTTGCCGCTCGGTTTGGATAACCCATTTCTCGAGGATCAATCGCACCTGCGCTCATCGCTGGTGGGCGGGTTGTTGGATGCGTTAAAGCTTAACCAAACGCGCGGAAACACCGTCGCCCGGCTATTCGAAACGGGTCGCGTTTTCATTCCGCAACAAGATGGCGTGGTCGAGTGTGCGGCGGTCGGGTTCGTGATTGCTGAGACGACGGTGGCGACTTGGAAGAGGCGTGAACGGGAAGACTTTTTCACCACCAAACGCTTAATCGAAACCGTGGCCTCGGAGGCCGGAGTAGACCTTTCTCGCCAGCCTCATTTGGACGACGAAGGTCCTGCGGGCGCGGGTTGGCAATCGGGCCAACACACTCTGCAGGGTGACATGCGTTATGATTGGAGTGCCCGCTACGGCATGCTCGATCTGGCCGGACTCAAATCCCGCGACATTACCGGCAAGGTGCTAGCGGGTGTCTTTGCGATTTTGCCGGAGCGGCTTAGCTCGAACGGAAAGCGCAAACGCTTTCAGCCTTTCAGCCTGCAACCGGTCGCATTGCGTGATGTGGCGCTGGTGGTGGATGAAAGCACTGCGGCGGGTGAGGTGTCCAAGCAGCTGAGCAAAATCGCTCGGGCGGCGACGCAAGGCTTCGATCTCGAAGCCGTTGAATTGTTCGACGTCTACGAAGGCAAAGGCCTCCCGGAAGGAAAGAAGAGCCTCGCATTTTCCCTCTCGTTCCGAGCCGCGGACCGCACGCTTAAAGACAAGGAAGTTAACCAAGCCTTCACGACGGTGCTAGAACAGATCGCGACCAAGACCGACTACGAAGTCCGCCAGTAGCTCGAGTTGCCTTAAATCTCTTAGGAGGGACGAGCTTCGGCTCGTCCGCAGGCGGGAAGGAAAGACTTCGTACCTTCGCTGTAATTTGGCGGCCCGGCAAGCGGAGCGACTAAGCAAGAATGCGGAGATGCTGCTGAGGAAAGGATCCTCCCGCTGCAGTAAGAGAGAACTAGTTCTTGTGATCTATTTGGCCGGCATCCGGGCGATCGCGTCGATCTCGACTTTGATCCCTTTCATGAGACCGGCTGGTGCCGTGGTGGGGGCCGGCCGAACCTCCTCCGTGTGCGCGATGTCTTCCTTCACGCCGAAACCGAGAGGGATTGGGAAACAATTGAATCCTTTTTCCTGCCATCCACGAATGTGGTCGGCCTGTGCCTTCGCCGTTACCGCTGGCACCCCAGATACGTAACAAGGAATTTCCTCTCGGTCAGCGCCGCCCAATAGTTTGGGGACCGGCTTTCCCTGCGTCTTGCCTAATAGATCGTAGAGCGCGATATCACCGGCGGAAATTGCATCGACGATTTGGTCGCCGTCATGACCACGATCACGCTTCCGGTCGTAACCTCGATCTCGCAATACCGCGACGTCATATGGATCTTGGCCGATCAATCCGGGAGCGACCAATTCATCGACTAGTTTGGCCACGATGTGGGGCCTGATCGCTGCCTAAGTTTCTCCCTATCCCACCAAGCCATCGACCGAGGTGATTTTCACCAAGAGCGTTTCTGCGTTCATCGTGCAGAAGGCGCGGTAAATATCGTGCGTGGCGTAACTCCCGTATTGTCCCGTGTTCTGGCGAGTATCGTGCTCCCCGCAAGACGGGTGGCCGGGAATTCTAAGAGCGAAACATTCAATCGATTCGATGCGCACGGTAAGCTTAGCTTTCGATATATGAGATGAGTTAAGGGGCCTTAACAGGATGTGTTACGGACCAATCCCGCGATTGGCCGCGATGTAAATCCCCAAGGTGTGGCTGGCCCCTGATGCTGGAATTTTATCGAGACCGGCGGGATCGAGCCCCAACCCAAACGTCCGATTGGCCGGCGATCGCGCATAAAGCGTGCCTTTTAAACAGGTCACCGTGAATTCCGGAGCGGGGTTCTCCGCTCGTTTTTCTGGAAACAAAATTCCGTTTAGCGCACGGTGGGCGGCGAATGCTGGTCGTAGATTGTGCATCGTATCGCAAAGTCCATTTACCGCATCCATGGTGCGACCATGATCGGTGAGCGGGCCCACCAGAAGCCGTGATCTCGCCGGCGCCAGCGCAAAAGCCTTGGCCAAAGCTACGTAGCTGCGGTCATCATCATTTGAAGTAAGCTCGAGTTTAAGATCCCACCGCGGATCCAGCGGTGCTCTTTGTTGCGCCAGCGCCGTCCCCACCGCGCAGGGGGATTCACCAAAACCTAAATCAATTAACACCCGGTCAACAGGGTGCTCACGCCTGCGCAGCTAGCGGTTGATTTCCGGGAGTTCGGCCGCCGAATATCCGATCCGCGGGCGCGGATGTTGTTTGCCGGCCCTAAAGTCGTTACGGTGGTGCCTTATCGGCCAGCGTAGCGGCGTGTTGGGATAATCCCTGGGATCGTGCGGCCAGTCCGGTGGTGTAGGCGGACCAATGGGCGTCTGGATAACGGGTCGTGTCGTGGGCTAGGTCGGGCCATTGCTCGGGAAAGTCTGCGGAGGAGGACCGGTCCGTTGGAGGCGTTGGTCGCGTTGGTGTTATTGTCTTTGATCCGAGGCTCGCCAATCACGCGCATGAGTTGAATTGGAACCTTGGTGCCGCCGGGATCGACTTTGGCAACGTCCACGAGCGGGAGACGCACCGTGATCGCGGTCATCACGAAACTTTGGTCTCCGATAGCGAAGGTCTGCCCAAGGTCTCGGCCGCCGTAGTAGTGGCGGGCGAGGGTGCCAGCGAGTTGGTCATGGTGCATGAGCTTGACCCAATCATCCGTCTTGGTCGGCTCACCCTCGCGCGGTGTTTAGCGGCGAAAAACGGGTCGAGCCGGTCTCATCGCGTTCGGTTTATCAGATGCGAACCGACGGGCCTTGCGGTGGTCCGGAGACTTTCTGGACCGCCAATTGGGCGCCGACGGGGGCGGATGGCAATGAGGGCGAACAACCAGAATCGATTCATGGGGGCAGGCAGTAGAGT
>Ga0075109_1000460_pt1 | contig 28378 bp, 24 predicted proteins | sample AntAceMetag02UKD_FD_69798 | JGI IMG/M metagenome (GOLD analysis project Ga0075109, IMG submission 69798) | Saline lake microbial communities from Ace Lake, Antarctica - Antarctic Ace Lake Metagenome 02UKD | ecosystem: Environmental > Aquatic > Non-marine Saline and Alkaline > Saline | place...
GAAGGTTTTTGGGTCGGGGTTCGATGACTTGGATCAGAATGAGCGGCTAACCTTGGCGGCGGCGGCATCGGAGAAGGTGATTACTCATGCCCGGGTGCGAGAGATGACCGCGCTACACCCCTTTGATGCCTCGCGCCTGCTGCAAGAGCTTGTCCAACGAGGTTATCTTGAGGCGCATAATCCGGGCAGAGGCGCTGTCTATTGCCTGCCGGGTGCGGCCATTCCCAAACCAGAGGAAGTGTTCGGGGGTGGCTCCGAACAATCGGAGGGCAGCTCCGCACATTTGCCGTCGAGCTCCGCACATTTGCCCGATAACTCCGGTGGTTCCAGTGAACAGAGGGATGCCGACGGCTGCCTGTTAAGCGCCCAACTCGATGCGCCGGTCATCGACTCGCTCGACCGCTTGAAGCCTGCGTTTCGCGCGAAGCTGGATGGCCTCGCGAGCGAACCGCGGTCGAAAGGGAAGATTTCGCAGCAGGTGATGCGTCAAGCGATTCTCGATCTATGCCGCGGGCATTATGTCGCGTTGACCAGTCTATCCGAGTTGGTCGCCCGAGACTCCGATGCCCTGCGGCAGCAACACCTCAAGCCATTGGCCAAAGAAGGAAAGCTCCGCCTGGCGTTTCCCACGGCTCCAACGCACGCCAAGCAGGCTTATCGCGCCGCAGAATGAGCCTCAACGAATCCACCGTCGAAGACGCCAGGAGAATGGTGAAGAGTGAAATCGGAAGAGTGAAATTCCGGAGCCCGTTTCCTATTTCACTTTTCACCCTTCACTCTTCCTTGTCCCCGGCCATTCCCGAGGAGGCGTCTGCCTGTGCGAGGCACGCAGACAGGCGGGCAACTGGTAAGCGTTACTTACAAGTTCGATTTGAAAGGAGGCAAAGCCCATGAGCAAAGACGCAGAGACACCCCCGCCGCCCGGCGGACAGTTCCTCGTTTATCAGGCGGAAGACGGGAAGCTGAAGATCGATGTGCGACTGGAAGGCGAGACGGTCTGGCTGACGCAGCAGCACATGGCGGAGCTTTTTCAAACGACCAAGCAGAACGTCGGTCAGCACCTGAAAAAGATCTTTGAGGAAGGCGAACTCAGCGAAATTTCAGTGGTAAAGAATTTCTTTACACCTGCCGCCGATGGGAAGCGCTACGCGACCAATTTCTACAATCTGGATGCCATCATCTCCGTGGGCTACCGGGTGAAAAGCGCGGTCGCCACGCGCTTCCGCATCTGGGCCACGCAGCGGTTGAAGGAATACATCGTAAAGGGTTTCACGATGGACGATGAGCGGCTGAAGAACCCCGACCAGCCTTTCGATTATTTCGAGGAGCTGATGCGCCGGATTCAGGACATCCGCACTTCGGAGCGGCGGTTCTATCAGAAGATCACGGACATTTACGCGACGAGCATTGATTACGATCCGACGCAGGAGGTGAGCCTGGTGTTTTTCAAGACGGTGCAGAACAAGGTGCATTGGGCTATCACCGGGCAGACAGCGGCGGAGATCGTCCACGAGCGGGTGGATGCGGCGAAGCCCAACATCGGCCTGACGAACTGGCGCGGCGCGGTCGTGCGCAAGCAGGATATCGGCATCGCCAAGAACTACCTCTCCGAACCGGAGCTGGCGGCGCTGAACAATCTGGTGGAGCAATACCTGGTCTTTGCCACCGGCCAAGCGATGCGGCGGGTGCCGATGCACATGGCGGACTGGATCATAAAGCTGGATGCGTTTCTGACCCTGAATGACCGGGACATCCTCACCCATGCGGGCCGCATTTCGCACGAGATGGCGCAGACGAAGGCAGAGTTGGAATACGACAAGTTCAAAGCGCTTGCTGCGGGTGCCCCTCGCTCGGTGGATGCGGATTTTGATGAGGTCACGAAGAACTTGAAGAAGTTACCGACGCCGAAGAAGCCCCGGAAACCGAAACCATGAGCCTCACTCTTTGACAAACTGGTGCATCCCATGAGCGACGAACCATTGCCCCAATCCGAAATCATCCTTTACCAGACGGAGGATGGGCGCACGCGGGTGGACGTGCGGTTTGCCGAGGAAACGCTGTGGCTGTCGCTCAACCAGCTCGCCGAGCTATTCCGGAGCACGAAGCAAAACATCAGTCTGCACATCCAGAACATTTTCCTGGAGGGGGAGCTGGCCCCGGCGGCAACCGTCAAGGAATACTTGACAGTTCAAACCGAGGGAAAGCGTCAGGTTAGCCGCCGGATCGAACACTACAATCTGCCGATGATTTTGGCGGTGGGCTTTCGGGTGAAGAGCCACCGGGGCACGCAGTTCCGCCTATGGGCGGCCGCCCGGCTTCAGGAGTTTCTCGTCAAAGGCTTCACCATGGACGATGAGCGGCTCAAAAATCCACCGGGCAAGGGTCAGGTGGATTACTTCGACGAGCTGCTGGCGCGCATCCGCGACATCCGCTCCTCGGAACGGCGCTTCTACCAGAAGGTGCTGGATATTTACGCGACGAGTGTGGACTACGTGCCGGACGCGGAGGCCTCGCAAAAGTTCTTCGCCACGGTGCAAAACAAGATGCACTGGGCGACGCACGGCCACACTGCCGCTGAGGTCATCGCGGAGCGGGCGGATGCAACCCAGCCGTTGATGGGCATGCTGAACACGCGGCCGGGCGGCATTGTGCGGAAAGACGACACGGCGGCGGCTAAGAATTACCTGACGGAAGACGAACTCCAGGTGCTCAACCGTATCGTGAACCTTTACATCGAATTTGCCGAGCTGCAGGCGCTGGAGCGCAAGCCAATGACGATGCGGGACTGGATCGTGAAGCTGGATGAGTTCCTGAAAATTTCGGGACGCAAGCTGCTGGACCACGCGGGGAAGATTTCCGCCGAGCAGGCGAGGACCAAGGCGGAGATCGAATATGCCAAGTATCGGGCCTTGCTGGATACCTCGCCGCGCGCGGTGGATCTACACTTCGAGAAGGCGACGAAAGAATTGAAGAACCTGCCAAAGCCAAAGAAACCCCGGAAACCGAAACCATGAGCAAGCTACGCACCCTCACCCGAGCCCTCGCTGACCCCACCCAAACTTCCACCCGTTACCGAAACTATGTGCCGTTCTGGGCCTGATTTTCATTTAGACTCAAACCGCCGAACCATGCCTAAAAGCAATCAAGTCATTGAAAATGAACGGCTTACCTATTTATGAGAAAACCACCATATACCATGAGCCTCAACGAATCCATCGTCGAAAACGCCATGAGAAGGGTGAAGAAGGAAATCGGAAGAGTGAAATTTCGGAGCCCGTTTCCTATTTCACTTTTCACCCTCTACTCTTCCTTGTCCCCGGCCATCCCCGAGGAGGCGAGGGCTACTATTCGACGTTATCGAATGGTTGGATTTGAAAGGAGCACCCCATGAGCAAGGACAAGAAACTCAGAATCCGCAACAGCACGGCGGAGTTCCTCATCTTCACCCGGCAGGGGGGCGAGGACGGCATTGAGGTGCGGGTGGCGGAGGAAACGGTGTGGCTGACGCAGAAGCTCATCAGCGTGCTCTTCGACAAAGGCCGCAGCACCATCACCGAGCATTTGAAGAACATCTTCGAGAGTGGGGAACTGGTCGAAGCGGCAGTGTGTCGGGATTTCCGACATACTGCGGAGGATGGCAAGGACTACACCACGCGCTTTTACAATCTCGACGCCATCATTGCGGTCGGTTTTCGGGTGAACTCTGCCCGCGCCACCCAGTTCCGCCAGTGGGCCACGGGCGTCCTGCGCGATTTCGCCATTCGCGGCTATGTGCTGGACAAGGAGCGGCTGAAGAATGGCGCGTTTCTGAGCAAGGAGTATTACGACAACCTGCTGGCGGAGATCCGCGAAATCCGGGCCAGCGAACGGCGCTTCCACCAAAAGATCACCGACATCTACGCGACCGCGATGGACTACAGCGTGGAGGCGGAGGCGACGCAGACCTTTTTTGCCACGGTGCAGAACAAGTTGCACTTCGCCATCCACGGGCACACGGCGGCGGAGCTGATCGTCGAGCGCGCGGACAGCAAGAAGGAGCGGATGGGGCTGACGACGTGGAAGCGCGCGCCGCACGGAAAAATCCTCAAACCGGATGTCGTCGTCGCGAAAAACTATCTGAAGGAAAAGGAACTAAAGTCGCTGGACCGCATCGTGACCATGTATCTTGACTACGCCGAGGACCAAGCCGAGCGCGGCATCCCGATGACGATGCAGGATTGGGCGACGAAACTGAACGCGTTTCTCCAGTTCAACGAGCGTGAGCTACTGGATCACCCAGGCAAAGTCCGCGCGGAAGTGGCGAAGGCTTTTGCCGAAAGCGAATTTGAGAAATACCGCATCGTGCAGGACCGGCTTTTCGAGTCTGACTTCGACCGAGCCATCAAGAAACTGCCCGAGAAGGGCGACCAGCCATGAGCCTCAACGAATCAATCGTCGAAGAAGCCACCCTCGAGTGGTTCGGGGAGCTGGGCTACGCAATTGGCAACGGGCCGCAAATGGCACCGGGTGAACCCGGGGCGGAGCGAGATAGTTTTGGCGACGTGGTTCTTGTCGGGCGTTTGCGGGCGGCTCTGGCACGGCTCAATCCCGACATCCCTGAAGAGGCAAGGGAGGAGGCTTTGAGGAAGGTGCTGCGTCCCGAGGCGCTGTCGCTCACGGGCATCAATCGGCGGTTCCATCATTTTTTGCGCGATGGCGTAGCCGTGGAATATAAGCGCCCCGATGGCAGCATCGCCGGTGACCGCGTGCAGTTAGTGGATTTTAAACAGGCGTCGATGAACGACTGGCTGGCGGTCAATCAATTCACGGTCATCGAACACGGCCACAACCGGCGGCCCGACATCGTCGTCTTCATCAACGGACTGCCGCTGGCCGTGATCGAGTTGAAGAACGCGGCCGATGAAGATGCCACCATTTGGAACGCACATAGCCAGCTCCAGACCTACAAGGCCGAAATCCCTTCACTGCTCCACTACAACGAGCTGTTGATCATCTCCGACGGCTCACAGGCCCGCATCGGCTCGCTCACTGCCAATCAGGAATGGTTCAAAGTCTGGCGCACCATCGACGGCGCAAACGACGCGCCTAAGACCAGTCACGAAATCGAAGTGCTCGTATCCGGCGTGTTTGGAAAAAACCGGTTTCTTGAATTGCTCGAACACTTCATCGTCTTCGAGGAGGACACCGAGAGCGACCGGTTGCACAAGATCATCGCCGGTTATCACCAGTTCTTCGCCGTCAATGCGGCGGTCGATGAAACCGTGCGGGCGAGCGGCATGATGCGAAGCGGCTCCGGGTATGTGGCGGAGGATGATGGCGTGAGCTGGGCTGGGCGCATGCCGGGCGGCACGTTGGGCGACCGGCGAGCAGGGGTGGTCTGGCATACGCAGGGATCGGGAAAATCCTTCTCGATGCTCTTCTACGCGGCCCGCGTGGTGCGGCATCCGGCGATGCACAACCCGACGCTGGTCGTGCTCACCGACCGCAATGACCTCGACGATCAGTTATTCGGGCAGTTCCAGCGCTGCCACGAAATCCTTGGGCAAATGCCGGTGCAGGCCGACAACCGCGAAAAGCTCCGCGACTTGCTCAAGGTCGCCAGTGGCGGCGTGGTGTTTACCACGATCCAGAAGTTTTTACCCGAGAAGGACGCCAAGATGCCTGCGCTGTCGTTGAGGCAAAACGTCATCGTCATCGCGGATGAAGCGCATCGCAGCCAATACGGGCTGATCGACGGTGTGGCCCGCCAGATGCGGGACGCGTTACCCAACGCATCGTTCATCGGTTTCACCGGCACGCCCATTGAGAAGACCGACGCGAACACGCGGGCGGTGTTTGGCGACTACGTTTCCATCTACGACATTCAGCGAGCGGTGGCGGACAAGGCCACGGTGCCGATCTACTACGAGAGCCGTATCGCCAAGTTGTCGCTCAACGCGGCGGCTCTGCCGAAAATAGATCAAGAGTTCGACGAGATCACCGAAAGGGAAGAGGAGGCGAATCGCGAAAAACTTAAAACCAAGTGGGCCGCGCTGGAGGCGTTGGTAGGCGATCCCAAGCGGGTAAAACTCATCGCGGCGGATTTGGTGGATCACTTCGGGCGTCGTTTAGAAGCGATGGAGGGAAAGGCCATGATCGTGTGCATGAGCCGTCGTATTTGCGTGGAGTTTTACCACGAACTCATCCGCCTGCGCCCTGACTGGGCGGGGGCTACGAACGACGATGCCGAAAGCGAAAAGAGTAAGGACTGCCTGGTTAAGATCGTGATGACGGGCAGTGCCGACGACGGCCCCGACTGGCAGCCTCACATCCGCAACAAGGAGAAACGCCGTAAGCTCGCTACGCGTTTCAAGGACAGCAAAGACCCCTTCCGCATCGTGATCGTGCGCGATATGTGGCTCACCGGTTTCGACGCGCCTTGCCTGCACACCATGTATGCCGACAAGCCGATGCAGGGCCACGGGCTCATGCAGGCCATCGCCCGCGTGAACCGCGTTTTCCGTGACAAGCCCGGCGGCCTAGTCGTCGATTACCTCGGGCTGGCCGATCAGCTCAAGCAAGCGCTCGCCACTTATACCGAAAGCGGCGGCCAAGGTAACCCGGCCATCGACACCGCCCAAGCCATCGCCGTGTTGCAGGAAAAGCACGAGATCGCGTCGGATATGTTTCATGGCCTCGCGTGGACTGAAGCAGTGGGTGATGCGAAGAAGACCTACGCGATCCTGCCGGCCGCTCAGGAGCACGTCCTTGCGCTCGAAGACGGAAAGAAACGACTCGTGCAGGTGGTGACCGAGCTTTCGCGTGCATTTGCGCTGTGTGCGGCCAGTGTTGCCGCCACGGAAATCCGCGATGACGTTGCTTTTTTCCAAGCAGTCAAAGCCGCGCTGGTGAAGTCGTCCGGCAGCACTGGTAAAACACCCGACCAGCTCGATGCTGCGGTGCGGCAATTGGTTTCCGGCGCGATCACTACCGATGGGCACGTGATCGACGTGTTTACCGCCGCAGGCTTGTCCAAGCCCGATATTAGTATCCTCTCCGACCAATTCCTCGCCGAGGTGCGTGGCCTCAAACACAAGAACGTCGCCGCTGAGTTGCTGGCGAAACTCTTGAGAGACGAGATCAAGGTTCGCTCGAAAAAGAACCTGGTGCAAAGCCGTCAATTTTCGGAGCTGCTCCAACGCACCCTCAACGCCTACCACAACCGTGCGATTTCCACGATGGAAGTCATCGAGGAACTCATCAAACTGGCCAAGGAAATGGACGCCGCCACCAAGCGCGGCGAAGACCTTGGTCTCACGGATGACGAGGTGGCGTTTTACGACGCCCTCGCTGTGAACGAGAGCGCCGTGAAAGCGATGGGCGACGACAAGCTCAAGCTCATCGCCGCCGAACTCATCACCCAGGTGAAGAAAAGCGTGACCATCGACTGGACGCTGCGCGAAGGCGCCCGCGCCAAGATTCGCGTGATGGTGAAGCGCATCCTGAACAAATACGGCTACCCGCCCGACTTGCAGGAAGAGGCGGTGAAGACGGTGCTCCAGCAGGCGGAATTGCTGTGCGCGGAGTGGGTGTGAAAGGATTCACAGAACCGCCGGATGTCGGAGTTCGACATCTACCATGGCGACACCTTGCTCAACGATTGGGATACCCTACGCGAACTGAACCCCGCCAAGAAACCGCAGTTCGATGCGATCGTCGCAAACCCGCCCTTTAGCTACCGCTGGGATCCCACCGAGGCCATGGGCGACGACGTGCGGTTTAAGAATCACGGCCTCGCGCCCAAGTCCGCCGCCGATTTTGCGTTTCTCCTCCACGGTTTCCACTTCCTCAAGGACGAGGGCGTCATGGCCATCATCCTGCCCCACGGCGTGCTCTTCCGTGGCGGTGCCGAAGAACGCATCCGCACGAAGCTGCTCAAAGACGGCCACATCGACACTGTCATCGGCCTGCCCTCGAATCTGTTCTACTCCACCGGCATCCCGGTCTGCATCCTCGTCCTCAAAAAATGTAAGCAGCCCGACGACGTGCTCTTCATCAACGCCGCCGAGCACTTTGAGAAAGGCAAACGCCAGAACCAGCTCAGCAAAGAGCACATCGCCAAAATCATCGCCACCTACCAATTCCGGAAGGAAGCGGACCGCTATTCCAAGCGCATCTCGATGGAGCGAATCGCCGATGAAGGCTACAACCTCAACATCTCCCGCTACATTAGCACGGCGATTGCTGAACCGGAAATCGATCTTGCGGTGACCCACCGTCAACTGGTGGAGATTGAGCAGGAAATCAAAAGCTCAACCCGAAGGCACAATGACTTTCTCGCAGAACTAGGATTGGCTCCAATCCCGACCCTAGATTCTGACAAGAATTGAGGTTCTCGGTTAGCCCCCCAGCCGACTGTAAGTTATTTATTATCTGATTTTGCGAATAAATCGCTTTCCCCACTGGGCCAAAGCGGCTTCCCAGGATTGACGGCAGAAACCGGTCACCTTTTTAAGAGAGGCTTCTTTTAACCGTGTCTTCCCTCCCTACTGATCTCTTCGACTACGTATTGCCGGACCGTCTGATCGCTCAATCCCCTCCTAAAGAGCGCGGGCAGTCCCGTCTTCTGGTGGTTGATCGGTCTACTCGCCAACTTTTCCACCGGCAATTCAAGGACTTGCCGAACTACCTCGCAGACGGCGATACGCTCATCCGCAACAACGCCGCCGTGCTGCCGGCCCGTATCCGAGGTATCCGCCCAACCGGCGGGGCCGTGGAGTGTTTTTTGCTGCGACCCGAGACTTCGGCGGATCAACAGGAGGCGTGGTGGTGCCTCTTGCGACCGGGTAAGCGCCTGAAAATCGGCGCCCAGTTCTTCATCGCCGAAGCTGCCCAAGCGACGGTGGTCCAAAAATCCGATGATGGTGTGGCTCTAGTGCAATTCCAGCTGGCTCAGCCCGGCGACACCATGACGGCTCTCGCCAATCGGTGCGGCGAAATGCCCCTGCCTCCCTACATCGAACGGGCCCGGGGCGATGCGCGCAGCAAGGACGACGTAGATCGCTATCAGACGGTTTACGCGAACCGCCAGAAACAGGTCGCGGTAGCCGCCCCGACCGCCGGACTCCATTTTACCAATGCCATTTTGGCCGCAACCGCGCAACGGGGAGTGACCACCGCGGAAGTCACCCTGCATGTTGGGCTTGGCACGTTTCGTCCGGTCACGGCCGACAACATCACTGATCACGACATTCATCAGGAGCTCTATGAAATGCCGGACGCCACCCAACAGCGTCTGTTTGCCGACGGACAGGGCCGCCGAGTCGCGATCGGCACGACCTCGGTTCGCGCCATCGAACACTTCTTGAGTAAGCATCCCGCCCCGACGGCCGGGCTGCATTTGGACGAAGCCGATATCTTCATTTTCCCGCCGCGGGAGTTTCTAGGGGTAGACGGGCTTATCACCAACTTCCACCAACCTCGTTCTACCCTGATGTGTCTGGTCTCGGCGTTTCTGACCCCCGGCTCCCATGACGGGATCGATTGGATTCGCGAGATCTACCAAGCCGCCATCGACGAAGAATACCGCTTTTTGAGCTACGGGGATGCGATGTTGATTCTTTAGGTAGCCGCGCGGGATATGGCGCTCTCATTTGCAAAATCCTTGGGCCCAGACTTCTTGACCCCTATGCTCACCCCGGTCCGTAAGCCCCTTCGTTTTATGCTCGTCCTGAGTATGGGGTTGCTGATCGGTTACTGGTTCTTCGCCGGAGCCCATACCGGCTGGAGCATGAACCGGGTGCCCTTCGAACAAACCGACGAAATAACCGGCTTAGTCTACACCACCTACGACGAACGCTACGTTCCTGGCATCGAGATTCTCGGGGGCGGGCTCACGCTCGTGCTCGTGTTTCTCGGCCTGACTTTCCTGCCCTTCAAGTCATCAAAATAATCCTTTAATTCACTCATGAAACTGTCCTTCCTCCCCCTCCTCATTGCCACTTCCGTGTTCGCTTCCGGCGCGACGGCGTTTGACTTCAAAGATCCCAAAGGCGTCAACGCCATTTCCTTTCACCTCGACTCCCTTTTGGAGCCAATCTCCGGCAATGCGGCCGGCATCGCCGGCAGCATCCATTTCGACCCCGCCAATCCCGCCGCAACCAAGGGTGCTATTGAGGTCTCCACCGCGTCGCTGACCGTGCCCAACGACACCATGCGGGAGCATCTGTTGGGCCCCGGTTGGATCGACGCCGGCAGCCATCCCGCCATCATTTTTGAGATCATGGGCCTCGACCATATCGAAACGGACGGCAACAAAACGACGGCTCACGCCAATGGCAAATTCACCCTCAAGGGCGTCACCAAGGAAATCACGGTTCCCGTGACCCTCACCCATCTCGAGGGCGCTTTCGGCAAGCGGATCAACAAGCCTGAAGTCGGCGGCGATCTCCTCGTCGTGCGCGGTGAATTCAGCGTGTCGCGCGCCGAATTCGGCATCAAACCGGGCGAAAATGAGGATAAAGTTGCCGATGAGGTGGAGCTCTCCATCGCGATCGTCGGTGGCCCTCCTCAATCCTGAGCTGCTTTCTTTTTTCTAAGAATTTGCGGAGGCCGACCTGCGCAAGGTCGGCCTTTTCATTTCCCGCCCTATCTCCCTTATTACCAAAATGACTGACGACGAGCTGCAAAACTTAATCGACGAGGCGACTTTTGACTACACCATGGGCGACCATGACGACGCGCTGGCGAAGATCACCGCCGCTACCACTGCGGACCCCGCGTCTTTTCCGGCATGGCACGCCAGCGCCGAAATCCATCTGAATTTGAAGAAACTGGATAAGGCGCTAGCCGCCGCCGAGGCCGCCCATCGGATCAAGCCCGACGACGTATTCATCAATACAACCCTTTCGCGCATCTGGGTCGGCAAAGGTAACAAGGACGAAGCAGAGAAATTCGGGGCTGCCGCCAAGATGTTGAGCTGGAAAGACCAGCTCAAGACCGCACCAGACCAGAAAGATGGCATCAACTGATGCAAATTTGCCGCAGTTGAAGAGGTGGGTAGGCTCATTGACATGGGCAAATTCGCCCGCCTAGCTTCCTCGCGATGGACACCCCCGCCTACACGCTGGAGTTTGAAAAACCACTGCGCGAACTCACCGTGCAGCTCGATGGATTGCGTCAGCAATCCGTGGAGAATAACGTAGATCTCGCCAGCGAGATTGCCGCGATTACGACGAAAATTGAGGCGACGCAGCGCCACATTTACTCCAATCTCTCGCCTTGGCAGCGGGTGCAAATCGCCCGGCATCCCAAGCGCCCCTACGCGCTCGATTATGTCGGGGCGATGTGCACGGACTTCCAGGAGCTGCATGGCGACCGACAGTTCAACGACGATCAGGCGCTGATCGGCGGCACCGCTTTTCTGAACGGCGAGTCCGTGATGATCATCGCCCAGCAAAAGGGTCGGGATACGAAGGAGAAAATCGCTCGCAACTTCGGTATGCCTCAACCCGAGGGTTACCGCAAAGCTCTCCGCTTGATGAAACTGGCCGAGAAATTCGGGCTACCGATCATCACTTTCATCGATACTCCCGGGGCTTATCCAGGCATCGGCTCAGAGGAGCGTCACGTTTCGGAGGCGATCGCGGTCAATCTGCGCGAAATGGCGATGCTCCGGGTGCCCTCCATCTCGATCGTCGTCGGCGAAGGAGGATCCGGTGGCGCGCTGGGAATCGGAGTCACCGACCGCGTGCTCATTTTCGAGAATAGTTACTACTCAGTAATCTCGCCTGAAGGCTGCGCGGCGATCCTCTGGAAAGACTCCGCCGCGGCTCCACAAGCCGCTGCCGCGTTGAAACTCGACGCACCGACTTTGGCAAGGTTCGGCATCGTCGACGAAGTCGTACCGGAGCCGTTCGGTGGTGCGCACCACCAGCCTAAAAAGGCGGCGGAAACCCTTGGATATGAGATCCGGAAACACTTGAACGACCTGAAAGGCTTGAGCGTCGAAAAACTGTTGGACACTCGCTACGAACGCTTCCGCAACATGGGAGTTTTCACCGAAGAGCCCCAAGCTGCCTCGGTTTAGAACCAGCCCCTCCCGGGAAATACCCGGGAGGCCGTTTGGTTCCCTTTGGGGGACATGGTCACCGACGGTGACGAAGCATTGATCTAGGAACGCTGGATCGCCCCGTGGAAAAACAACCGTGGACGCGGAGGATGGAGCGATAGCTTTGCTGCCACTACTTCCGCCTTCACTGAATTCTGTTTTGCGATCCGGTCCGGACCCACCAAGGCCTCCGCCTCCGCCTTCCAGGGGAATTACGATCCGCTAGCAGCTACCTGACTTCGATCCGCTCACACGACGTGCAGCGTTTTTGCGCAGGATCATATTCCACTAAAACTCCGCAAAGTCGCACGTCCTCCTCGGCCACGCCAAATCGACGAGGCATGCCATCGAGAAACCGACCGACCACCGGTTCGACTTGGCGACCGAGCACGCCATGGTAGGGGCCCGTCATTCCCACGTCCGTGATGTAGGCCGTGCCCTTGGGCCGCATCTCGGCATCAGCCGTCGGCACATGAGTGTGGGTGCCAAAGACGCCGAGCGCGCGGCCGTCCAGATGCCAACTCAACGCGATCTTTTCCGAGGTGGCTTCAGCGTGGATCTCCACCATCGCTGCGTCGGCCAATCCCTTGCCCACGGTTTCCGTCAATTTGCGGTCAGCGGCCGCAAACGGGCAGTCGCTTTTCATATTCAGAAAGGTGCGACCCAACACGGTGAAGACGGCTAGTTTGAAGCCGTTTTTCTCCAGCACCAAATGATCCCGTCCCGGACAATCCGTCGGTAGGTTCGCCGGCCGACAAACCCGGTCAAAATCATCAATCTCGTGCTCCCATCCGCGTTGATCCCAGACGTGGTCGCCGAGGGTGATAGCGTCGATCCCCTGCCCGAGCAGCGTCTTCGCGATCGCCCCGGTGATGCCGGCTCCGGCCGCCGCATTTTCGCCGTTGGCGATCATGAAATCGAGCTTGTGCTTCTCGCGCAGGCGCTTGCCCCAAGCCGCAATTTTGTCCCGGCCGGGTCGGCCCACGATATCACCAATAAATAACAATCGAATCACTCAACTAGTGTGATTCACCTAGTGAACAAACCAACTGCAAAACATCAGCTGAGCCGCCTCTGAGGTTGATTCAGACGCTCAAATGCATACCATTTGACCATGAAAACCACACCCCTATGCGGAGTCGTCTTCGCTTTTCTTACCGGGCTAACGGTCGCTTCGCTTTCCGCGCAAGCCCCCTTCAACCCTTTCAACGTCCAACAACCGATCGATACATCGGGGCCGAATGGAGCCAATCTCAACTTCGGTGAGAGCCCGGATCACAGGTCAGCGGTGGACGGAGAGCCTTACTCCCTCACCTTTACAATCGACAAGGACGGCAACATCTCTCCCCGCGTATTATCGTGGTCACTACTCCGCTACTCCGTGACCTTTTTCCCCACGGAGGACGGTGCCGCAAAACCGGTCTTCGCCGGTCAGCGCGAAGCCATCAAACGCATCGCGCCTCCCGCGGAAGCCGCGCCCTTTATCGCGGAGCCCTTTTACCCTCACCTCACCACGTTATGGGCTCACCACAAGGTCTCGCGTGGTCTCGAAAAGCGATTGACCGCCTACCGTCAGAGTCGAGATAACGCGGCCCTCAAAATCCGCACCAAAGTTTCCGCGCTACAGTCCCTAGACACCGCGGCAGCAGCCCAAGCGTGGGCCCAATTCGAAGCTACTGAATCGGCTGACTGGGCAGAAATCGAAAAAGAACGCGCGAATCTATTGTCCCGCCTCCAAAACGGTGGCCTGTGGCACGGCGGCGTCAGCATGGAGGACATTCAAGATCTCGCGATCATGGCGGTTTCCGAGCCCGACTCCGCTCAATTCGTCCACCTGAGGACCCTGCGACATTTTGCCCCCGAGCTTTCTATCGAACAGCGCGACTTGATCGGGGAAATTCTGATCGAGCTATCCACGCCAGAAGAACTCGGTTTAACGAGCGGGACCGTGCTGGTCTCCGCTTCGGGCAAACGGTTGACGCTGCCGGATAAAATGACGATGGCTTCAGCCGAGACGCTAGCCGCTTACCTCGCGACCAAAGCAGAGCTAAAACAGGAGCTCTTGGATGCCCTCGTTCCAGTCATGCGCCAACCGGGCACCGATCGTGAATTTGCGAAAACGGCCAACCAACTTCGCATCGATCAGGCTCCGAAGTTCGATCGACTTTCGGAGCAGCTACGAGCGCTCGCGATCGCCCTCCAACTTAAAGCGATCACGGAAAACGCCTCCCCCGCCGATACGCTCCAGCTGACGAATTCAGGTTCAGCGTTCGATCTCGAAGCATTAGCCCTTTTGTCGAATCCCCAGCGTCAGCTCTTGGCCTCCTCGGCCATAACCTACTGAGCTCTGGCGAGATAAGGGAGAGGCCTCGCCTTGCCCTGATCGTGTCAGCCCGACCGCTTCTCTCCTCCTGAAGACGGGTCCAAATACTCTCGCGCCAACTGGGTTTGGCGCGATCGGCACCAAGCTGGTTTTATTCGCGATTAACCGCTCGCCAGATGTGCGTTACGCGCTTGCCAGCCCGGGAACGGATAAGTTTTCCTTTTGCTCCTTTTGTCCTCAAAACGAACCGAAATGAAAACGTCCTCTGAACCCACTGAATTCCCCGCTCCAGAAATTGGCCCCGAAATGAACGGCGCTGATGTAGTGGTGGAGTCCCTGATTCGGGAAGGCGTCGATGTTATTTTCGCCTACCCAGGTGGTGCTTCCCAGGAACTCCATCAAGCACTGGCCCGCACCGATAAGATCCGCACGATCCTGCCTCGTCACGAGCAAGGCGGATCGTTCGCTGCCGAGGGCTATGCCCGCGTCAAAGGCGACGTCGGCGTGTGTATGGCCACCAGCGGCCCTGGCGCGACCAATCTGGTCTCGGCCATTGCCGATGCCTACATGGATTCCATCCCGTTGGTTTCGATTACGGGTCAGGTCTACTCAAAATTCATCGGTAAAGCGGCATTCCAAGAGACCGATTTCTACGGCATGACCCTGCCAGTTGTGAAGCACTCCTACCTCGTGATGGATGCCGCTGAACTTCCGCGAATCATCAAAGAGGCGTTCCACATCGCTCGCTCGGGCCGCCCGGGACCCGTGGTGATCGATATCCCCAAGGATGTCCAACAAGCCCGTCTTTGCCCGGTTTTCCCCTCCACCGTCGAATTCGCCAATCCGACCATAGCGAATGTTCCTCACGCGTCGGATGAAGAACTCAAAAAGGTCCTCGAGCTGATCTCTCAAGCCGAACGTCCGATCATCTACTCCGGCGGTGGCATCGTCTCGGCGGAAGCCTGCGAAGAACTCCGCACCTTTGCTCGTTCCACCAATATCTCAGTCGCCACCACCTTGATGGGCATCGGCGCGTTCCCCGAGAACGACGACCTTTCGCTCCATTGGTTCGGCATGCATGGCGCCGCCTACGGCAACTGGGCGGTAGATCAAGCCGACCTCGTCCTCTGCCTCGGAGCTCGATTCGATGACCGCATCACCGGCAACGTCGACAAGTTCGCCGAGAAGGCCCGCATCGTCCACATCGACATCGACTCATCGGAGCACAACAAGAACAAGCAGGTCCTGTATCCGGTAGTGTCGGACGTCAAATACGCGCTGGGTCGGCTCAACGAATTGATCGCCGCCAACGCCTTCAAATCCCCGGATGTCACCGCTTGGAATCAGCAGTTGGCGACGTGGAAACGCGACCACCCCTTCACCTACAAGGAAGGTCCCCACATCACCTCGCAAGAAGCCATCAAGGTGCTCTACGAGCTGACCAATGGTGAGGCCATCATCACGACGGGCGTCGGCCAGCATCAGATGTGGGCTGCCCAATTCTACCGCTACGACGAGCCTCGTCGCTTCATCAGCTCCCTCGGACTAGGCGCGATGGGATTTGGTTATCCCGCCGCCCTCGGCGCGAAAGTTGCAGCTCCCGATAAGCACGTAATCGATATCGACGGCGACGGTTCGTTTGCGATGAACATCCAAGAACTGGCGACGGCCAAAATTGAGAAGATCAATGCCAAGGCGATGATTCTGAACAATCAGCATCTCGGTATGGTCGTACAGTGGGAGGACCGCTTCTACGACAGTGTCCGTGGTAACACCGTCTTGGGTGATGAAACCAATATCGGCGGTCCCGACAATCCCGATGGCCTCTATCCTGACTTTGTGAAAATCGCGGACGGCTACGGCGTCAAAGGTCGCCGCGTGATCAAGCGCGAAGAGCTGCAAGAAGCTATCCAAGAGATGCTCGATCACGATGGCCCGTATTTGCTCGATGTGATCGTCCCGTTCTCTGAGCACGTAATTCCGATGATTCCAGCCGGTAAGACGGTGAAGGAAATGATCCTCGAATGATCTGAACTCAACTCAGTCCAGCATCCCAAAGACCGGCGATTACTTCGCCGGTCTCTTTTTTTGATAAGTTCAGTATGCCGCAGCAAATCAGTTCCAAATGTTTGGTCTTTTGGAACCCGGGAATTGCGGTGCATCTCTAACCCACGCTGAACCCTGTGAAGTGAGACCAGAGTCAGATCGCAGCCCCTGTTCCCGGCCGGAAATTACCGGTTCACGGTTCGCTCGCTGGATCGGACAACGAATCGGGCTGCGAAACGCTTACGGTGATCGTTACCTTGCAGTCGCAAACCGGATCAGGAGAGATGGCGAGCGCTCCCCTTCGGTCTCACGGAGCATGACACCAATAGACGGGGGCTACCTTCCCGTCTCATTGAGTTTACGACCCGTTGAGTATCAGACGCCGCCACCCCCTTCACCGATGAGCAAACACCTCTCCCTTATCGCGTTTATCCTTGTGCTACTGGGGCACCTCTGGGTCGCGACGATCGGCTGGGAAAACCGCAATCTACCAGGCATGGAGTTTCGGCAGGCCCAGACCGGGCTCTCGACCTATTTCATTCAAAAGGAGGACAACTTCTCCCTCGCCTACCCCACGCCCGTGCTAGGAAAGCCGTGGTCAATCCCGATGGAGTTTCCGCTCTATCAATGGACGGTGGTAGTAGTCAGTAACGCTTTTGACACTGAGCTCACTCAATCGGCGCGAGCGGTTTCATTGTTTTGTTTTTATCTCACGCTGCCCGCGCTGGCTCTTTTTCTCCGTCGGATAGGCATGGTCCCGTCGGAACGTCATTGGGTGCTTATCATCACGCTCAGTTGCCCGCTCTATATTTTTTACAGCCGAGCCTTTCTGATTGAGACCATGGCGCTGATGTTTGCCGCTTGGTTCGTAGTGGCTTACATCGAGGCTTTAGTCACTCGGCGGTGGGCTTGGTTTATCGGAGCTAGTCTGTTTGGGGTGCTGGCCGGAGCGGTTAAGGTGACCACATTCGCGATCTATCTCGTGCCCTGTGCGGTTTGGACCGCCTGGCTAATCGTGGGCGCGATCCGGGGGGGGCGTCCTCGCGAGTGGCTAAAGATCGTGTATTGGGGAGGGGGGGCAGTGCTGCTACCGGGACTTACGACGATAGGTTGGACCCACTACGCCGACGCCGTTAAGGCACTGAATCCTCAGGGCTACGGGCTGACTTCAACCGCCCTGACCAGCTACAATATCGGTTCTTGGACGGACCGGATCTCAGGAGACATCTGGCGCAATATTGCGAGTATCACCAATGAAGGGGTGATGGCGGGAGGAGCGGCGCTCCTCGTTTTGTTGGTCGGAATAATTTGGGGTGGTCGTTGGCGTTGGCCGGCCCTCGCGGCCGGGGGCTGTTACCTGTTGGGGCCACTGCTGTTTCCGCAGCTCTATGCGAGGCATGACTATTATTTTGTAGCCAATAGCCTACCGTTGATGCTCGCCGCAGGTTTTGTGGCGGTGGGACTATCGCAATCGCTGCGTCATAAATGGACCGTCTATCTCTTTGTCGCAGGTTTCACGTGTTTGCAGGCCCTCGCTTATCATACCCACTATTTCGCGTTCCAGTCCCTCCGTGGCGCCAACGGGCCCAAACTCGCTCTTACGCTGCGGGACCTGATCCGTGAAGATGAAGTCTTGGTCATTGTCGGTGACGATTGGAATTCGATGATTCCTTATTATGCTCAGCGGAGAGCTTTGATGTTTCTCGGAGCCAATGAACATCGACCGGAGTTACTCAATGCATCCATTGATAACCTGAGGGACGAGAAAGTTGGAGCACTCGTCCTGATGAACCACGAGAAATTCAATCACGATATTGTGGCGTTAGCAGCCCGCAAGTTGGGCATCGCACCAAGCCATTTCATCGTTGGGGGGAATGCCCACATCTACCTTCATCGCGACATTCTCGAAGGCATGGCGCTTGAGATCGCATCCTCCACCGAAGTGGTCGAACTCTCGATCAAAGATATTTCATCCAGCGAAATTCTTGGTGGTCGCACGTGGCGCATGCAGGATATTCCCCAGCGCCTGAAACGACTTTTTCAGTTTATGACCCCCACCCCGGATGAAGTCTTTTTTCAGTTCGGTCCAGGTCTTTCTGAGTATAAGGATATGATTGTTTTGAACGCAAACGCGGTCACTCAACTATGGTTCGATGTGCCGGAAAACGCATCGACCATCTTCATCCGAGGCGGTCTCAGGGACGGTGCATGGCAACTCGAACAATATGGTTCTGATGGCATCACTCTCTCGGTATCCACAATCTCTGACGCAGAGGAGATCCTGTTCTCGAATGACCTAAACCCCAAAGCAATCGAAACGGATCGTGGACTCCAAAACTGGGAGATTCCCCTGGGAGACAATCCCCCCAAACGCGTGTTGATCGAGGTGGGCCCCGGACCTCACGGCTCCGGCAGTGCGGATTGGTTTTATTTCACGTCCGTGGAGATTCGATAACCCGCGATCATCACTTCTCCGTCATCACGTAGACCCCATCCCAATCGGCAGAGGGAGGATTGGCGGTCATGTTTTGCACGATCTTTTGGTAGACCAAAGAGGGATTACTATGCACTCCCGGCGCCTCCCCCGGGATAAACGGCTCGCGTTCAGCGCTCTGCGCAAACGCCTTGGCCGCCCCCGCCCAATCTTGGGCGTAGTAGCGCTCCAGCCCCCGCTCAAAATACTCGAGGCACGCGAACGTGCGGTCCGACAGGCTTTCCCGCTGGCCGACAATTTCATGAATCGGCACCGGTTTCGAACGCCCCTTCACCACGATCCGACCCAACCGGCGAAATACGATACTGTCGCCACCGTGTTTTTCGCAGCCGGCTCGGGTCGTTTCTGTCACCATGGTAAATACCCCCCAGCTCTTGGCCCCACTTTCCATGCGAGCCGCCAGATTCACATTGTCTCCCATCATGGTGTAGTTGAACCGGGTGCGACTGCCCATGTTTCCAATCATGCAGGATCCGGTATTCAGACCGATCCGCGTTCGCATTTCATGCACCAGCTTCGGCCACCTGTCGCCTTCGCGGGTCCACTTCTCCCGCAATTCATCGAGGCGTTCCTGCACCAACAACGCGGTCAGACAGGCTTGATAGGCGTGATCCTCCAGATCAACCGGGGCACCAAACATCGCGACGACGGCATCGCCGATATACTTATCCAACGTGCCCCGCTGCTCTTGGATGATGTCCGTGCAAGCCGTCAGATACTCGTTGAGCAGGTCGCCAAGCTGAGACGAAGTCAGCACCTCGGAAAAGGCGGAAAAACTCTGGATGTCTGAAAAATAGGGCGTGATCTCGGCGTCATGCCCACCGAGCTCGGGATCCCTCCCCGAATCGATCATCGAATTTACAACGGTCGGCGCGAGGTAGGTGCCGAACATCCCTTTGATTTTACCTTTGGCCTTTTGCTCCTGCACCACTTGCCAAACTGCCGCCGCGAGTGAGGTGCTCAGCGCCGATCCCGTGGGCGCGATGAGCGGCAGCATCAAGTGCAGCGTATCGAAGAATTGAAAACACAGCCACGTGTAGCCGCCCAAAACCAGCGCGGCCAACACCCGCGCGGCCACCGCACTCGCCCCGCCCCACACACTCATGAGTCCGACAATGAAGGTGAGCAGGAACACCATCACGTAAATCTGCGACGGCTCCAATCGCTCCAAATACAGCCCCGACGTGATCGTTTTGAGCACATTGCCGTGCACCCCCACCTTGGGCACCGGGCTCCGGTCGAAAGGCGTTGGTGCCAGATCCTGCATCAAGGGCGCGACCGGCCCGACTAAGACGATCGCACCTTGGAATGCATCCTGCGCGAAAAAGGCCTGCGCGCTTTCGACGGCGGCGGGATTCTCCGACTTCAAATTCAGCGAATAGAAGTAGACGTCTTTGAAACTGATCCGAGGGTTGAGCTCCGGCGCGATCCATTTGGAAAACCAATTGATCTCCAGAAACTGTTGATCATCCAACGGCACCTCCGCGATCAACTCGCCTTGGTCGTTAACAAACTCCAAGTAATTTTTGGTGACCCGCACCCCATTGGGACCCAGATCCCAGTAACGGCGCAGCAGTTCCACCGAGAGATGGTAGTAGGTCCGCACGTTGGACGGGGCAAACATCGGCACCCGCCGCGTCACGCCGTCTTCGATGTCAATAATCCCCACCCCACCCGGCGAAAAAGGAAACTCGCGGCCCACTAAAAAGCTCGGCACCTCCGGCGGTTCGATTTCCTCAATCGGGGGCAGGTCACCCGCCACTACCGGCAACGATCGCTGGAATATATCCCCGTTAATGTCGCGATACTGATCGGCCGCAAATGACGCCGCCAAAACAACGGGCGGATTCGGCCAAAGGAACCGGGCCAACTCAATGTTCCCTTCCACGATCCGCGGACGATCCGCGACTTCGGAGATGCCCGAGTCCGACAACACAATATCGATGCCCACGGCTTTGACGTTGGCCTCTTCGATTAACGTCCGCGCCACCTCGGCGAAGTAATGGCGACTCCACGGCCACCCCCCGATTTCTTGCGAATCGAGCGAGATGTCATCGATATCCACGTAGACGATCTTGGCCGGGGTGGCGATCTCGCCTCGCTGCTGAAACCGAATATCCGTCGCCCAGTCTTCCGCTCGATCCAACCATCCCTGCGCGTGGGCCACACACCACATGACGGGAATGGGAAACAGCGCCAGAATTAAACCAGCCGCCTTCAAGCGCGATCGATTCACACGCAAAAAGAGATGGGGGAGGAATCTGCGCTTGCTCACGGTTCGCGATCAACTGCCACTAACATCACGATAACCCTGATAGCCTAGATTCCGGCTCCCGGTGAGAGATTATCGTTCTGCGTCTGCGGGGGCGGTTGAGTATTTTCACTCGGCGGCGGCTCCCCGGAGCCGGAGGTTCCCGGGCCTGCTTTCGGGGTGGATGGTGCCCCCAATCGCAATACAATCAGAGCTACCTCTTGGGCCGCTTCCTGCACGACTTGCGTGACCACGGCCAACGCCTCCGGAGAGGCCGGGCGGGTCGTCAGGTCGCTCGCCGGCGTCAGCACGGTTACTTCGCCCGTCTGGTCATCGACTTCGACCAAAATTTCAATCTCCTCTTGGTTGGTCACGGAAATCGGAGTGTCCGCCAAAGCGCCCACGAGCGTTGAAACCAAAACATTCCCCTCAATCGTAGTGACCGTAAAAAATGCCCCCCCGTCACCCGAGGGGCGAAACACGACGCGGAATGTGGTGCCGCGAATACCCGCCGCTCCGGCGGGCGTGGTGACTTCGAAGGTCGAGCCTTTGTTGAGGGTCTTCACGTTGCCAATGAGCTCGCCTTGGCGCAGATGAATTCGGGTCTGAGATGTCGATGCAGTCGGCTCGGCAGTCGCCTCCCCAAACGCGTAATCATCGGCAAACGGATCCTGCAAAAACTGCCGAATCTCAACTTCCGATTCCTCGCCGATGTTGATCGTCGCCCCATTGGAAAATACCAAAATCACGCGCGAGCCTTCACCAATCGTGACCAACAAATCGTCCTCGTAAACTTCGTTGCCGTTAATCGCCTGAAACGTCGGTCGGTCGCCCGAGGTGTCCGTGACTTCGACCGTCGGTCCGATCCGGGTGAGCGTGATTTGCTGAACTTGGGCTTGAGTGGAGAGGCATCCCCAGAAAACGAAGCTAGCTCCGAGCAGGCATTGAGTGAGTTGTTTGCGCATGGGATTTGAGGAGATATCGCGCCTACGGGATTCGTTCCAATTCGACAAGCAATAGCCTTGCTTCGTCATACCATGGGTCAAGACGCAAGCAGGTGGCCAATGCGGCCTTGGCCAACCCGCGCGTGGCAGGATTGAGGCTCAGATGAAATCCCTGATAATACCACATCACCGGTTGGCGCGGCGCTAGGGTCACCGCCCGCCCAAAGGCCGGCCCGGCCTCAGCCCAACGCCCCTGCAGGTCCAAGGCCACGCCAAGCCTGACCCAAGGTTCAGCGACCAACTCGCTTCCCGCTAATGCTCGTCGCGCCGCTGCTTCCGCCTCAATACCCACCGCTGCCGCGCGCTTCGGTTCTCCGAATCCGCCCAAGCAAACAGCATAAGCAAGATCCTGCCAGATCCGCTCATTCGCCCCATCAATGGCGACCGCTCGTAGCAAGAATTCAGCTGCACGATTTGCGCTAGCTCGAATCTCCGCCGGCTCGGAAACACCCGCTAGGCCGTCCAACGTTTCCCGCGCCCCCCAACGCAGGTGCTCGGCGCGGAGACTCGGTCCAGCCAACGCCAATGGCAGAAACCACATCGCGACCGCAATGCTGCCACCGAACCACCGCCCCATCGTTTTATCTACTCCCTTAAATCGCTCGCCCTCCGCCTCCGCGCGCTCCGCCAACCGCGCTCCGGCGACCAGTGCGACCAACCACCAAACCGCCGGAGACTGCAGGTGAAAATCCAACAAGATCGCCAACGCCACGATTCCCAAACCGAAACCTGCTCCGGAAGCTGAGGACCGCACCCGGCGACCTCGCCGGATCAGCATCACCACTAGCCCGACTGCCAGCCCGGCTCCCACCAGTCCGTAATCGCTGAGGCCATTCAAGTATTCGTTGTGCGCGTAATCCGCCGACTCCCACAGGCCCTCGGGTCGGTGACGTTCCATGAGCCCGCCAAAGCTGTCACCGCCGTAGCCCACCACGGGACGTTCCCGCCAAAGGTCGATCGCGATCCCCCACAACAACGGTCGCGTCCGCTCGCCCTTAAATTCGATCAGCGAATTCACCCGTTGCTGCACTTCATCGCTCGTCTGGTATCCCCACCAGGTGAGACCTCCAAGCATCACCAAAAGCGCGCTCACCATCCCCCATCGGCGGCCCCAAGACCAGCCGCTATTGCTCAGCCCAGCAAGGACCGCCACCGCCACGACGGAGACCCCCACTCCACGCGAAAAACTCATGCCGATGCCGAGCACCGCTGCCACCGCCACCGCCCCCGCCAGCAGTCTACCAACTCTCGATCGCCCGCCGGACGGCCGCAAAGCCAATACGACCGCGATCGGCAGCACGAGCGCCAACCATGCCGCCATAGTATTGGGGTTACCAAACGTCCCCGCGGAGCGCCCCAGATATTGAGACACCTGCTCGCGCCCGAGCGGGAGCCAACTCGGATCTACCGTCCGCTGATAAATCGCCGCGCCGACCACGCCGCAGACGATCACGGCGACTCCGGCTAGAGCCCAACGCCAGAGCTGCGGACTTCGCGCCACATGCAAACCCACCCAGAATGCGGCCAACCCGCTCCAGACGTGCCAACCATGCAGCCAGCCTCGCCCGGGCAGTTCCGCCAGCCCCAGCATGTGACCACTGATCCACGCCAACAGCGGCAACGGATACCACCAGCCGACCGGGGGACCCGTCGGCGCGATCACCCACCAACGCAACGCCACCAATCCCGCCACGCCAAACAGAGCCGGTAGTCCCACTACCATCGTGCCCGCCACGGCACCGCCGAGCTGCCAAGTCACCCACGCCAAACATCCCACCGCGAGGACCACGATCATCCGATCCGTCCCGCGGGCGATGACCTTGGCGTCCGGCAATACCATACTCTACCCAAACCGTTCCGTCGCGCGGGCGGCGACACCAAAAAAAAACACCCCGCCGAGGCGAGGTGTTTTGCACAGCCTGACGGCTGAAATAAACTGAGGTGACTGGGACCTTAGCTGGTCGGCACCGTGGCAATCGTCTGCAGCACGCGGGAAGCGATCGCGTAGGGATCACCCGCCGAGTTGGGACGACGGTCTTCGAGGTAACCCTTCCAGCCGGCTTCCTTGAAGCCATGCGGCACGCGAATAGAGGCACCGCGGTCGGCAATACCCCAAGAGAACTGGTCGATGGACTGAGTCTCGTGGAGACCGGTGAGGCGCAGGTGATTGTCGGGACCGTAGACCGCGATATGTTCTTCGCGGAACTTGGAGAATGCATCCATGAGGGACTTGAAGTAATCTTCGCCACCCACTTCACGCATGTATTTCGTGGAGAAGTTACAGTGCATGCCGGAGCCATTCCAGTCGAGCGGGTCGGAGTAAGCGCCGAGGATCGGCTTACAGTGATACTCGATATCCACCCCGTATTTTTCACCGATGCGTTGCAGGAGATAACGGGCGACCCAGATCTCGTCGGCGGCCTTTTTGGAGCCTTTACCGAAGACTTGGAATTCCCATTGGCCCTTCGCCACTTCGGCATTGATGCCCTCGTGGTTGATGCCGGCATCGATACAAGCATCGAGGTGCTCTTCGACGATGGTGCGAGCGACGTCGCCCACGTTGTTGTAGCCCACCCCTGTGTAGTAGGTGCCTTGCGGTGCGGGGTAACCACCTTCGGGGAAACCGAGGGGACGACCGTCTTGGTAGAAGAAATATTCCTGCTCGAAACCGAACCAGGTGTCCTCGTCATCGAGAATGGTGGCGCGGGAGTTGGAAGGATGAGGGGAGCCATCGGGCATCATAACCTCCGTCATGACAATGAAGCCATTGACTCGGCTCGTGTCAGGGTAGACCGCCACCGGCTTCAATATACAATCAGAGCTGCTACCCTCGGCTTGCTTCGTCGAGCTACCGTCGAAGCCCCACATCGGGCAGTCTTCGAGGGTGAGTGTGGAGGCATCACCGTCGATGATTTTAGTTTTTCCGCGGAGGCCTGCGACAGGTGTGTAACCGTCGAGCCAGATGTATTCCAGTTTCAGTTTGGCCATAATTCTAAGGGTCAGTATCCAGTAAGGTGGGATTGTTGGTTTGCTGCCGTTGACGTAAACGTCTTCGACAAGGAAACGTCGACTTGGGACAAGCCAACACGGCTAAGTTTCAGCACCTTATGTGCCACGAAGAAACAAAATTCATAATTCGTGTCCCTTTTGCGCGGGAATTTCGTTCGCTCCTCTCCGCGTAAGTTTTTCAAATAGCCCACTAGTCGCACTTTCCACCATGCCTGAAGCCAAAAACACCCGCAGCGCCAGCGTTCACATCGGATACGATGGAAGGGTCCACAAATCCTACCGAGATAATCTCGCCGACGAGCGCATGCGCACCGAGGTGGCCGTTTTAGAGCATCTGGCGAAACAGAATTGTCCATTTGTGCCCAAACTCATCGAAGTCGACTGGGACAGCCGCAAGATCGTCACCTCCAACTGCGGCACCCGGGTGCAGCATCTGAGTGACAAAAAAATCAAAACCCTGTTCGCCCAACTCGAGCGCTTTGGCGTGCGCCATGAAGACCCTTTCCTGCGCAACATCACCTACCGCAATACCGACGGCCAATTCTGCCTGATCGATTTCGAATTCGCCACCTTGCTGGACGATCCTTCGGTGTCACTGAAACCGGGACCTCCCGCCAACCACGAAGCAAAAGATGGCTAAACCCTGCACCGCTCATCGCATCCGCTGGTCGGGCCATTCCGACGTCGGCCGGTTTCGAAAAAACAACGAGGATACGTTTCTCGGCCTCCGCTTCGACGGTCACGACATCCAGTATTTAGGTAAGATCGGTGACGGTTGTCTCGACGAGATGGACTTCGTTTTTGCCGTAAGCGATGGTATGGGCGGCCGAGCCGCCGGCGAGTTTGCCAGTAAGATTACAATTGAGAAGGCCACCCGACTCCTGCCCCAGAGCTTCAAACAATCCGCCCGCGGGATGGTGCCGGGTTTCAACGACATCCTCAGTGAACTCGTCGACGAGATTCACCGCGCCGTCACGTATCTCGGGACCGCCTACGAAGAGTGCGAAGGTATGGGCGCTACGCTCAGCTTGGCCTGGCTTACTCCGGGCTGGCTCTATTTCTGCCACGTCGGCGATAGCCGGATATATTATTTTCCCGCTGCCGGCGGCATGAAGCAGATCACCCACGATCATACGCGCCCCGGATGGATGCGTCGGCAGGGCAAAATTAACGAACGCGAAGCCCGCAACCATCCCGCCAAAAACGGTCTGCAACAGGGCTTGGGCAGCGCCTTCCAATTCCTCGAACCTCAAATCGGTTCCGTAGGTTGTGAGGTGGGCGACAAGTTTCTGATCTGCTCCGACGGCCTCGTCGATGGGCTCTGGGATCACCGTATCACCGACATCGTGCGGGAGCAAAACGACCCCGAGATCGCCCGGATAATGGTGGAAGAAGCCGTCGCCGCCTCCGGGCGTGACAATACCACCGCCCTAGTCATCGAAGTGACCGCGTGAGCCCGCCAGCACCGATCATCCTCTTCATCTACGGCACCCTCAAACGCGGGGCCAGCAACCACGCCGTGCTGGCGGATCAAACCTACCTCGGCGACGCCCGCACCCTCCCCGGCTACCGACTGTTCATCGTCGCTGACTACCCGGGCCTCGTCCGCGATCCGACCGACCACCGCGGCGTGCAAGGCGAACTCTGGAGCGTCACGCCCGCCGCGCTCGCCCGCCTCGATGCCTTCGAGGGGGTCCCCGAAAAACTCTACCGCCGCGACCGGATCGATCTCGCCACTCCCCACAAAAATACGATCGCAGAAACATACCTCTACCTGCGAAATACCCGCGGACGCCGACCGATTATCGACGGCCGCTGGCCCACCGCTTAGGTCGTTTCGAGTCCGACCATCCGCCGCCCGCACTCCTGTGAATTCCTGAACTGGGAAAGAGTCCGAAGGTAGGGCGTGCTCGCCGTAGAGCGCCAGCAGTAGAGTAGGTTTCGACGGCACCGTTTCAAACCCAATGAAACAGTGCTTTGCTACGCCATCGCCCTTACTTGCCCCCTCCGATCCGCTCGCAAAAAGGTAGGGACGGACCGCTGGGCCGTCCGCGACTGGCCGCTAGCCACTCCGCTGGTTTTTAACCACGAATCCCGCAGGGCGGGACGAATAAGCTTCGCTAACGCTACGCACTGAAACCCAATTCTTTGATCGAAGAGAGGTGGAGCCCGGTGGGTAGAACGCCATTCGGGGTAGAATGAATGGATTGGGCTGGTAGCCGCGAGCAGGAGCGAGTAGTGCGGAGGTCGGCTCGCTTCCGCTCGCCGCTACCCGTCACGTTACGCTTCCACAGGGGAGGTGTGCCGACGATTTACCAACCGTGTAGGCCATCCTACGAAACGGCGCTTTGCTACGCCATCTCTGGCCTCTCACGCCGAATTCCGTCGGCGCAAGCGCTCTAACTTGCCTCAGGCGAACTCCAGTTCGGGAGACGCTTTGCGCACCCGTCGTTTTTTTCCCAGCTGTTTGGCCTTTAGCTGCCCTTCCAATACCTCGGCCCAAGCGAGCATGTAAGCGACCGCGTCGGCGCGGTCGTTTCGTTGCAGATCCCGCCGCCCGCCCGGCAGGCGCGAAAGCACCGCTGGGTCACTGAGGTATTCGAGATGACTGATGTCCTTCGTCTCCAGACCGACCTCCATCAGCGCTTCAAAAATAAACTCCACGTCCATCCCGGAGTCACCGCAGTAGGCCTCGGCGTGTTCGCTCCACTCGCCCCGGTGCAGCGAACGTTCGTGCGCTTGGGTCAGCATCCGGCGATGGATTTCTCCGCTCGATAAACCGGTGGCCGCTTGAGCGAGGTGGCCGCAATTACATTGGCCAGCATGGCCCCAACTGTAACGGGTTCCCGCTTCCAGCCGGGAGGCAGCAGTGCGTAGGAGATCGATCAACGGACGGTTCGGGGTGGCCATACTTTAACCTTAACTCGATTTCCAACGTCGCAAGTCCGCGCGCCCATTGGTTCCACGTTTTTTTACCCTCCGGCGGAGCTAGATCGGACCTTCGTCGTAGCCGCAATCGATTCCGCGCCGCTGCGCCCGCGAACGCATTGCGCCGCCCTTGGCCAAGCCTTCGACCCGGGCAGATTTCACGATTGGCGCAGTCGGCGCCGCATCCAGCCGCGAACCTAAAGCGAGTCCTACGGCGGCAGTCCCCGCCTGTTTG